>OWJQ01000910.1_pt1 | contig 15900 bp, 16 predicted proteins | sample 1732711 | NCBI WGS metagenome assembly OWJQ01 (sample SAMN05065745, study PRJEB22554) | human gut metagenome | biome: ENVO:2100002; feature: ENVO:00000062; material: ENVO:00002003 | host: Homo sapiens | place: USA | reverse complement strand
CACGATATGCGAATGTTGGGTAGGATTGTGGGAGCACGTAGTGCGTAACAATCCGCAGGTATCATAGTCGGGGGCTTTTGACCCCGACATCATTTGAAAGCTTATTTTTAAAAAGATAAGTTGTAAACGCAGCCCCCAAATCAATACAGACCGGATCAATACGGCAGCAGTGAAGCAGCAGAAAGGAATATGACTTATGAGAAGAACAACTTATACAAACTGGATATCCAAGATTTTAAAAGAGATCGCCAACAGAAGAGGAGACCGGATGATCGAGAATCCTGCAGTTCAGTTTACGCTGGATGCAAAAGCAGGAGAATATGATGAAGTGTCTGATGAGACTTATAATTTCCTTTTGAATGAAGTTGAGGAACTGTCAAAATTCTGGTGCGATCAGAAAGAAGTACCTGCAGTTCAGGTCCTTGGAGCTATTTTCAGAAAGATGAATCTGGATCAGAAGACCATCGGAGCTGTGGCAGAACGTCTGGCTGATCGCTATGCAGAGGAAGTTAAGCCATTTACAGAAAAAAATATAGTGCAGGACGAAGGGAATCTGGACTGGCTGTTCGATATGGAGACAGAAGAAAAAAATCAGGGGCTTTCTCCAAAAGAAATTTACAAGTTCGTTTCGGATCGCATTTATGGTCAGGACAGAGCTGTGAAGGCAGCGACTATGCTGCTTTATAATCATATTCACGCTCATAAAAGAAATATTCTTTTTGCAGGTCCGACTGGCTGTGGTAAGACAGAAATCTGGAGGGTAATGTCCAGGTTATATCCGAATATCAGGATTATTGACAGCACGATGCTGACGATGCAGGGCTGGAGTGGTTCATTTAAAGTAAGAGATATCTTTTCTTCCATGAGTCAGGAGGAAGCAGAAAAGGCGATTATTGTCTTTGATGAATTTGATAAGTTTTGTGAACCACTGTATGGTTCCAATGGTACGAATTATGGTGCTGCAGCACAGAATGAGTTACTGAAGCTCATTGAAGGAGGGCAGATTTACTTCCCTGCTGATAAAGGAAAACCTGCATTAGAACTCGATTCTTCCGGAATCAGTTTTGTATTCTGTGGAAGTTTTGAACGCCTGACTGATGTGAAGACAGAGAGCGAAAGTTCAATGGGATTTGGAAATAAGATTCAGAAAAAAGATGCATATGTCCAGTATGAAAAAGAAATCACAGTAGAAGATCTGGTCAGATATGCAGGAATCCGACAGGAAATCGGTGGACGCATTAATCAGATTGTCCAGTTGCAGGGAATGACGGCAGAAGATTATAAAAAGATCCTACAGGATAAGACAATTTCACCGTTACATCAACTGGAACGCCAGTATGGTGTGAAACTCCGGCTTGGTGAGAGGGAAAGAGAAAAGCTGGCTCAGGAAGCGGAACGCACGAAGATGGGAGTGCGCTATCTGCGGAGTAAGATCCAGCAGATGTTGGATGAACAGCTTTTTCAAAATGATGAGCAGGATGAGTATGAACTGGAACTGTAAAGTGTTATTGGGATGTAATGGGTGTATTGGATTTTGTAGTGTTTTATAATTCAGACATACATCCTCAACCCCCTGCATAGATTGTAAAAAATAAACGATGCAGGGGCTTTTCCATGAGAGATTATATTGAGGAGCGGGCGGTGGAAATCGCAGACTATATTATAGAAAATAGTGCGACGGTGAGACAGACTGCGAAACAATTCAGGATAAGTAAGAGTACGGTACATAAAGACGTCACCGAGCGGCTTCTTCAAATCAATCCCTCTCTGGCACAGGAGGCACGAAAAGTGTTGGACATGAATAAATCAGAACGACATATCAGAGGTGGGATGGCAACAAGAGAAAAATATCTCCATCAACATTTGCGACATATGTAGATGAGAGCAGATAAATGAGAGAAAAATAGAATTTAGTTTAGAGAGAGCAGAAGGACAGAATCTCAAAGGAACAGATAGGGATTCAAAGTCCTTTTGCTTTTTCTTTTCTGATAACAGGAAGATATGTTATAATGCAAATAATGATGAAACCATGAAATAGACGATAAGATAAACGAAAGCAGGCAGTAAGATTCTTGAAAGGGGCAGATAAGTGCGGGCTGTAATTATTGAGAAAGACGAAAAAATACTGCAGCAGATACAGTCAATCCTGCAAAAAGTTGATTCCGGTTATGAACTGGTAGGGACAGCCGTGAATGGACAGTCGGGCTATGAGCTGATCAGTGCATTGCGTCCGAATCTGGTGATTATGGATATAGAATTACCACGAATGAATGGAATGTCGATGTTGAAGAAACTTCGTGCAGAAGCATTTGATTTTAAAGTGGTAGTTTTGAGTGGAACGGAAAATTTTCAATATGCAAAGCAGGCGATTGAATTGAGCGTGGACGGGTATATCATGAAACCTATCCGTCCGCTTGAGTTAAAAAGGGCATTGATGCAGATCTGCGAAAAAATGAGAAATGAGTATTGGCTGAATGCATCCTTTACAGTGGAGAATCTCCTGATCGGGTGTATGAACGGGCAGTATCAGCCGGAGAATAAATTAAATGAGATTACAGTCAGAAATTATGGATTTACGGTGGAAGACTCTTGTGGGATGTTTATTTTGTGGTTGGGGGAAGATTTTGAAAAAAATAAAGCAGAAGCAGTTCAGTTGCTGAAAAGAAGTCTGCAAAAAGAAAATAAATTCAGAGTCTGCATTCTTCCATTGGAAGTATGGCAGGAAATATTTGTGATTGTATATCAGACAGCGGAATTTGAAATGGCAGAGCAATACTTCCAGGAAAATATTGTCCCTATGTTATGCAGTAATCTCAATGGGGATGTAGTCTGCGTGTGGAAAAGAATCGATCATATGATGGATCTTTGGCAATATCGGACAAAAATACCGTTATTGCGGCAGTGGAATCTGACGCTTGGAAGAGGTGTGCTGATCAGTGAGAAGGGAATAGCGGGACGGGAACTGGAACTTCTTCCATTGAAATATCCTGCAGAACTTGAATTACGGGCAAGAGATTGTACGTTGGCGGGAAGAAAAAAAGAGCTGGAAAAGTGCTTTGAAGAATTATGTGAAATGCTGGAGGGGCAGTTTTGTTTTCCCGAGACACTGAAAGATTGTCTGATTCGTTTCAGTCTGAACATCGTAAATATGTATAAGATCCAATGGGAGCTTGGAGCAGAAATTCAGGTACTTATTCTGATTCTTGAAATAGGTCAGGCAACGAGCTGGAAGCAGATTCGAAGAGCAATAGAAGAATTATTAAATTATTTTAATTTTGAAAAAGAGGATCTTCAGGGAAATGAAGCATTCAGTACGATGGTCCGTAAGGCAGTCGAGATGGCAAAAAAATATTATAGTGAGGGGATTACCCTGGAAGAGACAGCCAGCAGGCTTTATGTTTCGGAAGAGTATCTGAGTACGCAGTTTAAGAAAGAGACACAGAGCAGTTTTACAGAAACAGTACGGAAATTCAGAATAGAAAAGATCAAAGATCTGTTACTGAACAGCAAGTTAAAATTAAATCAGATTGCGGAATTAACAGGGTATTCAGACCCCAAATATATGAGCCGGGTATTTAAAGAAGAAGTGGGGATGCTTCCAACAGAATTTCGTAAAAAAATGCAGTAAAATAGATTAAAATAGTCCACCTTTTTAAAAAATTTCCACCTTTTCAAGATAGAAATGTATGGTATGATACCAACTGACTTAGATGAAAAGGGTTTCATACATTGTATAGTCGGGGAATAAAGAGGTGAGAAGAATGAGTAAGATGCAGATTACATTTAAAAATCCTGAAGAAATCGTAGCTTTTGTTAATACTGTTTCAAGATATGATTTTGATATGGATCTGAAAAAAGGTCGTGCAGTGGTAGATGCAAAATCATTGCTTGGCATTATGCACCTTGGACTTAATAACGTGATTGAACTTCAGATGTATTCGGATCATTGTGAAGAATTACAGAAAGAACTTGAAAAATATGCAGCTTGATTATAGAGAAAAATAGGATTGAAAAGAGGAAGCGGTTCTGGTAATGCAGGGCGGCTTCTTTTTGTTGCAAACCCCAGTGAACTGCATCCGGAAAACAGTAGAGATAGCCGGTGCGGGATATCGTAGCTTCTTTTTTGCAAAAACCCGGTAAGCTGCATCTGGGAAACAGTAGAGATAGATGGTGCGGAGTATCGTAGTTTCTTTGTTGCAAAAACCTGGTAAGCTGCAGTCGGGTTCACATGAGATATAATTTGCCGGAGGAAGAACACTGAACTGTTAAGTGATGTGTTGTGGGCAATGGTGAGCCGTAGGTGTCAGCCAGCTCAATTTATGACAGTTTGGAGGATTGAAATATGTACAGTTTGGAAGGACAACAGTTTGGAAGGACTGAAATAATGCTTGTAAAAGCGGGAAAGCTCTACTATAATTAAGGGTACGGAACAAAAAAGAAGATCTTATAAGATCATATTTTACAGGAGGAGAGCCTTGAAGAAAGAGTTAGTGATCGTTCTTGATTTCGGTGGCCAGTATAACCAGTTAGTTGCACGCCGTGTCAGAGAATGTAATGTATATTGTGAAATTTATTCTTACAAGACGGATATTGAGAAGATTAAAGCAATGAATCCTAAGGGAATCATTCTGACAGGGGGACCGAACAGTTGCTATGAGCCGGATTCACCGACTTATACAGATGAGCTGTTCAAGCTTGGTATTCCGGTTCTTGGGTTATGTTATGGAGCACAGTTGATGTCTCATGTTCTTGGCGGAAAAGTTGAGAGAGCAGATGTCAGAGAATACGGAAAGACAGAAGTTATTATTGATAAGAGGGAATCCAAAGTTTTTGAGGGAGTATCTGAAAAGACAATCTGCTGGATGAGTCATTTCGATTATATTTCAAAAATTGCACCGGGATTTGAGATTTCTGCACATACAGCAGACTGTCCTGTGGCAGCAGCCGAAAATGAAGCAGAAAAGCTGTATGCAATCCAGTTCCATCCAGAGGTACTCCATACTGCTGAAGGAACAAAGATGATCAATAATTTTGTAAAAAATGTCTGTGAATGTGTTGGTGACTGGAAAATGGATGCATTTGTGGAGAATACAATTAAAGAGATCCGTGAAAAAGTCGGAGACGGCAGAGTACTGCTTGCATTATCAGGCGGAGTTGATTCTTCAGTGGCAGCAGGATTACTTTCCAGAGCGATCGGAAAGCAGCTTACCTGCGTATTCGTAGATCACGGTCTTCTTCGCAAAGATGAGGGAGATGAGGTAGAGGCTGTATTCGGACCGAAAGGACAGTTCGATCTGAACTTTATCCGTGTGAACGCACAGGAGAGATATTATAATAAACTTGCAGGCGTTACAGAGCCGGAAGCAAAGCGTAAGATCATTGGTGAAGAATTTATCCGTATTTTTGAAGAAGAAGCAAAGAAGATTGGTGCAGTTGATTTCCTTGCACAGGGAACAATTTATCCGGATGTTGTAGAAAGTGGTCTCGGTGGAGAATCTGCAGTGATCAAGTCCCACCACAACGTAGGAGGACTTCCGGATTATGTAGATTTCAAAGAAATCATCGAGCCGCTTCGTGACCTCTTCAAAGACGAGGTTCGCAAAGCAGGATTGGAACTTGGACTGCCGGAGAAGTTGGTATTCCGTCAACCATTCCCGGGACCGGGACTTGGAATCCGCATCATTGGTGAAGTAACAGCCGATAAGGTTCGTATCGTTCAGGATGCAGATGCTATCTACCGTGAGGAGATTGCCAATGCAGGACTTGACCGCACGATCGGTCAGTACTTCGCAGCACTGACGAACATGAGAAGTGTTGGTGTTATGGGTGATGAGAGAACTTATGATTATGCCGTTGCACTGAGAGCAGTGAATACAGTTGATTTCATGACTGCAGAGGCGGCAGAGATCCCGTATGAAGTTCTGAATAAGGTGATGAGCAGGATTATCAATGAAGTGCGTGGAGTAAACAGAGTATTCTATGATCTGACGAGTAAGCCACCGGGAACGATTGAGTTTGAATAAACAAAAATGTTTAGTAAACCAAGCATTTATGCGGGTTTGCGGCACTTTTAAAAGTCTTTTGATAACAAATTGATAACAGTTGCATGAGAGCCATTATTCTTGAAACCCGGTGGTTTTCGGGTTAGAGAATGATTGACAGGTGGTTGTGCAACAAATAAATCCATATTATAAACGAAGCCCTTAGCTGTGGGTATAAAACTCATAGCTAAGGGCTTTTTGTCGTCTTTATTTATCTGGTTTGAGTTTGTCTTGGAACATTTCGACCAGAGCGTCGTTAAGTGCCTGTGATGGGACTTTTGCCCATGTTTGCGTAGTATCATACTCCGGGTAATGGTAACGCCACTCATCGTATTTGTCTTTACTGATTTCTTCAGAAGATAGCTTGTCAGCCTGCTCTTTCCAGGCATACAGCATTTTCCGGAGTTCGTGAGCGTCTTTGCCTTTGGAAGTATCGACTTTCAGACAGATTTCTCCGTCTGATTCACTGACAGTCAGACCGTACAAATCTTCAAGGGTAAACAAAGTATGCATCAGTCCGATATAGCTGTCAATGTCAGGCACATCGAGGGCATGAGGGGAAACATCCAGAGCCTGTGCCAGTGCAGCAGTAAGTTCCGCCTTCGGTTTTCTTGTTCCTGTTTCGTATTGTGCTAAACGTACATCGGCACTTCGCTCAGGAAAGCCGACAATCGTACCAAGATATTTTTGTGTCATCCCACGCAGAATGCGGAAAAAATGTATTCTCTCTCCAATCGCCATAACGTGTCCACTCCTTGTATGTATTTTACAATGAGTATAGCAGATATGTTTAGGAAAAGTCAAGATAATACAAAACAAAAAAGTTTAATATTTTCCGAAAAGCCACTTGACACAAACAAATATGCTTAGTATAATAAACTCAAAATTAAGCAAATAAGTTTAATAAAAAACAAAATGACCGTCCGAACAGTATAAACCGCCAAGACCTTGCCAGACAGCAAGCGAGCGCCTGACTTATTACGGTATATCAGGACAGCACAGTGCCGAACAGGGAATACCTGCTGGAACTTCATTCGGATAGAACGGCAATCAAAAACAAAAGAAAGGACTGATTATATGAAAAACAGATTTATTTGTGCCGAAGAAGTGGCACAGGAACTAAGCGTATCCAAGCCGTATGCCTACAAGCTAATCCGTCAGTTGAATGAGGAACTGAAAGCAAAAGGCTTTATTACTATTTCAGGACGGGTAAACCGCCAGTATTTCTATGAAAGACTCTACGGAGCAGGGAACCCCCAAGGGGATACCACTATGTCCTACAAGGCAGGACAGGAATAAGGAAAGGAGGACGAATAATGCCGGTATTCAAGAACGAGAGCAATGGAACATGGTATGTGATGGCGAGATATGTCAACTGGAAAGGTGAGCGTAAACAGAAATGCAAGCGTGGCTTTGCTACCAAGAAAGAAGCACAGGAATGGGAGCGAATGTTCCAGTTGCAGAACTCCTCTGATATGGATATGAGTTTTGAAGCTTTTACCGAACTGTATATCCGGGATATGAAAAGCCGTCTGAAAGAGAACACATGGCTGACAAAGGAGCATATCATCCGCACGAAGATTTTACCTTATTTCGGCAAGCTGAAAATCAGCGAGATTTCCACAAAAGAGGTTATCGCATGGCAGAATGAGATGCTTGCCTATCGGGACGAAAAGAAAAAGCCATACTCACAGACCTATCTGAAAACGCTGCACAATCAGTTGTCCGCTATCTTTAATCATGCGGTACGGTATTATGAGTTGCGTTCCAATCCTGCCGCCAAAGCGGGAAATATGGGAAGTGAGGAACACAAGGAAATGCTGTTCTGGACGAAAGAAGAATACAAGAAATTCTCATTTGAGATGATGGACAAGCCAGTTTCCTTTTACGCTTTTGAAATGCTTTACTGGTGTGGTATCCGAGAAGGAGAATTGCTGGCATTGACCGCCGCTGACTTCGATTTTGAGAAAGAAACAGTCAGAATCAATAAGTCCTATCAGCGATTACACGGAGAAGATGTGATTACCACACCGAAAACAAAGAAAAGTAATCGCATCATCAAAATGCCGAAGTTCCTCTGTGAAGAAATGCAGGAATATTTGCAGATGCTTTACGGATTGAAGAAGAAAGACCGAATCTTTACGGTCACAAAAAGTTATCTTCATCACGAGATGGACAGAGGTGCGAAAGCTGCAGGAGTAAAGCGTATCCGTATCCATGATTTACGGCACAGCCACATCAGCCTGCTGATTGATATGGGATTTTCAGCGGTAGCGATTGCAGACCGTGTAGGGCATGAAAGCATTGATATCACTTACCAGTACGCTCATCTGTTCCCGTCAAAGCAGACGGAAATGGCAGATAGATTAGACGATTTAGGGAAAGGAGAGATTGAAAATGTCAGCTAAGAACAGAGATAACAAAAATCGTTGGAGAAACATTACAGTAGGGTTTCGGGTATCGCCCGAAGAAAATGAACTCATCAACAAGGCAGTCGCCTTATCGGGACTGCCAAAGCAGGAATACTGTTACCGCCGTTGTCTGAATCAGGATGTAGTGGTACAGGGCAATCCCAGAGTATTCAAGGCACTCAAAACGGAACTTGCCACTGTCCTAACAGAATTAAAGCGGATTGAAGCAGGAAACGGTGTAGATGAAGAACTGCTAAACGACATTGAGTTGATCGCCGTTATTCTTGGCGGTCTGAAAGGGGAGGATAAGGATGGAAAATAAAAAAGAAATGACTGCCCCGGATGTATCTGTTGGCGCAGATACGGAGCAGCCTATTTTCAAAAACACTACAAGTAGTATATCCGAGAATGGTGGAAATATCAAGAGTTTTGAGGAATTGCAAAGGGAAATGCAGTTGCGATCAGCCCCGTCCTATCTCCAGACAATTTCCATGAATGAACTGTTTGACACACAGTATCGGAGTAAGCAGCCGTTGATTGACGGTCTGCTCTACCCCGGCACTTATATCTTTGCAGGTTCGCCCAAACTGGGAAAGAGTTTTCTGATGGCACAGCTTGCCTACCATGTCAGCACAGGCACACCGCTTTGGAATTATACTACCCGAAAAGGAACGGTGCTGTATTTGGCGCTTGAGGACGATTACCGCCGCTTGCAGGAACGTCTGTACCGGATGTTCGGGACGGAAAGTACCGATAATCTTTACTTCTCTGTCTCTGCCAGTCAGCTTGGAAATGGATTGGATGAGCAGCTTGCAAGATTTGTAGCAGAGCATAAGGACACGAAGCTGATTATCATTGATACGCTTCAGAAAGTGCGTGAGGTTGGTGGCGATAATTACAGTTACGCAAATGACTATCAGATTATGACAAGACTGAAAAGTTTTGCAGATGCTCATGGGCTTTGTCTGTTGCTTGTACACCACACAAGAAAGCAGAATGCGGATGATAAGTTTGACATGATTTCCGGGACAAGCGGACTGCTTGGTGCGGCAGACGGAGCGTTTCTTCTTCAGAAAGAAAAACGGACAGGCAATGCCGCAACACTGGAAGTATCGGGCAGAGATCAACAAGACCAGAAGCTGTATCTTATCCGCAATACAGAAACCTTGTTGTGGGATTTGCAAAAGGCAGAAACGGAATTATGGAAAGAACCGCCAGAGCCTTTACTGGATGAGATTGACGAACTTGTTATGAAGGATAAATCCTTTTGGAAAGGCTCAGCAACGGAACTGGTTTCGCTGATAAAGGTAGAAATTCAGCCCCATGTCATCACACGAAAACTGAATATCCTTTCAGGGCGATTGTATGCAGAGCATGGCATTTATTATAAGAGTAACCGCACACACGATGGAAGAAAAATACGGTTTTGGAAAGACGATACGGAAACAGCGTGACAGTTGGTGACGGTTGTGACGGTATTTTTGACAGCGAGGGTGGTATCGAAATAACCGTCACAACTGTCACATACCGTCACGGAAAGGATGGGATACGATGAGAAACGTGCAAATATCACAGGAATTATTTATGCAGATGCTCCGTTTTCACTTGATGGAAGATGAAAGCTGTGAGAGAGAAATCAAGCAGGAGTTGGAGAAAAAGTTGGACAGGATGGTCATGCGTGACCTGTTTGGAAAATCAAAAACTGCACGGACAAAGGAAGAACGGGAACAGGCAAGAAAAGAATATTTGGACAGACGGGGAGTGTTGGAGAGTTTCCGTTGGTAATTCTTCCTTGATGATAAGGACAGGGGTGTGGCACACCCCTGTAAATAACAGATAAGGCAGGAAAGGAGTGTTGCAGATGCTAAAGCAGCCGGAAAGAGAAAGCAAAAATGTGAATGATTTATTTTATGAGATGGAGGGTATGCAGATACAAAAAATGAACAAGGTACTGGCAGACGTGGAACTGACAAAAGCAGAGGAAAAAACTCTGATATGGCTTGCCGGATGGGAAGAAAGTACCGTAGATCATCTGCTGTTAGTCATAGAAAAAGCAGCCCGGATACGGGCAGATAAAAAGGGCGGATACGCCCATAAATCTAAGCGTGAGTCCGAGAAGTAATCGGATTTTGTTAAACAAAACAAGCCCTCGGCGTTTGAGAGCGAAATACACCCATCGCACAAACTTCGTTTATGCTCTGCGTATTTCGCCCTTGCAGGGGGCAAGCCGCCGACAGGCGGATAAGTTCGTAAACAGGTGCCTATGCACCTACTCACAGCAAAGCCGGTGCAAGCTGAGAAAGGAGGATGCTTATAGGCAGACATTCATTTATCAGACAAAGTAAGCTGTCCAATGTGGCAGGAAGGATTGATTATATCTCCAATCCGAAACGGCAGGAATATCTCTATGCGACCTACCAGACAGAAGGAGCAACACCGGAGTTTTGGAAAAATCTTGCAAGAGAAAATCAGTTGGAGTTTAAGGCGAGCGGATCAGCAGGGAAATGTATCGAGGGGCGTGAGTTTATCATAGCACTTCCCGAAAGTTTTGTTCAGTATAGGGCAGATGATGTGGTAAGACTTTTTACAGAGACTTTTCATAAAAGATACGGTGTAGAGTGCAGTGCTGCCCTTCATCACAACAAGACAAAGACGAATTACCATATCCATCAGGTATTCAGTGAACGGAAAATGTTGGAACAACCCGAAGTGAAGATTGCCACCCGAAATATGTTTTATGATGAACAGGGAAAGCATAGGCGCACGAAAAAAGAGATTTTAGACGAGCAGGGAAATATCCGAGCCGGGTGCAGCATTATCCCGAAAGGGGAAGTGTACGAAAGCCATATCTTCACAAAAAAAGGGGAATGGTTTAAGAACAAAGCCTTTACTAAAGAAGTGAAAGAACTGTTTACCGATACAATTAACTGCTATGTGAAAGAGGAATCAGAAAAACTTTCTGTATTCCAGCAGGGCAGCGTTTATCTGGCGACAAAGAAAATCGGGAAGAACAATCCGAAAGCAGAGGAGATAAGGGCAGACAATGCGGCAAGGCAGGAATGGAATCGAACAGTTGATGTGGCATTGGTTGAGGGCGTTCCCGAAGAAGATATTTTGAAAGTTAAGCAGGAAAAAATCACAGATGAAACGCTGCAATCTATCAGGACACATGGTTGGCTGCCGGATATGTTCCGTCAGATTATCCTTGGGGCAAAAGACTTTTTACAGGAAGTGATTTTCAAATTTAAGCTGCCGCCTAAACCTGTACCAAAGATTGACTTGCAAGAGTGGAAAGATATGCAGAAGGTCATGTATGACTTGCAGGGACAGTCAAGGGAGATAAAACGCACACAGCAGGATATTTCTTCTTTGAAAAAGCAACTGTCAGAGCTGCGAGGGTTCTTTAAAGGCAAAGAACGAAAATCTTTGGAAGGAAAAATTGAATTGTTAGAGGATTTGGAGAAACGTCTGCACAAGAGTTTGGAACAGATAGTAAAGCGGGAAGGCTATCCTAATGTGCAAGCCTTTCAGAAGGTTTATAACAAGGCAGAAGAATTGATTATAGAATACAACGAAGAACTAAGGGCATGGAAAAATCAGACAAAGCAGAAGAAAGAAAATCCGTTAGAACAACCGAAAAAAGCAAGCGTACTGGAAAAACTGCACCGCTATCAGCAGGAAGGTAGACAGCAACCGAAACGGTCAGTTAAGAAGAAATCTATGGATAGAGAACGATAAGAAAGGTGGAAACGATTATGAAGAAAACAATTTTTGAAGAAATGGGCGGCACTTATATGAGTGATGGGGATTATCTTATCCCCTGTCTTGACTTGCCGGAGGAAGAGCCAAGATTTATCGGCGTATGGGGACAAAGACATTTACGGTATTTGAAAGAGCATAAGAGAGCGGTTTATATTACTCTGCTTACAAGTGGCAGGCTGAATAGTTATCTTGCAGATATAGAAGAACAGGCACAGGAACGCTTTGAAAGGATCGTAGAGCAGATGAAACAGGCACAGGGCATTACAGAACAGTTAAAGGCAGAAAATCAAATGGAATGGGTAGCGAGAATGAACAATATACAGGGGTGTGCGAGGGAAATCGTGAATGCTGAATTGATTTTTATATAAGTTTGATACCGAGTTTGGCTTTTCTGTAAGCTATACTCGGTGTTGATGAGAAAAAGATTATCTAACGAAAACGTGAGAAAGATTGATTTTTATATCTTTATATGGTAAAATACGATAAACCATGAATGTGTGAATTTGATAATTTAGGAGGCATCATAGTGGCAGTTTGCTATAATAATCTTTGGAAATTACTTATAGATAAAAATATGAATAAAACTGAATTGAAAGAAGCAGCGGGTATAAGTTTTAATGTTATGGCTCGTATGGGGAAAAATGAAACTATTTCCTTTGAAAGCATAGAAAAAATATGTTCTGCTTTAAATTGTGATATAGGCGATATTATTTCAATCACCCAAGAAACAAAAGAAGAAGCCAAAGTAAAAACTTTTACAACGATAGAATTGTTTGCAGGAGCAGGAGGATTGGCATTAGGTATTGAGAAAGCCGGATTTGATACGATTGGATTGATAGAGTTTGATAAAGCGGCTTCAGATACATTAAAATGTAATCGTCCTGAATGGAGAGTTATCAATGATGATATTGCAAATATATCGTGCTTAGATTTAGAGGAGTATTTTGGAATTGAAAAAGGAGAACTTGATTTGTTGTCTGGTGGCGCACCGTGTCAGTCTTTTTCTTATGCGGGTAAAAGATTAGGATTGGAGGATGCACGAGGAACTCTTTTTTATCATTATGCAAAGTTTTTAGAACAGCTTCAACCGAAGATGTTCTTGTTTGAAAATGTTAGAGGATTGCTCACTCACGATAGAGGACGAACCTATAAAACTATCACAGATATTTTTGAAAATACAGGCTATACCATTCAGAAGCGAGTGTTAAATGCTTGGGATTATGGTGTGGCACAAAAGAGAGAGCGTCTTATTACTATTGGAATTAGAAATGATTTGATTGATAAAATTCATTTTGATTTTCCGGCTCCCCATAAATATAAACCTGTGTTACGAGATATTCTTATGGATTGTCCTAAAAGTGAAGGAACACCATATTCCGAATATAAAAGAAAAATATTTGAACTTGTTCCTCCGGGTGGTTACTGGCGAGATATTCCAGAGGACATTGCTAAAGAATATATGAAAAGCTGTTGGTACATGGAAGGAGGAAGAACCGGCATATTAAGGCGTTTGAGTTTGGACGAGCCTTCACTTACTGTTCTGACATCGCCGAGTCAAAAACAGACAGATCGTTGCCATCCATTAGAACCTCGCCCGTTTACCATTCGAGAAAATGCAAGGTGTCAGAGCTTTCCAGATGATTGGCAATTTTGCGGCAGCATAGGACAACAGTATAAGCAAGTTGGAAATGCTGTACCTGTTAACTTAGCATACGATATTGCAATAAAAATAAAAGAAGCACTGGAGGAATTATAATGTGGAATTTAACCTTTATAACAGAAGAAGATTTTACGAACCACGTTAAAGCTACGATTGAAAAATACGGAGAAAAATTGGAATCTTTTGATTTGAAACGTTTTAATAAGAATATCATTGATCCGATAAAACTGATTTTTGATAAGACTGTGTATCAATCTTCGTGGGAAGAAATTGTGAGTAATGAAATCTTCCGTCAAAGAGATAAATCAAACAACAATGATATTGGATATTTTCATCAGAGAATTTTTCAGTACATAGCAAACTGTCATGTACCTCCGAATGGCGAGGAAGGCGGTTGGGATGTTATCTATGAAAATGTTGATGGTGTTGAAATTCCTGATGCTGGCAGCGTTCATACTGTGTATGTGGAAATGAAGAATAAGCATAACACGATGAATTCCGCTTCGGCTGGTAAAACATTTATCAAAATGCAAAATCAACTTTTGAATGATGATGATTGTGCGTGTTTCTTGGTTGAAGCAATCGCACAGCGTTCTCAAAATATCAAGTGGGAAACTACTGTGGATAAGAAAAAAGTGGGTCATAAATTGATCCGTAGAGTAAGTCTTGACCAGTTTTATGCTCTTATAACAGGACAAGAAGATGCTTTTTACCAAATGTGCATGGTGCTGCCATCCGTTATTGAAAAGGCTGTAAAGGATTTTGAAGGAACGATTGTACCGCATGATACAGTTATTGATGAATTAAGAGAAATGGCAGCTAAACAGGATATTGAGTCTGAAGATATGGCAATCGCAATGGCAGTGTATATGCTTGGTTTTGGCAGTTATAAAGGATTTTAGGGTGGAGTGTTATAATTAGAAATGACAAGAATTAAGAATTTACCTTATATGAAAATAATACGGATTATATGTTTATCAAGCATATACTTATTTATAGATTTATGTATTTACGAAATATTTATTTTTTATGGAAAGAGCAGTTTCTTTTTCTTTATTCCCATCTTGGTATGGATATTGGTTATGTTGGGGAATAAGATATTTCGATATAATATATCAGAACAGTGGAATATTACTGCAACAATAATTACATTTTCTGCTTTGTGTATAGTTGCAAATTTAAATATTGTAAATCGAGTTTATACGAGAAATCGATTTACAATATTAACTACTCTTACAGGTATTTTCTTCATAGGTCTGTTGATGTTGAAACGTGATGTTTATAAAAAAGAAAAATTGGTATCTTCGAGGAATGCCACTAATGAAGATCTATTTAATCTTTTTTATATAAATACATCTAAAGTACACGAAATTGCGATGCTTATTGATAATAAAATAATGAAAACAGTTGAGCGAGAACAGATTTCGGAGGAACTCTTAAGAACAACCTCTACTTTTTCTGCTAAAACAAGTGCTTTATCAGGAGAAGCTTCTGCAGAAAAAGTAGATAATTACAAAAAGCGTGTTTATGAAAATTTTGATGTAAAAACAACAAAATCAATAATGCTGAGAAAATTGTATGAAGTTGCAAAAAATAGTAACAACAAAATCCAAAATATATTACCAGGTCAATTGATTCTTTTTAAAGATGTTGAGTTGAAAAGAAGAAATATTGATGATACAGTTATGATTTTGAATGTGTTACAGGATAGTAAATTGAAAAATCAAGGTAATGATAGCATAGAAATAAACATGAATAAAATGATGGAGAAAATGTTGGACGATTTTACGATTGACTATCAATTTGAACAGAGTATTTTGGAAGATGGTGATAAGGCCAAATGTCTTATTCAATTGCCATATAAATCAAATGAAAATTTTGAGAATGGATACCAACATAATGATTTGCAACTAGGAAAACTAAGTATAGTTGGAATATATAGGGGTAAGATAGATTTTTCAAAACGAGAAAGTGTTCTGTCTCTTATACACATCTGACGCTGCCGACGATCGCATAAGTGTAGATC
>OWJQ01000904.1_pt1 | contig 15964 bp, 25 predicted proteins | sample 1732711 | NCBI WGS metagenome assembly OWJQ01 (sample SAMN05065745, study PRJEB22554) | human gut metagenome | biome: ENVO:2100002; feature: ENVO:00000062; material: ENVO:00002003 | host: Homo sapiens | place: USA | reverse complement strand
AATTCAAAGATGAATGAATTGAAAAACGAAATGATAAAATTAGAAAAAGAGTACAAAGTATAAAATATGAGCAAATATAGATACAGAGAAATAAAGAACTATATCCATAACGAATTAAAGTTGACTAAAGAGGATATAAAGGATATAATAGTTCCAATTGTGAAAGAGGAAGTTAAACGTATCTTCCATAACACCTATGGGGACGATGTTAATATAGAGAGGTGGATTCGTTGTATGGTTTCTGACGAGATAAAGAAAAACGGTGATTACCTTATGATAAGAAATTTGTGTAGGGAGATAATTAAGGAGGAAATTGTCGATAGGTTGTCAATTGATATAAGCCTTAAAAAGAAGGAGGAATAATTATGAGCATATTTACGTTAGAGGAAATGAATCAAGCGATCAATATTGCAGTTGACGAAACATCTAGAAAGGCAGTTGAAGTTCTTTCGTCTGTATTGGACAATTGGGTACATGGCGGTGATGCAGATTGTATCATTGCGGAGTTTGAGGAAAAGTTAAATGAAGCGATTAATGGATAAAAGATGATGGGTGTATAGATGAAAATCGTGAAAGGAAATATATTTGACAAAATAAGAAAAGCATCTAATAAATACATAGAGTATATGATTGCTTGTGATGATATATCCAAAGAAGCACAAAAACATATAGATTGGGATGATAATGTTTCATGTGAATATTATCCGTCTGATGGAATATGTATAATGATAGACGAGCATGTTTGTTATGCTAATACATTCTTTGGCTTGGTAGAAGAATCAGAAAACGGTATGATTGATAGGAAAACATATATGAGAAATTGTATTTGATTATGGAAATAAAGAACGGAATAATAATAGACGGGGTGTTGCATGAATTGTGCGATGGAGTATGTGATGAGTGCTCATTACAAAATGAGTGTGATGATAGTTCAGAAATCATTTGCGATATAGCTTATGAAAACCCAAACATGGACCAGTGCTTTGTCAATCGTGGAAAAGTAACGGATATTAAGATAGATAAGGAGGAATAACTAAAATGGATATAGTACCTATTATAACAAAAGATAATCTTTCTAAGGAACAGATAGAATATCTGCAAAAGCAGCAAACAGAATATAAATTAGTCAATAGGATTAAGAAGAATCCGGGACATATCTTGTTCTCTTTTAATCGAAAAACAGGGGAAATCAAGAGAGCTTCTATTATACACAAGGTTGCTATTGGTTTGAATGGGCTTCCTGTAACCAAAACTGAAACGGTTGTAGAACCTGATTGCTATTACGACCAAGCCTTGAATGAAAAGAATTTTAGAAAGAAATTGAAGAGAATTGGATTATTAAGCGTTTAATTAAAAACATAAATTTATGGCTATTATAGGAATTGACTTTGACGGAACGGTCGTGACACACGACTTTCCTAAAATCGGCAAGGATATAGGTGCTGTGCCTGTGTTAAGAAAATTGGTTGATAACGGGCACAAACTTATCCTATTTACTATGAGAAGTGATATTGATGAGGTGACTTCCGATGATTACAACATACACAAACAAGGAGGAAAGTATCTGTCAGAAGCCGTACAATGGTTTACGGACAACGACATTCCTTTGTTCGGTATAAACGAGAATCCTGAACAGCACACATGGACATTATCGCCTAAGCCATATTGTCACATATACATTGACGATGCAGCATTGGGATGTCCGTTGAGATATGATATAAACCTGTCAAACAGAGGGTTTGTAAACTGGAATAGAGTGGAATCACTTTTAATAAAAAGGGAATTGATATGAATAAATTTAAATTATATATTGCCCGTGACGAAGGTAAATGGGATGGAGACGTACAAACAACAGGAGAATTGAACCTGTTTTATGATACTCCGCAACTTCTGTTTGACGTGAAAGACTGGACATCATACTGGGGAAATGCCCGTAAGATAGCACAGATTCCCTCTTATATGTATCCGCAAGTCAAGGATAAGGAGTGTTATGTTTTTAATAATCTTGAATTATATCAAAATTTTTAATGTATATAAAGCGAATCAAAGAGGAGGTGAGACCGTGTGTTTGTTGTAAAACAGAACACAAGATTTTTAATAGGAATAAATGGCTTTGTAAAAAATGCGATGACAATAGAAAGAAAAGTTCTCTGAATAAGAATACTCTTGAAAAACAAAATAACGAACTTCAAGTGGTTTTTGATGAAATATGGAGAACTAGAAAACATATTTGTTTTCATTGTGGTAAAAAATTAGGAATTAATCCCAAACCTATATTTTTTAGTCACATTCTTTCGAGAGGAGCGCATCCTACATTAAGATGTGATTCCGAAAATATTGTTTTGGCTTGTCAAAATTGCCATTATATCTATGATTTTGGTGATAGATCGAAACTTATAAAGCAAATTCCCGAAGAATTAATTTTTAAACTTTTAAAAAAAGAACGAGATGAATCGAGATAGAGAGATAATTGATCTATGTATCAAAGTATTTGAAAGTGCAGGTTTAAAGAGATTTGCAGCAAGATTGCAAAATTATGAAACGCTTCCTGATAAAGAAAATATGATGAAACTTTATGAGGAAGCTGATAATTGGATAAATTTTGCTGGTAATATAAAAAAGCGTAATTTTGTCTTCGGTAACGATTTTAGTTTATTGAAAGGTTTTATTATATCTCAATCGAAAGAGTATAATAAAAAAGGAGAGCCTGTTATAATTATCAATAAATTAGAAGATGAAACAGCTTCGTTTAAAGATAATCCTATTAAAAATTTGTATATCATTTACGAAGACGAAGAACAAAGAGATGTTGATTTTGAAAGATTATTAATAGCTAGAAATTGATATGGGAGAAAAGTATTTATTAAGAGAGGTTAATGCACAAGGATTGTTGCATTGGATGAATGAGAATTTTAAAAAAGATAATGGTAAAGAATTTAATAGAAATGACATTCAAGCCTATATAACAAGAGGACATTTACCTGAATATCTTGGTGGAAATGAGATAGTTTTGATTCCTAAAAAACATTGTACAATACGAATGTATAATGTACTTGCGAACGAAAATAATCAGGTTTATAAAGATTAGAAAAATGAAAACATCAGCTAAATATATTATTGTCGCAGACTGGGAAACAGGAGGTTTACCTAATAGTAAACAAAGAGCTTTTTTTGACGTACCTGCTGTAGAGTGGGCTATGTCTTGTATTGATTTGGAAAAATTGGAAATTATTGACAGATATAGTGCAATTTTACCTTATAATTACAAAGAAGATTTAATAGGTTACTCTGAAGAAGCTACTGCAGTTCATGGTATAACAAAAGAGATGCAAGAGGCTAATTCAGTTCCTTTGAAAGAAATTTATAAAACTCTGAAGTCTTGGTTTAGTAAGTATAAAAATCCTCGTCAGTTATGTACAATAGCTGGACATAATTTTGTTGCTTTCGATAAACCGTTTTTAGAGAATTTTTTTATTTATATGAATGACGATATAAATAATTATGTTCGATTTTGGTTAGATACAATGCAATTAGCTCATTTAAGTGCATTAGAGCAAATAGATTTTAAATTAGGGACGTGTTGTCAATTAGCTGGAGTTGATCTTGTTGAAGCTCACCGCGCTCAAAATGATGTCGATGCCAATGCTTTGCTTTTAATTTCTTATATAAAGAAATTGAGAGGAGAAGGTCAGACACAATTGTCGAATAAGAAGAAAATACGTTTTAGAAATACATTTGAATTGCAATGACGTCACTTGATGGAAAGGATTTATTATCAGCTAATCAAGTTGGATATTTATGTGATATTGTCGATAAAATAATTGAAGATCTACCTGGTAGAGCTTTAAATCAATTATTAGAAGGATATTCTAATGATGTTGATCGAATGTTACAGGAGATGCTTTGTCAATCCGAAAGAGCTCTTTATCTTGGACGAACACTTGATTCTGAAAGTCTTGATTATATAGAGAATGTTAAGGCCTCTATGGATACAACATTAAAAATTCAATCGCTTAATTATTTCATTGTCTCTATGCTTCCTAGCTTTAGAATGGGATGGAGAAATATTGAGTGGGGGAATTTAATTCAGTTGTTTCCATGGAGTTGTTATCTTTGTGGTCGAGGTTCAGGTAAGAGTTATACCTTCTCTTACGCATTTGTATTATGGAGATTATGGAGTTATTGTAGACCGACTTTATGGATATCTAATACAATTGATAATCAAAATCGAAAAGAGACTTGTTATATCACATCTACAATGACTTTAGCAAAAGTGCAGATTGCTAAAGTAAGAGAAGAGATTGAGACAAATGATCTTATAAAAGAAAAACTTAATCCAAATGGTAAGGCAAGTATCGGTGAAACAGGAATCACGACAGAAACAGGTTCAATACTTCACGTTCGAGGTAAAGATGGTTTTATTCGCGGTCTTCACGTTGGAGCTTGTGTATGTGACGACATGCCTGACGAATCTTCGTTATATTCAGATGAGCAGAGAGAGAAGATCAAAGAATTAATCAAAGGTACTATAGAACCTATCGTAGAACCTTACGGTTATTTTCTTGTATGTGGAACTCCTTACTCTTCTTCGCCCAATGAATTATATCAGGTATTGAAAACTGATAAGCGATTTTATTGTTTTGAATATCCCGTAATTTTTCCTGACGGTCGTCCACTTGCTCCTGATAGATATACTTTTGATCAAATTCTTCAAAAGAAAGAAGAGTTGGGGACAATTGTATTTAATCGAGAATATCTTGTAGTTCCTATTAGCGATTCGTCAACGATATTCCCTTACGAATATCTTATGAGATCTACAATAGGAATGGAGCAAATTAGATTTGCAACATCAATTGACGATTTTCCTATCAAATTAACTCGTGTGCATATAGGAGTCGATTTTGCTGTTTCAGGTAATATTGGCGCAGACTATACAGTTTATACAATTTGGGGTATCGATTCGATGAAGAACTATTATCTACTTTATTATTATAGACAAAGAGGTATGTCTCATAATGAACAAGTAGATAAAATTGTTCAATTAGATCGTTTATTTAGACCGAATAAGATAGTATGTGAATCGAATGGTTTTCAGTCCATACTTTCAGGTTTAGCTAAAGAAAGAGGATTGAAAAACATAGAGCCCTTTACTACAACAGAAGGAAATAAGAAGGATCTTTATACAGGTTTACCGAGTCTTTCTGCAATGTTTGAGAGAGGACAATTAAAATGTCCTTATGCAGTTGGTGAGACGAGAGATGCAGTTAATGTGATGTTCGGAGAATTTTCATCTATTACTTTTAAAAGTGATAGTGGTAAATTAGAAGCTGGATCAGGTAAGGACGATATTTGTATGAGTACCTTTATCTGTATCAATAGTTTGCGCGAGGATGAAAAAGAAGTGAATGTTACAATAAATTTAGTATAAGATATTATGTATTGTAAAAATAAGTTAGCTTCACGAAAATATAAATTTATTTACAAGATGACGAACCTTGTAAATGGAAAAATCTATATAGGTCAACATGTGACTGATAATCTTAAAGATGGATATAGAGGTAGTGGTATTGTTTTGAAAAATGCTTTGAAGAAATATGGTAGATCAAATTTTGAATTTGAAATTTTAGAATTTTATAATGGGAATTCTAAAACTGAATTCAATGAATTAGAGCATAATTATATTAGAAAGTATAATTCAGATAACGAAAGTATAGGTTATAACAGAACCGACTGCTGTGGAGGAGGTTATTTAGGGCAAGAAGTTTATGAGAAAAGAAATTATAAACATTCTGAAGAAGCTAAAGCAAAAATAAGTAAAATTCACAAAGGGAAGAAGAGAAGTCAATATCAAATCGAAGCAACTCGTCTAGGTAATATAGGAAAAGTTAATTATCACAATGAATCTAAAGAAAAGTCTTTTGAACAAAGATCTTGTAAAAGGGTCTCAAGAAATAGAGAGCGTATTGTTGAACAATATACTTTAGAAGGATTGTTTGTTCGAGAGTGGAATAGTGTTGCCGAAGCAGGACGAAGTTTAGGTTTAGAGAAGACAGCAACTTCTATTCGAATAGCGTGCGAAGACTGGACCAAAACGTGTAAGGGATTTAGATGGAAGTATAAAGAATCTTCTGAAGAGAGATGTGAAAAAATTGTACCTATATATAAGAGAGCTACTGAGCGAAAATATTTTAAGAAAGGGAACATGGTGATTGAACAATATGATTTGGAAGATAATTATATTCAAACATTTGATTCTTATTCTGCAGCAGCAAGAGAAGTAGGTGTATCTGCAGGTTATCAAATAAAATTAGCGTGTGATAACTTTCCAAATAGGACGGTTAGAGGTTTTTATTGGAAAAGAATTAAATAAGATAGTATGGCGAATAAACTAAGTGCCAATTTTATGGCAGAGCTATTTAAGTTAATTTATTTAGATCCATATCTAACGAGAATAGCTGTCTGTAATTTAACGTATCAATTGATACCTAAAGAGTGGCCTGGATATAAATTTCTTTTAAAAGAAGCGATTGAGATTTTTACAAATAAAGAGACTATTCCATCTTTGGGAACAGTCTCTCAAAAGTATGTTGATAATGATTTTGTACAAGAAGCGATTGAAGAAGTTAAAAATGCCAATAAAGTAGATCGTGAATTAATAATTGATCAGTTAGAATCTTATATCAAGGATGTAGAATTCCAATTGTTGAGCAAAAAAGTTCACGATTTGTATGAAGACGGAAAAAAAGAAGAAGCAATTCAGACAAATGCTTCTGAAAGTCAGCGAATATTGCAAATTTCATTAAGACAAGATGCAGGAACTTTTCAAAAGGTATTTAAGGGATTCGATTTACGAATGCAGAGAAAGAGGAGTGAAATTGAGACTAGTAAGACGCCTGAAAAAGTTACGTTTGGCGTAGATAGACTTGATGAGATATCCTATGGTGGTGCTGCAGTAGAAGATACTGTATTGTGGATAATGAGGTCCGGTATCGGAAAGTCCACCGTATTAAGACATCACGGAATGAGTGCTGCATTAGACGGACATCCTGTTTTACATATCCAGTTAGAAGGAGGTGTCCAGGCATGTCTTGATAAGTACGATCAATATTGGACAGGACAAAAGTATAACGATATTAGGCGAGGATATTTAGAACCCGAAGATCAGGAAGCTGTATTAAAAGCATATCAAACGATGAAGGAGTATGGACAAGACATTGATGTTTATGGATTTGAAAAGTTTGGCGAAGCTACTATGGTAGATATAAGAAATCTTGTTCTTGATTATCATAAAGCAAACGGATTTTATCCAAAAGTTTTAATTCTCGATTCTTTGGATCTTGTTTCTACAGGTTTGAATAAGATTATAGATAACAATCCTAAATTCAAAAAAGATAAATTACAGACATGCGCTCAGTTATTTAAAAATATTTGTGTTGAATTTAAAATGGTTGGATTTACAGCAACTCAGGCAAGTGATGTTCCTATTGAGGTTTGGGATAATTCCGAGAGAGTGATCGATAGAAGTTATACAGAGGGTGATAAAACGCTTGTAAAGCCGTTTTCTTATGTTTTCACAGGTAATATGACAATGGAAGAAAAAAAGACTGATACAATGCGTATTTACAATGACAAGGTTCGCGACTTCAAAGAGTCTCAAGAAGTGATTCCTATCGCAACGGATTATGATCATGGGCGTTTTTATGATAGAGTAAGAACCAATCAACTATTCAATGGTTTACCTACAAAAACGCGAAAAAATGAAAAGCCTGAAAAAGAGAAAAAATTGACAAAAGCGAAAAAAATCTGATTTATTGTTGGACCGCGTGTATCAAAAGTGTACCTTTACAACATCAAAAGAAAAGGACAGTATTAACTAAAAATAGGAGATAAAGCAATGAAACGGATATACAGCAAAGACATAAAAGCAATGAAGTTAACAGAAGATGAAATGTATTGGGCAAAAGATGTTTTTGATGAGATTAACAAAAGAGGTGTTAATAGCATCAGTCTTAAATATTATCTACGCACAGACCGTTATGATATAGAAGATAAAACTTCCATGCTTAAGAAAGCACTTAAATATTTTGCTAAAAAATATCTCAAAGAAATAGGGGCATACGACCAATGTTCATTTTGGAAGATGAGTTGTTATGTAGCCGATATACTTTGTGTTTCTGCATGTGAGTTACAACGTTGGTATCGCGGAATGAGCTATGAAGATAAATCAATATATATTGCAGAGACTTTTGGTCTTGATACTTTTGGAATTAAAGAGAATTAAATTATGTTTAGAGTTGACAAAGAGGAGTTAGTCCAAGAGTTAGGACTAACTCTATTCGGATCGGCAGGTTGGTTACAAAACAAAGATGAAGTCTGTCCTTTTTGCGGAAAAGGAGGCAAGTGGGGGATTCGATTTAATGATCAAAATAATAATGGTACATTTCATTGTTTTAAATGTGGAACGAAAACTAATTTAAGGTCTTTTTTAGCTAAGATTTCTAGATTGGATCTTGCTAAAGTAGATTATGAGAATAGCATCAAAACGTCTAAGTTGACTCCGTTGGTTGAGGACGAAGAAGAAGTCGAAGAATCTCTTGAACTTAATGAATGTAAACTACCTAGTAAATTACAGTATTTAGATAAAGATGAGTATTTAGATAAAAGAGGATTCAACAAAAGATATTACAATGAATTTAAACCGGCTATAACGAATTTTTTCTTAGAAAGAAAACTGAAAGAAAAGATCGTTTTTCAATTTACTATGAATCACAAGACGGTAGCTTGGTTAGCACGATCAACAAAAAGTAAAGAATGGCACGAACGCAATCTAAAGAGATTCAAGGAAGGAAAAGAGAAGTTGGTTCTTCGTTACGAAAACTCTACTGACGGATTTGCTAAGGTAATAGGTGGATATGACAATATCACAGATACCACTGACACTTTGATAATTGTTGAGGGTATGTTTGATTATATATCTGTTGACAATAAATTGCATTTATACGAAACAGATGAGATTAAATGCATATTCACATTTGGTAATAACATAGGTACAGATCAGATCAAACTATTGAGAAAAAAGAGAGGTGTTCGAAATATCATTTTAATGTACGATCCTGATAAACCTGAAATGATTAAAAGTGCTTCACTTTCTCTACAAAGATATTTTAATGTAAGAATAGCTCTTCTGAAAGATAAAAAGAAAGATCCGGGAGACGCAACTGCAAACGAATTACTCGATGCTTTAGACAATTTAATTGAGCCTATAAATTTTTTCGCAAATAATTTGCCGTAATTGTTGGATCGCGTGTATCAAAAGTGTACCTTTACAACATCAAAAGAAAAGGACAACAATTTAAAACAGAAAATTATGAAAACAATGATGATGCCAAAATTAGAAAAGTTCAAATTCCAGTAATGAGAAATGGAAAGCCAACTAAAAGAATGAAAGAAGTTTACGAAGCATTTCTTTGTGAAGTCGAAATGGATTGCATTGAACATGAAGGACATAAAGTTTATTTTGAAAAAGAAAGTAGATTTGCATCAACGGCATATAGAGAAGATGGAACTATTCTCACAGGAGAATTCATCTATGGTAGATACGGAAAAGAATTACATACAGAAGGTTTATTTGTGAGAGATAGAAAATTAGTGATTTCATCAACAGGATATAATGGCTCGACAACGAAAGGATGGGGAGGTCGATTAGTTAAAATTAATTGGTAGTTATTTAAAGTTTTATAGAAGAAAGGGTTACGAATTAAGTAGCTCTTTCTTTTTGTTTTAAACATAATTTAGTTATTTTACACGAAAAATTCGAAAATATGAAATCGCGTAATTTAACCAATCAAGAATTTGTAAATATATTACAATTAGAATATCTCAGTCAAAGACTTAGAGCAATTATATACGAAACCCCTCACTTTAAGAAAATGAGCAGTGATATTGCTGAAAAGAAAAAGGCAAAAATAATTGATCTTACTACAAAATTTCACTTTCCAAGTATATTCGACTCAGACATTGCTTTAGAACTCTTCTTTCAAAAAGACTTTTTAAGAGAGTCAGGTAAACCAAACTTTCAATATGTACCTAGTTCAGAAAAGAGTGTTTCTTATTGGGATTCGTATTATCTTTTTCAGAAAGGACAAATTGTTATTTATAACGAAAAAGAATATAAAGTAATTGAAAATCGTCCTAATGAAAATATCGTGATTCTCAAGGTTAATAAGGGATTTTTAGAGGTACCTTATAATGATGTGAAAGTTAAGTTGTTGTACACCATATCTATCGATTCTTTCAAATAAATATTGTATCTTTAGACAACATTTAAAAATGATAGAATTATGATTATAACAAAAGAATTTGAAGGAGAAATGGCACATATTGTGCGAAATTGTTCTACGCAAAGGTGCCGCCACTCTATACACGGTCATTCTTTTAAAGTGTTAGTGAGTTTTACAGCGAGTTCGAAAGACAGAGGTCAAATGCTTATGGATTTTGGTCTTATGAAAACAACGATTAAAAGTTTTATCGACTCATTTGATCACTGTACTGTCTTATGGAAAAAAGATTATCCTGAATACATTAACGACGTAAAGAAGTGGTCTGATAGATGGATAGTTTTGCCAGTGAATCCATCTGCAGAAATGTTATCTTTATATATGTTATATGTTATAAATAAGATACTTAAAGCAACGATTTTCAATAACGGAGAAAAGAATGTTATCGTTCATTCTGTACAATATTATGAAACAAGAACAGGAAGTGCAACCGCATTTGAACATGACGCTTGTTTTTTACCGGTAGATTTGAAAGCAGAGTTTTCAGAAGGAGTACAGAAAGATTGGCCGATTGAACTCAGACGATTTTTTGCTGAAGGAATGCCTGAAGGTGTAAAGTATTTCGAAAATCCTAAAATCGAAAAACAAGTATGACAAAGATGCAATTAAATGAAAAAAGACCGATTATAGAATTGTTTAATTCTATTGAAGGAGAATCTGTAACAGCCGGAGAACCGACAATTTTCGTTAGATTGTCAGGTTGTAATTTGAGATGTATGTTTGCAAATAGTATATGTGATACAGCATATTCAAGTTTTAAAGCTGACAAAGGTAAGTATTGTTATCAAGATGTGATCAATTTGTTAGAGAAACATCCACTTACTCCTTCTGTTTCGATAACAGGTGGAGAACCATTTTTATATCCTGAATTTGTTTCTGAACTTATTGATATATGTGACGGAGAATACGATAAGTATATTATAGTTGAAACAAATGGAAGTATTGTAGTTGACAGCGAGCTCTTGAAGAGAATTGATCTTTTAAACATCTCTCCAAAACTTAGTTCATCAGAACCTACTCAAGAGAAGTGCGAAAAACTCGGAATAAAAATGAGTGATGCGATGAAGTTACATTCACATAAACGTTTCAATAAAGAAGCACTATGGACAATGATTACATTTGCTAAGGATTTCAGATTGAAATATGTTGTAGGAGGTCAAGAAGATTTCGAAGAAATTGAAAAACATATTCGTGAATTGATTGATTATGACATCTCGCAGCGAAGAGAAAAGAGGCAACCATTTTACAATAACAATGAGGAAGAATTGTGGTATGATATGAAATTTATCAAACCGTGGAATATAACTCTAATGCCGGCAGGTGCAACAAACGATCAACTTGATCAGAATAGAAGAATGGTTGCTGAGTATTGTGCTGAACGTGGATATAATTATACCGATCGCTTACAAATTGTGATTTGGGGTACTGAAAAAGAAAGATAAAGTTATGATGAAAATTAAAGCAGGACAAAATATGGTTTTGTCTGAAAAAGAAAGAGAAGAAATGATGTCAAGAGCTACGAAGGCTTATGGCGAGTTTTTAACAGCGTTAGGATACGATTGGGAAAATGATCCAAGTATGCAGAAGACACCCTATCGTGTTGCAAAGGTTTTTGTAAAAGAATTGGGCGGTGGAGCTTATGATAATCCTCCAAAGATTACTGTATTTCCGAATGAAAATGGTTACGATGGTATTGTCTTTCAAGGAGGAGTTGAGGTTCATAGTTTCTGTGCTCATCATATTTTACCATTTTTTGGAACATGCGATGTGGCTTATATTCCGAAAAAAGATGGTAATATTATAGGCTTGTCTAAATTAAACCGTATTGTAGATTTCTTGTCAAGAAGACCTCAAACTCAAGAATATCTATGTAAACAAATTCACGATTATTTGAATGAAATTCTCGGTGAAAATCAAGGTATTTTTGTTCACATCAGAGCTGAACATACGTGTGTAAAACTTCGTGGTGTTGAAGATAATTCGGAAATGCAAACAACGTACTGTTCAGGTTATTTCAAGACTAACGAAATTGGAAGCCGTGATGAAGTGTATAAAATGATTGAAAATTGTTCTAAAAAATAAGAAGATGAATTACAAAGAATATGAAGCAAAGGCAAAAATGCCTCTATACAATCCTAAAGTAGCGATTCCTTATGTTGTAATTGGTTTAGCTGGAGAGATGGGTGAGACGTTTGAAAAAATGAAAGATGAAGCGAATATTGAAGATGTTGCATTAGAAATTGGAGATATGATGTGGTATTTAGCAATGATTCGCATAGAACTGAATCTTCTTATTGAAGATGATTGGGATTGGAATGAAGATGTTCGGATGCCGTCTCCGTTTGATATTGTTTCAGAAGTTGGTAAAATTGCTGAGCAAGTTAAGAAGTTTTTAAGAGATGATTGGTCTGAGGATTCGTGTAATCGTTTTTCAGAAAACAGAAAAGATCAGACTGTTGAAGCGTGGAAGAATGTTTGGAGTTATTTGAACGGTCTTTCAAAATCTTTAGGATTAACGATTGAAGAGATTGCTCTTAAAAATAATGAAAAATTAGCATCTCGTAAAAAGAGAAATGTAATACACGGATCAGGTGATTTAAGATAATTATGAAGTACAAGAAAATAAGTTTTTGCGGATCGTCATGTACAGGTAAGACAACTCTTATTGAAGCGATGAAAAAGGATCCACAATTTGAAGGTTGGTCATTTTTTACAAATGTTGTAAGAGATCTTCATAAAGAAGGACGTGAGATCAATGAAAAAAGTAATTCAGAGACTCAACGAATGATTTTTGATCGATATAATGAAATTCTTTCGAAGATGTTTGAAGCTCCTTCTGTTGCCGATAGATGTATAATCGATGTTGCTGCATTTACGTCTGTTTTATTTGATCAGATGCCGGTAGGTAGTGAGGATTTTATAGATATGAGTACAGAAGAGTTCTTTCAAAGAAAAGAAGTTATCAGAAGAAAGGACGATTTATCACTTCTAGTGTACACACCTATTGAGTTTCCTGTAGAGAATGACGGAGAAAGATTAGTCGATGAATTATTACGTGAATCTTTCGATCAAAAGATTCAACAGATTTTGAAAAATTCTGATATTCCACATTTAAGGGTGACGGGTACAGTAGAGCAGAGAATGATGCAAATAAAGGAGGTAGTCTTTTCTGAAAAATAATTTCGACAACATGTTGCTACATTGAAGAAATAGATCGACCTTTACAGCGTCAAAAGAAACAAAAATAATAACTTAAAAACAAATGAATTATGGCTGAAAAAAAATCGTTATTGCTGTTGCGTAAAGAAGCAAATGAATTAGGTATTCAGAATTATGCTAAGTATAGCAGAGATGAGTTGGAAAAATTGATCGAGCAGAAGAAAGCCGGTATTACAACTGTTACTGACGAAGCAATGATTGCTTCTGACGAAGATGTTGCAAATGAACAACAAATGGTTGAAGAGCATGCTAAAACTGTTGCTGAAGGCGCAGAAGATCCTGATCCTGAAGTTGCGAAGAAAGAAAAAGCTGCAGCAAAAGAAGCAAAGAAAGCTGAAAAGGCTGCGAAAAAAGAAAAAGCTGCAAAAGAACCGAAAGAAAAGAAACCGCGTGCTCCGAAAGTTGTTTTGAATGTGAAACCGAAAGGTGAAAAGCCTGAAGGCCTGAGTGAAATTTCTTCTAAGATTTATGATGAGTTATTGAAAAATGACGGTCGTTCATTCTATCAGATTGCAAAAGCATGTAGTACATATTATACAGTTGTTAAGCATGTTTGCGATAAGCACTTTGAAGCTGTTGAAAAATAAAAGTTAAAGTTGAAAATTAGTTGAAGGGGTTGAGTGATATGAGTTTACTCAACCCCTTTTCTTTAAAGGAAAAGATATGAGGGAATTGTTTGCCGAACTTCTACAATATTTAGAAGACAATTTTATTGAATATAAAGTTTTAGAAGACGAAGATGAATTTTTAATTGATATAAACGATAAAGTTTATCAACTCTTTGAACCGTTTAAGTGGGATAAAAATGAAAGAGGTGTTTATTTTGACGAACACTTTAATTGGGCGTGTGATAGAACTGAATACGATTACTATATTTTTTGCTTTGGATCTGTTTGGTATACTTTAGAAAAAGGCAAAGAAGAGTCTGTAAAGCTACAACCTGTAAAATGGATTGGTAGAGCTAAATTGGTAGACGAAAGTCTTTATATAGATACATATCTCGGTATTCATGGACCGTTCGAATTGATGAATGGAATGTGTCTATACGATCAATGGTGTAAGAAAGCTAAATTTTTAGGGATCACTAGTTTAGGTTTGTGTGAAAAAGGTACACTTGCTGCAGCAATGAAATTTCAGACTGCGTGTCAGAAAAATGGAATACGAGCTATTCAAGGTTTGGAGATTAAGGTTTCCGATGAAGTAAACGATATTCGTTACACAATCAAAGCATTTGTTAAAAATCAAAAAGGCTGGGAGAATTTGCTACATCTAAATGAATTGATGAACAAGACTAATACAGAATATGTAACAGAAAAAGATATTCTTGAGAGTGAAGATGGTTTGATTTTTATATGGGATCCTAAAACGATTGATTATACAAAGATTCCAAGAGAACTCAAGAAAATTATTTCATTTTATCAATTAGATACAGTTGAATACGAAAAAGATGATCGTGATGAATTTTACTTGAAAAATTTGAAAAAGTTTTTTGACAGTAAAATGAATCCGGTTGCAATGTGTGATGCGTATTATGTTGAAAAAGAATGGTCTCCTATCAAAAGAAAGATGAACACTTTAGCGAAGGTTGTTACTTATGAAAGCGATAATCAATACATGAAGAACTATCAAGAATACTTTGAAGAACTCAGTAAGTTATTTGGAGACGATGAAGCATTTTTTGACACATTTGAAAGGGCTGTTCAAAATTTGAAAGAGATTTCTTTTGAATGTAATTTTGTAATAGAGACTCAGAACAGACATATGCCTGTATACTATATGACTGATGAAGAGGCTTTGCAATACGAAGACAATGTTGCTATGTTCGAAGATCTTATAATCAAAGGACTTGAAGAACATCCTGAGATACTTGAGAATTACTCTGAAGAAGAAGTTGTTGAGAGACTTGAAAAAGAAATGAAGGTAATTGAAGATGGTGAAGTAGTTGATTACTTTTTAATGCTTAGAGACATTGTAAAGTGGTGTAAGAAAGAAGATATTTTGATTGGGTCTGGTCGTGGTTCTGCATGTGGGAGTCTTGTTTCGTATTTACTAGGACTGAATTATATCAATCCTCTTGATTATGATCTACTATTTGAAAGATTCTTAACAACAGGTCGTTTGATACGTCACGATAAGATTGAAGAGGTTATCATTAACGAAGAAAGTTCATCACCTATTACTATACCTTGTACAAGTTTTGTTCGTATCTTTAGAAACGAAGAAAAGATGATAGTTAAAGCAGGTGAATTAAAAGAAGGAGATATATTATTAGATTATGATAACGATTAAAAGTCTTAAAAAAGAAGTTCGAGAAATAAGACAACTCGGATCGATGCCTGATATTGATACAGACTTTGAGGGCCAACAACGCCCTCGAGTTAAAGAGTATATGGAAAAAAGATTTGGTA
>OWJQ01000900.1_pt1 | contig 16001 bp, 13 predicted proteins | sample 1732711 | NCBI WGS metagenome assembly OWJQ01 (sample SAMN05065745, study PRJEB22554) | human gut metagenome | biome: ENVO:2100002; feature: ENVO:00000062; material: ENVO:00002003 | host: Homo sapiens | place: USA | reverse complement strand
GGCTCGGAGATGTGTATAAGAGACAGGTCTTAGTCTTTCACTAAATCCCTTGCCGCCTCGATGACCTCCATCTGCTTGGCCAGCATATCGTCTACCAGCTTCTTCAGCTCGGGCGGCAACTGGTCCACCCGGGCGGCCATGCTGACAGAATCCAGCCGGCCAAATAGCAGATAATCAGCCGAGCACCCAAAAATCTCGCAGAGCTGGATTAGTCCGGGGACAGACAGGCCGGAGCGTCCCCGCTCGATATCAGTGATGTACCATACCGACATGTCCATCATCTCGGCTAGTTGCTCCCGGGTCAATCCCATGCGGGTGCGCTCCTGCTGCACTCGGACTCCGATTGCAGTGGACTCGCTGGTTGGTGTTGATCTTGGCATGGTGTAATCCCCCCTGATAATATGTACCTGGTACTATTATCCCGGGGTTACTTTTTATTTAACATGGGGGCTAACCACAAATTAATATGTACTAAAGAGCTTTCATGTGGTATACTGTAGCCACATTAATTCTGGTACGGGAGGAAAGGAAAATGAAGAAACTAATATCGCTCATCTTATCTCTATCACTAGCACTATCCCTATCTGTCTCAGCTCTTGCTGCTACAGGATCTTCGTTCTCTGATGTGCCCATGAGCCACTGGGCCTATCAGTATGTGGAGCGTGCAGCAGACGAAGGCTGGGTGGCTGGCGTTGGCGGCGGGAAGTTCAATCCCGACGGCCAGGTGACTGGCGCTCAGTGGTACACGATGGTGGCCCGTGCATTCTACGGCGATCAAATCCCTGACAAGGCGGATTCCGGCAAGTGGTACAGCGACAAGTGGTATGGCCCCTACATGCAGGTGGGTGTGGACAACATGTTCGATGCCTACTTTGCGGCTGATATCGACGCAGCTGTTGCCGAGCGTCCTATGACCCGTACCGAGATGGCCTGCGTTGTAACTGAAGTCATGGACCAAATGGGGGTTGAGGTTCCACAGGATACGTTCTATGCGGTTGCCGATACCATCCCGGACCTGGATAAAATCCCCGTTACGTCCAGTGCCTATACTGCGGTTGTGCGCTGCTACGCTATGGGCATTATCGGTGGAGTGGACAAGGCTGGTACGTTCAACGGCGATGGCCTGATGAACCGTGCCCAGGCCGCTGTGGTACTTGGCCGTATGGCTGATCTGGTTGACAACGGCGGTAAGATCCCTGATGCGCCCGAGCAGCCTACCGAGCCCACTAAGCCTACTGAGCCTACTAAGCCTGAGCAGCCTAGTGAGCCCACAAAGCCCGCTACTCCCTCTGATGTGCCTACCGAACAGGAAGTGTACAATGCCATTATTGCTCTCAAGGCTGATTACCCCGAGGGTATGACATGGACTAACGACAATGTCTACAAAATTCCTGACCTGCTCTCCACTGGAGAGTTATACTACACCATCAATCGAGGCTGTGCAGCCTTTACACTGATGTGTCAGGATGCCGCTTTTGGACCCACGGATTGGGTAAATGGCACGAAGTTTAAGCCCAGATCTCACGAGGTCTTTGATGACATTCGTGTGGGTGACATTGTTCGCTATGGTGGACACGAAGTCATCGTCCTTGAGAAAAAAAATGACTCCATCATTGTCGCCGAAGGCAACTATGCCGGTAGGGTTCACTGGGGTCGAGAGATCACAAGAGACTTTTTGGAGGCTAACGACTTTTTCGTAACCACTCGCTATCCCGCCTAAACCCTAAACACAACCGACCGCCGAGACTTGTTCTCGGCGGTCTTTTTTTATGCCATAAATTTGTTTACTTCGACGAACTTCAAAAAAGCCGACAAAAAGAACTGCGCTGCTTGAATATTTTCAGCTCCTTGCGCTGAGCAAAAAGAGCAGTAACTGAGCCATCTCCTGTTACTGCGCCACATTTTTGGCCGTAATCTCTACGACATCAACCCCTAAACGATCCCGGACCAGTTTGCGTTTAATGGCGTACGCCTCGGTCCGCACTCCTTTGGCGTCCTCCACGATCCTCCTTCCATCTTCATTAATAATATATGAAAAATCTGCGATGTATTGTACGGGGCGGATGTAGGTGCCGGAAAGATCCTTATATCCCTCCATTATGGTGTAGTGGGGCTGGAGCCGCAAATCACTGATCGTGCCGGCTTCCAGGCGAGCCTTCAAAATGATATAACGACGGGCCTCTAAAATGGAGTCAAATGTGATCCCATCGACTGTTTTCTTTTGATTGTTGTACTTCATGGAGACTAAGATTCCTTTCGTAGTTAAGTATATTGTCTTATGTTTTGTGTCGAGTTGTAACGAGTCAATTGCCATATATTTTCTTAAAAAAAGGACACTGGTATGTCTAATATGACCTACCAGTGTCTCTTTGAGAGTAACTGCGTCTTACAGGTCTACCTGATTATCGTCTGGCAACTCCAGGAGCTGCAGCGTAGACATAGTGTTAAAAACTTGCTTTAATCTCTTATCATAGTCTGGAATCTGCGGCTGTGATGCCACAGCTTCCATCAACTTTACCGATAAATCATGCTCCAGTCCGATAAACCTCTGTGCCACCAATACACCTGTCTTCGCATCGATCAGCATAGCATGCAAACTGATGCCCTCATTGGGATTGGTTGGTGTAGATAACTCATAGGGTTTGCTGCGATACCGGTAGTATGGTGCGTCCATCCAGGGACCTGTTCCAAACCGACACAAAATAAAAATAATATCATTCACAACTTTTAATGCGAACTGGGGAACGCCGTTCTTAAAATCGTTCTTTTCTTTTGCAGTGGGCTTCCCCAGCTGTAAGACCAGCTCAGCACCGCTGGATGTCAAATCAAACCGTACAGAATCCACAGAGGGAGACGTAATCTGCTCTCCTACGCTGAAACACATGAAATTGTTCATAAGTATCCTCCTTTAATTATTAATGAGATCCCTTAACTGTAATATATTTCCGATTTTACTTGTTCTCCAGAAGCGGGAAGAGTTGTCACCCATCTGGATGGCCTGAGCCAAACGCCAGGTGCGGCGCTTGGCCAGGCGGTAGATTTCGAAATCGTTGCGAGTCATAAATCAAGACGCATGGTCCATGCCAACGATAGTGGCCTGGGTGTAGCTGATGGTATTATCCTGATTTCTGGAATCCGAATCCGGATAAGGAAGATCATCATCCTGCTTGAGTCTATAGCCAATCAGGCAGCGACGGCCACGAGTGGCATGACGACTCCACATTCCCCGGTCATCCATCCGGGACAAAAAGTTGTTGCGGCTCAGGGGGCTCATACCAACCCTGTCACACCAATCATGATAGACGTCGTAGGCTTCACCACTGGTAACCACATCATTCTTATTTTCCGTCTTATTCAAAACCTCATCGATAAAGCCACCAAGATCATCATCGATCGACTGATAATCGGCGGTGTCCTGCCGCACCACATCGGGGATAGCCAAACCGTGGGCAAGATAGTCGCTATATCCAGCCAGGAGCATGTTCAGGATACCAGACAGGGCTTCAGGCCGAGTGAGCTGCTGCTTCAAATGCTTGTCCTGTTCGTTTTCAGCAAAGTGATGTGGGAATACAAGAATCAAAATACGATTAGAGGTAAAAATGGTGTGGTCTCTCATACGAGGGCGGGTATTTTGATAGATGGTCAGCTTGGCGCACATACGGATACTAACGGCATGCTCATATTTGCGAGCGACATTGATAACGTCTTCACCGGTAATTGATTTAACGAGTGAGGTGTCGACTTCCATCCCGTTTTCGATTTCAGGGATGGAGACACTCCGCTTGCCAATCAGCATGGCCAGCAGCTCATTGTTGCCTCCGCTATTGTGACCCTTTCGAATCAGATTTTGATTGCTTTCGGTGCCGTAGTCGCCGAGAATGGAACGCATGATAGTAGCAAGTGTACCTTTACCATTGCGGCTTTTTGGTCCCCAGCACATGACAAAATTTTCCTCATGGGTGCAGCCAGTCATCGAATAAGCCAACCAGCGCAGTAGAAAACCGATCTTGCTCTTATCTCCCTCAAAGACCTCGTCTAAAAACTGCTCAAACCGAGGGCAGCGGGCCTCAGGATCGTATTCAACGCCAGCTACACATGTCATCATGTCTTCGGGGCGGTGACCGGGCCGGAAGCTCTGGAGGCGGAAGTCATAGACACCATTCAAAAAATTAATCTTATAAGGATCCGCATCAAAATCAGACTGCTTGATGCCACAGAGAGTTTTGACCAGCTTCAACAGGACCCTTCCACCGCCCTCGCTGATGGCTCGATTGTAGCGTTTTTTCTCAAACTGCTCCCTGAATTTTTCGTTGCCGATGTACTGCATGGCATTCCACAGCAGGTTTTTGAATTCCTGCAGGCAAGCTGTAAAATGGGTGTTCGCCATGTCGTCAGGTACCCATTTGGTGCCATCATAATAATAGATGACTCCGGATTCCTGGTTGTACAAGATCTTTCTCTTAAGTACGACATCATAAAAAAGCTGAGCCAGACCAAAATCATCCAGGGGGCGCTTCTTCAGATCAAAGGGATTAATATCACGAAAACCGGGCACAGGAAGGCCAGTGCGCTCAAATTCAAAACCGGCAGGTACCTTGTACTGCTTTTTGCCATTTGCGTCCTCGGTGATGACTGTAAACCAAACAGGCCTGTCCAGTTTATGCTGCTCAACCAGGTCGTGGATCACCTGATTAGCGTACTCCTCACGGTCCTCGGCAGGGATGTTAGTGAGATCGACCAGATGGCGACCGGGACGAGTCTGGGGCTTAAAAGCGCCGATGCCAATGTTCGTGGTAGTGTTGTTATTAATAGTAGTCATAGTATTTTCCTCCTTAGTAAAGATTCCTTTCTTTGTTCTCTACAGATTAATCTGCTTGATCGCTGAAGTGATTGCCTGATATACATATCCCCGACCACGGCCCAGCTGCTCGGCAATGGCCTCCACGGTCATCCCGTCCAGCTTACCCTGCAGGGCTGCCCGTTCCAGGGTGGTCATGTTGGGGCTGGCGGATCTAATGCTTTCCTCCACCCGGACCATCTGATCAGAGGTAAGCATAGCCACGGCATCCGTGGTAGATGCCCGATTGCTCTGCATGATGTACAGATCGAGCAGGGCCTTCTTTTCGTTGATGTTCATGTTAAACGCTCCTTTCGTTGAGAATTTCCCAAATTTTTTCACATTGTTGATTTTTGTCGATAAACACAAAATCAGTATGCGGGTACATCCGTCGATAAGCGGCCACATGCCAGTGCATAGCCTGGCCGTCCACTGAGCCGACGCCAGGAATAGTGCCGTGCCAGGTTGCCAGATCATCGATACACTGCACCCGATCCTCGGGCGTTGTCCCGACTACATAGATCAGGCGTTTACTCATTGCTCCTGCAATTGCCGCCGCTGTATGGTAGGAGGCCATGTTGGCGGAGGCCGCAAAGTTGTTATATAATTCGTTGATGTCCTGCTTCCGATCGACGATACTGCTGCTTGATGGGATGGTATAGTCACCGGCTGGAAAAGACACCGGTAAGACAGCGATATTATGCTCGGCACACCAATCAACCATAGGAGACCGGCGCTCCTGCTTGTCCGCTAACAGCACTGGTAGGCCAGAACGGTACGCAATCATGGCAGCCCGGATCACATCGGCAGATCCAGATGACCATCGCTCGGTTCCCACTCGGGTATTATCGGGATGGATCTGGTCGGTGGTAACTGGGTAGGTGCGGCAGATATGATAGTGATGTTTATCCGGATTGTTCGGCTGTCGATCATCATATCGCAGAGCGATGACTACCTGCTTGCCAGCTAAGTCATTGACAGATCCGGCACCAGCAGCATGGCACAGGCACTCCAGCACCTGGCCGCCACGGGCGATGTCGATGCGCTGCTGCAGTGGATGGTAGCCCGTAGTGAGATAGGTGATCGTAGCCCATCCGGCATGATCGCCAGTTGCAATGTCGTATGTGATGTAGATGCCCCTATCGTCACGATATGTTGTCATGATAGTAGCCACATAACAGCCAGGGAGCGGGGCCGGCGGATTGTAAGACAGAGGGTTATTGCCCATATTGTTTGCTCCTTTTTTTCGTTGATATATTATTATATGCAAAGATGTAAAAAATTATTCGATAAAATTGTGAATGAGATTCATTTTTTTGAGCTTTTCCTTCCCTCCTTAAAAGCCTCTATTATATTATATGCACATCCTCTAAAAATTATTTGCACATATCGTCTGAAGGAGGATAATTCTTCGGCACCTTCTAATGCTCACATATTATTATATGCACACCATAAAAAAACTATCACGGAATTTAAAAATTTTTTCTTCGTGTAAACAAAAGGGTAGTGTGCGTATCATTTACAGATTTACCCTTCAGATTGGGCGTTTTTTGGGGAGGCACTGCCACCATTCAATGGCAACGATAACAACTGTTTTCTTTTACACTTATACAATAAGGAAGGAGAGTGCCGCGTGCGGCACTCTCCTTCTTCTTGCCCTACCTTATTATAATGTTCTGTTGATCCTTCCAAGCCGGCACACAAAAGTGTGGAACCAATTATGCCATCGCTTTTTTGTTGGCTTCAAAATACATACACCAACATCACGCACAGATTCACATTGCAGGACCTTCCATATCCCGGTATAATGTTCTTATGATTTTTGACAATAAGGTCCCGGAGGTTACAATCATGAGCCTGAGTGCCAATGTAAGTGAAAAAGCCGCCTTGATCTGGGCGATTGCAGATAAATTGACCGGCGTGTACAAGCCCCATGAATACGGCGAGGTGATCCTGCCTCTCACGGTGATCCGCCGCTTTGACTGCATCTTGGCAGATACCAAGGATGCGGTGCTGGAGAAGTTTGAAACCGTGAAGAATCTCCCGATGCGGGATGTGTTGCTGCGTAACGCCTCCGGCAAGGCATTTTACAACACCAGCAAGTTCACCTTTGAGCGGCTGCTGGACGACCCGGACAACATCGAAGCCAACTTCCGGGACTACCTGAACGGTTTTTCAGAGAATGTCCAGGACATTCTGGAAAAGTTCAAGTTTGACGGTCAGATCACCACCATGGCCAACAAGGGTATCCTCTACATCGTCATCAAAGAGTTTACTACTCCCAAGGCTAACCTGCACCCGGATGTGATTTCCAATCTGGAGATGGGCTATATCTTTGAGGAGATCATCCGCCGGTTCTCTGAGTCTCATAATGAGGACGCCGGGCAGCACTACACCCCCAGAGAAGTCATCCAGCTGATGGTCAATATTCTGTTCTATGATGACAACGATATGCTGTCCGGAAACAATGTGGCCAAGACCATCTATGACCCGGCCTGTGGCACTGGCGGTATGCTGTCGGTGGCAGAGGAGTATCTGCATCAGCTCAACGCATCCACCGAGCTGATGGCCTTTGGACAGGAGCTGAACGACCAGACCTTTGCTATCTGCAAGGCGGACATGCTCATCAAGGGCAACAATGCCGACTTCATCAAGGACGGCAACACCCTGTCCGACGATCAGTTTGAGGGTCAGACCTTCGACTATGTGCTGTCCAATCCGCCCTTTGGCCGGGAGTGGAAGAACGAGAAAGCAGCGGTGGAAGCCGAGTCCAAGCGGGGCTTTGCTGGGCGGTTCGGCCCCGGTCTGCCTGCGGCCAGCGACGGGCAGATGCTGTTCCTGCTGACTGCTATTTCCAAAATGAAGGAGCCCAAGGACGGCGGCAGCCGCATTGCTATCATCCACAACGGTTCGCCCCTCTTTACCGGCGATGCCGGCAGCGGTCCTTCCGAAATTCGCAGGTACATTCTGGAGAATGACCTGCTGGAGGCCATCATCGCCCTGCCCAACGATATTTTCTACAACACCGGTATTGCCACCTATATCTGGGTGCTGTCCAACAAGAAGGCCGGAACACGCCGGGAGGGCAAGGTGCAGCTCATCAATGCCAATGGCCTGTATGAAAAGCGTCGTAAGGCCCTGGGCAACAAGCGCAACGATATTCCGGAGAGCGCCATTGCGGAGATCACCCGGCTGTACGGCGAATTTGTTGAGAGTGAGATCAGCAAGATTTTTGACACCACCGACTTTGGCTATACCAAAATCACGGTGGAGCGCCCGCTGAAGGATGAGAACGGCCAGCCGGTGCTCAAGAAGGGTAAGCCCCAGCCGGATACCGCCCTGCGGGACACGGAGAATGTGCCGCTGAAAGAGGACATCCAGACCTACTTTGAGCGGGAAGTGCTGCCCTTTGCCCCTGATGCCTGGATCGACGAGAAGAAGTCCAAGGTGGGGTACGAGATCCCTTTCACCCGGTATTTTTATCAGTACGAAGCCCCCAGGCCTTCGGCGGAGATCATGCAGGAGATTCTGGCCATTGAAGCGGAGCTGGACGGCGCTCTGGCGGAGGTGTTTCATGTTTGAAATACCAATGATTCGTGTTGACCAGAAAGAATATCTGGAACGTCTCCAAGAGGGAGAGTTCTTTATGAGGAGTAGCCTCTACTATCAAACGCTTGATCACAAAGATGCTGCCAGAAGTGATCCGTACGATGGAACTATACCATCGGGTAATCCAACTGGGTTTCCCTTTTCGGAACTTGGTATTGCAGGCATCACCAATCCCAGAATTATGATAGGGCACACATTTATAAAATGCTTTTTTTATTATAATAAAACAGATTGTCATCAACTCCAAAATGGTGTCTATCTTCTTACTATGAAAGCTGACGCCAGAAATGCATTGTCTAATTTTTCATCATCATATGCATTAATTATACTGAAACCGTCTGAATTTGTGGAACAGGTGAGTCGGGCCTGCCATAAAGAGGAAGTAAATCTGAGGTATTCTGAAGTTGAATATTTGACATCTGAAGAATTAGATCAAAGAAGTGTAGAATTTCTTACAGGTCAATCTAAGACTCATCCTGTTTTTTACAAAAACGAATTTTTTCGCTCTCAGCAGGAATTCCGCTTTTGTGTACAGGTACCCTATAAGCATATTTCAGAGCCTAAAATCTTAAATGGTATTGAGTATCAGCTGATAGATTTGGAAGCAAAAGATGAAACACACACACTGCACATTGGTAGTCTGAAAAGTATATCTTGCATCCTTCCAATGTCAGAAATCCTCAAGTATCCTGTAGTGGTGGATACAAATAATAGAGAAATTTCCTTTTTAAGAGAGGTAGACTATGAGAAAATTGAAGGACAGCGGGATTGAATGGATTGGGGAGATTCCAAGAAATAAGCGCATAATCAGAAATAAGTATTTATTGGAATACACTAAAGGGAAATTACCCGTAGATACTAATTTTGAGGGAACAGGGTTTCCGTATATAGGTGCAACCGATTTGGATTCTCATGAACCTTGCAAAACATATACTCGTGACGAAACATTGCCGGACGCTTGTGATAGCGATTTACTGGTATTGTGGGATGGAGCAAGAGCAGGACTGTGTGGTACTCACAAAGTTGGCAAGGTCTCTTCAACAATAGTGCGAATTAGAGAAGTCGATAGTACAATATATCGCCCTTTTCTCTACTGGTACTATAAAGGGTTTGAAGACTATATGTACCAGCGTGTGAATGGAACGACTATTCCACACATGAACCGGAAATATATTGAAGAAATCCAAATGATTGATTGGACTATTCAGGAACAGTGTCGCATTGTTGACTACCTCGACCGCAAGTGCAGCCAGATTGACACCATCATTGCTCGGCAGCAGGAAGTGATCGAGAAGCTGAGAGCTTATAAGCTGTCCGTCATCACCGAAGCCGTCACAAAAGGTCTGAATCCCAATGTGCCTATGAAGGACAGCGGAGTGGAATGGATTGGGGAAATACCGGAGCATTGGAAGATGGTGCGCCTAAAATTCTTGCTATCTCACATTATTGATTGCCCCCACGAAACACCTATTTATAGTGCTGATGGAGACTATTTGGTAATTCGCACTGCTGATCAAGATCTTGGCAAGCTCCGTACCGATGAAGATATGTACCGCCTTGATGAGGGAGAGTATCAAAATAGAATTCGGAGGATACCTTTAGAAAAAGATGACATCGTATATGGTCGGGAGGGCGAGCGTTGGGGACTTGCCTGCTTGGTTCCAGAAAGCAATAAATACTGTTTAGGGCAGAGAATGCTCCAATTTCGCTGCAAAAGGGAATTGTTTTTGCCAAGATTTGCGATGTGGGCGTTAAATTCAAAGTTCGTTTATTTACAGGGAGCAGTAGACACGATTGGCAGCACTTCTCCTCATGTTAATATTTCGACTGTACGTAATTTCCTCATTCCGGTTCCTAACATCAATGAACAACAGGAAATTATAGAGTATGTTGATAAAAAGATGTTGCAGCTTGATAAGGAAGTTGAACATCGAGGAATGCTTATTCGTAAACTTAATGAATATAAAAAGTCCCTCATCTATGAGGTCGTCACCGGAAAGAAAGAGGTATAAGCTATGAACCCACTTTATAACATTTGGGACTACAATTATATTCAGCAACAAGCCCAGCAGCAGTATCATCAAAATCAGGTACAACAAGTGCTGGAAGCGGCACACAAGTTGCAGGATTATCTGGACAGTGCGGACAAGGTTGACCCAGCATATCAGGGGGCGTTAACTGCTACCTGCTGTGCTGTTTTGGCAGACTACGCAAAGAAACACGGTATTATCTGAGAAAGTAGGTGCGACCATGCCCGACTTCGATGTAAGAGAAAAACGCTTTGAGCAGGATATTGAGGAATACCTTTTAACCCACGGCGGCTATCAGAAGGGCAACCCCGCTGCTTTCAACCGAGAAAAGGCGCTGGACACCGGCACATTTCTTTCCTTCATCCGCACCAGCCAGCCCAAGCAGTGGGAGCGATTCGAGAAAATTTACGGTGCTGACAGCGAGCGGCAGCTCATCGACCGTTTTTGCCGGGAAGTAAAGCTGGTGGGCCTGCTGAAAGTGCTGCGCCAGGGTTTTACCGACCGGGGCATCAAGTTCCGGGTCGTGTTCTGGAAACCGGAGACCTCCATCAACGAGACTAGCCAGGCCCAGTATGTCGCCAATATCCTCCACTGTACCCGGCAGCTTCACTACTCCCTGAGCAACGAAAACAGCATTGATATCGTTCTGTTCCTCAACGGTATCCCGGTGGTATCCATGGAGCTGAAATGTCAGTTCACCGGGCAGGACACCGCCAACGCCATCCAGCAGTACAAGTTCGACCGGGCGGGCAAGGACGCAATTTTCGAGTTCAAGAACCGGGTTCTGGTTCACTTTGCCGTGGATCTGACCAATGTGTATATGACCACTCGCCTGGAGGGGCCGAAAACCTATTTCCTGCCCTTCAACCAGGGCAGCAACGGGGCCGGAAATGTGGGCGGCAAAGGAAATCCCATTAACCCGGACGGCTACGACACTGCCTACCTGTGGAAAAATGTGCTGTGCAAGGATCGCCTGCTGGAGATTTTACATAAATATCTCCATTTGCAGCAGGAGAAGGACGAAAAGACCGGCGAGGTGAAGTCCGAGCGGATGATCTTTCCCCGGTATCACCAGCTGGATGTGGTGACCAAACTGCTGGCCGATGTGAAGGCCAACGGCTCCGGCAAGAACTATCTCATTCAGCACAGCGCCGGTTCCGGCAAGTCCAATTCCATTGCCTGGCTTGCCCACCGGCTTACCGGCCTGCACGATGACCACGACGAGAAGATCTTCCAGTCTGTCATCATCGTCACTGACCGCCGGGTGTTGGACAACCAGCTGCAAAACACCGTCTATCAGTTTGACCATGTGGCGGGCGTAGTGCAGAAGATCGACAAGAACGCCCAGCAGCTCCGGGAGGCCATCGAGGCCGGGACGGGCATCATCATCACCACCCTCCAGAAGTTCCCAGTCATCTACAAAGAAGTGCGCTCCGGCAACAAGCGGTTTGCGGTCATTGTGGACGAGGCCCATTCCTCCCAGACCGGCGACGCCGCCCGCAAGCTGAAACGGGCGCTGGCCGATACCGAGAAGGTTCTGGAGGAGTACGCAAAAGAGGAGTACGAGGAGGAGTCCAAGCGCAAGGACGATGAGGACAAGCTGCTGGATGAACTGGCCGCCCAGGGTGTCCATGAAAACCTGTCCTTCTTCGCCTTTACGGCCACCCCCAAAGATAAAACGCTGCAGATGTTCGGTCAGCGGGATGAGAACGGCAAATACCATCCATTCCATGTGTATTCCATGCGGCAGGCCATCGAGGAAGGCTTTATTCTGGATGTACTGCAAAACTACATGACCTATAACATGTACTACAAGATTGCCAAGGCCATCCCAGATGATCCGGAGCTGGACACCGCCGCCGGTGTCCGTGCCATCCGCCAGTTTGAGACGCTGCACCCCCACAATATCTCTCAAAAAACGGCTATCATGCTGGAGCAGTTCCGCAATGTAACCCGACACAAGATCGGTGGTAAGGCTAAGGCCATGATCGTGACGCCCTCCCGGCTCCATGCGGTGCGCTACCTGCTGGAGTTCAAGCGGCAGATCCAGGAGAAGGGCTACACTGACCTGGATGTGCTGGTGGCCTTCTCCGGCGAAGTGGAGGACAATGGGGAGACCTACACTGAGGAGAAGCTGAACAAAACAAAATCCGGCGAGACCATCAAAGAGAAGGCCCTGCCGGAGGCGTTCCATACAGACGAATATGGAATGCTAATCGTGGCGGAAAAGTATCAGACCGGCTTCGATGAGCCGCTGCTGCACACCATGTTTGTGGATAAGAAGCTATCTGGCGTGAAGGCTGTCCAGACTCTCTCCCGGCTGAACCGCACTATGCGGGGCAAGAAGGATACATTTGTGTTGGATTTCGTCAACTCCGCCGAGGATATCCGAAAAGCCTTTGAGCCGTATTTTGAGGAGACGGTTCTGGAGGAGGAGACCGACCCCAATGTGGTGTATGACCTGAAAAACACCTTGGACGAGTACCGTGTGTATCAACAGATGGAGATCGACCGGTTTGCAGAGATCTTCTATTCCTCCAAGGAACAGGCCGGCGGCGATTTGGGCAAGCTCCAGGGAACCATCCGCCCGGCGCTGGATCGGTTTGAGGCGCTGGAGGAAGAAAAGCAGGATCTGTTCAAGTCTACTCTGGCCCGGTTCAATCGGATCTACGCCTTCATCACACAGGTCTGCCGCCTGTTTGATAAGGAAATCCACAAGTTCAGCGTGTACGCAAAATTCCTCTATACCATGCTGCCCAAGGGTGGGCGGGATAAGGTCTATGTGGATGACAAGGTGCTGTTGGAGTATTACCGCTTGGAAAAGGACTTTGAGGGCGGAATCCAGTTGGAGAGCTCCCCGGAGGGCTTCCGGCCCATCACCGGCGAGGCCGGCCGAAGGGAAAAGAAGCGTGATCCGCTGACGGTCATCATTGATAAGATCAATGAGAAATACGGGACCAACTTCACTGAGATGGACAAGGTCCTGCTTCAGATGGAGAACGACTATGCCGCTCAGGATAAGTGGCACAGCTATGCCCAGAACAATGACCGCAAGACCTTTATGCTGTTGTTTGAGAAGGATTTTCCCAACATGGCCGCTGCTCGCTATGAGCAGAATGAGGACTTCTTTGTAAAGATGTTCTCTGACCCGGATATGATGCGGCAGGTCATGGAAACAGTGGGCACGGTGCTGTATGAGCGGTTGAGAACAGAAACCTAAAACAGAAGGAGAGAGCCGTTTGCGGCGCTCTCCTTTGCCTTTGTAAGGGATCTTTTGCCTTTTCTGGCCATTGCCGTTGCCTCCAAAGATGTCTACACCTGCAATGAGCAAAAAACTGCTCATTTTTCTAAAGGCTTGTAATGTTTTTCTCGCTTTAATATTTCAAAATAATTTTGGAAATTGAGCACAATCTGCTCAATTCATTTCATTTAAACCGACACAAGAAGTTATTGCCGTGGTTAATATTGATTATTATAAAAACGACATATAAAATCTTAAATGAGATCATAAAGGCATAATCTTAATAAAAGGTATTTGCCGTTTAATCTTACACTTCATAACCTACAATTCTTTGTGCCGGCTTAAAAAAGTCGTGAACACAAGTCTCTCAAGATTTTTCCTGCTGCAGCTGCCAGTGTCATCAGAAAAAAGAATGTTCCTTTACATAAACAGATGTACTATCGGATATCCGGGAACCTAATAAGGGACTGTAGGAGATCATAACACAAAACAAATGTTTCCTTTTACACCATATTAATATACAACCAGGAAGGAGAGTGCCAGGATCAGCGCTCTCCTTCCTGATTACTACCATGTCTTCATTGCAATCAATCTATTTTTTCGCTTGGACATCAAATGCGTGCCAATGTTGGGGTAGTGTCAACAGGTCCAGAGTTTTGCGCAAATTGGTTTGCAGGCCCTGGCATGAATGAAGTCAGCCAGCAATGGAGACGTCCTCAATGGCAGCCTCCAGGTGCTTCATGTTCATGTACTTCTTATTTCCCCACTGGGTGCCAGCCACATGGCGCAGCCGGGCACAGACCAGCATCAGAGCAGAGTTGCCATCCGGGAAACTGCCCACTATACAGGTTCGGTGGCAAATCTCCTCATTACCTTCTATATTTGAACATCTCTGTAAACTTTGCTATACTGTAACAAGCAAGGGGGTGTTCTAATGGGCCACGAAAGGATGACTCTTCGGCTATATGACACAAACCTCTTGACCTTTGCCATTAACCCAAGAACCATCGGCTTTGGAATCGAAATTGTCTCCGTCAACGAAAGGTACAAAGAGTTGTTTCCAGTTAATCTGGAGCTGACTAATGATGGCGTTCTAAAATGGCTCGGGAGCCGAAGCATTCCAAAGAATCGATCCTTTAATAAGGAAATTTTACAGTCACTCGGACTGAAGCAAAACGAACTTCTCAGCATCCTTCGAGTATGCATGGGACTGTCCCTGACTGATAGCTACTGGATCGTTCCGGAGGGTTTTGATGGAAAGTTTTCGGATTGCAACTTGTATGAAAACTCCTTCTCGGAGGCGCTGGCCCTAGTTGCCTATACAGGACGCCCATCAATGCTCCATAGCCCTTGTCTCTCTCCTGAGTTAACTACCGACGGCATGCTGCCAAAAGCATGGCGCAAGCTCCCAGATGGTATCTATCTGTACAAGGGCAATACCAGTCAGACTCTTGGAGGTGCAAACTCCGGAAATGAGCCATACAGCGAGTACTACGCAGCGCAGATTGCAAAGGCCATGAGACTCAATGCAATCTCGTATGGCCTGGAGCGTTGGAAGGGGATCCTCTCTTCTACCTGCAAACTTTTTACGGATATTGATACCTCTTATGTAGCAGCCGGCAAACTGATTAAAAATGTAAATATTACTAAATGCATTGACTATGCGGATGCCTTCAATCCAGAGTACAGTAACCAGATTAGAAGTATGATGATCTTTGATTGCCTCATCTGCAACGAAGACCGGCATTTTGGCAATTTCGGTGTTCTGAGAGACAACCACACAGGCCGGATCCTCGGTCCCGCACCGCTGTTTGACCATGGCTTGAGCCTCTTTTCACAGGCTCTCAGTACGGATCTTGAATCTGAAAAAAGTCTTACAGCGTTGGCGGAGCAGTATGTGCCATATTACCCAGAAGCCTCTATTGATGACATTTGTCGTTTGGCAGGGAAGCAGCAGAAGAGAGAACTCCTGAGACTCATTGATTTTCACTTTAAGCGTCACCCGCTGTACAACTGGCCAGAGCATAGGCTGAAGATCACAGAACGAGTGATCCGGGAGCGGGCACGATGGCTCTATGATAAGATCTAAGGGATACGGAATTAAAGGTAGCTATCAAAAATGGGGCCCACAAACCCATGGATAAGTAACTCCTAAAGTGCATAACGATAGAGGCGTCCTGACAAACTAGGACGCCTCTATCGTTCGTTGACTGGGTCTTTTGCGACCCACAGTCACTATACCTGTCTCTTATACACATCTGACGCTGCCGACGATCGCATAAGT
>OWJQ01000879.1_pt1 | contig 16239 bp, 17 predicted proteins | sample 1732711 | NCBI WGS metagenome assembly OWJQ01 (sample SAMN05065745, study PRJEB22554) | human gut metagenome | biome: ENVO:2100002; feature: ENVO:00000062; material: ENVO:00002003 | host: Homo sapiens | place: USA | reverse complement strand
CGGCAGCGTCAGATGTGTATAAGAGACAGGGCATGTACCGCACCCAGGAGCAGCGCGCCGCGGCGATCGAGGCCGAGCGCGAGGCCGGACACGTATGTAAGATCGGATTGGACAAGTAGGAAGGTGAAAGGTATTTTAGCGACGGAGACCATGCAGAATATATAATTATCTCCCGCATAGAACTTCCCTCTTTTAACTTTTCACTTTTAACCTTTAACCTTTCACTTTTAACCTTTAACCTGCTATCACATGGCAAACAAAATACCCCGCGTGCCGGTGCGCGAACAGGACCCGGCGATCCGTGCGACCAATTTCGAGGAGGTCTGCTACGGCTACGACCTCGAAGAGGCCACACTCGAAGCTTCGCGCTGCCTGCGCTGCAAGAATCCCCGCTGCGTGGCGGCCTGCCCCGTAGGCATCCGCATCCCCGACTTCATCGCCGCCCTGCACGAAGGGCGGTTGCAGGAGGCAGCCGACATCATCTCCGAGGACAGTTCGCTGCCGTCGATCTGCGGCCGCGTCTGCCCGCAGGAGAGCCAGTGCGAAGGCTCGTGCATCCTGGGTATCAAGAGCGAACCGGTCGCCGTGGGCAAGCTCGAACGCTTCGTCGGCGACTGGAAACTCGAACACGGCGCCCCCGTGCAGCCTGCCGCCGTGCGCAACGGCCGCAAGGTCGCCGTCATCGGCAGCGGCCCGGCCGGGCTGGCCTGCGCCAGCGACCTGGCCCGCATGGGCTACGAAGTGAAGATTTTCGAGGCGCTGCACAAGGTGGGCGGCGTGCTGGTTTACGGCATTCCCGAATTCCGCCTCCCGAAGGAGCGGATCGTGGCGCGCGAGATCGCCCAGGTCGAACGGCTGGGCGTCGGGATCGAGACCGACGTGATCGTGGGCCGCACCGTGACGATCGACTCGCTGCTGGACGACGAAGGCTATGACGCCGTATTCATCGGCTCGGGCGCCGGGCTGCCCCGCTTCATGGGCATCCCGGGCGAGAACCTCAACGGCGTGGTTTCGGCCAACGAGTTCCTCACGCGGGCCAACCTGATGCATGCCTACGACAAGGCGTACGACACCCCGATCTACGTCGGACAGCGCGTCGTGGTCGTAGGCGGCGGCAACGTGGCGATGGACGCCGTGCGCACGGCCAAACGGCTGGGCGCCGAGGCCACGATCGTCTACCGCCGTTCGGAAAAAGAGCTTCCGGCGCGCGTCGAGGAGGTCCACCACGCCAAGGAGGAGGGCATCATCTTCGATCTGCTCACCAACCCCATTTCTATCGAGGGCGACGAGAAGGGCCATGTCCAGTCCATGACCTGCATCCGTATGGAGCTGGGCGAGCCGGACGCCTCCGGCCGCCGCCGCCCCGTCCCCATGGAGGGCAGCGAGTTCAAGATGGAGGCCGACGCGGTCATCATGGCGCTGGGCACCTCTCCCAACCCCATGAGCACCAAGGGCACCGAGGGCCTGGAAAAGACCCGCAAGGGCTGCGTGGCCGCCGATGAGAACGGTCAGACCAGCCTGCCCGGCGTGTTCGCCGGAGGCGACGCCGCCACCGGAGCCGCCACCGTCATCCTGGCCATGGGCGCCGGCAAGAAGGCCGCCGAGTCCATGCACCAGTACCTTCAGGAGAAGCACAGCAAGTAAACAGACAGGCTGAAGAGGGCCGCCCCGATGGGGTGGCCCTCTTGATACTGGAGCGGCGCGGGCAGATGCCCGCGCCGCATGCTTATGGATTTTTTACTTGGTGCCGAAGATACGGTCACCGGCGTCGCCCAGGCCGGGGACGATGTAGCCATGGTCGTTGAGCTTCTCGTCCAGAGCGGCACAGTAGATATCCACATCAGGGTGATCGTGGTGGACCCGCTGAATGCCCTCGGGGGCGGCGATAATGTTCATAAGCTTGATATTTTTGACCTCATAATTTTTGATAAACTGGATGGCCGCAGAGGCAGAGCCGCCGGTTGCCAGCATGGGGTCCAGAATGATGACCTCCCTCTCGGCGATGTCGTTGGGCATCTTGCAGTAGTACTCCACCGGCTCCAGGGTGTCGGGGTCCCGGTACAGGCCGATATGGCCCACCTTGGCGGAGGGAATAAGGGTCAGGATGCCGTCCACCATACCCAGGCCGGCCCGCAGAACGGGGACAATGGCCAGCTTTTTGCCTGCGATGGTTTTGAATTTGGCGGTGGTGATGGGAGTTTTGATCTCCACCTCCTCCAGAGGCAGGTCGCGGGTGGCCTCATAGCACATCAGCGTGGCGATCTCTGAGACCACCTCACGGAAGTCCTTAACTCCGGTGTTCTCATCCCGCAGGATGGACAGCTTGTGCTGCAGCAGAGGGTGGTCCAAAATGTGTACTTTTTCCATGTCCATGGCACGATTCCCCTTTGTGTTGTTCTTTTTCCAGCCGCTCCCGTTCCGCTTGGGAGAGCCGGTGGTAATTGGGCGTCAGTCCGGCCGCGTCGGTCAGCCTGCCCGCTCTGGTCAGCTCCAGTGCACACCGGGCAACCCCCCAGGCACTCTGATGCCGCAGGTGGGGAGGCGCCAGCCGGATGTCCAACCCCAGTTCCTTGAGGGTAGTATAGCATAAAAGTGCGCCGTCTCCAACCAGAAATTGTGGATTCCCGCTCTTTTTTAGCTCGTCGGCCAGGGCGTCCAGGCCCACGGCCCGGTCGGGGCACAGGCGCTCCAAGCGGCCGCCTGCCGCACGGAAGCGGGCGTTGTAGACCTGGTTCCGGCGGGCATCCATGACTGCACAGATCTCCCCGTCCAGGTGGGCCAGACACCAGGCCATGGACTCCAGGGTAGAGCAGGCCGCGCAGGGCTTGTTCCCCGGCCAGGCCAGCCCCTTGGCGGCGGCGACGCCGATGCGCAGGCCGGTGAAGGAGCCGGGCCCGGCCGCCACGGCGATGAGCTCCACCGCGTCCAAGGCGGTTCCGCAGTTGTCCAGCAGGGATACGGCCATGGGCATGAGGGTGCGGGAGTGGGTCAGGCCATTGTTCTGGAAGGACTGGGCAATCAGAGCCTCATCCTCACACAGCGCCACCGAGCAGGCGGTGGCGGAGGACTCCAGGGCCAGTATTTTCATGCGTCCGTCCCTCCCGTGATAGTAATAATGCGCTCTCCTTCACCGGCTCCCCGCCGTATATCCACCCGGAGCACGCCGTCCTCCAGCGCGTCGCTGACAATCTCGCTCCACTCCACGGCGCACACGCCGCCCCGGGCCAGATAGTCTTCCCACCCGATGTCGAACAGCTCATCGGAGGAGCCCAGCCGGTACATGTCAAAGTGGAACAAGGGCAGACGGCCCCCCTCATATTCGTTGACAATGGTAAAGGTGGGGCTGGTGACCCGGTCGGGAACGCCCAATCCCCGGGCCAGTCCCCGTGTGAAAGCGGTCTTTCCCGCCCCGAGATCTCCGGTAAAGGCGACCACCGTCCCCGCCGTCAGCCGGGCGGCCAGCGCCTCGCCCAGCGCCTCGGTCTCTGCTGGGGAGTTGGATATATATTCCATATAACACCTCGAATGTGAAAATTCGCTTAAATATTATACCACACCCGTTTACCAAACGCAAAAAAGATGGTAAACTAAATTGATTTTAAGCACGGTTTTGGAAGGGAGGGATGTGGTTGAACTGGCTGACCGATTCGATCCGCGAATTTATACACCGGGGCGACCGGCTGTTGCTGACGCTCTGCCTGCTGGCCAGCGGCTTCGGCATGGTGCTGATTTACAGCGCCACCCGTTATATGAACCACTCGGCGGGGTTGCGCTGCATGCTGATCCAGGCGGTGGGTATCGTTCTGGGGGTGTTCGTCTATATCGCCATGTCCTCGGTTGATATTGAGCTGTTTACGGAAAAATCCTGGAAATGGCTCTTTCTGTTTGGACTGTTTATCAATTTGCTGCTCCTGACCCCACTGGGGATCGGCGCGGATGAGACAGGCAACAACAGTTGGCTGAGCATTCCCGGCTTTCCGGTCAATCTGCAGCCGGCGGAGCTGGCCAAGCTGACCTTCGTACTGCTGCTGGCCTGGCAGATGAACCGGCAGCGGGAGCGGGGACTCAGCCGCCCCTCCTCCGTATTCCAGTTGGCGGGCCACACCCTGGTCATGATCGGGTTGATTGTGGCGACCTCCGGCGATTTCGGTATGGCGCTGACCTATGCCTTTATCTTTGTCATCATGGCTTGGGCGGGCGGGGTGAAAAAGCGGTGGTTCCTGCTGGCCATTGTGGTTTGTGTCATAGGGGCCGTGCTCATTTGGCCCCACATCAGCGACAAGTACTTCGCCCGGCGTATCACCGTGGTCATTGATCATATTATGGGCAATACGGAGACCATCAGCGAACAGACTCAGGGACAGGGCTTTCAGCAGACCCGCAGCATCCTGGCTATCGGCAGCGGGGGGTTGTTCGGCATGGGGTATCTCAAGGGGATTCAGACCCAGAGCCTCTCTGAGTCTGCCCTGCCCGCCCGGCACACCGACGAGATCTTTGCGGTCTGCGGAGAGGAGTTCGGCCTGATCGGGTGTATTGTTCTGCTGCTCCTGCTGGGAGCGATTATTGCCCGCTGCATTTGGGTGGCGCGGCGGGCCTGCTCGCCTCAAAGCGCTTTCATCGCCATGGGGTACGCAGGGATGCTGTTGGCCCAGGTTGGAGTCAACGTGGGAATGTGTCTCTATGTGTTCCCCGTTGTGGGGCTGACCCTGCCGTTCATCAGCTATGGCGGCACCTCCATCGTCACCATGTTTGCGGCCATGGGCATTATCTCCAGTATCAAAATGCGCTCCCTTCCGAGCTGGCTGCGGGATCGGAGCCGTATTTGAACCAGTGGACGGGGGCTGTCCGATTTGGATGGCCTCAGCCGTATATTCTCCTTGATTTGGCAAAGACTACGGATGATTTCCAAACAAGGAGGTAATTGTCTTGAAACACCGCGTCCTTCTGCGCCGCGCTCTGCCGCTGGCAGTGCTGGCGGCGGTCCTGTACTCCGCTGGCTGGCCTGCATCTGCCTTTTTCTTCCAAAAGGATGAGGCGGTCCCAACCGTGGCGGCCATGACCAAAAATGGCCCGGCGGCGGAACCCATCTCCTTTTCCGAGGAGGACTTCGTTGTGGAAGGCTCCGGCAAGCTAGACAGCATTGTGATCGCCACTCTGCCGGATGCCGCGGTCGGCTGTCTCACCCTGGGCGCTCAGGGCATCCAGGTGGGCGACGTGATTGCTATGGAGGCGGTGGACGGACTGCGCTTCACCCCTCTGGCCGCACCGGCCGGCCTGGAGGCTCAGTTCCAGTTCACCCCGGTCTTTTCCGACGGGCGGAGCGGCGATGCCGTCACCGTTGAACTCTACCTGCTGGCCGAGGCAAACGGCGCGCCGGTGGCGGAAAATCTGGAGTTCACCACCTACAAAAATGTGGCGGTGACTGCCCAGTTTTCCGCCGTAGACCCCGAGGGGGATCTGCTCACGTATCATATCCTCAACAAGCCCGCCCGCGGGGCGGTGACCATGCCGGAGGACGGCAGCAGCGAATTTGTCTACACCCCCTATGAAAACAAGACTGGCAAGGACTCCTTCACCTATGTGGCGGTGGATGCGGTGGGCAACTCCTCCGACCCCGCTACCGTTAAGATCAAGATTGAAAAGCCGAATACCAAGGTCACCTACGCCGACATGGACGGCGACCCGGCCCATAAGGCTGCCATCCGACTGGCAGAGGAGGGGATCTTCGTGGGCGAGTGCATGGGTGGGGCCTATTTCTTCCAGCCCGACGCTGCTGTGACCCGCGGGGAATTTGTGGCTATGGCCATGAACGCCGCCGGTATGGAAGCCCTGGAGGACGTAGAGCGCACCGGCTTTGCCGACGATGTGTCGATTCCCACCTGGGCCAAGCCCTATGTCTCCTCCGCGCTAAAGGCGGGACTGGTGCAGGGCAGCCGCTCCAGCGATGGGCAGGTAGTGTTCCAGGCGGAGGAGCCCATCACCGCGGCAGAGGCGGCGGTGCTCCTGGACCGGGCCCTTCAGGTGACTGACGTGTCCGCCGATACGCTGGCGGAGGAGGGGATTCCCACCTGGGCGGCCCAGTCTGCCGCCAATCTTGCCACCTGCGGCGTACTGTCGCTGGACGGAGGTCTGAGTGCCCCCCTTACCAGGGGCGAGGCGGCCGAGCTGCTGTGCGGCGCGCTGGAGTTGCAGGACAGCCGGGATGGCGGCTGGTTCTGAACTCTGAACAGAGAGAATGGGCCGGTTCCGTAGGGAACCGGCCCATTGCCTATGTGCGGCGCACCAGAAGCGAGAGACCCAGGGCGGCCGAGGCGCCGCCCAGCAGGACGAAAAAGCCCCAGAGAAAATTCCAGCAGGGGGAGGTCACATCAAACATCCAGGCCAGCAGGGAGTGCCAAAAGGACAGGCCGGCGGCAATGGCCAAGAGATCGAACAGGACATAGCTGCCGCCGAAGAGGTAGATCCACCGCCACCAGGGATTGCGGCCCCAATTCCGAAAGAAGGTGGCGACGCCCGCCAGGCACAGCACGGCCAGAAGGCCCATCAGGCCGAAGTAGAGGGGACCCTTTTGTGTCAGAACCCCCAGCCAGAAGGCGGCGTAGCTCTCCCGGTCCGCCAGCCCCCAGACACGGTGCAGATGAAACGCCCCAAAGAAGAGGAAAAACAGCGGCTCATACCACGCGATTTTCACAGCGCACCCCCCAATCTCCGCTCTACTCTACCACAGAGGAGGTGCTTTTGCAAGAATTGGACGGGGAAGGTTCGAAAGAAGGTTGAGAATAGGCCGGAACCGTGCTATAATATACCACTAGTGCGTATCATATTGTATCAAACTCTCGAACGAGGTGTGCTATGAAAATTGTTGTGCTGGCAGGGGGACTGTCTCCGGAGCGGAATGTGTCCCTCTCCACTGGAACCATGGTGACCGAGGCGCTGCGGGCGCTGGGCCACCGGGCGGGCCTGATCGACTTATATTTCGGCCTGGAGACGGGCGGGGCGGACGAGGCATTTTTTGACGCGCCTGTGTCCGAGGCCTACAAGAAAATCAGCCGCGAGGCTCCGGATCTGGATCAGGTGCGGCGCGGCCGGAAGGGGGACAGCCCCAGCATGTTCGGCCCCGGGGTGCTGGAGTTGTGCCGGATGGCCGACATGGTATTCCTGGCCCTCCACGGCACCTGCGGCGAGGACGGGCGGGTGCAGGCCGCCTTTGATCTGATGGGAATTCCCTACACCGGCGCGGGCTATCTGGGCAGCGCCATCGCCATGGACAAGGATCTGACCAAGCGGATGGTGGCCGACGTGGTGTCCACCCCCGGCTGGAAGACCGTCACCTACACCGCCGCGGACATCGACCGACTGGTAGAGATTGCCCGCTTGCCCCTGGTGGTCAAGCCGGTGGCCAGCGGCTCCTCCATCGGTGTATCCATCGCCCACACGGCGGAGGAGCTGCGCCGGTCCCTCACCGAAGGACTGGCCCTGGGGGGGCGCACGGTGCTGGAGGAGTACATCAGGGGCCGGGAGATCCAGGTGGGCATCCTGGAGGATAAAGCCCTGCCCTCCATTGAGATCATCCCCAAGCAGGGCTTTTACGACTATGCCAACAAGTACCAGCCCGGCGCCGCTCTGGAGGTCTGCCCGGCGGAGATTATTCCGGAGGAGGAGGCGCGTGTGCGGGCCGCGGCCCTGCGGGTGTACGAGACACTGGGGCTGTCGGTGTACTCCCGCGCGGACTTCATCCTCACGGAGGACGGGGAGCCCTGGTTCCTGGAGATCAACACCCTGCCCGGCATGACACCCACCAGCCTGCTGCCCCAGGAGGCCGCGGCGGCGGGCATTGACTACAACGAGCTGTGCCAGCGCATTGTGCACGCCTCTCTGGAGGCCCGAAAACAGGGAAGATAAGGAGCGGAAACGGATTATGGAGCCGATGACCATACGCGAAATCATGGACGCGGTCGGCGGTAAGCTGCTGGGAGAGTTTGGGGATATCAACCGGATGGTGGGACGGGTGGAGACGGACAGCCGCACCATCCACGCCGGGTCCCTCTTTGTGCCCCTGGTAGGGGAGCGGTTCGACGGCCACGCCTACATCAACGCCGCCCTGGAGGGGGGCGCTGCGGGCTGCTTTACCCAGCGGGAGCGGGAGAGCTATCTGCCGGGCAAGTTCTATATCAAGGTGGACTCCACCCAGCGGGCCCTGCGGGATCTGGCCAAGTATTACAAGAAAAAGTTCCCCATACCTGTGGTGGCCCTGACGGGCTCGGTGGGTAAGACCACCACCAAGGACATGGTGGCGGCGGTGCTGGGGGAGAAGTACCGGGTGCTCAAAACCGAGGGCAACCTGAACAACGAGATCGGCGTGCCCATGACCCTGCTGCGCCTCAGCGGGGAGCACGAAATTGCCGTGCTGGAGCTGGGCATGAACCACGCCGGGGAGATCGACTACCTCTCCGCCCTGGTGGAGCCCGACGTGGTGCTGATGACCAACATCGGCGACTCCCACATCGAGCACTTCGGCTCCCGGGAAAAGATCCTGGAGGCCAAGAGCGAGATCTTCCACCATGTCAAGTCCGGCGCCTTCGTGGTCATCAATGGGGACGATCCCCTGCTGAACACCCTGCCGGGGAAGCTCCCCTATGCGTTCACCCGCGTGGGCGCCGGAGAGGGGCTGGACTATCGGGCGGAGGGGCTGGTCAGCGACGGCAAGAGCCATATGACCTGTGAAGTGAAAACACCTCACAACTCTTTCCGGGTGGAGATTCCCGCCCTGGGCGACCACATGATCTACCCCACGCTGATGGCGGCGGCGGTGGGGGAGCACTTTGGCCTGACGCAGACGCAGATTGCCGACGGCGTGCTCCACTTTGCCCCCACCAAAATGCGTATGAACCTGCTCCACCGGGACGATGACATCACCATCCTAAACGATACCTACAACGCCAACCCCCAGTCCATGCGGGCGGCGGTGGAGGTGCTCTCCAGTGCCCGGGGAGCGTACAAGGTGGCCGTACTGGGCGACATGTTCGAGCTGGGGCCCCTGGCCCCCGCCCTCCACGCCGGCGTGGGCGACTACCTGGGCAAGGCGGGCATCGACTGCCTGGTGGCGGTGGGCGAGCTGGCAAGGCACATCCATGACGCAGCCCAGGCCGCCGGCGTGCCGGAGTGCTATTACTGCCCCACAAAGGCGGAGGCCAGGCCGGTGCTGGACGGCGTGGTGCGGCCCCATGCCACCATTCTGGTCAAGGCCTCCCGCGGCATGGCGCTGGAGGAGCTGGTGGATTATCTGCTCACCATCACAGGGGAGGCATAAAAGGGCCGCCGGGTGTCCGCCCGGCGGCCAGCAGGGGCCGGTGTTCCCATCGGCCCGTCTTTATCCAAACAGCTTTTGCAGATTCTCCTGAAAGGGCGGGTAGATGACCCCCTTCTCGGTGATGATGCCGGTGACCAGACTGTGGGGGGTCACGTCGAAAGCGGGGTTGCAGACCTCCACCGACTCCGGGGCGGTGCGGGTGCCGTACAGGGTGCGCACCTCGTCCCTGTCCCGCTCCTCGATGGGGATGCCGCTCCCGTCGGCCAGAGACAGGTCGATGGTGGAGCAGGGGAGGGCCACATAAAAAGGAATGCCGTGGTAATGGGCGTTGACCGCCACGGAGTAGGTTCCGATCTTGTTGGCAAAGTCGCCGTTGGCGGCCATGCGGTCACACCCCACTACAGCCAGGTCAATCTTCCCCTTGGCCATCAGGCTGGCGGCCATGTTGTCCGCGATCAGGGTGGCGGGGATGTGGTCGGATACCAGCTCGTAGGCCGTCAGGCGGGCTCCCTGGAGGAGCGGTCGGGTCTCATCACAGTAAACCATATCCACCTTACCAGCTTCATGGGCCGCGCGGATGACACCCAGTGCCGTGCCGTAGCCGCCGGTGGCCAGGGCCCCGGCGTTGCAGTGGGTGAGGATGCGGGCGTGCTCCGGCACCACCGCCGCCCCGTGGGCCCCCATGGCCCGGCACATGGCCACGTCCTCGGCGTGGATGGCCTTGGCCTCGGCGATCAGCGGTTCTGCCGCGCCGCCGCACTCCTTTGCCTTGCGTTCCATGCGCTCCAGGGCCCAGAACAGGTTGACCGCTGTGGGCCGGCTGACGGCCAGTGTCTCCTTGGCCTCGTCCAGCCCCTCGCCGGCCAGGGCGGCCAGGCAGTAGGCATAGGCGGCGGCCACGCCGATGGCGGGGGCGCCCCGCACCACCATGGTGCGGATGGCATCGGCCACTGGCCGGTAATCGGTATAGGGGAGCCACACTTCGGTCACGGGGAGCTTGGTCTGGTCGAGCAGGTAAAGGGTATTTCCTTCCCATCGGATGGCGTCCATAGGGAAAACCTCCATTCCTTGATTTCGTCTTTCACTATATCACAACGGACAACAGGAGTAAACAAATGATTGATATCTCCGTCTCGAACCTGTCCAAGGAGTTCGAGGTAGGCAAAAAGATACTGGACGGCCTGACCTTTCAGGTAGACCAGGGGGAGCGGGTGGGCCTGCTGGGCAAGAACGGCGCCGGCAAGACTACCCTGTTCAAAATCCTCACTGGGGAGCTGGACTGGGATGAGGGCGAAGTGCATGTGGCCCCCGGCAAAGGGGTGGGCCTCATCTCACAGATCCCGGTTTACCCGCCCGCCTACACCGTGGAGGATGTGCTTCAGACGGCCTTTGACCGGCTTCACGCCATGGAGGCCGAGATGGCCCGCCTCGCCGAGCAGATGGGCGCCGACACAGACCCCGCCCTGCTCAGGCGGTACGACGCCCTCACCGCCGCTTTTGAGGCGGGGGGCGGCTACGATACCCAAACGGAGCTGAATAAGGTGTGCAATGGCCTGGAGATTTCCCAGGACATGCGGGGGCAGCTTTTTTCCTCCCTCTCCGGCGGGGAGAAGACCCGGGTCAACCTGGCCCGCCTGATTCTGGAGGATACCGACATCCTCCTGCTGGACGAGCCCACCAACCACCTGGATCTCCGGGCCACCGAATGGCTGGAGGAGTATCTGGACCGTTACAAGGGCACCGTGCTGGCCATCTCCCACGACCGCTGGTTCCTGGACCGGGTGGTACGCCGGGTCATCGAGATCCACGATGGCAAGGCGGAGTTTTACGCGGGCAACTACAGCTTTTATGTGGAGGAGAAGGAGCGGCGCTACGAGGAGAAGCTCAAGCAGTACGAGAAGGAGCAGGCCAAGCTTGAGCAGCTCCAAGAGGCGGCGGACAAGCTGCACCTGTGGGCTTTTATGGGCAACGACAAGCTGCACAAGCGGGCCTTTTCCATCGAAAAGCGCATGGAGCGCATCCGCACCACCGACAAGCCCACCAAGGAGCGGCGCTTAGACATAAAATTCGGGGAGAGCGAGTTCCGGGGGGACGAGGTGCTCACCATCAAGGAGCTGAAGAAGTCCTTTGACGGGCGCACTCTCTTTGACCACGTGAACCTGGAGGTCATCGGCGGCGAGCGCATTGCCCTGCTGGGCGACAACGGCACCGGCAAGTCCACCCTGCTGAAGATTTTGCTGGGGGAAGAGGAGCCGGACTCCGGAAAGCTGCGCATGGGACCGACTGTAAAGGTGGGGTACCTGCCTCAGATCATCCGCTTCTCCCACCCGGAGCGCAATCTGGTGGACACCATGATCTACGACCAGGACTGCTCCACCCAGACGGCCCGCAATCGGCTGGCGGCCTTCAACTTCCGGGGGGAGGACGTGTTCAAGCCCGTGTCCGCCCTCTCCGGCGGGGAGCAGAGCCGACTGCGCCTGTGCATGCTCATGGACGAGAAGATCAATCTGCTGATCCTGGACGAGCCCACCAACCACTTGGACGTGGCCAGCCGGGAGTGGATTGAGGAGGCGGTGGAGAGCTACGAGGGCAATCTGCTCTTTGTCTCCCACGACCGCTACTTCATCAACCGCTTTGCCACCCGTATCTGGATGCTGGAAAACGGTCAGATCATTGATTTCCGGGGGACCTTTGAGGAGTACCGGGCCGCCCAGGAGCGGAAACGGCTCCAGGCTGCGGTCCTCGTCAAGGCGGAACCGGAGAAGCCGAAAAAGGAAAAGCCCCGCCGTCCCGGCGGCACCAAAGAGCTGGAGAAGCAGGTGGCCGCGGCGGAGCGGGCGGTGGCCAAGGCGGAGGAGCGGCAATACGAGCTGACCCTCAAGGCCGAGGAGGTGGCCTCCAACTATCTGGAGCTGCAGAAGGTCTATGACGAGCAGAAGGCCCTGGAGGAGGAGATCGCCGCGCTTTACACGAAGTGGGAGACGCTGGCGGCCGAGCTGGAGGAGGCCCGAGGGTGAACCGGAGAAGGAAGAGCTGCTACCGTCCCTATGAGGGGAAGCGGTGGCCCCTGTGGCGGAAGGCCGTGCTGGCCCTGCTGCTGGCGGGGGCGCTGGCTTTCGGCGCCCTATTCGGCGCGGTGATGTATGGTGCCTATGACCACATACAGGGCGAGCCCAGGCTCATGGTCATCCTGGGCTGCCAGGTGAAGCCCTGGGGGCCGTCCATTCTGCTCCAGGATCGGCTGGACAAGGCGCTGGATTACCTGGAGGAGCACCCGGACGTCCAGGTGGTGGTCTCCGGCGGCCAGGGCCCCGACGAACCCACTACCGAGGCGCAGGCCATGTACGACTACCTGACGGAGCACGGCGTGGAGCCGGAGCGCATCTGGCAGGAGGACCAGTCCCACAACACCTGGCAGAACGTCCGGTATACCCTGGCGCTGCTGGAGGAGAAGGGGGCGGACACGAGTGCCGGCGTGGTGCTGGTGTCCAGCGGCTTCCACCTCACCCGGGCGCGTATGCTGTGGGAGCGCGCCTCCGGCGGAGCGGGAGAGCTGTCCACCCTGGCGGCCCCCTGCACCCATGTGCCGTCCCGGCTGAAGATGTATATTCGGGAACCCTTTGCACTGGTAAAGTCCTTTTTGTTTGACAGGTGATATGACTTGGAAATGATGGAAAAGCTGCGCGCCCTGGATCTCCACTATGCCGATGTGGAGGCCCGGCTGAGCGCGCCGGAGACCTATGAAGATCCCGCACTGGTGGCCAGACTCAACAAGGAGCAGCGGGAGCTGGAGCCAGTGGTCATGGCCTACCGGGCCTACCAGCGCCGCCGGCAGGATCTGGAGGATGCCGAGGCCCTGATGGGCGACCCGGACATGAAAGAGCTGGCCCAGGAGGAGTACCAGCAGGCCAGGGAGGAGCTGGCCCGGCTGGAGGAGGAGATCAAGGTGCTGCTCCTGCCCCGGGACCCCAACGACGACAAGAATGTCATCGTGGAGATCCGCGCCGGAGTGGGCGGGGAGGAGGCGGCCCTGTTCGCCCACTCCCTGTTCCGCATGTACTCCATGTACGCCGACGCCCGCCGCTGGCGCGTGGAGGTGGACTCGGTCAACGAGACGGAGTTGGGCGGCGTGAAGGAAATCTGCTTTACAATCGAGGGAGACGGGGCCTGGTCCCGTCTGAAATTCGAGAGCGGCGTCCACCGGGTGCAGCGGGTGCCTGAGACCGAGTCGGGCGGGCGTATCCACACCTCCACCGCCACCGTGGCGGTGCTGCCCGAGGTGGACGAGGTGGACTTCGAGCTCAACCCGGCGGACATTGAGATGCAGGTTTTCCGCTCCTCCGGCGCGGGCGGCCAGCACATCAACAAGACCTCCTCCGCCGTGCGGCTCATCCACAAGCCCACCGGCACGGTGGTAGAGTGCCAGCAGGAGCGCAGCCAGTTCCAGAACCGGGACCGGGCCATGCAGATCCTGCGCTCCCGCCTGTACGAGGAGAAGGTGCGGGAGCAGGAGGAGGCGGTGATGGCGGAGCGCCGCAGCCAGGTGGGCACCGGCATGCGCAACGAGCGTATCCGCACCTACAACTTCCCCCAGGGGCGGCTGACCGACCACCGCATCGGGCTGACCCTGTACCGGCTGGAGAGCGTCATGGACGGCGATCTGGACGAGATTATCGACGCGCTGGTGACCGCCGACCAGGCGGAGCGGCTGAGGGCCCGGGAGCAGGACGGCTGAGGCGGCGGGGACGGCCGAAAAACAGCGCACAAGGCTGAGAAAAGGAGTAAGAAAGCGTGGAATTGATCATTCACTTTACCGCCCTGCCGGAGAAGCTGACCCTGGATATGGTGAAATCCGACCTGGCGGAGCTGCTGGAGGACGACGGCTGGCTGACCGGCTCAGGGGCGGACTATCTGGAGCTGGAGCTGGAGGACGAGAAGGTGAACCCCAAGTACGGTATTCTCACCGTGAAGGGTTATCTGCAAAAGGCCCGGTTCGCCCCGGACACCACCATCGAGCTGGCCGGGACGCCGGTGGGCATCTACGAATAAGCAGGGAGGGTATTTTTATGAAAAAAGCCATCGGCATTTTACAGATTGTCTCCGGCGCGGCCCTGCTGGCCGCGGGCGTGCTGACCATCGTGGAGGGAGGCGCGTGGCGGAGCGCCCGGGTTCGGCATGGAAGGGGAGTTCGTTTTTGAGCAGGGAAGATGCCGCGCTGTGGGAGCGTCTGTCCCGCTTTTGGGCGGACGTGGCGCGGCAGGATGCCGCAGCCCTGCGGGAGTGGTTCGCGCCGGAAGCAGAGGTGTATTGGCACTGCACGGACGAGCGCTTCACGGCGGAGGAATACATTCGGGCCAACTGTGAGTACCCAGGGGACTGGGAGGGCGCGGTGGAGCGTGCGGAATGGACGGAGGACGGCTGTGTTTCGGTCACAGCGGTGTGGCCGAAGGACAGGAGCGCCCGTTTTCATGCGGTGTCTTTTTTCCGTTTCGCGGAGGACAGGATCACCCGCTTAGATGAGTACTGGGCGGACGATGGGCCCCCGCCCCAGTGGCGGAAGGAAAAGCACATCGGCAGTTCCATCGGGAGAAGCTGAACCATCGGGAAGGTGAGCACATTGCACACACAAAGACTACAGCCGCGGGACACGGCGGAGGCGGCGGAGATTCTCCGCCGGGGCGGCCTGCTGGGCATCCCCACAGAGACGGTGTACGGCCTGGGGGCCAATGGCCTGAACCCGGACGCCGTGGGCCGCATCTTCGCGGCCAAGGGGCGGCCCCAGGACAACCCGCTGATTCTGCACATCCCCTCGGCGGACTGGCTGGAACGCTACTGCGTGGACATTCCGGACACGGCCTACGCCCTGGCGGAGCGATTCTGGCCGGGGCCGCTGACCATGGTGCTCCGGCGGAAACGCGTGGTGCCCGACGTGGTGACCGCCGGGCTGGACACCGTGGGGATGCGCTGTCCGGCCCACCCGGTTTGCCGGGCCATTCTGGCGGCCGCCGACGTGCCGGTGGCCGCCCCGTCGGGCAACACCTCCGGCCGGCCCAGCCCCACCACCGCGGCGGGCATGCTGGAGGACATGGACGGCAAAATTGACGGCATCGTGGACGGGGGGCCCTGCGCGGTGGGAGTGGAGTCCACCATCGTGGATCTGACGGTAATGCCCCCGCGGCTTCTGCGCCCCGGCGGCGTCACCCTGGAACAGCTCCGGGACGCGCTGGGTGAGGTGGTGGTAGACCCGGCGGTGACCCGGCTCATGGGGGCGGGGGAGCAGCCCCGGGCCCCCGGCATGAAGTACCGCCACTACGCCCCCAAGGCCCCGGTGACCGTGGTGCAGGGGGCCCCGGCGGCGGCGGCCCGCTACATCCAGGTCCACATGGCCCCCGGCGACGGGGTGATCTGCTTCGACGAATACGCCGGGCTGTTTGCCGGCCACCCGCTGGAGCAGCTGGGGCCCAGCACTGACGTGCCGGAGCAGGCCCGCCGGGTCTTTGAAGCTCTGCGCTGGTTCGACGGCACCGGCGTGTCCCGCATCTGGGCCCAGTGCCCCGCCGCCGCCGGCATCGGCCTGGCGGTGGCCAACCGGCTGAACAAGGCCGCCGGATTCCACATCGTGCGGGCGGAGTGAAGCCTCTCCTGCGGTGGAAATTTACAAATACATAACAAACCCGGAACGAGATATGCTATACTGAACCACGGAGGCGAGGCCATCCATGAAACGTATCGGCATCACCGGCCCCACCGGGGCGGGGAAGACCACCGCGCTCCAGGCCCTGGCGGAGCTGGACGCCCATATCATCGACGCGGACGCGGTGTACCACGCCCTGCTGGAGTCCAGCGCCCCTCTGCGGGCGGAGCTGACCGCCCGGTTTGGCCCTTCCATTCTGGACGGGGAGGGCCGGGTCAACCGCAAGGCGCTGGGC
>OWJQ01000857.1_pt1 | contig 16542 bp, 10 predicted proteins | sample 1732711 | NCBI WGS metagenome assembly OWJQ01 (sample SAMN05065745, study PRJEB22554) | human gut metagenome | biome: ENVO:2100002; feature: ENVO:00000062; material: ENVO:00002003 | host: Homo sapiens | place: USA | reverse complement strand
GCCTGTTCTTCGTCGACAAGCTGATCGACATGGGGGCGCAGATCATCCTCTGCGACCCGCACCGTGCCACGGTCATCGGCCACGACCACCGCATCCGCCTGCGGGCCACGCGCATGACCTCGCCCGACATACGTGCGGGTGTGGCGCTGCTGATCGCCGCCATGTCGGCCGAAGGGGTTTCGACGATCCAGAACATCGACCAGATCGACCGCGGCTACAAGGACATCGACGGCCGTCTGAATGCCCTCGGGGCCAAAATCACCCGCATCGACGACTGCAAGTAAATCCCCGGCTTTCCGGAAAACAACCCCTGCCGCGCAATATTCCATCAGCCGCGCGGCAGGGGTTTTGCGACCATAGGGCAGCAAAACCGCCCGCCGAACCCCGTTTTCCGGGATTTGCGGCCGAAAGGAACAGGGTCAAAAAACGGCCGAAATGTACCATTCGGCCTATTTTTTATATCTTTGTGCGTCGACCCCGCACCCGAACAGGATATCGGCAAAAACAAATCATACGACAAAACGATTTTTTCTTAACATTCTGAAACTTAAACACGTTATATACTTACAAAAATACGTCTATTCACCAATTTTACTTATATGCGTTCACTATCCAAACTCTGCGTCCTGCTCCTGGCGGCAGGCCTACTGATCGCCCCGGCGTCGGGGGCGGCGGCCTCGAAATCCAAAAAGAAAAAATCGAAAACCGAGGAGGTCACCAAACCCAAAGTCGACAAGTACACCAAAATGTTCGTCAACGACAAATCGTGCCTCACCGCCAAAGGGCCTTTCCTGACGCTCCACAAGCTCAAGGGAAAGCTCTACGTGGAGGTTCCCCTCAAGACGATCGGCCGTGAAATGCTGATCGCCTCCACGATCTCGGAGGCCAGCGACACCAACCTCGGGACCATCGGCTACAAACCCACGGACCCCATCCACGTCAAGTTCACGCGCATCGACACGACGATCTACCTCTCGCAGGCCGTCGTGCCGCCCGTTCACGAAACGAACGATCCCCACATGTCCAAGGCCATCGGCCGGAGCACCCTCCCGCCGATCATGCACTCCTACCCGCTGGTCTGCTACAACCGCGACAGCTCGGCAATGGTGATCGAAATGACCAAGTTCTTCTCGGGCGACAACGAACTGCTCGCCCCGATCAAAAGCACCAAGGGCGGCGTGGTGAACATCACGGGCAAGTTCAAGTCCGAAGGTTCGGTGATCGACCAGATCAAGTCCTTCGAGGACAACGTGACCGTCAAATCCTATCTCTCCTACTCGGTGACGGCCGACCTGCTGGGCCTGATGGTCATCAAGAAGGACGAGCCGATGACCGTGAAGGTCACGCGCACGATCCTGCTGCTGCCCGAAGAGGCGATGCGGCCCCGCCTGGCCGATTCGCGCATCGGCATCTTCCTGACCGACATGTCGCGCATCAACGGCAAGAAGGACAAGATCGAGGATTTCTCGGTCATCAACCGCTGGAACATCCAGCCCAAAGACTTGGAGGCCTGGAAACGCGGCGAACTCGTGGAGCCGGTCAAGCCGATCGTCTTCTACCTCGACGACGCGTTCCCCGCGCTGTGGCGCGAACCGATCCGCCGCGGCGTGCTGCGCTGGAACAAGGCCTTCGAGAAGATCGGATTCAAAAACGTCATGCACATCGAGGACTTCCCGAAGGACGATCCCGAATTCGATCCCGACAACCTGAAATACTCCTGCATCCGCTACGTCCCGGCCGCCGTGGCCAACGCCATGGGACCCTCGTGGGTCGACCCCCGCTCGGGCGAGATCATCAACGCCTCGGTGCTGATGTACAACGACGTGGTGAAGCTGGCCGCCAACTGGCGTTTCGTGCAGACCGCACAGGTCGACGAGCGCGTGCGCGGCAAGGAGCTGCCCGACGACGTATTCCAGGAGTCGCTGGAGTACATCCTCGCCCACGAGGTGGGACACTGCCTCGGACTGATGCACAACATGGCCGCATCGAGCGCCTTCCCCGTGGATTCGCTCCGCAGCGCATCGTTCACGCAGCAGCACGGCACGACCCCCTCGATCATGGACTACGCGCGTTTCAACTACGTGGCCCAGCCGGGCGACAAGGGCGTGAAACTCACCCCGCCGGACCTCGGACCCTATGACGACTACGTCATCAAATACGCCTACACGCCGCTGCCCGACAAGAAAGACATGTTCGACGAGGAGAAGACCATCCGCGGATGGATCGACGAGAAGGTCGGCGACCCGATCTACCGTTACGGCCGCCAGCAGGTGATCGCCCGCTACGACCCCACCGCCATCGAGGAGGACCTCGGCGACGACCACATCAAGGCCGGCGACTACGGCATCGGCAACCTCAAATACGTCCTCTCGCACATGGAGGAGTGGATCACCGACGAGGAGGACCCCGACCTGAAAATCCGCACGGAGCTTTACGAGGCCGCGGCCGGACAGTTCGCGCGCTACGTGAACGCCGTGATGCTCAACGTGGGCGGCATCTACCTCACGGACGTGAACAGCAACACGGCGGGCGGTCCGCAGGCCGTTTCCGTCCCGAAGGAGTTGCAGCGCGCATCGCTGAAATGGGTGCTTGCGCAGATGAAGGACTCGGCATGGCTCGAACAGCCCGCGCTGACCGAAAAACTGCCGCTGCACGTGGACCTCTCGTTCATCCTGCGCTTCAACTTCTGCCGCACGTTCTTCACCTATTATAAGAACGTCACGCTCTCGTCGCACATCGCCGACGATCCCTACACGCCGCAGGAGTATATGGACGACCTCTACAACATCGTCTTCGAAAGCACGATCAAGGGAGGCCCGGTGTCGCCGTCGGAGCGGCTCATCCAGCGGATGTTCGTCGACGCGGCCGCGGACGTCGCCTCCAGCGAGGCCAAGCGCATGAAGCTGGGCGGCATCGCGGAGGCCTACGCACCCTCGGTGGACGAGATCGCGCTGATGGGTCTCGACCGGAGCGGCATCGTGGAGCGTTACCTCGGCCCGCTGCGCGAGGCCGAAGAGGAGCATGGCAAGGGATACGTCGCCTCGCAGCTCTGGAACAGCGACGCCCTGTCGTCGGGCTACGGCTGGCAGTACAACGTGCAGCTGCGGTCGATCGACGAGTCGCGCGCGCTGTTCGTCAACGTCAACGACCGAATCCTGAAACTGCTGCGTTCGCGCGTGAAAAGCGCTACGGGAGAGACCCGCGCCCACTACCAGGGCATGATCTACGTACTCGAACGCAGCCTGTTCCCGTCACAGAAGAACTAAAACCCGAGCAGACCGGCCGGGGCGGCCGGTCTGCCTAAAACCCAAACACATGCAAAGAATTCTACAACTTTTCAGCCGTGCGCTGCGGCTGTCGCTGGTCGTGGGCTTGTTATGCTGCACAGCCGCTACGGCCCGGGCGCAGGGGGGGGGGGGAACCGATCAACCTGAACGCGACGCTTACCGTCACGCTGACGGAGAGACCCGCGACGGCGGTGCTCGACGAAATCACCCGGAAGACAGGCATCAAATTCGCCTACGACCCCGAAGACATCCGCCGGCTCCCGGCCGTGAGCGGCGAATTCAAGAAAGTCACCGTACACGAACTGCTCGACAAGTGCATCGCCGGGTCGACGTTCAAATACGCCATCGAGAACAACGTCGTGCTGGTCTACGACTCGACGGTCAAGATGCGCAAGTTCACCGTGAGCGGAACCGTGCGCGACGCCGGCAAGACGGTGCTCCCCGGCGCATCGGTCATTCTGAAAGGCGGCTCGGGACAGGGCGTCTCGACCGATGAAAAGGGCCAGTTCACCTTCTCCTTCTCGACCAAGACCAGCCCTGCGGTCCTCGAAGTCGGGTTCCTGGGCATGGAGACCCAGCAGGTGATCATCACCGGCTCGGCGAAGGGCCTGAACGTCACCCTCAAGGAGGGCGGCACGCGCATCGACGACGTGGTGGTCAACGGCATGTTCACCCGCAACAAGAGCACCTACACGGGTTCGGTGACCTCGATCAAGGGCGAAGACCTCGTGGCCATCTCGAACACCAACCTGATGTCGGCCCTGAGCGCCGTGACCCCGGGCATGGTGGTCGTACAGAACAACGCCCTCGGCTCGAACCCCAACGCCATTCCCGAAATCCTGATCCGCGGCTCGAACTCCATCGCCACCTCGGCCGAGGAGAAGGCCTACAACAACCCGCTGATCATCCTCGACGGCGCCGAAATCAGCATGGAAGAGCTGTACGACCTCGACATGTACGAAATCGAGCGCATCGACGTCCTGAAGGACGCGCAGGCCTCGATCGTCTACGGCGACCGGGCGGCCAACGGCGTAATCGTCATCGAACGCCAGCAGGTGACCGACAGCAAACCCCGCCTGAGCTACAACTTCGTGCCCGAGCTGAGCATCCCGGACCTGAGTTCGATGAACCTCTGCAACGCGGCGCAGAAACTGGAACTGGAACGCCTAGCCGGGCTTTACGAATCGGACAACGGCGCGATGGACAAGGCTTACGCCTACAAATTGCAGAACGTCCGCCGGGGCGTCAACACCGACTGGATACGCGCCCCGCTGCGCGTACCGTTCAGCCACACCCACTCGCTCTCGCTGAGCGGCCGCGCACAGAAGATCGACTACCGCGCGTCGCTGCGCTTCAGCGACAAGTACGGCGTCATGAAGGGCGACAACCGCCGCAACTACACGCTCAACTTTTCGATAGGCTACCACATGCGCGACAAGCTCACGCTCCGTTACACGGCCAACTACACGCTGACCGACGCAACGGATTCGCCCTACGGCAAATTCAGCGCCTACACGAAACTCAACCCCTACGAGTCGCCCTACGACGAGTACGGCGAGCTGGTCAAAGCCTTCTACTTCGACCCCGAGGACACCTCGACGACGAGCGAAGGCTACCAGGCCAACCCGCTCTACAATGCCACGCTGTCGAGTTTCAGCACCTCGCGCAACCAGACCCTCCGCAACACGGTCGACGCCAAATGGTACGTGACCAAGGATTTCTACGTCTCGGGACAGTTCAACATCGACGTCAAGAGCAGCCAGTCGGACAAATACGTTTCGCCCGACGACGCACAGTTCCTCGGCGAGAACGACCCGGCCAAGCGCGGTCTCTACGGACTGGGCACGGGCAAGGCGTTCAACTACGACGGCAAGATCGTGCTCAACTACGGCCGCAACATTGGACAGGAAGGCTCGGGATTCGTGATCAACGCCGGAAGCGACATCCAGCACACCAACGCCACGACCTCCTACATCACGGCGATGGGTTTCCTGAAAGACAACCTCTCGGACATCAAATACGCCCTGGGATACGACTCCTCGAACCTCCCGAGCGGAACCGAGACGCTGCTGGCAAAGGTCGGCTTCTTCGCCAGCGGCAACATCTACTTCCGGAACCGGTACTTCGCCGACGTTTCCTACCGCACGTCGGGATCGTCGGCCTACGGCAAGGAGAACCGGTTCACCCCGATGTGGTCGTTCGGCCTGGGATGGAACCTCCACAAGGAGAAGTTCCTCGAAAACGTCGAATGGATCGACGTGATCCGCCTCAAATGGTCGTGGGGATACAACGGCCAGACCACCGGCAGCCCCTATCAGGCCATCACGACCTACAAGTACAGCAACAGCAACATCTACTACACCGGCGTGGGAACCGTGCCGATCCGCATGGGCAACCCCGAGCTGAAGTGGCAGCGCGTGCTGAAGAACAACTTCGGCATCAACCTCACGCTCTTCAAGGAACGGCTGGTGATGAGCTTCGACTACTTCCGCAACACCACCAAGGACCAGCTGATGACGATTCCCCTCCCGGCGTCGACCGGTTCAGAGGACATCGTCGTGAACTTCGGCGAGAACCAGAACGTAGGTTACGACTTCTCGGTGGCGGGGCAGGTGATCCGCAACAAGAACTGGGCGTGGACGAGCGTCATCAACGGTTCGCACGTCAAGGACCGCATCAAGCAGATCAGCGACAAGCTGAAGAACACCGCCTATCAGCTCGAAGAGGACAACCCGCTGAAACTGCGCTTCCGGGAAGGCGGCTCGCAGTACGACATCTACGCCGTGCGTTCGGCCGGCATCGACCCCGCCACGGGACAGGAAATCTTCATCAACAAAAACGGCGAATACACCTTCAAGTACGACGCCGAGGACGAGGTGGTCGTGGGCAACACGCAGCCCAAACTGCAAGGCACGTGGCTCAACACGCTGCGTTACAAGGGATGGTCGCTGAACTTCGTCTTCAGCTACACCTTCGGCGGCGACACCTACAACAAAACCCTCTGGGAGAAGGTGGAAGACATCGACCCGCGCTACAACGTCGACGAACGCGCCTTTACGGACCGCTGGAAGAACCCGGGCGACCTGTCGCGCTACCTCGCCATCAAGGAGCGGCGTTCGACGACCCCGCACAACTCGGAGCGTTTCGTGGAGCGGCTCAACGAACTGTGGCTTTCGAGCGCGACGCTCACCTACGAGTTCCAGCCGAAATTCCTCAAACGGCTCGGATTCAAGCGCCTGGCCGTAGGTGTCGGCGTATCGGACATCGTACGCTTCTCGACCGTCAAGTACGAACGCGGTACGAGCTACCCCTACTGCCGCACCATCAACCTGACATTCCGTCCCACGTTCTAATATTGCCGAGACCATGAAACGAATGAAAAAATACAGCTACATCCTGCTGGCCCTGCCGCTGCTGCTGGGCAGCTGCGAGGCGTATCTCGACGTCAATCCCAAATCGGAAGTGACCGACAAGGAGCTTTTCTCGACGGCCGAAGGCTGCGAAGACGCCATCTACGGCATCTATACCGAGATGGGAACCAACAAGAACCTCTTCGCCTACGCGCTTACGTTCGCCTATCCGGAACTGATGACCGGCAACTTCACCATCAGCCAGAGCGACAACCTGGCCTACGTCGTACAGCGCCTGTGGGAGCACGAAAACGCCATCACGGTAGCCGAAAACCTCTGGATCAACGGATACAAGACCATCGGATACGTCAACAAGGCGCTGATGCACGTCCTGCCCAAATCCGACGACGAATTCCGCCACATCCGGCTCTACAAAGGCGAACTGCTGGCGCTGCGCGCCTATCTCCATTTCGAAATGGCCCGCATCTTCGCCGTGCCGTTCGCATCGGGCGACGCCGCGGCCAAAGCCAAGGCCATTCCCTACGTGACCACGTACGGCATCGAAGTCACCCCGTACAGTTCGCTGGACAAGGTGTTCGAACTGATCGTCGCGGACCTGACCGAGGCGGAGAAATACCTCGCGGCGGACGAGGAACTGGTGACGGCGACCCGCGACAACGCCTCCGACGGCTTCACGAGCTGCCGCATCACGCACCTGAACCTCTACGCGGTACAGGCGCTGCTGGCCCGCGCCTACTGGACGATGGGCAAACTGGACCTGGCCGAGGATTACGCCGAGAAGGTGATCGACAGCGGCAAATTCCCGCTGATGACGACCGCCGAGGCCTGGAACGCCGTGGAGACCGGCACGCTCAACATGCAGGAGACCGTCTTCGGGCTCTACTCGACGCAGTACACCTACAACTTCTACCGGAATCACATCTACCAGGGCGGAACCCTTGCGCTCTCCAGCCAGTATTCCGAAATCTACTCCACCGACCTGGCCGGCACGGACAAGCGTTACTCGACCTGGTTCGACACGGGCAATTCGTGGTGCATCAAGCACTACAACAAGATGTACGCCCAAGGAGAGAGCAACCCCACGTACAGCGGCAAATCAATCCCCGGACCGAGTCTGATCCGGATTCCCGAAATGTACTACATCGTGGCCGAAGCCAACCTCACGAAAGACCCGGACAAGGCGACGGAATACCTCGACTATGTGGTGAAGTCGCGCGACCTGACGCCTTTCGCCGAGCGCGAAACGGGCAAAATCACCGAAAACAACATCATCAACGAACGCCGGAAGGAGTTTTTCGCCGACGGCGAGGATTTCTTCAACATGAAACGATTGCAGCTGGACATCGCGATACCGGGAGGCAATTTCGCGGGAACCGACGACGCGACCTACACGATGCCCATCCCGCAGAGCGTAGAGGACAATTACAGACAATAACGCAAGACTTATGAAAAACCTCATTTTCAAAATAGCCGTCCTGGCCGGAACCGTCGCGGCATTCGCCTCCTGTTCCGACACGTGGCTGATGTACGACACGTCGCAGAAGGACAAACTCTATTTCAAATACGAGAACTATCCGAGTCTGGACCAGTATCTCTCGACCGACTTTTCGTTCGCCCTGCTCGACGAATCGGTGAAAGAGGTCAAGAAGACCGTAACCGTGACCCTGCTGGGAATGCCGGCAGACCGCGACCGGACGTTCGAGGTAAGGGCCATTCACGACACCACCTCGAATTACACCACGGGCGGCGTACAGCGCGAGCTGATCGACGCCGTCGAGAACGAAGACTACACGATCGACAGGCTCATCGTCCCGGCCGGCTCCGTGGAGGGGCAGATCGACGTGACGCTGAAGCGCACGGAGAAGATTATGACGAAAACCGCGTCGCTGGTGCTCCAGATCGCCCAGAACGAAGAGTTCGAAGGCGTGCCCCGGAACGTCTACCGGTTCCTGATCTCGGACGGAACCGCCGCCTGCCCCTACTGGTGGTACTACTCCGCCACCCAGCAGTGGTATCAGTACACGGGCGAATTCCGGCAGGACAAATACCGGAAACTGCTGGAACTCTACCACGGAATCGCGGAGAGCAACCCGACGCTCTACGCGTCGATGGTCGAACAGTACGGCGAGAACATCGACAACGATTACTACACGGGACTCAACGGACAGCAGCTGCGCATGAGCATGGGATTCATGGTCAACCGGCAGAACCCCCACAAGATGGCCTGGCTCCGCTACGTGCTCTGCCCGCTGTTCGACTACTATTCGACCAATTACCCCGACCTGGAGTATTATACGACCGGAAGCGTCAACGTAACGACAGGCGGCTGGAGAGACCCGGCAAATAACTATTAACCGAAAGCGCCATGAAACAACTTGCGAAATATCTGTTGCCGCTCTGCTGCGGAATCGCACTGGCCTCCTGCTACGGACTCGACAAAGAGGAGTACCGGGAGCTGGCCCCGATCACGGTGAGCGGTCTGGACCGGACCATCTACGCCAAGGCTACCGAAACGCTCCACCTCGACAAACTCCGCGTGGAGAGCGAAAGCGGGCAGGACCTCGTCTACGAATGGTCCTACGGAAAACCTGCGGGAGACTTCCCCGGCATGGTCGACACGACGTTCATTTCCAGTTCGCCGACGCTCGACTACGCCTTCGACAAGGCCGGCAGCTACGTGCTGCGCCTGCGGATCGACAACGGCGAAAGCATCGGATTCCATTACTACGACCTGCGCGTGCAGGCCGGGTTCGACGAAGGTTTTCTGATCCTCTGCAACGACGACGAGGGCGCCGGATCGCTCGCCTTCGTCAAGAAACGCTCTCCGCAGGAGGAGGCCGAAGGCGCCCAGGAGATCTGGGACAATCTGCTGACGATCAACCCGGAATACGACTTCCGCAGCCTGCGCGACGTCTACGTATTCTCCTCGCCGGGATACGCTTCGGGAATTCTGATCTCCTCGGGCGACGACGAAGGCTCGATCTACCGCCTCGACCCCGTGACGCTGAGCGTCACCTATCGCATGAAGGGGATGGACGAATACGGAGTCCGCACCGGAGAGATTCTGGGCGAAAGAACGTCGGGAACCGCTCACTGGGCCTATCTGATCGGCGACGACGAGAGGGCCTACCGCTACGAATTCTCGACCGACATGCTCATCGTGCGGGAAACGCCCTTCCCCGCACGATACGGCCGGCAGGGACTGTTCGCCTCGAAAACCGCCGGAGTGCGCGACATCCTCATGTTCTCCGAGGCCGGAATCACCGGATTCCCCAATTCGAGAATCGCGGGATACGCCGCACCCGACGGGTATGAATTCATCAACATGGCAGCGGGCCGCATCGGGGCGGGACAGTACGACGCTTCCAAATACTACTGCATCGCCCGTACGATCGAAGGGGCGCCGAAAACCGTCAAAATCATCAGCACCAGTTCATCGCTTTCGAGTCCGACCGAAATCAAGACCTACGACGAGGTGCAGCCGATGCTGATGAATGCGAACACCCGGATCGTCACGACGAAGCTCAACGGAAACGCCTACTACGATTACGACAACAAAATCTATCACTGGGCGATGACAGGCGTCGACCCGGTCGTTCCCGCCGAAGGGGCCAAGCCCGACATCACGCTGCCCGACGGCGAACAGATCATGGACATCTGCACGAACGCCGTACCGTCGACCTCTTCCGCGGTGGTCGACGACGACCAGCTGCTGATCGCCACCTACAACCCGACGGCGACCGGCCGCAAGCCCGGCAGCCTCTACGTTTACAGTCTGAAGACGATGGAGAAGGTGAAGGAGTATGTCGGCATCTGCGAAAAACCCGTGGCCGTGGCCTACAAGTTCCCCACATCGAACTGACGATCCGCCCGGCACGGCACGTTCCGCATCCGGCCTTCCCCTCGCGGGAGGGCCGGATCGTTTTTCGGGAACCGCCGGGGCGTCATAGCCCCGGTTTCGCTTTGCAGAAAAGAAAAAACCGGTTATCTTTGTATGCCGGCCCCACAAGACAGCCCTGCGGAGGCTCCCGGACAGGACACCCTCGGGGCCAAAGTCACCCCTTTTCAAGGGGAGGAGGGGGAGGCAGGGGAATTATCTGCGCCGAAACATAAGCCGCGGAAACCGACTCCTTCGGAGCTGCGGCGAACCTGATAAACAAAAAAAGAGTTATTTACACTTATGTTTTTAGAAAATGCCAGCCGCAAGGGCTGGATCGAAGTCGTATGCGGTTCGATGTTCTCGGGTAAGACCGAGGAGCTGATCCGCCGCCTGAAACGAGCCAAATTCGCCCACCAGCGGGTCGAGATTTTCAAACCCCGGATCGACGTGCGCTATTCCGAGGAGGAGGTCGTGTCGCACGACGCGAACGCCATCCGCTCCACCCCCGTCGAGTCGCCGCAGAACATCCTGCTGATGACCGCCGACGTCGACGTGGTGGGCATCGACGAGGCGCAGTTCTTCGACGAAAGCATCGTCGACGTGTGCCGCCGGCTGGCCAACAACGGCGTGCGCGTGATCGTCGCGGGTCTGGACATGGACTACACTGGAAAGCCGTTCGGCCCGATGCCCGCGCTGATGGCAACGGCGGAGTACGTCACCAAGGTTCACGCCATCTGCGTCCGCTGCGGCAACCTCGCCCACCATTCGCACCGCCTTACGAGCGACGAAAAGCAGGTGATGCTGGGCGCGCAGGACAGCTACGAACCGATCTGCCGCCATTGCTTCAACAAGCTGATGAACGGAGAGAAAGCGTAGGCCCCCGGCCGCAGGGAGGAGGGTACGACAAAAAACCGCAGTCCGGAAATCCGGGCTGCGGTTCTGTTTTGCGGGACAGGGGCTTCGCCCTCCGGCACGCGGGCGCCCGTCAGCGGGCGGCGCGCAGGGCGTCGATGAAGCCGGGCCAGAGCACCCAGAGATTCTCGGTCTGGAGCCACAGTTCGCGGGCCTGCGCGGCAGGCGAGGGTCGTTCGCTCCCGATGTCGCGCAGATACGCTTCGTCGGCCGGATGCTCGTCGGCGGTAAATTCGGCGAAGAAGGGCGCAAAATGCGTCCGGAATCGCTGCAACTCCCCTTCGGGCAATCGTCCGTCACGGCGGAAGGCCGACCACAGCAGCAGCACCTCACGCCCCGGATGCTTGTCCGACACGTCGTTGATCACCTCGTCGAACAGCTCCTGCTCGTCCATGGCCAGGTAGTCGAAGGCCAGCAGTTCGCTCCCCTCCAGATGGTCCTCGGGGTCGAGTTCGAGGAGCATTTCGAGCAGTGCCGCCGACATCTCGAAATTGTTGATCAGAAAGTGGTCGATGGCCGAGGCGAAGATCAGTTCGAGCGCCGCGCGCGAATTGCGGTGGTTCCATTCGAGATTGATCTCCTCGTCCTCGGGAATCAGCTCCGCAAGACGCTGGAAGGCCTGAAAACGCTCGTTGCAGGCTCCTTCTATATCGCCGGCGACCTGCATCTCGCGGGACCGGGCGAGGACTTTCACGAAATTACAGGGTCCTTCGCCGACCACCTCGAAAGTCTGGTCGGGCGTAGGTTCAAGATATGCCTTTTGCATCGTTGTCTTTGAGTTTGAAAATCATGGCGACAAGGACCGCGAACGTCACGCCCCCGCCCAGCAGGTAAGCCGCCGTACGGTTCTGCATGCCCAGCATCAGCGGTGAAACGAAGATATAGCTGGCGCAGACATACGTCATAACGAGAGCCGGAATCAGCCCCACCCACACGGCGCGCCCCCGGTGGCGGAGGTAGGCGACGATCATCCAGAGCGTCACCGCCGCGAGGGTCTGGTTCATCCACGCGAAATAGCTCCACATGGTCTGAAACGGCAGTCCGAAGATGATCAGAAGTCCCAGCGCGAAGAGCGGAATACAGATATAGATGCGTTTGCGCAGCGTGCGCTGCTCGACGCCCATGAAGTCGGCGACGATCAGCCGCGCGGAGCGGAAGGCCGTGTCGCCCGAGGTGATGGCGCAGGCCACCACGCCGAAGATCACGAAGACGGCCAGCACCGGACCCAGCGTCTTGTTGGCGATCACGTCGATCATCACGGCCGCCTGGCCGCCGTATTCGGCGATGGCGCCGTTCAGCCCCGCGACGTCGCCCCAGAAGGCCATGGCAATGGCGGCCCAGACGAGGGCGATGATCGACTCGGAGATCATCGCGCCGTAGAAGACCGAGCGGCTCTCGCGTTCGTTGCGCATGCAGCGGGCCATCAGCGGCGACTGCGTGGCGTGGAAGCCCGAAATGGCGCCGCAGGCAATGGTCGTGAAGAGCATCGGGACGATCGGGAAGGCCTTCGCATCGGCGATGCAGTTTTCGAAGGAGGTGAATTCCGGAATGGTGTATTCGCCGCCGAAAAGCAGCACGACGAGGATGCCGACGGCCATGAACAGCAGCGCGAAGCCGAAGACCGGGTAGATGCGGCCGATGATCTTGTCGATGGGCAGCAGCGTGGCGGCGATGTAGTAGACGAGAATCACGCCCAGCACGATCAGCAGCAGCCACGAGAATCCGCCGAAAGCGATGCCTTCGAGCGACGGGACGTCGAGGCGGGCCGCGACGAGCGATGCGGGCTGCGAGAGGAACACCGCACCGACGAGGATCATCAGCCCGGCGGAAAAGAGCCGCATGACGATCTTCATGCCGCCGCCGAGGTAGACCCCGGCCGTCTCGGGAAGACTCGCGCCGTCGTGGCGCAGCGAGATGACCCCGGCGATGAAGTCATGCGCCGCACCCATGAAGATGCCGCCGAAGGTGATCCACAGAAACGCCACCGGCCCGTAGGCCGCACCGAGCACGGCGCCGAAAATCGGGCCGAGCCCCGCAATGTTGAGCAGTTGGATCAGGAAAATGCGCCACCTCGGCAGGGGCACGTAATCCACGCCGTCGTAAAGACGGCTGCAAGGCGTCCGGGCCGCCGGGTCGATGCCGACGAGCCGTTCCAGATAGCGTCCATACGTGAAATATGCGGTCACCAGCAACGCCAGGCACACCAGAAAAGTAATCATCGTAAAACAGTTTCGGGTCAGTTTTAGCGCGAATATAGCAAGAAAAGCGAGAATTTTCGCAAAATTGTTGCGAGAAAAAAATATTTTTCAGATATTTGCAGTCCCAAAGGGAACCTCGGTGTTCCCGAAAGGCTGAATTAGCTCAGCGGTAGAGCACTTCACTCGTAATGAAGGGGTCCCGAGTTCAAATCTCGGATTCAGCTCCAGGAGGCGTGAGAGAGAAGGAACGGATTACGTCGTCCACTGCAAAAAGTCTTATGTGTCAACGACATGTAAGACTTTTTCGTTTTCAGGCGTCAGGAGAGAGCAACTGCGCGCAGGCGTCCGCCTCCCGGCCGGCGCAGCTGTTCCGTCCCCGGAAACGACCGGAAATGAACCCCGGGCGGCGGGACCTTCGGCAGGCCGCCGGCATAAAATTCGACCGGCGCGTCTTCTTTTTCATCTTTTTTCCATACCTTTGCTGCGCAACGGTTCGCCGAACGAGGCCCCCGGCCCCGGGCGATTAAAAGGGAATGCCGTGAAAATCGGCAACAGTTCCCTCTGCTGTAAGTTCCTGCCGCCGAAGCGGCACATCAGACCCCGACAATCTCTTGCCACTGGTTTTCACGCGACCGGGAAGGCGTCGGGACCGGAACGAGTCAGAAGACCTGCCGCTGCAATGGTTTTACAATCCAGGGGGAAATGGATCGTGATCGGCAGGAAAAACGGTTTCCGGCATATCCCCGAATGTAAAATCAGGCTACTGCGAAATTCCGGCCGGACGCATGCCGTGCGCACGGCACGAATGCGGATCTCCGGAACATCCGCAAAGATTGGTTGAACGATTTAAACGAAGAGGATATGAGCTGTTTTTTCAGTCATGCCGGACGGACGGCGATACCGGCGCTGCTCTCGGTAGCGCTGGCGGCCGCAGCCTGCAACAAGGACGGAGAGATTACGCTGCCGGACAGCAAACCCCGAATCACCCTCGACAGCGAGACAGGCGTCTACGCGGCCAAGATCGGCCGCGCGGTGACGATCACGCCGACCGTGGAAAACGAGGGAGAGGCCGCTTACAGCTGGACGATCGACGACGAGGTCGTTTCCACGGCGCGCGTGTTCGAATACGTGTTCAACGAGGAAGGCCGCGTCTATGTGACCCTGCGGGTCGAAAACCGGGCGGGATACGACGAGAAGGAGGCGCGCATCGACGTGAACCGGCTCGCTCCCCCCGTCATCTCGCTCATCGTGCCGCCGACGGGGCTATACGTGCTCACGGGACGGGAATACACGTTCGCACCGGAGGTGCAGAACGGCGAAAACGCCCGTTACGAATGGTATCTGGACGACTCGTCCGTACCGGTCTCCACCGAAAAGGACTACATCTTCATGCGCACCCAACCGGGAGACTGCTCCCTGCGGCTGACGGTGACCAACGAGGACGGCACGGCCGAGAAAACGGTTGCCGTGCACGTCGTGGACGTCATTCCGGTCCGCATCGCGTTCATCCCCTCCTCCTACCTGGCCGACCCGCTGGTGAAGAGCGTATCGCTCGGGCGGACGCTGTTCCTGCGGCCGCAGGTGAGCGACGCCGTCGGGCCGGAATATGCATGGTACGTGAACGGCGTCTTGCAGGAGGACGCAACCCAACGCATGTTCGCCTTCACGCCGGAGAAGGAGGGCGAATACGAGGTCACCTTCCGGGTGACGGACACGGACGAAAGCCCGGCCGCACCCCTCTCGCGCCACATCACGCGCGCATCGTCGAAGCGAATCACCGAGAAAACGCTCCGGGTGACCTGCTACGAACGCGAATCGGAGCGCGTCATCACGACGACGGGACAGCCCGCGTCGAACCGGGTGCTCGAATTCCTGCCCGCGCCCGGACAGTTCGTCAACGAAACGGGCATGGCCGGATACACCGGCCAGAAGAGCTTCGAGGAGGCCCGTCTCTACGCCGAGAACCGGCTGAAAAAGGGTGAGTTCGTCTCGCTCGGCAACTTCGGCGGCTACGTGATCCTCGCCTTCGACCACAGCGTGGAGAACAAGGGCAAATACGACTTTTCGATCCCCGGCAACCAGTTCGAAGGAAGCAACGAGCCGGGCGTCGTGTGGGTGATGCAGGATGTCAACGGCAACGGCAAGCCCGACGACGAATGGTACGAACTCCGGGGCAGCGAAACGGGCGGCGAATGGACCGTCCAGGAGTATGCGGTGACCTATTACAGACCCGCCGGGCCTCGCCAGGGGGTGAAATGGACCGACAATCTGGGCCGGAGCGGGCAGGTAGCCTATCTGGGACAGTTCCATGCGCAGGACTACTACTATCCCCTGTGGCTCGAAGAGGAGTCCCATACCTATTACGGCACGGGCCTGCGGCAGAACACCACGCAGACCCCAGGCGGAGACTGGTCGAACAACTCGTTCGAATGGGGGTACGTCGACAACGCGGGCAGCGACAATCTGGAATCTTCGTCCAAAACCGGCAAGACCTGGTTCAAGATCAGCAACGCCATGACGCCCGACGGGCAGCCCGCCGGATTGCGCTACATTGATTTCATCAAGGTGCAGAGCGCCATCAACGGTAGCGCCGGAGGACTGGGCGAACTCTCGACCGAAGTCGCCGGAATGGCCGTCGACGAGAACCTCGACCGATAACCCCATTCCCGACCGCAACGCATGAAACGATTCTTACGACAGATTCTGCCCGCGGCTTTATGCCTCTCCGCCCTCGGCGGCTGCATGAAGTGGGACTACGGCCGCACGGAGGATTTCTCGGCGACGGAACGGGGGCTGTTCATCGTCAACGAGGGCATGTTCCAGTACGGAAACGCCACGCTGTCGTATTACTGTCTCTTATACACATCTCCGAGCCCACGAGACACTCGCTAATC
>OWJQ01000854.1_pt1 | contig 16579 bp, 9 predicted proteins | sample 1732711 | NCBI WGS metagenome assembly OWJQ01 (sample SAMN05065745, study PRJEB22554) | human gut metagenome | biome: ENVO:2100002; feature: ENVO:00000062; material: ENVO:00002003 | host: Homo sapiens | place: USA | reverse complement strand
GAGATTAGCGAGTGTCTCGTGGGCTCGGAGATGTGTATAAGAGACAGGAAGAAGGAGAGTTTGGTGGGAGCCGTGCAGGTCGTGCGTCCCAGTACGCTCAAGGTGACGTCGAGCAACCTCTCGACCTCGTTCGCGGGCAAGATCGCCGGCGTCATCTCGACCCAGTCGTCGGGCGAACCCGGCGCCGACGGTGCGAATTTCTGGATTCGCGGCATCTCGACCTTCGGGGCTAACAAATCGCCGCTGCTGATTCTCGACGGCGTGGAGATCGTCTCGGAGATGCTCAACAACATTCCGCCCGAGGCGATCGAGTCGTTTTCGATCCTGCGCGACGCCACGGCCACGGCGCTCTACGGTTCGCGCGGCGCCAACGGCGTAATGATCATTACCACCAAAAACGGCCGCCAGTCGGAGAAGATGGCGATCAACGTTCGTCTCGAGTCGGGCATTTCGATGCCGACGCGCGTGCAGGACATCGCCGACGGCGTGACTTACATGGAGAACTACAACGAGGCGCTGCGCACCCGCACCCCGGCGGGCGAAACTTATGTGCAGCACTTTTCGGACGAGAAGATCACGGGCACGCGCAACCGGCTCAATCCCTACGTCTATCCCGACAATGACTGGTATTCGATGCTTTTCAAGGATTTTACGGTCAACGAGAACATGAATCTCAATGTGCGGGGCGGCGGCAAGGTGGTCGACTATTTCCTCAATGCTTCGATCTTCAACGAAAACGGTATCCTGAAGAAGCCCGCGGAGTCGAAATTCAACACCAACATCAATTCGCAGAAATACCTTTTCCAGGCCAACGTCGGCGCGCAGCTCACCCGAACGACCCGCGTGAGTCTGAAGATGAACACGCAACTGCTTTTCTGGCACCGTCCCGTCGAAGAGGTGAAAGACCTGTTCTACTATACGATGCGCGCCAATCCGGTCGCTTTCCCGGCCATCTATCCCAAAGGCTCCGTGGAGGATCTCGACGACCCGATTTTCGGAAATGCCCCTTCGTGGGACGGTGGTTCTACGGACATCAATCCTTATGCCCTGTTGAGCCGCGGATACGGACAGCGCCATACGCAGTACATCACCACGACCTTCTCGGTGGACCAGGACCTCGATTTCGTCACCAAGGGACTGAAGGTTCGGGGCATGGTCTCGTTCTACAACAAGACCTATGCGGCGACTTACCGTTCTTTTTCTCCCTATTATTACGAAATGACCGACTATACCGACAACGGCGACGGGACTTTCGACTACAACCTGCAAAGCATCGGCACGCCCGGATCGTCCTATCTGGGAACCTCCACGGGGCGGAACGGTTACCGTGAGATCTCGTTGCAGGGGCAGATCGAATATTCGCGCACGTTCGGCAAACACGACGTCAACGCCCTGTTCGTCTACCACCAGAAGGAGAAGGTCGACAATCAGCCCGCCAATGATGAGTACAAGGTGCTTCCTTACCGCGAGCAGGGTCTCGCCGGACGTTTTACCTATGGGTATGACAACCGCTACCTGATGGAGTTCAACTTCGGCTACAACGGCTCGGAGAACTTCATATCGGGTCGTCGTTTCGGGTTTTTCCCCTCGATCGCCGGAGCGTGGGTCGTGTCGGGCGAACCGTTCTGGGAAGGTATCCGCAGCAAGGTGAACCTGCTGAAAATCCGTGCTTCGTACGGTCTTTCGGGCAACGACTATCTGGCCGACAGCAGCAACAATATCGTCCGTTTCCCCTATCTCACGACGGTCAACATGAACAAGGCGCTCTACGTGTGGTTTTCGCCCAACTTCGTCAAGCAGACCGGACACGAGATCAAGACCGTGGGCAATCCCCTGGCCACGTGGGAGGAGAGCACCAAACTTAACGTAGGACTTGAACTGGGACTGTTCGACGCCCTGACGCTGAACGTCGACGTTTACAAGGAAAATCGTACCGGCATCTTCATGCAGCGGCGTTCGCTGCCCTCGACGATGGGCCTTTCGGGCGTCACGCCCTACGGCAATCTGGGTGAGGTGGAGAACCGCGGCGTCGATGTTTCGCTCGAATACAACAAGGCGTTCAACAAGGACCTGCTGGTCTCCGTGCGCGGAACGTTCACCTATGCGCACAACGAGGTGAAGGCCCGCGACGAGGCGAAATACCTGCCCAACAAATACAACTCCGTGCTGGGCAAACCCGTCAATTCGGTTTACGGACTGGTCGCCGACGGCCTTTTCGCCTCGCAGGAGGAGATCGACAACTCGCCCCGGCAGACCTTCATGCCCGATTATCTGCCTGGCGACATCAAATACCGCGACCTGAACGGCGACGGCGTGATCGACGCCAACGACCGCACGTCGCTGGGTTATCCCACCGTGCCCGAGATCTTGTACGGCTTCGGCGCCTCGGTCAACTACAAACGCTGGGACTTCTCGTTCTTCTTCCAGGGCACGGCGCGCGTCTCGCTGCGCATGTACGACATGCACCCGTTCCGCGACAATCAGTATTCGGGCTTCAACATGACGCAGTACGTTGCCGACGACCACTGGTCGGAAGCCGATCCCAATCCCAATGCCGCCTATCCGCGCCTGGATTACCGCTACAACGCCAACAACACGCAGACCTCGTCGTTCTGGATCAAGAACGGCAGCTACCTGCGCCTGAAGAGCGTCGAACTGGGTTTCACGTACAAAAGCCTGCGCGCCTATCTGGCCGGCACGAATCTGTTCATCATTTCGCCCTTCAAATACTGGGACCCCGAAATGGGAAGCGGCAACGGCTTGAAATACCCGTTGCAGCGCGTGGTGAAACTCGGCCTTCAGTATAACTTCTAAAATTCGAGCGACATGAAAAAAATCATATCCATTTTGCTGTTTGCGTGCGCCGGAGCGCTTGCCGCGTGCGATTTCCTCGACGTGGTTCCCGAGGGGCAGGCGACGCAGGAGGACATCTTCAAAACCTCCAAGGAGGCCCGCAAGTACCTCAATACGCTCTACACCTACGCCCCCAACATCGCGGCCTACCGCTACATGCCCGACTTCTGCGCCGGCGACGACATTATCACCGCCACCAACGGCCAGACCCGTTATTTCCCCTACAAGAGCATGCTCTACAACGAGGAGAACGCCAGCCAGACCTACTACGGTCTGTGGGACGCGACGACCTCTTCCCCGTCCGGGCGCACGAACTACGACATGTACAAGGGCATCCGCTACTGTTACATTATGATCGACAATATCGACGCAGTCCCGGGCATCTCGCCGTCCGTGGCCGACGAGTTCAAGGGCGAAGCCTATTTTCTGATCGCCTATTACCACTGGGTGCTGCTGACTCACTACGGCCCGGTCATCCTCGTCAGGGGGCAGCTGGACATGGGGCTTCCCGAGGAGCAGGTCTATGTGGCCCGCAGTCCGTTCGACGAATGCGTGACGTTCATCGCCGAGACCTACGACCGCGCGGCCGATTTGCTGCACGGGTATCCGACGCGTCCCGATGCCGACCTGGGGCGCGCCACCTCGGTGGCGGCCAAGGCGATGAAGGCCCGGCTGCTGCTCTATGCCGCCAGTCCGCTCTGCAACGGCAACACGGAGTTCTACGCGCGTTTCCGCAACAACGACGGCACGCCGCTGATGAGCCAGACCTACAATCCCGAAAAGTGGAAGTGGGCGCTCGACGCCTGCCAGGAAGCGATCACGCTGGCCGAGGACAACGGGCACAGGCTCTACGAAAGCCCGAACGCGACTGCGGCTGCAACCGCTGCCGAGCGCGGCGAGATCAACTACCACGACTGCTTCGTCGAACCGCTCTGGAACACGACCGAGTACCTTTGGGCAATGGGCGACCAGACCGGCATCGGGCACTTGCAGCGTTACGGAGGCGCGCGCCTGAAGCTGCCGTACAGTACCGACGGCTTCTGCATCAACATCGTTCCGACGTTCGAGTGCGTGGAGATGTACTACACGCACAACGGCCTGCCGTGGGACCGAGACCCCGAGACCATGCATATCGACCCCTATGCCTATAATGCCGAAAAGGAGACTGTCAACCTTCATGTCTACAAGGAGCCGCGCTTCTATGCGTCGGTGGGCTACGACCGCGGCAAGTACGCCATCAACGGCGAGGAGTTCATTCTCAAATGCCGCGCCGGCGAGATGCAGGGCAGTGTGCTCGACGCCTCGAAGGAGTACCAGAGCTGTACGGGCTACATTCTCAAGAAGTGGATTCACCGCCAGTCGGCCTTCAACTACGACACCAAGTCGTGGACCTACCGCAAGTACGCCTATCCTTACATCCGCCTTGCGGAACTCTACCTGAGCTATGCCGAGGCCGATTTCGAATACAACGGGTCGTTGAGCGACGCGAGCCTCAATTACCTGAATCTGGTCCGCCGCCGCTCGGGGCTGCCCGATTTCAAGGATTCGTGGGCCTTGGCCGGGGGCATTCCCACCGGCGACGAACTGCGCAAGGTGCTGCACCGGGAGCGTTCGATCGAACTGCTGATGGAGGGCATGCGCTACCACGACCTGCGCCGTTGGAAAGAGGCGGGCGAAGCGATGTCCCGGCGTCCCAAGGCGTGGAACCTCGACGGCAGGACGGCGGCCGATTTCTACCGGGTCTCCACGATGAAGGAGAGCGGCGTACGCACGTTCGAATCCCCCAAGACCTACTGGATGGCCATTCCGTTGAGCGAAATCAATATCAACTACAACCTCGTGCAGAATCCCGGTTACTAACCTTAATAATCCGATTGCGATGAAGAATCTTGCGATATGCCTCCTGCTTCTGCTGGGAGCCGTAGGGTGCGGCGACGATTACGTCGTCTACGAGACGGTGGACACTATGGTCTGCATCCCGAAGAACGATTTCCAGGTCCTCGAATACGATGCCGCTTCGGGCCAGGCGTGCGTTTACGATCTCTATCTTTACAAGGGCGGTTACAATGACGACGGAATCACCGTGAAACTGGTGGTCGACCCCTCCGTGCTCGATGTCTATAACGTGGAAAACGGACTCGAACTGAAGGTGATGCCCGACAGGTATTTCGCCTTCGACCCCGAAGTGCACTTGTCGGGGGACAGGGTCATGGACCGCGCCGAAATCCGCTTCGATGCCGCTTCGATGCTTGCCGACGGCATTGATTCCTCCTATGTGCTGCCGCTTTCCGTCAGGGCCGATGATCAGGGCAAGGTGCGTCCCGAAAAGAACAGCGTAATCATCCGGGTCGTGATGAAATAACCGTGATGCGGAGGAGGTCCGGCCTCCTCCGCATCCTCAATGCAAAAAAATATGTCAAAATTCTACATGCGGCTTCTGTCGGTGTGCCTCGCCGCCCTTGTCCTGGCGGCCTGCTCCTCCTCGGAGGGCGGCGGTGACGACGGCCCGACCGTCGGACAGATTCCCGATAAGGCCGGAATGACGGTGAAGGGAATCGTGAAGGACAGCGCCGGCAATGGCATTGCCGGGGTGGTGGTGAGCGACGGCCTGGAGGTGACGGCGACCGACGAACGGGGGATTTACTATCTGGCCTCCGACCTCGCGCGGCGCAATTTCGTCTTTGTCTCCGTGCCTGCCGACTGCGAGATTCCCGCCACGCAGGGCTGTCCGCGGTTCTACCGCAAAATCGACCGCAAACAGGCCGTCAACCGGGCCGATTTTACGCTGACACGACGCAAGACTCCGTCCGACCGCCATTCGCTGATCGTTATGGCCGACATTCAGCTGGCTGCCGATAACACGTCGGTGGATTCCTATCTCGGTCATGTCGTTCCCGATGTGCTGAAAACCGTGCAGGGACTTCCGACGGAGGTTTACGGAGTCAGCCTGGGCGACCTGGTCTGGAACGATATGTCGCTTTTCCCGAAGTACCGTCAGGGGCTGGAGACGCTTGGCTTCACGACCTTCAGCCTGCCGGGCAACCACGATCACGATCCGGCCGAGTTGACCGATTCGCTCGCCTTGCAGAGCTACGAACGCTATTTCGGTCCGGCGAACTACTCGGTGAACATCGGGAAAATCCATTATCTGTTCCTCGACAACATCCTTTTCGACCATGCGCCGACCGCCGAAGAGGAGTATACGATCGGTCTTACGGACGAAATTTGCCGTTGGATCGAAGCCGATTTGCGCTACGTTCCGGCGGGCAGCACGCTCGTCGTCTCGTCCCATTGCCCGATTCTCTATCACACGAAGAACACCGCAGCGCGCAACCACCGCAATTTCCAGCGTTTCCTCGATGCGATAAGCCCCTATAAGGTCCATGCCTTCGGGGGGCACAAGCACTACCATGACATTTACCGTTACGACGACGGACGCAAGGTCATGCACTGCATCGCCCGCACGCCGGGCGACCTGTTCATCAACGGCGACGTCAACTGCGACGGCACGCCGCGCGGCTATGCCGTGGTCGAGGTCGATGGCGAACGGCTCTCGTGGTATTACAAGCCGGCGGGCGGGAAGCGCGATATGCAGATGCGCCTCTATGCACCCGGACGCACCAATTCGGCCTGTGTCTATGCCAATGTCTGGGGTTATGACACGGCCTGGAGCGCCGTGGAGTGGATTCCCGCTTCGGGCGGGCAGGCGGAGGCGATGGAGCGGACGCAGCGCACCGATCCCTATTACGAGGAGGTGCTGGCGACGGGTGTGCGCGGAGGGACGCCGACCAATACGTGGCATATGTTCCGGGTCGATCCGGGCAGCGAGCGGGGCGGCATGGTGCGGGTCACCGACAGTTTCGGGCATACCTACGAATCGTCCGCGTCCTGGTAAATACGACATTCGAACAAAACCTTAAATACAACTTCAACGATGAAGAGACTTTTTCTTTTTCTGACCGTCGCGGCAGCCGTTTGCTGTGCGGCGTGCAGCGACGATCCCGAGGTCGCCGAATCCAACCTTTCACTGCTCGAGGATAACGTGACGTTCGATATGTTCGGAGGGCGCAGCGTCCTTGAAATCACGGCCGATTCGCCGTGGACGGTCTCCTGCGACGACGATTGGTGCCGCACCAACGTCGCCGAAGGTTCGCACACGAAGAAGATCGTTCTGACGGTCGACCAGAGTTTCCTGCCCGAGGAGCGCACGACCGCGGTGCGTTTTTACGCCGCGGGCGAAGAGAAGCACACCGTGACCGTGACGCAGGAGAAGTTCGAGCCGATCCTCGTGCTGGCGGAGAACGGCGCCGATATAACCGTCTACGGCGCCGGGAGCGAACCGGCCCTGAACCTGCGTGCATCCGTGGCATGGAAAATCGAGGGCGCGACCGACTGGTGCGCCGTGTCGCAGTCCGAAGGGACGAAAAGTTCGGTCGTGAAACTGTTGCTGACCGACGACGGCGAGGGCGTGCGTCCGCGCAGCGCGACGCTGACCGTCTCCTCCGAGATGGAGGGCGTCGAACCGCAGCAGGTGACCGTCGTGCAGCGGTCGACCGGAGCGAATACGGTCGTGGTCCGGGCGGGTGAAACCCGTGCGTTTCCGGCGCGGCGCACCGACGGCGCGTATGTGAAGGGCGTTGCGGCGGACTGGGTCTGGACCACCGACGCAGAGTTGCTTTCGGGGCTTGACTACGACGCTTCCCGGAATGAAATCACCTGCACTGCGGCCAAGTCGAAGCAGGGCAGCGGGCTGGTCGCGCTGTTCGACGCCGGAGGCGCGGTTGTCTGGTCGTGGCTGGTCTGGGTCGTGGACAAGATGCCTTCGGACGTGACCGTCGGCGGTATCGCCTGGCAGGACCGCAATGTCGGGGCCGAATACCATTCGACCGATCCGAAGGCCTGTGTGCAGGATTTCCGCTCCTACGGACTGTTCTATCAGTGGGGCCGCAAGGAGCCGTTCATCGGCGCGAAGATCCTCTCGAAGAACAAATATTACGAGGGGCATGCGGAGTATCCCGATGCTTTCGGCGCGATGACGCGCGAGGTGGTTTTCAACGCCTCCCGCACCGCCGGCTGGCAGATCAGCGGTGAGGAGATGACCGCCGCAACGGCAAACGGCAATCCGACGACGTTCTATACCCGGTCGTCCGCAGCGATGTCCGAAGGCTGGACCGAGGGCGGCAAGGGGCTGAACGATCCCTGCCCGGTGGGATACCGGGTGCCGACGGCGGCCGAATGGCAGTCGCTGCTTGCCTACGTGGACGGCAACGCCGCCAAGAACCAGGACTCGGGCGACACGTACAGCCGCTGGTATGCGCTCAATTCGGGCGGAACCCTCATCGGCCCGTCGACGATGTTCCGCAAGGGCGATAACGGCCGCATCCACTATCCGGGGCGTTCGGCAGCCTATTGTTCGTCGACGCTCGCCGGCGGCAAGCCGCTCCCGATGTACGACTGGAAGGCGGGCGACGCCACGGGCGAGGGGACCTATTACGAACGGAAGATGACCACAGCCTACGGCATGCGCTGCGTGAAGGAGTGACGCCGCTGCGATCGCGGGGGCTTCGGGCGGGAGTGAGTTTATTCCGTTCCGAAGCCCTTTTTTTGCGGTATTTTCATTACCTTCGCATGTCTTTTCAAACTTTTACCGATGAAAAATAGCATCTTTACCGTATTGGCGGCCCTCGTGCTGTATCCCGCCGGGGCGCAGCCCGTCACCCCGCAGGACCGGCGGCGCGCCGCGGAACTGGTCGAACGCATGACGCTCGACGAAAAGATCGGCCAGCTGGTCCAGCAGCGCGGAGGCGGCGCCGTCACGGGACCCGACAAGACGGAACTTTCCGTCGAACGGCTGGTCCGCGAAGGGCGCTGCGGCAGCGTATTCAACATCAAGTCCTTCGAGGAGACCGAGCGGTTGCAGCGGATCGCCGTCGAGGAGAGCCGGCTGGGCATCCCGCTGCTGATCGGCGCCGACGTGATCCACGGTTTCCGGACGATCTTCCCGATCAACCTCGCCGTCGCCGCCTCGTGGGACCCTGCCGCCGCGGAGTCGCTGGCCCGCGTTTCGGCCCGCGAAGCCTCGGCCATGGGCATCCATTGGACCTTTTCGCCGATGTGCGACGTTTCGCGCGACCCCCGGTGGGGTCGTGTCTCCGAGGGCGCGGGCGAAGATCCCTATCTGGGCGCGCGTGTCGCCGAAGCGATGGTGCGGGGCTATCAGGGCGACTTGTCCGACCCTTCGTCGGTTCTTGCCTGCGTGAAGCATTTCGCCGCCTACGGCGCTCCGCAGGCCGGGCGCGAATACCATGCGGTCGATATGTCCGAGCGGGTTTTCCGCGACAGCTACCTGCCGCCTTACCGGGCGGCGCTCGATGCCGGGGCCGCGACGGTGATGACCTCGTTCAACGACCTCGACGGCGTTCCGGCCACGGCTAACCGCTGGCTGATGCGCGACCTGCTGCGCGACGAACTGGGCTTCGGCGGATTCGTGGTGACCGACTACGGCACGATCGGCGAACTGAAAGCTCACGGCGTGGCGGGCGACGATGCGCGGGCTGCCGAACTGGCCCTGCGCGCCGGGGTCAACATGGACATGATGAGCGCCGCCTACCTGTTCCATGCCGCCGAACTGGTGCGGGAGGGGCGTATCCCGGAGTCGCTGATCGACAGCCTTTGCCGCGAGGTGCTGGCCGTGAAGTTCCGCCTGGGGCTGTTCGACGATCCTTTCCGCTACCAGGCGAAGGAGCGCGAGAAGTGCTATTACGCCCTGGAACATCTCGATGCCGCGCGCCGCGTGGCCCGCAGTTCGATGGTGCTGCTGGAGAACCGCGGCGGCGTGCTGCCCCTGAAAAAGGGGAGCCGGATCGCGCTGGTGGGACCTTTCGCCGATTCCCGGTGGAACCTGATCGGCTCGTGGGTTCATTTCGCCGAGGCCGGTCGGACCTCGACCTTTCTCGACGGACTGCGGGCGCGTTTCGGAGCCGACCGTGTGACCTATGCCCGCGGATGCGACCCGCACAAGGCCCTCGAAGGCGGTATTTCGGAGGCGGTGGCCGCAGCCGCGAAGTCGGACGTGGTGCTGGTCGCGCTCGGATTGAAGGCGGGGGAGAGCGGCGAGGCGGCAAGCCTTGCGTCGCTTGCGCTGCCCGACGCGCAGCGTGACCTGCTGGAGAGCTTGAAGCAAACCGGGAAACCGATTGTCGTCCTGCTGGTTACGGGCCGTCCTATGGAGCTGGCTCGTGAAGCGGAACTTGCCGACGCCCTGCTGCTGACCTGGTATCCGGGCACGATGGCGGGCGAGGCGCTGGCCGATGTCGTGTCGGGCGATTACAACCCTTCGGGGCGTTTGCCGATGACCTTTCCCCGCACGGTGGGGCAGATTCCGATCCATTACGACATGAAGAGCACGGGACGTCCGGCCGACGAGTCGGGCAAGCCCAACAAATACACTTCGCGCTATCTCGACGTACCCAATTCGCCGCAGTATTGTTTCGGCTACGGGTTGAGCTACACGACGTTCGGTTATTCGGACCTGCGGGTGCTGACGCCCGAAACCGCCGTCGGCGGCGAGGTTCGCGTGTCGGTCCGCGTGACCAACACGGGCGGCCGCGACGGCGAGGAGGTCGTGCAGCTCTACGTGCGCGATCTGCTGTCCGGTGTGACGCGTCCGGTTCGTGAACTGAAAGGTTTCCGGAAGGTCATGCTTCGCGCCGGGGAGAGCCGCGAGGTGACCTTCACACTGACGCCCGACGACCTTTCGTTCTGGCGTCTCGACAAAAAGTGGGGCCAGGAGCCGGGCGACTACCATGTCTGGGTAGGGCACGACTCCGACTGCACGCTCGGCGGCAGTTTCCGGATCACCGAATGATTCGTCTCTCCGGCACGGCGGCCGACGCCGCGGGTGCGGGACAGCTGCAAGGGAGCAGCGGCTTCGGCCGCCGCTCCCTTTTCCGTGCCCGGCGGGACGGTCCGGATGTCCCGGAAAAACCCGTTCGGAGATGTTTCGGACAAAAGGTTCCGGGGAATGGCTGGGCTTTCGCAAATTTTTTCTACCTTTGGAGGTCAAAACAGTACGCAATGATGGATTTGAAGACGATACGTGCCGAACTGCGCAAGCTGACCGCGATTGTCGACGGCTGGGAGCCTTCCGGGGAGATTCCGGCCCTCGAACGCGACCTGGCGCTGGAAAAACTGCGGACGCTCTACGATGCGGTGCGCTTTACGGAGGTGGAATCCCTTCCGGAATTCCCGGTTGCGGAGACGGAGCCTGCGGCGGCTCCGGTGCCCATCGACCTCGGGGCGGTGCTTTCGCTCGACCCGACGGACGAAGCCGTGTTCGAACCCGGTCCCGATGCCGTTTCAGGACCCGCGTTCGATGCGGAGGCGGAACCCGCAGAGCCGTTTTCCGAACCCGATACGACGGTCGCGGCCGATTCTGCCGGGGCGTTTGCCGGGGGGAATCCCGATACGGAGACGCCCGGAATGGCGGAGCCTGCGGTGTCGGATTCCGAGCCGGAACTTGAGGGGGAATCCGGATTTGAGCCTGATCCCGAAGCGGCGTCCGAAGCCGCATTCGTCGCCGGAGAATCCGAACCGGCCGCCGAATCCGGACCGGTCGCAGCATCCGAATCCGACGCTGTGCCCGAACCGTCTGCGAAGCCGGTCGCTGCGCCTGAATCCGAGGCTGTGTCCGAACCGTCTGCGAAGCCGGTCGCTGCGCCTGGACCTGCCGCTGCGGCTGAACCGGTCGTCGTTCCGGAACCCGCTCCTGCGCCAGCTCCGGAACCCGCTCCTGCGGAGAAACCCCAATACATTGCGCCCACGCTGTTCGGACTGGAGGAGGAGACCGTCCGCCACCGTCACAAACAGCGCGTCATCATGTCGCTCTACGATACGCCTGCGCCCGCCGAAAAGCCCGCAAGGCCCGAAACGGCGGAAAGACCGGCGGAGCGTCCCGAACCCGCTGCCCGTCCCGAACCTGCTGTGACGCTCGAACCCGCTGCCCGTCACGAACCCGCTGTGACGCCCGGACCGACTGTCCGTCCCGGGTTTGCCGCGACTCCCGAACCGGCTGCTGCGTCTGCGTCCGCAGGCCCCGTGCCGCAGTCCGGAACGTCCGTGCCGCAGTCCGCGGCGGAGCCCGTCACCGTTTCGGAAGCGCCTGCCGCCGCCGAGCCGGAGGAGGCCGAATCCGGAGCGAGGGAGGTTGCGGTCCCTGTCGGGGCCGTGCTGGGCGAGGTGATCAACCACGACGTGCAGACGCTGGCCGACACGATCGCTCCGCGGCGCGACATGGCTTCGGAACTGCGCCGCGGCGAACCGGTCGCCGACCTTCGCAACGCCATCGGCATCAACGACAAGTTCCTGCTGATCCGCGATCTGTTCGGCGGCGACGGCGAAGCCTATGAAGAGGCGATCGCGACGCTCAACGCCTTCGACGATTTCGACGAGTGCATGATCCACATTGCCGAGAACTACGCCTGGAATCCCAATTCGGACGGCGCGAAGTTTATGATGGAACTGCTCGAACGCAAATTCGCCTGACACGATGGCCAAACTCTATATCGTACCTACGCCGATCGGGAATCTGGACGACATCACGCTGCGCGCGGTGAACGTCCTGCGCGAGGTGGATTTCATCCTCGCCGAGGACACGCGCACGACGTCGTTCCTGCTGAAGCACCTCGGCATCGAGCAGAAACTCCGTTCGCACCACAAGTTCAACGAGCACGCCACGGTCGAAATGGTTGCCGGGGCGATCGCCGCAGGACGCAATGCCGCCCTGGTGTCGGACGCCGGGACGCCCGGCATTTCGGACCCCGGGTTCCTGTTGGTGCGCACGTGCGTCGAGGCGGGAATCGAGGTCGAGACGCTGCCCGGCGCCACGGCGCTGATTCCGGCGCTGGTGCAGAGCGGGTTTCCGTGCGACCGTTTCTGCTTCGAGGGCTTCCTGCCCCAGAAGAAGGGGCGGATGAAGCAGTTGCAGGCGCTTGCCGGCGAGGAGCGCACGATGATTTTCTACGAATCGCCCTACCGCGTGGTCCGGTGTCTCGAGCAGTTCGCCGAGGTTTTCGGCGAAGACCGCCGGGTTTCGGTGTCGCGCGAGATCACCAAGAAGTTCGAGCAGACCGTGCGCGGAACCGTCGCCGAGGCGCTCGGGCATTTCCGCACGACCGAACCCAAGGGCGAGTTCGTGATCGTCGTGGCCGGAAAACCCAAAGTCCGCCGCGTCCGGGAGGACGGGGAGGAGTAACTCAAATCGAAACGCATTGATGGAAGAGAACCGTACAGACGATACACAAAAGGTAAAACGTTCGTTTTCGGCGTGGCTCGGGGAGCTGCGCGAATTTATGAAGGGCCGTTTCAGCCTCGACGAGGACAAGGCGCAGCGCGACGAGGTCGTGGCCTCCGTCTCGAAGGGCGTGGAGTTCCGCGGCGTCAACCTCTGGGTGCTGATCTTCGCCACGATGATCGCCTCGCTGGGCCTGAACGTCAATTCGGCCGCGGTGATCATCGGCGCGATGCTCATTTCGCCGATCATGGGCCCGATCATGGGTGTCGGCCTCGCGCTGGGCATCAACGATTTCGAACTGCTCAAGAAGTCGCTGCGCAACCTGGCGCTGATGTTCATCGTCGCCATCATCACCTCGACGGTCTATTTCTTCATCTCGCCGCTCTCGTCGAACAGCAGCGAGCTGCTGGCGCGCACCGTGCCTACGACCTACGACGTGCTGATCGCCCTGTTCGGCGGCCTGGCGGGTATCGTGGCGCAGACGCGGCAGGACCGCACGTCGACCGTCATTCCCGGCGTGGCCATCGCCACGGCCCTCATCCCGCCCCTCTGTACGGCGGGCTTCGGACTGGCCACGGGGCAGTTCCGCTTTTTCATCGGCGCCTTCTACCTCTTCTTCATCAATTCGGTGTTCATCGCGCTGGCGACCTATGCCATGGTGCGTTTTCTGCAATACGAGAAGAAGGTCTTCATCGACAAGGTCCGCGAGCGCACGGTCAAGCGGCTGATGATGGTCATCACGCTGGTGACCTTCATTCCGAGCGTCGTCATCGGGTTCCACATGGTCCGCGTCTCGTTGTTCGAGGCCGTGGCCGACAAATACGTGTCGCAGGTCTTCAACTTTCCGCATACCCGCGTGATCGAGTGCAACAAACACTACGCGCAGGGCAAGAACCCCTCGCAGATCGAGCTGCTGCTCGTGGGCGAGCCGCTGGGCGAGGAGGTGATCGAGAATGCCCGTACGCAGATGCGCAATTTCGGGCTGGAGGAGGCCGAACTGGTCGTCCGGCAGGCCAATACGGAGGACAAGGTCGACGTGGTTTCGCTCCAGAAGAGCTATCAGGAGCTGCTGGAGGAGAAGAACCGCCGGATCGGCGAGATGTCCTCGCAGCTGAAACGCTACCGGGTGACCAACGTCGAGGTGAACGACATCTCGCGCGAAGTGGGGGCCATGATGGACAACATCGGGGCCATTTCGCTGACCAAGGGCATCACCTTCGACGTCGAGGGCACGCCCGGCGATACGACGCTCGTGTGCGTGGTGACGCCCCGGGATTCCGCGCTTCCGGTCGACCGTGAAACGCTGATCCGCTGGTTGAGAATCCGCACCAAGGTCGAGAACGTCAAACTTTTCGTGGAACCCTAATCCGGGCGGCAGGCATGAAACGAACCGATCTGACCATTTTGCAGCGCTTCTGGCTGGAGACCCTTTGGCTGGGCGCACGCGTGTTCGCCGTGATGCCTTACTGGTTCAAGTACTACGTCGTCGAAAACCTGCTTTTCGTCCTGCTCTACTACTGCCTGCGCTACCGCATGAAGGTCGTCAAGACCAACCTGCGGAACTCGTTCCCCGAGAAGAGCGAACGCGAACTGGCCGTCATCCGGCGGCGGTTCTACCGCACGCTGTCCGAAATCTTCGTCGACACGATCAACATGGCCTACATGAACGAGGAGAAGGGGCGGACGGTGCTTACGGTCAAAGACGTGGAGAAACACGTGGAAGCGGTGCACGGCCGCGATTGGATCGCCATGACGGCCCATTTCGGCTGCTGGGAGTACTGCTCCTACTGGGGGCTTTACGAGCGGTCGCAGATGCTGGTCGCCGTCTACCATCCGCTGCGCAGCAAGGTGATGGAGGAACTCTACCGGCGGCTGCGCAATTACGAAAATTCGATGACCGTCTCGATGAAGGAGAGCCTGCGTTTCTACCTGCGCAACCGGACCGGAGGCATCGCCGGCAAGAACCTCGTGATGGGGCTTATCGCCGACCAGAATCCCCCGCGGCGGCCCGACAGCCGTTGGTTCCGCTTCCTCAATCAGGATACGATCTTCTTCGACGGCGGCGAGAAACTGGCCCTGCGCTGCAACCTCCCGGTCTACTTCGTGAAGATGAGCCGCCTGCGGCGGGGACGCTACGAAATGTCCTTCGAACTGATTTATGACGGCAAAGAGGAGGTCGCCGAATACGAAATCACGCAGCGTTACGTTCGTAAGTTGGAGCGGATGATCTGCGAGTGTCCCGAACTGTGGATGTGGTCGCATCGCCGCTGGAAGCACAAACGAACTCATGCCGGTCGCTAAAATCATCATACTCAACTGGAACGGCGCGGACCACCTGCGTCGTTTCCTGCCGTCGGTCGTGGCCGCGGCTCCCGCCGGCGTCGAGGTCATCGTCGCCGACAACGGTTCGACGGACGACTCTCTCGCGGCGCTCGCCGCCGGGTTTCCGTCGGTCACGGTCCTGCGCATGGACCGCAACTACGGCTTTGCCGGAGGCTACAACCGCGCATTGGAGTATATCGAGGCCGACTATTACCTGCTGCTGAACTCCGATGTCGAGACCCCCGAGGGGTGGCTTGCGCCGATTCTCGACTGTCTGGACCGGAATCCCGACGTGGCGGTCGCCGCGCCGAAGCTGATCTCCTGCGCCAACCGCACGGAGTTCGAGTATGCGGGGGCTGCGGGCGGTTTCATCGACTACCTGGGCTATCCCTTCTGCCGGGGGCGCATCCTGCGCTGCGTGGAGAAGGACCGGGGCCAGTACGACGACGAGCGCGACGTGTTCTGGGTGAGCGGCGCGGCTTTCTGCTGCCGGGCCGACGTGTTCCGCGCGCTGGGCGGCTTCGACGGCGATTTCTTCGCCCACATGGAGGAGATCGACCTCTGCTGGCGGATGCAGCTGGCGGGTTACCGGGTGCGGATCGTGCCCCGGAGCAGGGTCTACCACCTGGGCGGCGGCACGCTCCAGACCGATTCTCCGGCCAAGGTCTTCTACAATCACCGGAACAATCTCGCCATGCTTTACAAGTGCGCCTCGCCCGCACAGCGGCTTTGCGTGGCCGTCGCGCGCCCGGCGCTCGACCTGCTCGCCGCGCTGTCCTACCTCATGCAGGGCCGCCGGGATAACTTCCGCGCCGTGTTCCGCGCCTGGCGCGACTTCATCCGCTGGCACGGGGCGCTGGCCCGCAAACGGCGTGAGATCCGCGCGAACCGCAAGGGCTCCGCCGCGGAAAACATCTACCGCGGCTCGGTGGTGCTGCGCTATCTTTTCGGCCGGCGGACCTTCGGCGGCATGATGCGCTGACGCGGAGCCGATGTCGTCGTTTTCGCAACGGGACTTGTGCGATCTTCGTTTTTTGCGTATCTTTCTGAAAAATACCCTCGCTTATGACTGTCTCTTATACACATCTGACGCTGCCGACGATCGCATCAGTG
>OWJQ01000848.1_pt1 | contig 16641 bp, 12 predicted proteins | sample 1732711 | NCBI WGS metagenome assembly OWJQ01 (sample SAMN05065745, study PRJEB22554) | human gut metagenome | biome: ENVO:2100002; feature: ENVO:00000062; material: ENVO:00002003 | host: Homo sapiens | place: USA | reverse complement strand
ACTTATGCGATCGTCGGCAGCGTCAGATGTGTATAAGAGACAGGTAGTACCTCGGTGACCTTTTCGGGAGACAACTGGCCGCAGCAGTGAGCTAAGCTAATGCGCACGGCCGGCTCAATGGCTTCAATGAGCGCGATCGTGTTGACAGGTTTTTGCAGAAAGTCCAAAGCACCAGCTTTGAGTGTGGCAACGGCTGTTTCCACATCCGCGTGGCCGGTGATGAAAATGATGGGCAGATGAATGCGTTGCTCTTTCATGAGGCTTTGCAACTGCACGCCGCTCATGTCAGGCATACGGATGTCCAAAAGCAGACATCCGGGAATGCTTGGGGAATCTTGGGTGAGAAAGTCGCGCGCCGAACCATAGGTACGAACCTGCCATCCCTTGCATTCCAACATGAAGCTCAGTGCGTCGCGGATGTCTTCATCATCGTCAACGATACGAATGATGGTGCCTTGGCGAATATCGGTTGACTGAGACATCTCAGTGCTCCTTTGGATGGTTGTTCGGTGTAACGGAATCCGTCTTGAGCGGACTGACGGCACACGGAAGCGTCACGGCAGCGATCAGACCGCCTTCGGGGCGGGCTTGAAATTGAATTTGTCCTCCGTTGGCTTCGGCGAGCGCACTTGCGATGGTGACGCCCAGACCGAGTCCTGTGGCTTTGGTCGTCAAAAGCGGTGTCTTCAATCGGTGGAAATCCTCTTCGGAGAGGACTTTGCCGGAGTTTCCCACGCGTACGGTCACTTGATCGCCGCAGGGAAACGCCTCAACGATGACAACCGGATGAGAAGCCTCGTGACTGGCTTCCAAGGCGTTTTTCAACAGGTTGGTGAGGATCAGTTCGAACTCAAGCTTGTCGGGCGGACAATCAAAGCCGGTTTGCACAGAACGTTGAAGGATGTTTTACGAAGAAGTTCGGCATTGAGTGTGGCGCAGACGCGTTTGACCGAGGCTTCGACGTCGACCGAATCGTCTCGTGACGTGTTGCCGCGGTTGTAAGAGCGCACCTTGTCAACGATGCTGCGGGTTCGCGCAAGCGCTTTTTCGATTCCGACGCGACTGATATCAAGCAGTCGCTCGTTGATGGGCTTATTCTTAAGAATGTCCCGTTGGCTTTCGCAGTAGTACTGAATGACCGAAAGCGGTTGAGCGAGTTCGTGAGCGACCATGCTCGAGAGCTGTCCGACAACCGTGACCTTGTGCAGACTTTCCATGTGTTCGGAAAGCGACTGAATTTCGGCCTGAGCTTTTTCCCGTTCGGTGAGCGCCGAAGATAACTGTGCGGTGCGTTTTTTCACCAAGACGGAGGTGCGCCAGCCGTGAAGCGCAAGTCCTAACAAAAGCAAAGCGATGAATGCCGGCACTTGCCAGTAGGTTTCAAGCCAGCGCTGAAGCGTCATTTCCCGCAGATAGGCGTAGTTTTCGATTTTGAGCAGACGATAGACGTTGTCAACGGCACGCATGTCCGTGGTGACGGCCCAGCGATGCCCGTCTGGCAGCAGCGGGTGCGAGAGAATGGTGCGTGCAATGACGTGGGCAATAATCGGATGAGCGCCTTGCGTGACGGCCATCATGATGCCGGGATAGGTGTCCGTCGAGTGTTTGCAGTTGACGCCGCCGTAGCGGGGTGCCAGGACTCGATAACGGCTCTGGACTTCTGCCGGCTGCGCTTCGAGCCAGCAGGCTTTCACCATGACGGCGTCGACCAAGCCTCGATCGAGCAGGGAGACGACTTCACTGTTGTCGGTGCGCTGCGTAAAAACTGTCTGAGCAAAGAAGTTTTCGGGGTCTTCGCCAAGCTTTGCGATTTCGGCCAAACCGATGCGATACGTCATGAACGCGGTTGAGAAGGTTGAGCCAACGGCGTATCCCTTTAGGTCATAAAGTTCATTGAAGCGTTCATCTTTGGCACGCACTAAGAAAGCGAGTGCTGTGGCGTTGTTTGGATCCGGCTGCCGACCGGAAATCAGTGTTCCTACGGCTGTGACGCCGTATTGCGTCATGCGCCAGTAATACCCGGAACTGGCGACAAATGCATCAATTTGTCCTTCGCGGATGCGCTCGGTAAGTTCCTTGGAAGTGAGTGTTTCAAATTCCACGGGATGTGGCCAAAACGCCTTTTTTAACAGGTCGGCAGTGACTTCGGTCGCTTGCAACGTGGAAGGAAGCTCGGGCAGTACGATGCGCGCAATGCGAACCGGCCGATTGGGAAGCGCAACAAGTGAGGCACCCGTGATGATGTCCGGTTCGGGAAACGTCGTTTCGTCCAGGACCGTCGGTTTGGAGAATGGGGCCGAGGGAGAATCGGAAACAGATGCAAAGGCAGCCGTCGTCACCGCCAGGGCGGCAACGGACGAGAGCCACAGAATCTGTTTTCCGAAAATTGCACGCATATGACGAAAGATCACTTCAAAAGGCGTACAGAATATAGACGTTTTCTCAGTTGCGAAAGAGTTCGACCGTCACGCAATCGCCCCTCTTGAGTCCGTGACCGTTGAGGCGAACAAAGCCGTGTGCCAGATCGAAAACTCGCATGCGGCCGGTGCCTTTGACAAGCGGAAACGCCGTATTGCCTCTGACATTGACGCACAGTTCTCCTTGAATGCCTGGATCGATGTCCACGTTGAGGATGGCTTCGACGGTTTGTGACGGGGCTTCGGGAAGGTGAAAGACCGAACGTACGCTTTCCAGAAGAACGCATTGCACGATCATCATGACGGCCAGAGGGTTGCCTGGCAGTCCGATGAGGCCAGCGTGGGGCAGGCGAGCTGTCACGAATGGCGAATCTTGTTGTGTGTCGCGCCCGACAAAAACGCCTCCGGCGTCGCTAACCGCCTGACGCGTGTAGTCACGTTTCCCTTTTCCCGTGCCTCCCACGGTGATGATCACGTCACAGACGGCGTCAAGTTCTACCAGCGTACGCGTGAGTTCAGTGATGTCATCGGGCACCACAATCGTTCGGATGTCTTTGACGCCGATGCGAGACATGAGAGCGGCAATGTAAGAGGCGTTGCTGCAGCGCCGAAAACCGCTCGAAAGGTCCTCGGCCTCTTTTGTGATTTCGCTTCCGGTGGCCACAACGGCGACGCGCGGCGAAGCCCAACCGGCTACGCGCTTAACGCCGGCTTCGAATAAAAGCGCCATTTCGCGGGCGCCTACGCGAGAGCCGGCCGGTACGAGCACGTCACCGTGCCGCCAGTCACTGCCTTGAAACTCAATGTTTTCTCCCGGCATCACGCAAGACTGAATTTTCTCAAGATCCAAACTGTTGCGAGAGGCAATTACGGCATCGGCTCCCTGCGGGACGTTGCCTCCTGTGTTGACCCAGACAGCTTGACCGGGTTGAAGCTGCCCGTGCGAGCGGCCGTTTTCCACGCTCCAGGCGGCTGCCGTACGCGTTTGTCCGTTGTCCGCAGATCGGACGGCCCAGCCGTCTCGAAGCGCACTTGTGTAGTTCGGAACGTCGCAGACGCAGCGTACGTCGCAGGCCGTCACCATGCCGAGCGCCTTTTCGGTCGGTACCGAACAGCAGAGGGCGCGCATCCAGTCCGCGGGCATGCTCACCGATTTCAAAACGAAGAAGTCCATGACAAGAAGTTCGAGGCAAAAAGACGTTCGAGCGACAAGGCCGGCGCCGACTTGCGGGCAGGCGCAAGCCTCCGCGAAATCGGGTGGAGCGATTGTGCCTGCGCTTGAGCCTTGACCCGGGTAAGTAAACTGCCTATTTCGCTGTTACATGCGTGAATAACGAAGCAAAATCAAAGGGTTAGCTAAAAGCGCGATTTTGGCCTTTATTGATGCATGTCGACTTACTCGAGTAATTCGCTCGAAAGAATTTCTGCTGGCAAACCGATGACAGCTCCCAGGGGAGAAGTGTTTGCTTGACGCGCCGCGGTTTAACCCTAAACAGGCGGCCGTTTTTGCGTGATCGGGATGACCCGTTTCGGACACGCAAAAACGCAAAGAACGAAAAATCACAATGGAGAAAAAAATGGGTCTTAAGGAACTTCTCAAAAGCCTTGAGCTTCCTCAGGACATCACGCGCCGCGGCTTTCTCAAAGCAACCAGCATGGCCGCTGTTTTGGCGATGGTCAATGAGGCCAGAGCCAAGCAGGGCGTGCGTCCCTACATCGTGCTTGAGACTGCCAAGGGCGTTTTGATTGCCGATCCCAATCTGTGCGTGGCATGCCATCGCTGTGAACTTGCCTGCACGGAATTCAACGAAGGCAAGGCTTCGCCGAGACTTGCCCGCATCAAGGTCACCCGCAATGTGTTCTTCGGACCGGAGGGCACGCAGAGTCTGCCCATGACGCAAGGCGTTTGGGGCAACGGCGTGGTGGTTCAGGAAACGTGCCGTCAGTGCGCTCACCCGGTTCCGTGTGCCAACGCTTGCCCGCAGGGCGCTATCCGCGTCGATCCCAAGACCAGCGCCCGTAAGGTCGACACCAAACTTTGCATCGGTTGCCATCTCTGTGAAAAAGCCTGCCCGTGGGGAATGATGAGCTTTGACGTTGAAGAGAAGAAGGCAAGCAAGTGCTTCCTGTGCGACGGCGATCCAAAGTGCGTGAAGGCTTGTCCCGCAGCCGCCATCCGTTACATCCCGTGGATTGATCGTACCGAAGACCGTCCGCGTCGCACCACGCACGGTTACTACGCTCAGGAAAACAACGCGCAGTGCTCGATCTGCCACCGCTAATCAGAGGAAAGGTTTCTTGCTATGACGAAAAAACTTTGCGGCTACACGGGAAAAGGCCTTCGCATCAACTTGACTACCCGCGAAGTCAAGGTTGAAGCCACGTTCCCCCGCTTTAAGGACGACATTGGCGGCACCGCCATCGGTTACAAGGTCTTTTGGGAAGAAGTGGATCCCAAAACCTCCTGCTACGACCCTGAAAACAAACTTGTGATTGCTCCGGGCCCCTTGTCCGGCACGGGTGCCATCTGTTCGGGCCGCACGGCCATCACGACGCTTTGGCCGACGGCTTATCCTCAGTCGCTCATTGCGAGCGCCCACGTAGGCGGCGAACTGGCTCATAAGCTGAAGTTTGCCGGTTGGGACTTCGTGATCATCGAAGGCGAATCGGCCAAGCCCATCTATCTTTACATCAACAACGACAAGGTCGAATTCCGCGATGCTTCCGCCATTTGGGGGCAGGGAACGTACCGCTCTGCTTCAATGCTTGCGCAGGAAACGCGTCCTGACGTCAGCATTGGTACGATCGGACCGGCAGGTGAAAACGGCGTTCCGATGTCCAACATGATGGTCGACCGCTCGCACAGCGCCGGCGGCATCGGCTCCATCATGGGTAAGAAAAAGCTCAAGGCCCTCGTTGTTTGGGGCGACGGTGCCGTGCATATTGCGGCAAGTCCCAAGCAATGGGAAGAACTTGTCGATCAGCATCGCAGCATTTTGGGGGCTCACACGCAGTCCATCGTGCCGCGCAATCCTTCTCCTTTGCACGAGTACTACACGCCTGCAAGCCGTTGGTCGGCTTATCCGGGTGCCGTCTGGGGTGCAGCCAATCCGCCCGTGACGATCACCGAAAAGGCGATGGATCCGCACGACCTCAACCACATTGGCTACCGCACCTGCTCTTCCGAGTTCTACCTTGGCAAGGGAATGTGGCAGTACACCGTGCGCAGCACCGGCTGCTACGCCTGCCCGATTCGTTGCTACTCGGTTATTCGTGACGATCACACGGCGCAGAAGTACGGCATTCAGAAGATCACCGAACAGACCTGCATGCCGCTCTACGGCCGCTGGTGGTTCCCGAAGCTCGTGTCGGATCTGAAGAGCGACGTTGCTCGCGAAGCCAATCTCGTGGGTGTCCAGACGATTGACGATATGGGCATCTGGTGCAACTACGGTCAGCTGCACCGCGACTTCCGCGTGATGTACCAGAAGGGGCTTTGGCAGAAGGTACTCCCGAAGGAAGAGTACGAAAGCATCGATTGGAACAAGATCGAAAATCCGGATCCGTCGATTTTCAAGGACATTTTGCCGCGCATCGCTTACCGCAAGGGCGAGTTCGGCCGCTGGCTCGGTGAAACGACGCCGGTGTGGCTCAAGCATTTCGGCATGACCGAAGAGGAATGGCAGAAAGAAGGCAAGGCGCTTTACTGGGCTGTCGGCCACACCAAGCACCATTCCAACGAAAACGACGGTCAGATCGGTGTGGTGTTGAACTGCATGTACAACCGTGACCCGATGTGCCACGCTCACATCAACTTCTCGACCTCCGGTCTGCCGCTTGAGTTGCAAAAGAAGATTGCCGCCAAGTTCTGGGGTGACGAAAGCGCCGTTGACGGTATCAAGGACTACCGCCCGACATCGCGCGCCAAGATGGTTCGCCTGCGTTGGTGCATTGCCCGCAAGGAATTGCACGACATGCTCGGCATCTGCTCTTGGACGGCACCGTGGGAACTTTCTCCGTTGCGCGAAAAGGGTTACATCGGCGACATCGAGATGGAAAGCAAGGTCTTCAGTGCCGTCACCGGCATCCGGATGACGCAGGATGAGCTCGATAAGGCCGGTCTGCGCGCTTTCATCATGCAGCGTCTCTACACGATGCGTCAGTTGAAGAACCGCGACATGCGCCATGTCCACGACCGTTATCCGGAATGGATTTTCCACGACGCCAAGGGCCGCAAGCCCTTTACGAAGGGCACCATCGTGATGGATCGCGCCGACATTGAAAAGAGCTTCGACCTCTTCTTCGATGTGATGGATTTCGACCAGAAGACCGGTGCTCCGACGGAACGCTGCATCAAGTCCTACGGTCTTGATTGGATGCTTCCGGCGCTCAAGAAGGAAGGTCTGTACTGATCAACCGAGATATAGCCAAAGAATCTTCTGACAAATGAAAGACAACAACACCACTACGGTTGAGAAAAAGGCCGAACCGATCCTGCAAATGCAGGCCGACATGCTGACGTTGATCGACATCGTCACGCAATCTTCCCGACGTGTCGAGCTGATTGATCGCGATGCGCTCTACGAGGCGTTCTGCGAAAAGGCAGCCAAGGCTGCTGTGCCGACCGCTCAGGAGCTTGTCGACGAGACGCAGGCTAAGTTTGACAAAGTGCTGCACAACCCCGAAAACGTGCATCCCATGCATTTCCGCTCGAAAAAGGAAATGAAGGCCGATGCCGACAAGGTGCCGACAATGACGGCGCAGCGAGAAGCTTTCTCGCGTCGTGAACTCATTGCCACTTTGTTGTCAGGGCGCGTGACCGAAGCGCTTGCCGCTGTCGAAGCTCAGGAAAAAGCCAAGGCCGAGGTAAAGGGTGAGGAACGTGAGATCACACCTGAATACTTCGACAAGGTTTTGAGTGAGGTGCTTGCCGGCGACTACGGTATCGGACGTTTCGAAAGCTGGGACCACAAGGAGTTTTTCCATTTCCGTCCGCTTCTGTCGGGTTCGTACGCCCGCATGCTTTCGACTAAGAACAACCCGATCGAGGCCGTGGTGGACATGGTGCGTGAAACCTCACGCATCTATCCGGCACTCACGCCGATTGACGTCTTTCAGGCTCCGCCCTTCGACATGAAGCCCGAAGACCTGCAGCAGATTCTGAAACAGATTTCGGAAGATCCCGAGAAAAAGGACATTCGATTCACAACCAACAGCGTCGATGCGGTGTTCCTTTATTCGAACCGCTACATCGATGACGACTACGCCGACGCCCTTGCCGACGTCGCGCTTGAAGCGGCGATGAACCCCTAAATCGATGCGATCTCTCGTAAGAAAAAAGAGATCGGTTGTGAATACCGCTATTGAAAGGAAACAGGAATGACAACGTTCAAAAAACTGCTCCGTCCGATCAGCGCCCTGAGCGTGCTGGCTTTGGGCTCGGCATTGAGTTTTACCGTTGCAGCCGCGACGCCCGCTCCTGAATTTGACATTCAGGGCAAGCCTGATTTCGTGAAGTCTTTGGGCGAAGCAGCCAACACGAAGATCGAACGCAGCACGGAAGAAACGAAGCGTTTGATCGCGGACGTCTACAACGACAAGCTCGAGCAGCACGTCATGAGCAAGCACTTCGAAAAGGGCTTGACCTGCGTGACCTGCCACGATCAGCAGCGTCAGGGCGGTCCCGACTGGATGGCCAAGGTCACCAATCCGCCTATGAAGAAGACCTGCCAGGACTGCCACACGGTGCAGGCCGATGTGCAGAGCCACACGCGCTCGCACAAGGACGTCGACTGCATCGGCTGCCATATGCCCAATATTCCGGTTGTGAGCAAGTTTGAGGAAGCGCTCAAGGGAACGGATCGCTTTGCCGCTGTTCGCCGCGCGCACCTCTACAAGATCAACACGGATGCTCAGGCTTCCATGGTGACCAAGGATCCTGAAAAGGGTTGGGTGTACAGCCGCGATAAGGAAGATCACGGTTTTGTGGATTTGCAGTGGAGCTGCGGTCGTCCCGCTCCGGCCGACTGGACGGTGTGCGAAGGACGCGGCTGCCACAGCCCTGCGACTTCCGAACTCGACAAGGGCCTGATTTACAAGTCGCAGCAGGAAATTGCCTACGAAGTGCAGAAAGTGCAGCGTCCCGTGAAGGAAAGCTACGACCGCATCGTCAAGGGTGTGGATCGCATCACGAAGCTTTTGGAAATCACGAAGATGACGCCGGCTGATCAGACGGAAACGCGTTTGCTTCTTGACAAGGCCGCCGAAATTGCCGACCTGATCAAGAAGGACGGCAGCTGGGGCGCTCATGCTTCGCACTACATCAAGGATCGTTTGGCAGCGGCAGAAAGCTATCTTGCCAAGGCACAGGTTCTGATCGACAACGGCGGCTACCGCCACGCGACCAAGTAACTCGAAGGGGACTTGGATAACGCAGAACGCACGTCATCGGTCTGTACGCAACGAACTTTGGCGTGCGTTCGAAGATCAGGAGAAAAACTGTGACTAAACCGACAATTAACCGCAGACAACTGCTCGGGACGGCAGCGCTGGGTATTGCGGCCGCGCCTTTGGCAGGCTGCACCGGCGTTTCCCGACAGGACAGTCAGCCGCACTACGTGATGGTCTTTGACCAGAACAAGTGCGTGGGCTGCGGCGAATGCAAGATTGCCTGCAATGAGACCAACAAGCTTCCGAAAGGACGGTCTCGCCTTTTGATGCAGCTCAACGGCGTCAAGCCTGACGGCAGTAACAAAAAGGATCGCCACTACACGCGCGTTTCGTGCCAGCAATGCGAGGAAGCGCCCTGCATCCGCGTCTGTCCGACGGGGGCCGCACATCGCGACAAGGAAACGGGGATTGTGACGGTGGATGCGGATCTCTGCATCGGCTGCAAGTACTGCATCGTGGCTTGTCCCTACAACGTGCGCTACATCCGTGAGGATACCGGTGCGGCCGATCACTGCAACTTCTGCTTGGATACGCGCCTGCAAAAGGGCGAGGATCCGGCCTGCGTTTCGGCCTGCCGTTTCGACGCATTGGTGTTTGGCGACGTGAACGATCCCAACGCATTTGTCACCAAGCTTCTTGACTTCAAGGACTCGGTGCGCGTGCGTCCGCAGTTGGGCACCAAACCCAGCCTGCGCTACATCCCGTTGAAGAAGGAGTCGTAAATGGAACAAGTCATTGATTTCACGATCGGCTTTTCTGAAAACGTGGCATGGCCCTGGCCGATTGCCGTGTACCTCTTTCTGGCCGGCATTTCGGGCGGTGCGTTTGCAGCGGCCGCTCTGGTGCGCATCTTCAGAAAGCAGACGCAGATCACGCCGCTTTTTCAGGCGGCAAGCTTCATTGCGCTCGTGACGATTCTGTTGGGCATGATCTGTCTGGTGTTTGACCTTACCAAACCGTTGGATTTCTGGAAGATTCTTATCTTCTACAACCCGACCTCGGTGATGAGCGTCGGCGTGATGGCCCTTTTGGTGTTCATCCCGACGATGTTCCTGGTGACACTCGTGAGTTTCTACGAGTTTGAACCGGTCAAGCGCCTTGTGGACGGTATTCCGTGCGGTGCCGCTCTATTGAGCGTGCTGCGCAAAATCCTGCCGGCACTCACCTGGATCGGTCTGGTGTTTGCGCTGACCGTTTGCGCTTACACGGGCTTTCTGATCAGTGCCCTGGTGCGTTTCCCGCTCATCAACACGGCTGTTCTTCCGGCGCTTTTTGTGGCTTCGGGGCTGTCCGCGGGTATTGCCTGCAATCAGCTCGGTGCCGTGCTGCTGGGTGAGTCGCACGAAAGCCATGACGTGCATGTTTTGCATGTGGCCGAATGGCCGGTGATGGCTGCCGAGGCGCTTTGCATCTTTATGATCGCTTTTGCGCTGTTGACGGGTATCGAATCGGCTCAGATGGCTGCCAAGGCGTTCGTCGACGGCTTCTGGGCCACCGAGTTCTGGGTTGGCGTCGTGGGCGTGGGCTTTGTTCTTCCCGTGCTTCTTGCCTTCTTTAAGAAGTCCTTTGGCACGGTGGTGCTTTCGGCACTTTGCAGTGTCGTCGGCATGATGTGCCTGCGCTTCTTCATCCTTTACGCAGGTCAGCTTAACGCTATCGGCGACTAAGCGAATTTGCGATCAAGCCGTAAAAACGGGCTCGGTTCCATGCGGAATCGGGCCCTTTTGCACTGCAAGTTCTACGCAATCGGATCTGAGGGGAATCGCAAAGATCCTTTGCGGGAGAAATCGCCGTCTCCGGCACGCTTTTGCAGCAAAGGACCGATAGCCCGCAGCAGTTTTTCGGCGCAAGCGAGCGGCGAATTGGTTTGAGCGGCTTTTTGACACTTCTCCTGCCAGTAGGCAGACATTCTTTCGTCGTAGAGCTTGTAGAGAGCGTCGGCCCAAGGACGGCAACTTTCTTCGCTGGGCAAAGCCAGCCAGTTGTTTCGATCGCCAGCACATTCCTTTGGGGCGTCCAGAATGATGCCGCCGCCCGCAACCGCCTCTGGAAGACCGCCGCTGGAAGAAGCTAGAACGGGAATGCCGTTCATAACGGCCTCGGTGGCCACGCGCCCCCAACTTTCGTACCAAAGCGAGGGCGCAAGCAACACGCCCGTGAGTTTGTAGATGTCTTTGACTTCGTACGTCGCCGGTCGAATCGTGATATTGCGGAAAGTCTGACGTCCAAAAGCGGAACCGGGTTTGCCTCCCGGTTTTTTGAGAAGCTTTAGCGCTTCGGCCAGCTTTTGACGTGTTTCGACAATGAGAAAAGGAATATCCGGTCGCTCTTTGTTGGCCATCAAGATGAGTCGTGCGGCAACGGCAACGCCTTTGGCAAAGCAGGGATTAATGAGCGTGACGGCTTGAGGGGAACGGTTTTGAGCGATGACCAGTTTCGGGTTGATGAAGTTTCCCATCGGGTGAACGGTGAGACCTTCTTTTTCTTTATAGAAGCGAGATGTTGCTTCTGAGTCACACAGAAGAATATCGTGCAAGGGAAAACGATAATTTTGATGGTTTCCATTGCAAATGATATAAGCCGTGGGAATGCCGAATAGTCTGGCTTCCATCCACATGGATCGGCATAGTGCATCGCATCCGAACCCAATAACGATGTCGGGTTTAAAGGCTCGCAGAAGCTTTGAGTAATGAAACAGGAACTTGCCGGCTTCTTGAGAAGTGATGTCGTTCCAATTGGTGCTTTTAAAGCCAGTGAAGAAGTAATGACGAATAGGATTGTCAGGATTAGCGGATGAATCCACATTGACGAGAATTTCACCCTTTGACTTGTCGGAGACCTGCTTTTTGAAGTTGGGAATGCGTGCTTGTCCCGAGGGATTGTCAAAAATGCCCCCTCCGATGCTGGCGGTTTGGAAGTTCAATTTCGAAAGAGTTTGCAACATCGTGTAGCATTGCATTGTGGCCCCGTTGGAAACATCGAAGAGTGTTTGGGGACAAGCGAAAAGTATACGGAAGGCGCGCATAGGTATCGACGTAAAGTTATGAGAGGAGAGTGTGCCTGAAGTACAGCGGAATCGGGGGTTGGGAAACTCCTGAGGTGCTGTGTCTACTTTCGTTACTGGTTCGAGTAATAAGTTTTTTTAAGAGTTTGAATTCGGCGGCTGTCTTTGGGTTGAAAAATCTCACGACTAGCTGAAGTTTGAATTTTATGCTTTAGGCAGAGCTGATCGGAGGGGTTGGTTCTGGTGTACCAGATTCTGGTATTTGAGAGGCTTCTCTTCATAGCCTCGGTAGGTGCGGATTTCATCAGTGCCCTAAGATGGGCAAGGGGTGTTGCGCACCTTTTTCACCTGCTCCCAAACCTTCGCATTTGGCACAAGCCGCCCGAATTCTTCCCCAGGGAATCAATATTTCGAAGCGATCAGACGACAAGAATGGGTCTTGATCGCCGCGAACGGATCTCCGCATATGGAGTAAAGCTATGAACGCGATTTATAAGGTCATTTGGAACGACGCAATCCGTCAGTATCAGGTCGTCAACGAATTGTGCCGCAGCCGCAGAAAGGCTTGCTCCGTAAAGGCGGTGCATACGGACGGAACATCGCGCGGTATATTCCATGCGCTTAAGGTCGGTGCGATGGCCGGAACGCTCGGTCTGATGACGCTCGGTATCCCTGTTTGGGCTGCTCCTTACGATGTGCCCGAATTTACTTGGTCAATGGGTGCCGGTCAGATTACCAGCGGTACCTTCGAGCCCGGCATCAACGCTCTGCCCGTTGCCGGAACCAACGATCGGATCGTTGTTGACCTTAGCAAGGTTTCTTTTACCGACATCGCTCAACTCATCTACGGGCAGGACGAAAACAGTTCGTTTGCAGCGCTGATCGGTGTTGATCGGGATTACATGATCAGCTGGGATGAGGTTCCTCTTGTCTTCCACGATGCCAACGGCAACGAAACCAACCAATTCACGTACGGCACGGGTTTCGCGAACTTTAAGTACGAGCTTGGTGCAGGCTGGACCACTTTGCCATCGGGACAGTGGGTTATCGGTCTGACCCGTCGATTGTCGGAAATTGATCTCACTTCCACTGATAACTGGCAGTACATCGATGCTGGTGAAGAGACGGATGTCGACTTAAGCGCCAAGATCACCGGCAAGGGCAACATCACTTTCGGCTTTTCTGCGACCGGAGACGCCGAAGAGGGGTGGCTCACGCTTAACAGTGACGCCGAGACCGACGAGTTCAAGCAGGTTAACGACTACACGGGGGTGACTCGGGTTGGCTACACCGGAGCAGGCTCTGAAAGCGATCCGACTCACCTGGTGTTCGGCATGACCGAAGCCTTCGGCGATACGTCGATGCTGATGGTTTCATCGAACTCCGAAGTTCGTTTCGCTGGCATTAATGGCGATAAGGCGTACACGCAGATCGTCGGCGGCTTGAGTGGAACCGGTACGCTTGATCTGGGCTCGGCCGCGCATTTGACTTTGAATCAGTCTGTCGTTCAGGGTGTAACGTCCGCGCCGACGACCGATGAGCCCGGCAAGCTTGGTATTTTGAACAACATTCTTGGGACCGGAGCAACGAATTCCGAATCCGGAGCCGTTTTAAACGTCGTTCTTGATGGTGTCGTCAAGGATTACGAAGTTGTTTTCACCGATCAAAACGTAACAGTCACTGATGATCAGGTCGATTTTTCGGGCCTCATTACGCTTACGAACAGCGCGGTGACCGCCTACAAAAATGGGCGTTCTGACACCGTTGGCGACCAAGAGTACACCGACGTCAACAAGATTCTGACGGGAGCAACGCTTCAGCTTAAGAGCAACGGCTTGCTTCGCGTAGACAGTACGGGAGAGCTCAAAAACCTCATTATCAGCAGCGGTGCCGGCGGCATTGAGTTCAGCGGCCTCGGTAATGTGGATGCTGATGGACAGGGTGCGCTCATGATCAACGGTGGTCTGACCTTTGACGGTGCAGACGCCACGGTCTCCATCAAGGACTTCGATTACAACATTGGTGAAGCTGCCGCCGGCATGGATCTGATTGATGCGGACGACGGGCTGCTCAATACGCTCGTCCACGTCAAAGGCGATGTTGTCGGGGAAGAAAACTACGGCTTTGTGCTTGACGAGGCGAGCCAGCAGGAACCGGTCGTTTCCGATATTACAGACGATTCAGGAACGAAGATTGCGAGCGGAACGTGGGTACTGGAAGATGAACTGCACTACGACGGCAGCGGCAACTTCGATCTTGCCTACAAGCTTACGCAGGTCGACATCAAAGAAAACCAGACTCTGACGATCTCAGGCAGCGACAAGGTGTCCGAGGCGTCCAAGACGCAGGACTTCACCGCCAAGATCACAGGTTCGGGCAACATCGTTTTTGATGCGGCAGACAATGCGACCGGCAGCGGTACGCGCATCGAGATCGGCGACGCGTCTACGACCGATAAAAACGATTACACCGGTTCAACCACCGTTACTGACGGGACGACCCTCGTCTTGACTGAAGACGATGCGATGGGCCAAACGTCCGACCTCATCGCTTACGGCAATGTTGAGATCGGCGACGGCATCGAACAGACCGTCAAGAACATCAATTCGTCGGGAACGGGCACGATTTACATTGCCGACAGCGGGAAGCTTACTGTTGATGCTTCCGGTGATCAGACCATCAACAACATCATTTCCGGTGCAGGCGACCTGAATATCGACCTCGGCGGCTCGGGTAACAAGCTTGTTTTCGGAAATTCGGGACAGGGATCGAGCTTCACGGGTGATCTTTCGCTCGGTAACGGCCGCTTCTCGCTCGATGACGGGCAAAACGAGGCCTTTGCGGGCAGTTCGAGCATCGTACTCGGCTCCGGGGCCGTTTTCGATTTCGGTTCCGGTACGAGCAATATCAAGGACCTGACGGTTAATGCGGACTCCAAGCTTGAGTCTTCGGCCCTTGTTATCGGTTCCGACACCGCTCCGCACAATATTTCCGGTTCCTTCAGTCTCAATAGCGATACGACCATTACGCTTACGGGCGTATCCGTTGAAACCGATTTGTCGCTCACGGATTATGACGGCGGCAGCGTCAGTCAGGATTTCATCACTGCAGGCAACGTGAGAGTTGGCGCGGACGCCGAAATTACGCTTTCCGGATCGGGCGACTTTGTCAATCTTGGGAGTCTGGTTCTTGATTACCAGCAGACTCAGAACGGCAGCGCTGCGACGGTCGCCGAAACAGTTTGGACGGTTAACGGTTCGCTCACACAGAACGGAAACGCGTTTCAGGTCGGTACGCAGCTCAAGGAAATTCGCCTTATCGGCAACACGATTCTTTCGGGCAGCGGCACAAGCAACGAGCTTTCCGCGTTTGTAACGGATTCGGATAAAGACGGTTCTCACAGCCTGCAGTTCTCCTCAGCCGACGGAACCCAGACTTCGTTTACCATTGTCGACTACGCTGACGACAGTGTTGTCGGCAACAGCTACACCGGTGCGACGACGGTTGACAGCAATGTTACCGTTACGCTCGGTACGAACGACGGTTTCGGCAACACTTCGCTTCTTACGGCTCAGGGCAACGTCACTTTACGTGACAACGTCACGCAGACTATCAAAGGGCTTTCCGGGACCGGTACGATTACGCTTGGTAACGAGGCGGCTCTGAAATTGAAACAGACGGGTTCCGCATCTGTTGGCAATATTCTTGCCGGCTCAGGCAAGTTCATTGTTGATCTCGGCGCAGAAGCGAATGAACTGAGCTTTACCAACTCGGGCGCCGGTGCGTTTGGCGGTACCGTAGCGCTTTCGAATGGTACCGTTCGTCTTGCCGGCGGTACTGCAACGCAGACCGTGCTCAACGGGGCGCATCTGGAGCTTGACTCGAACGGTCGTTTGATTGTTTCGGGTTCCGGCACTGATCAGCGCGAGCTCGGCAGCCTTACGCTGAAGGGTGACTCGCAAATCGACTTTTCTTCCGTGTCGATGGGCGACGCCAACAGCAACAATGCGCAGCTTCACGATCAACGGCAGCAACGACGTGTCGGTGGGCGGGATCAATCTTGACGGCACGCAGAACATCCTCGCGGCTGACGACGACAATGGTGGTCTGAAACAGGCACTCGTCACGGCTAATGGCGGTATTGATCTCAGCAGCGGTCAACTTGTTATTGATCTCACCGATCCGTTGATGAAGAGCGAGATCAAGAATTCCGGTTCCGACAAGACTGTAGCATACGGTGTCTGGACCGCGGGTGCGGGTGACGATGTCTTTACTGTTGCAGGGAACACGCTTTACGCTTCGCTTCGCTTGAGCGAAATTCAGCTTGCCGACGCGACCACGGGCCTGATCCTTGACGCTACGGGTCTCACGGTCGGCGACGGTACCACGCTAACGGCGAAGATCACCGACCACGACACGACGGCCGGGAAGATCGTCTTCGCGGGCGGCGACATCACGATCGGCGGCACCCGCACCGATGAGGAGAATACCTACACGGGCGCGACCGACGTCACGGGCGGTACCGTCACGCTCGGAAAGACGAACGCCTTCGGCAAAACGTCGCTCTTGACGGTTTCGGGCGGCCAAGTCGCTTTCAACAACCAGAGCACCCGAATCGGCACCATCAAAACGACGCAGGGCGGTGCGCTCTTGGGCGACGGCTCCATTACGCTCTTTGGTACTTCGACGCAAACGGATATCGTTGGTGCCAACACTGGCCTCTGTCTCTTATACACATCTCCGAGCCCACGAGACACTCGCTAATCTCGT
>OWJQ01000814.1_pt1 | contig 17020 bp, 10 predicted proteins | sample 1732711 | NCBI WGS metagenome assembly OWJQ01 (sample SAMN05065745, study PRJEB22554) | human gut metagenome | biome: ENVO:2100002; feature: ENVO:00000062; material: ENVO:00002003 | host: Homo sapiens | place: USA | reverse complement strand
GTCCTGCACTGCGATGCAACAACAAGTGTGGATATGGACGCTCTTCTGTCAGAAAAACTTCCTGCTGTCGCGATATTTTCACCCCGACAACTACAAATTTCACTCACATCATCCCACAAACTTACTCCAGTATCCCTGCACGAAGATAAAGAGTACGATCAGTGGCAGAATATAAGATACATAAATTCTTGTCCATTTCGGAAATTTGATTCCTTCTCCTGCATTTGCCTCTTCACAGAACTTCTTCCATCCCCAGCCATAGCGACTCGTACAGAATAAAAGGTAAACCAGACTGCCAAGTGGGAGCAGATTATTACTTACAATAAAATCTTCCAGATCCAGTACATTACTTCCTGCTCCAAGTGGCTGGAATCCGCTCAGTACATTAAAGCCCAGAACGCATGGCAGAGAAAGGATCACGATCGCAATCAGATTTACCACGACCGCCTTTGCTCTTGAGCAGTTGGTCAGATCCATTGCAAATGCAATGATATTTTCAAAAACTGCAATGATCGTAGATGCTGCTGCGAAAAGCATGCACAGGAAAAATAAGGTTCCCCAGATCCTTCCGCCACTCATGGAATTAAAAATATTCGGCAGTGTAATAAAAATCAAACTCGGACCACTGTCCGGTTGAATTCCAAACGCAAAGCTGGCTGGAAAGATGATCATTCCAGCGATCAGTGCCACGCATGTATCCAGTATGGTCACGCAGACCGCCTCTCCTGTCAGCCTTCTCTTCTTATCAATATAACTTCCGAAAATTGCAATCGCACCAATACCGAGACTTAATGTAAAGAAAGACTGTCCCATGGCTGCAAAAATAACTTCTTTCATTCCTGATTCTGCTGCCTTTTTAAAGTCAGGCAACAGATAGAATCTGATTCCTTCTCCCGCACCCGGAAGTGTTGCAGAACGGATTGCCAGGATCACCATCAGTGCCAGTAAAAGAAGCATCATTTTCTTGGTAATCTTTTCTACTCCCTTCTGCAATCCCATGCAGACAATCCCAAAGCAGGCTGCTACAACTACAATCATACAGATTGTCATCAGCCCCGGTTTCTCCATCAGATTTCCGAAGACACCTGCAATCTCATCTGCATTCTTTCCTTCAAACTCACCGCCTGCCATCTTAAATACATACAGCAGAATCCATCCTCCGATCGTCGTATAAAACATCATCAGGAGATAATTTCCCGCCATGCCAAACCATTTATACCAGTGCCATTTTGTTCCCAGTGGCTCCAGCCGGTCAAATGACATCGCCACGCTTGCCTGACTTGCACGTCCTACAGCAAATTCCATGACCATGATCGGCAGCCCCAAAAGCACCAGAAATACCAAATAAATCAATACAAATGCTGCTCCACCGTATTTTCCGGTAATATACGGGAACCGCCAGACATTCCCCAGACCGATGGCACAACCGGCTGAAATCAGGATAAATCCCAGCCTTGAGCCAAATTTTTCTCTTTGCATTCTTAACTTTCCTCTCTTCCTTCTTTCTTGTCATAAAATGCCTTCACCGAACTTACTACCATCCGGTAAGTCATATCAGCCGCATAATCCGGACTTTTATCCTCTCCGTCCTCAAGCCATGTCTTGACAAGACCAAGACATCCGTTCAGGCAATAAGAATAAAAATAATTCATCTCGCCTGATTTTTCCGGAAACATCTGCAGTAAAACTTCTCTCGAATTTTCTTCCAAAAGATCTTCCATCTTATGGATAAACCCAATATCTCCATAAGGTCCGATCAAAGCACATCCAATTTCCCGGTTACGGTCAAGTACCTGAAAAATATCTTTAATAAAAGAAAATGCAGAATCATTTTCCCGGTCGATTGGATGATCATGGATCGCACGCTTCATCTCATCCATCATCTCATTTTCAATCTCTCTCAAAAGTGTTGGGATATCCGAATAGTGAAGATAAAAAGTGGAACGGTTAATATCCACTTCATCTACCAGTTCTTTCACCGTGATCTCTCCGATACTTTTTTCCTTCATCAGATGTGCCAGACCTTTTCTGAGCTGACTTTTCGTCTTTCTCACCCGCCGGTCCGTCTTTTTCTGCATAATAATTCCCCCTTTATGTGACCATTTACACCTCTTTACTCCCATTTCCTGCTATCTTTTTCTCTGAGCAGCCCTGTCAGGCAAATAAATACTGGTCATTTCTCATCATTTTGTCTACTAAAAGACAGATAACTTGTTCATTGATGGTTGTAAATTAGTTTCTTCATTAATATAATACTTTTTAGCAAGAAAATCAACATTGTATCTATTACTAGAATATTTCTTTTAAAAGGAGTGTTATTTATGAAAAAAGCAATGCGAATCTTTTGTCGCGATCTGCGGCGGCTCATTCACAGTCCGGCAGCCATGCTGGTCATGGCAGGTGTTGCGATCCTGCCTTCACTCTATGCCTGGTTCAATATTGCTGCCAATATTGATCCTTATGCAAATACTTCAGCAATTCAGATTGCCGTTGCCAATAATGATCAGGATGCCTCCACCAATGACCTCACAATCAATGCCGGTGACCAGATCATGGAAAATCTGAAAGAAAATGACCAACTTGGCTGGGTTTTTACTTCTGAAGAAAAGGCGGTTGACGGAGTCCGTTCGGGAAAATATTATGCAGCCATTGTAATCCCTGAAGACTTCAGCGATTCCCTTCTCAGTGTTCTTTCCGGTACTCTTGAAACACCGGAACTGAATTACTATATTAATGAAAAGGTAAATGCCATCGCTCCAAAAATCACAGATACCGGAGCAAGTACGATCCAGACTCAGATCAACGATACGTTTTCATCTATTGCCGCTGAATCTGTATCAGAAGTGTTAAAAGAATCCATTTCGGATCTGTCCGGAACTGTAAATTCTACTAATTCTGAGATTGTCTCGCTTCTGAAAAAAGCAGATAAGAACTTAAATGAATACGAAGCACTTTTAACTGAGTTTACAGAAAAGACTTCCCAGTCCCATGATCTGATCTCAGATGCAAAAGATGCTTCTGATTCTCTTGGAAATGCAGCCGTTTCCGGATCATCTGCCCTTGAAAATGCACAGGATGCACTGAAAACAGGCCGCCAGGCAGCGGGAGATTTTTCCTCCTCACTTTCCAAATCCATTTCCGACGGAGAACAGATCCTGAACAGTGCGAATAGTTCTGTCTCTTCGGGGCTGACTTCTTTGGAAGGAAGTGCCGGAAAGATTAACCAGTCTCTCCAGCAGGCTCTGGACTCTGCCGGAAATGTAACCGCTCTGAATGCATCCCTTCTGGAAAAAATGCAGGAAATTGCTGCCTCCACACCGGTTGTCAGTGAACAGCTTTCTGCCGCTATTGCAAAATTACAGGCACAGAATCAGGAAAACCAGACTCTGCTCAACAGCTTAAGTACTGCAAATACAAGTATTAAAAACGCTTTGGATACAACCTCTCAGACCCGGCAGGATATTTCCTCGCTCACGCAGCAGAGTATCGACGGACTGCATTCTTTCAGAACGACACTGGACGAAAATCTGCTCCCACAGCTCAATGCGACGCTGGATACATTTTCCTCGCTCACCGGAGAACTGACCGGAATCCTGAATGGTGTTCCGGCAACTTCCGAACAGCTCAGGGGAATCCTGACGCAACTTGATTCTGGTCTGACCGATACAGCCAACGCACTGAACGGTACAAAAGATGCCCTTTCTACCGTTTCCGACCGGCTTGGAACTGTGCAGACGGATCTGAATGCCATTACCAGTTCGGCTACTTTCCAGACGCTCCTTTCTCTGGAAGGAATGAATGCTGATAAGATTTCCGAATTTATGTCCTCCCCGGTGGAGATTGAAACAGAAACTTTTTATTCTGTAAAAAATTACGGTTCATCCATGACTCCTTTTTACACAAACCTTGCGATCTGGGTTGGCGGAATCGTCCTGATCGCCATTTTAAAAATGGAAGTTGACCACGATGAGACCATGCGTTCCTATGGTTCTGTCTCACTTTACTTCGGACGCTGGCTGCTATTCGTCACAGTAGGTATGATACAGGGCTTTATTGTCTGCCTTGGAGATGTACTTCTTCCGGGAATCCAGTGCGTACATCCGGCTCAGTTTATTCTGACCGGTGTGATCTGTTCCTTTGTATACGTGAATATTATCTACGCACTTTCGCTTACTTTTAAACATATCGGGAAAGCACTGTGCGTCATTCTCGTTATTTTACAGATTCCGGGCTCTTCCGGTACTTATCCGGTTGAAATGACACCTGTATTTTTCCAGAAGCTCCATCCACTCCTTCCATTTACTTACGGAGTCGGAGCTATGAGAGAATGTATCGCAGGATTTTACGGAACAACCTTCCGAAAAGATCTTATGATCCTGCTGCTCGCCTATGTTCCACTCTCTTTACTGATCGGACTTGGACTTCGCCCGCTTCTTGCCGGACTGAACCATCTTTTTGACAAGAAACTGGCTGAGACTGAATTTATGATGTGCGAACCTCATGAAATTTCCGTCAACCGCAGTACGCAGCTTGCTCTCCTTCTGAAAGCCTCTCTTTCACAGGAAGAGCTGAAACTGACAACCGCTGCCAAGGCACAGGCTTTTGAAAAGAACTACAGAAGAATGGTACGCTATGGATTCCTTGCAATTGCGTTGATTCCTCTGATCTTCCTGATTCTGATGTTCAGCCTGGAATCGAAAATCATCTTCCTTGTACTCTGGATCATTTCGATCATTGCCATCGCATTGTTCCTGATCATTGTTGAATTTATTCACTCGAAACTGGAAGAACAGCAGCAGCTTGCCGGCATGACTTTTGATGAAATGCTGGAGACTTTCCGCAAAAAGGAGGATTAACCGATGAAAAATATCATTCAGATTTTTAAAAATGATCTACTCAGGATCCATAAAAATGTCATCGCAATGATCGTCATCATGGGAATTACCGTGATCCCGACACTCTACGCATGGTTCAATATTGCTGCGAGCTGGGATCCTTATGGAAATACCGGCAATCTGAAGGTTGCCGTAGCCAGCAACGATGAAGGGTATAAAGGGGAACTTCTTCCTGTCAATTTGAACCTTGGAGACGATGTCATCAGTGAACTGCAGGGAAATAAGCAGTTGAACTGGGTCTTCACAGATGCAAAAGATGCGAAAAAAGGGGTACAATCCGGTAAGTACTACGCTGCCATTGTCATCCCTGAAGACTTCAGTAAAGATATGATGAGTCTTTTTACTTCAGATGTCGTACATCCTGATATCACCTACTACATCAATGAAAAAGAAAATGCCATCGCCCCGAAAGTCACACAGAAAGGTGCCAGCTCTGTCCAGCATCAGGTCAATGAAACGTTCATTACCACAGTCTCCAAAACGACACTTGAGGCACTTCAGTTCGTAAATGATGTTTCCGCCAAAACCGGAGATGAGTCCCTGACTGAACATCTCGCTGCTTCTCTGGCACAGATTTCCGATGACCTCGGAAATATTTCCGGTACGGTGAAAGCCTTTTCTGATATGACCGATGCCGGAGCATTAATGCTGGATACGACTACCTCTTTTCTTGAGCAATCGGGAAAAGGAACAAAAAGCAGTGTCAATGCACTGAATCAGGCAGAAAATGGAATTGATTCACTGACTTCTGCCCTGACAGGAACAACTTCTGATATCAATACCGCACTGAAGCAGAATGCTGATTTTTATTCTTCTGTATCTGCTGCCATCGACAAAGCACTCGACTCTTATTCAACTGACGCTGCATCCTGCTCCAATGCCATTCAGGCAGTCAGCGGCCGTGTGCAGAATCTGATTTCCGGTTATCAGGAATTATCAGATTCCCTGACCGCCATTGCTAATGCACACCCGGATCAGACAGCTCTCGTTCAGGCGATCAATGGACTGAACGTACAGATCCAACAGGCGATCGACCAGCAGACACAGATCAAAAATAAACTGGATGAAATTGCTGCTGCCCTTCCTTCAGCCACTGCCGATGCTTCCACTTTAAAGAAAGAACTGGATGATCTGCTTGCCCGGGGAACAGCTTCTGTCAACTCGGTAAAGACCTCTTATGAGCAGAATGTGAAAAGCAGCCTGGATGGTCTCGCCACGAATCTTGACTCCACCAGTTCCTCCCTTGTGAGCCTCTTAGGGCAGGTAGACAACAGTGTAAAACAAATCCGTTCTGTCACCGGATCTGCATCCACAGATCTTTCCACTGTGAAAGAAGCTCTTGAACAGACCGTCAGTCTGTTGAATGAATCTTCTGAAAAATTGCAGAAAGTCTCCACCACACTTTCCACAGATGGCAGTGATGGTGTGCAGATGCTGGAAAAGATTCTTGCCGAAGATCCACAGACAATCGGAGCTTTCCTTGCAGCACCGGTAAGCCTGAATGAGACAAAAATCTATCCCATTGAAAATTACGGAACTGCCATGGCTCCTTTTTATTCCACACTGGCAATCTGGGTGGGGGCTGTTGTTATGGCAGCCATGCTCAAAGTCAATGTCTCTGAATCGGTAGTTAAGAAGCTTTCCGGAGCGAAACCACATCAGCTCTACTTTGGACGTCAGCTCCTCTTTGTATGTATCGGGCTGTTACAGAGCGGACTGATCTGTCTGGGAGACCTGTATTTCCTTGGTATTCAGTGCGAACATCCTTTCCTGTTCCTGGTAACGGGCTGGTTTACAAGTTTTGTTTATGTCAATCTGATCTATGCACTGACTGTCTCCTTTGGTGATATTGGTAAAGCGGTTGCCGTTGTCCTTATGGTCATGCAGGTAGCCGGAAGTGGTGGTACATTCCCGATCCAGTGTGCTCCGAAATTTTTCCAGGCTGTATATCCTCTGCTTCCATTTACACACAGCATGAATGCCATGCGTGAATGCGTTGCAGGCTTCTACGGTATGAACTATGTCAAAGAACTGGGGTATTTAGGAATCTTCCTGATCTTTTCACTTTTACTCGGACTGCTGCTTCGCAAACCGGTTATAAAATTAAATGATGCATTTACTGAAAAGCTGGAAAGTACACATCTGATTTAGCATCATCCCGGCTTTCCAGTAGCTGAAAAAGTCCATTGGATCTTTTGCCGCATACCTGGCAGCTAAAAAGGTGGACAGAACTCAAACTCGGGTTCTGCCCACCTTTTATCTATGCCTTTTTCCTTACGCTTTTTTAAAATTTTTCTTCACCATCAACGCCAGTGTCCGTCCGAAATATTTCCGGATCAATGCCAGAAATTCTTCATAGGATACATTTCCTCCCAGATACAGCATCTCATATTCTACGCCATACTCTCTTGTACTGTATCCTGCCTCCCGGAATCCATTTTTCAGATAAAACTCTTTTCTTTTTTTCCGTTCTTCATAATTGTCACAGTTCTCATCTACCACCTCTATATTCAAAATGATCCTGCGTGCCGAAAACCGGCGGCGTAATGCCTGCAGGATTTTGCTTCCATACCCCTGACCTCTTTCATCCGGCTCGATTGCAAAATAATACAGATAGACCACATCCTCAAAATAAACCAGATGGATAAATCCTACTAAAAGATCATCATCATATACCTGCATCAGATCTGCTGTTGATGTACGGCTTGCTTTTCTCAAAATCCAGAAGGGAATCTGTTCTTCTTTTGGAAATGCCTCATCATATAATTTTTTAATTTCATTCAGTTTCTTTTTATCATTTCTTGCATTTACAAAGCGTAACATCATTTTCATTTTTCCTTTCTACTACTGACTCCTGTTGTCTGTCCTCTCCTGCATGATTCTCATTCTTTTCTCACTCTTTCAATCAATCTTTCTGATCTTTCGGTCGTATGTATAAACTCCGTTGACTTCTTCTTCAATATCTGACCATTGTGTATAGACACTGGCACACAAACCTTCATCTATCAGATTTTTCACCTGTTCCATTCTTTTTCTGTATCGACGGTTCAGTGCTTTTTTACCCCTGCAGATCCCATATCCATAAAGTTTTCCACAGGCACTATGTCCTTCGATCCGGTAACTGTATCCTCCAAATTCCGAGAGAACTGATGCCCTCTCCTTTTCCGGGTGGATCTTCAGCTTAAAGAAATAATTATGAAGGCTGCAAAAATCTCCTCCCCCCTGATCGAACCACCCACTGGCCTGATCAATCAGCCGGTCAGGATCTTCTTTTCTGAGAATAGCGGTCATATCTTCTGTCTGAAACTGCCCCCAGCCCTCATTAAAGATGACCCAGGCGGCAATACTTGGATGCCCTTTTAACCGATGTACCGTCTCCTTCATTTCTTTCACAAATTCCAGGCGGCCTTCCTTTTCTTTTCTTGCCAGAAGCCCCGAATAAATATCTCTCATCCGAATCTTCCACCAGGACATCAGCGTTGCCGCATACGTCACAAACCAGTGCTTGTATTTTCCTCCGCCATTGACCATATCCTGCCATACGACCAGCCCCAGCCTGTCGCAATGATAATACCATCTCTGCGGCTCTATTTTCAAATGTTTCCGTACCATATTAAATCCGCATTTCTTCATCTGCTCCAGATCAAAGATCATAGCTTCATCTGAAGGTGCGGTATACAGTCCATCCGGCCAGTAGCCCTGATCCAGTACTCCATTCTGATACTGTACCTGATGGTTCAGGCAGATCCGCACGAATCCCTGTCCATCTTTTTCCAGTGTGAATTTTCTCATGGCAAAATAACCTGCTACCCTGTCTTTCTCCATCTCAACAGTAAAATCATAAAGATACGGTGTATCACATGTCCACATTTGCACATCCTGAACCGGAATCTCCAGCCATTCATTCGTCTTTCCATAAAATGTTCCTATGGTAGTTTCTGTTGTACTTTCCACCGGATCTGCTATTCTGCTCCCGGTCATGTCCTCCACTGGATCATCCGGTACATTTTTCTTCAGCTCTTTGTGGATCTTTGGCTTTTGCAGCACAATCTTTACAGCATATTCTGCACCAGACCGGACTATGATACGGACTTTTTCCTCATCCGGTTCAGGGAGCGTCTCCACTTCTTTTATATACTTTTCCGGGACTCTTTCCAGCCAGACAGTCTGCCAGATCCCACTTTGAGCCGTATAGAACATGCCGCCTCTTTCCAGCTTCTGCTTTCCCCTGGAATGATACGATGTATCACTCAGGTCTTTCACAGCCACAACCAGATCATTTTCTCCTGCCTGCACTGCCTCTGTGATCTCAAATTCAAAAGGCAGATACCCACCTGTATGCTTTCCGATCCGCTGTCCGTTCACCCATACAACGCACGCCTGATCCACAGCTCCAAAGTGAAGAAGCAGTCTTTCCTCTGTCAGGTCTGCTCCCATCCCGGATTCCGGATCTTCCTCTGAAAAGGATTCATCTGCTCTTTTTGTCTTATGCCCGTCAACAGAAAATGTCCGGTGATACCACAGATATTCATCCGGCATTAACTGACGGTTCACACCTGATAATGCTGCCTCCGGTGAAAAAGGAACTAAGATCTTCCCGTCAAATTCTTTCGGGCATACAAATTCCTGTGTAAATGCATAGTCCCAGTACCCATTGAGATTCAGATAACTGTCCCTTACCATCAGCGGTCTTGGATATTCGTCAAGTACATGCTCTTTATCCAGCGTCTCTCCCCATACAGTAAAAAGCTGCTCCATACTAAACTCCTCCTTCTATGGATGAATGATCTTATAAAGCGTCTGTGCCACATATTCCAACCGGTCGCAGTCCACAAAGGAATAATTCATAACATACGTATTTTCATATCTGCTGTCTTTCTGTTCCGCATTATAAAAAGAAGACAACGTTGCCAGCCGGATTCCTTTCGCCCTTGTCTTTAAAAGAAATTCCTGCTCACTCATGGAAGTATTGACATGCATCAGGAAATGCACACCTGAATCCTCTTCACTGATCGTAATATATTTTCCCAAAGGCTCTCTGAGAAATGTACTTAAGATCAGATCCCGCTTATGCTGATAATAGTTTCTCAGCCTGTTGATATGCTTCTCAAATGCACCTGCATTCATAAATGCTGCCAGTGTATACTGTTCAAAGTTAGACACAGTACAGGAATAAAATGAAAGTTCTCTGTAATATTTCTCTGCCAGTGCTTCAGGAAGTACCATATAACTGATTCGGACAGTAGAACAGAGTGTCTTCGCAAATGTATTAATATAAATCACCTTGCCTGATACATCGATACTCTGTAGAGACGGAATCGGTTTCCCCGCAAGTCTTAACTCACTGTCATAATCATCTTCTATGATATACCGTTCCTTTTTTCTCGTAACCCATCCAAGCAATTCATACCTCTTGCTGATCGGCATCACCATTCCGGTCGGGAAATGATGAGATGGGGAAATATGCATGATATCTACTTTTTTTTCTTCCAGTTTCTTTGCAGAAGTTCCCTCTTCATCCAGATCAATATACTCATACTTTACACCCATACTGCGGTAGATTTTTGCAATCTTTGGATAGCCCGGATTCTCCACTCCATAACAGACATTTCTCCCAAGAAGCTGGATCAGAATACTGTACAGATACTCTGTTCCTGCTCCGATAATGATCTGTTCCGGTCTTACATACATGGCACAAAATTCTTTAAGATAACTGGAAATACTTTTCCGCAGTTCCATCACACCTCCACAGGGGGGATTGATCATCATTTCCTCCTGATAATCATTCATGACTGCCCGCATGGTCTTATTCCAGATTGAAAAAGGAAATGCAGCATGCTCCGTCTGATTGCTCGTAAAATCCGCAATAAATGCATTTTCTCCTCCGGTCAGAAGTACTTTGTCCCCGGCTTTTGCAGTCCGTGAATCTGTCCCCTGCTCTTCCGCCTCATACGTTTCTGACGTATACTCTGTCTGATGTACCGGAATCCCACTCAGATCCGACACATAATACCCGCTTTTAGGAATGGAATAAATATATCCTTCTGCAAGAAGCTGACCATAGGCATTCTCTACCGTGATCACGCTTATAGCCAGATTTTTCGCAAGTGCCCGCTTGGAAGGCAGCTTCTCACCACTTAAGATTATCCCCTGTATTATGTCATTTTTGATACATTTATACAAAAATTCATACAGGGAATCTGACCCTATATTTTCAAAATTATATGTCAACATCTATTCTATTTTCTCCATTCTGACCTTTTTGATTATATCTAAATTGAATATTTTTCTATAGTCACAATGCAATTATACTAATACCTGTCGAAATTGTAAAGAATTTCCACTATATTCTAAAATACGATTCTTAAAGGGAGGATTTACCAATGAATACAAACGAAAGATATGAACTGAACAAAAATCTGGCTCAGATGTTAAAGGGTGGTGTCATCATGGATGTAACGACACCGGAGCAGGCAAAAATTGCAGAAGCAGCAGGTGCATGTGCAGTTATGGCTCTTGAACGGATTCCGGCAGATATCCGTGCAGCAGGTGGTGTTTCCCGTATGAGTGACCCGAAAATGATCCGTGGAATTCAGGAGGCAGTGTCCATTCCGGTTATGGCAAAATGCAGAATCGGGCATTTCGCAGAAGCACAGGTGCTTCAGGCCATTGAGATTGATTATATCGATGAAAGTGAAGTTCTTTCCCCTGCTGATGATGTATACCATATCAACAAGCGTGACTTTGACGTTCCTTTCGTCTGCGGTGCAAAAGACCTCGGAGAAGCTTTAAGAAGAATTAATGAAGGTGCTTCTATGATCCGTACAAAGGGAGAGCCGGGAACCGGTGATATCGTCCAGGCTGTCCGTCATATGAGAATGATGAACAGTGAAATTGCCCGGATCAAAGGAATGCGTGAAGATGAGCTCTTTGAGGCAGCAAAGCAGCTTCAGGTTCCATTTGACCTTGTTCTCTATGTCCATGAAAACGGAAAACTTCCGGTCGTAAACTTCGCAGCCGGCGGTGTCGCAACTCCTGCAGATGCAGCCCTGATGATGCAGTTGGGAGCAGAAGGTGTCTTCGTCGGCTCCGGTATCTTCAAGTCCGGTAATCCGGCAAAACGTGCCGCTGCCATCGTTCAGGCTGTAACAAATTATACTGATGCAAAACTGATCGCTGAACTTTCCGCAGATCTCGGAGAAGCCATGGTCGGTATCAATGAGCAGGAAATCGCACTTCTTATGGCTGAAAGGGGTAAATAAGACTATGACGATTGCAGTTCTTGCCCTGCAGGGGGCATTCATAGAACATGAGCATATGCTCCAGAAGCTCGGTGCAGATACCATCGAACTCAGAAAAGCTGGTGATCTGCAAAAAGACTTCGACGGTCTCATTCTTCCCGGTGGTGAAAGCACCGTCCAGGGAAAACTTCTGCATGATCTTGATATGTTTGAACCTTTAAAAGAAAAAATCTGCTCCGGTATGCCGGTTCTCGCAACCTGTGCAGGAATGATCCTGCTTGCTTCGGATATTGCCGGTCAGGAGGAATCCTACTTCGGGACTCTTCCCATGACAGTCAGACGAAATGCCTATGGACGTCAGCTCGGCAGTTTCCATACTACTGCCAACGCCAACGGAATTGGTGAAATTTCTATGACTTTCATCCGTGCACCTTATGTGGAAAGCGTTCATGCTGATGCAGCCGGAGAAAAACCGGAAGTTTTAAGTGTCGTACAGGATCGGATCGTCGGAGTAAAATATCACAATCAGATGGCATTTGCATTTCATCCGGAACTGGATCAGGATACAAAGATCCATGAAACATTTCTTGGAATGATCCATAAATAACCTGGTTCACTCACTAACAAAACAGTTGACTTACTGGCAAAACAGACGGGATCAGAACCATATCACTTACGTTCCGAATCCCGTCTGTTTTTCCTTCTATTTACAACACTTTTATTCTTTATTATGCCTTTGTAGAAGTTTCATTTCATCAACACCGTCCACTTCATATTATGCAGCAGCATTTGCATTGATACTGTCTATTACTCTTTTAATTCCCATCCATACTGTTATATCCTTAAAAATCTCAACAACACTTCCCTGATCAGTAAATGGTGCTTCCTGAAGAACTGAAAAATCTTTCAGCATTCCATTATGCACGATATATTCTACAATCTGGTTCACAAAATAAATCTGTCTGCTATCAAGATTCGTATCCGTCAGATATTCTGAAAATGCTTCCTTTGCAGCATTCATATCAAGTCCGACAATCTCACGAACAAATTCGCCCAATGGCTTTTCCCCTATTTCCTGTTCGTAATCAGACCTTGTTCCAACTTCTTTCCACAAAATTTCTTCCAGACTCTCTATATCTGTACTAGTCAGTGGCTGATTCGTCTTAAGCTTTGCAATAGCAATATTATCCTGATGCTGTCGGATATAAAACTCTGCTTTTGCCTTATAATTCTTCAGCTCGTCATTCTCAAGTTCCGCTTCTTTCCACTCGATTGACAATACATCATCTTCAAAATTCGTATCATAGCGTCTTTTCTGTCCTGGGATATATTTCATCAGATTACGCAACTTTTCTCTGATTTCTTCAAATTCATCCACTCCGGCCTCTTCAACATAATCCGTAGTAAGAATCTGTTGGATCAGATCTGTCTGTGCCTGGATCTCAGGAATATTAGCCACACCTGCTACTCCTTTTACTTTCTTTCGCAGATCTCCTCTTGCTTTTATATCCTTTTTTCCCATCAGATATGCAAGCTCTATCCTATACATCAATGCATCAAATCTGACTGCATTTGCCTCATCCTCTTCCGGCTGAATCAGTGGAGAAACTTCCTCTTTTACAGTCACGGTATCTCCATAAGTAAGAGCCTGATAATTCGTCTCATCAGAATACATTTCAACGTATTTCAGGTGCTGCCGTACTGCAAAATTATCTCTTGGTAATTTCTGTACTCTTTCGCTCATTTCCCTGACCAGAGCATTTCTGTATGCAATCAGACGATCTGTCTGATATTCTGCCGACTGAAGCTGATATGTAATTTCAAACTTCAAATTAAAAACTGCACTTTGAAGAGCGATCATCTTCGCCGATGCCCGTCCCTTATTTAAACGGAAAAATTCAAAATTCCCACAGAAATCAAAAATGTAAAATTTCTGCTTATCCTCACCATCCAACTGCTCCGGACAAAGTCTTGTACCGCGTCCGATCATTTGCCAAAATTTTGCCTTACTCATGACTTTTTTGAAAAAGACCAAATTCAAAATCTCCGGTACATCAATCCCTGTATCCAACATATCAACTGAAATTGCAATCTGTGGCATCTTTTTCGGATCCGCAAACTCATCAATCGCACTTTGTGCATAGGTCATTCGATTATCAATTACTCGTGCATAATCTGGAAGATATGGATACTCTTTATTAAATACTTCCAGTATCTTTTCTGCATGATTATGATTCTTCGCAAAAATAATTGTCTTACCTAATTTTTGACCATACTCAATCTTAATTCCTTCTGTCATTAAAATATTTAATGCCTGCCTGATCGTATCTTCATTAAAAATCCAGGTATTTAATTCAGAGGAAGAAATAACTTCAGGAATCTTGCCCTCTTCATCCACAAAGGTTCTTTCATATTCTTCTTTTTCTTCTTCCGACAATTCATCATAGACAATTCCCTGATCAATAAATTTTAACTTTGATTCAATCGAAATATAATCTACAAGATACTCATCTTTTACCGCCTGAGCAAGATCATATCCATAAGTCGGCACCCCATCTTCTAATTCAAACACCTCATAGGTATTCTTGTCAATTTCAGACTTGGGGGTTGCTGTCAATCCTATCAATGGAGCATCAAAATAATGGAAAATATCCTTATATTTATTATAGATCGACCGGTGTGCCTCATCGCAAATCACAAGATCAAAGTGACCACAGGTAAAAAGCTTCCCCTCTTTATCGTTTACAACATCAATGCAGTTGATCATCGTCTGATACGTAGAAAAGACGCAATGTGCATTATAATTATCTTTCTCTTCTACAAGATTTGTGCAGGAAAGACTGGGAAGCAGATTAACAAAACTTCTCTTTGCCTGCGTAACAAGAGAATTACGGTCTGCAAGGAATAAAATATTCTTTACCCACCCGGCATCCAACAGAATCTTACATAAAGCAATCACCGTTCTTGTCTTACCTGATCCTGTTGCCATAACAAGCAATGCTTTTCTGCGGTTCTTTTCATCTAAACTGCTACATACTGCCTTAATTGCCGCCTCCTGATAATAGCGTCCTGCGATATTTTTATCCACCGTAACATTCTTAAGGCTTGTCCTCATCGCCAGCAGATTAAACCACTTTTCCAGATCTCTTTTTGAATAAATGAAAGAGCATTTTCTTTCAGGATATTGTCCGTCTATAATATGCGTTTCAAATCCATTCGTAAGGAAAATAACCGGTCTTCTTCCACACTCTTTTTCTATAATATCTGCATATAACTTTGCCTGCTGCCGTCCCACAGCCACATCTGCACACGTTCTCTTCGCTTCAATAATTGCCAGCGGTCGGTGCATATCATCATAAAGAACATAATCTGCATAACCTGTTCCTGATTTATTTGCCATTCCTGAAAGAGGGACTTCATTTATCCAGTCCTTTCCTTCTGTCCATCCGGCATCTGTAAGCATAGCATCTATATAGAGCTTTCTTGTATCATATTCTGACAGATCAAGCGGCTTTGGTGTATAGGTCTGCTGCTGCTCCTGTCTTCTTGCTGAAAGTTCTTCCTTCAATGAAGCATTTTCTTTCAGTAACTTCTGCAGATCAAGTCCCTGCTGAGCTGTCTTTTCCTGCTCTTTTACTAATTCTTCTTTTATCGCATCAGCAGCTTCTTTGGATTCCTTTGCTTTTTTAGCTCTCAACGTGATCAATGTTGGATTAAAATCACGTTCTTCATATTCCTTTGCATAACAATACGCCACATAATCAAGAAAAATATATAAATTTTCAAGACAAAGCATCGCCTCATCTTTTCCTAACTTTCTGTTGCTATGTGCTACATTATTTCCACATCTGCGGATATAATCCATTCTTTTCCAAATATCAGAACCTACAATCTGTCTGTATTCCCCTACATTCATCAAACTCTGAAGATTATCCTGATAAGGCATTTCAAGCTCTACATCTACTGAATACATCCACTTAACTGCAAATTCCATGGCACGACGACAGTTCAGGATACAAGCTTCCGGATCAATAAGAATAATTCTTTCAGCAGATATCGCAATGTCCGCAAAAGCAGAAAATTTTGACTCATTTTTTAGATAATCGAAATTTGTAACCATACTTCGCCCCTCCGTTGACTTTACTTTCATTTGAAAGATGATCTGGTACTCGCTTCCTTGATAATAATTACTATAATGATACCACTAAAGTAGGAGTTTTAAAATGCTTTTGGTTAAACAACTTTTGATTTGGTGACTTGGGTGACGAATATCTCAAATTCACTTTGCAGTTCTTCTGGTGGAATCACAAACTCCAATTCTCCCAGTATTTTAAGAGTAAGATACTTCGTCAACCCACCTAAAGATTGTTGTTGTAAATATTCCAGCTTGTCCTCTAACTGATATTGAAATAACCTATATGACCAATTTTCTTTTAAACTAAGTACATATGTACGCTGATAAGCATTGAACTTGCCAGCATAATATTTAACGTCATACTTTCCTGCTGCATTATTTCCTGCCAAAAGTAAAGCCTCCTGATCAAATGCATATGTATCAATTCTCAATAGCTCTTTTGAACAAGTAAAAAATGGATATGCTCCTTTTTCAACTGAAGCATTTGAATCTAATTTTCCTGTAGTAGTAATAAAAACATCATTCCATTTTAGAACAGGATACCCTTTTTCATAAAACATCTCTACAAATCGGGCTTTAATTAAACTATCCAACTCATTTAATTCACGTTTTCTGTATTCTATTACTTTTTCACATTTTTCAAGCACCGTAACAATTTCTTTTTGTCTTTCGAGAGCCTTTAAATTAAATGTTTCATTTTCTGTCTCTTATACACATCTCCGAGCCCACGAGACACTCGCTAATCTCGT
>OWJQ01000787.1_pt1 | contig 17416 bp, 16 predicted proteins | sample 1732711 | NCBI WGS metagenome assembly OWJQ01 (sample SAMN05065745, study PRJEB22554) | human gut metagenome | biome: ENVO:2100002; feature: ENVO:00000062; material: ENVO:00002003 | host: Homo sapiens | place: USA | reverse complement strand
CCGCCCCTGCCCTGCCCGCCCATTCGGGTGAAGTGGAACGGTCTGGCCGATCTGGAGCAGGTCGGTGAGCAGGCCGCAGTTTACCAGGACTGGATCCGCCGGATGTGCGGGGTATTTGGCTACCCGTTGCTGGATCTCCACCAGAAGCTGATCCGGGTGGCCGCCCGGGAGGGACGGCCTCTGAGCGACTACTTTTTGGACGGCCTGCACATGAATGAGGAGGGCAACCGGGCCATTGCGGAAGCGGCGGCTCCGGCTCTGCGCAGAATCATGGAGCGGTGAGGCGGCCAATCAACAGACGCCCGTATTTCCCACCTGACGGGGCGGGAAATATGGGCGTTTTGTTATTACATGGAGGATACAATGAACTTGAAACGAAGTCGTGGGCTGACCCTGCTGATGAGCTGCCTGATCAATCTGTGCATTGGATCAGCTTATTCGTGGAGCGTATTTGCCGGGCCGCTGGCCGAGCGGCTTACCGCTCTCGGCGGAGCTGCCTACAGCGCCAGCGACCTGGGCATCGTCTTTACGGTGTATAACATCCCCGGCCCCCTCTGCATGATCGCCGGAGGCTGGCTTAACCGCCGCATTGAGGTGCGCCGGCTGATCCAGATGGGAAGCGTGCTGTTTGTGGCGGGGCTGCTGTTGTGCAGCAGGGCAACCACTCTGGGCGGCCTGGTCGTGGGCTTTGGACTGCTGGTGGGGTTTGGCGTGGGGACGGTGTACGGCTGTACGGTGAATAATTCTGTCAAGCTGTTCCCTGACAAGCGGGGGCTGGCCGGAGGGCTGACCACCGGCGTATACGGCCTGAGCTCCGTGCTGGTACCGCCAGTGGCCAACGTCATGATTCGGAACTGGGGGGTCAGTGCCGCATTCCAAATTATTGCCGTCTGCTTTGCAGTGGTGCTGCTGCTGGCGTCTGCATTTGTGGAGCAGGGGCCGGAGGAGGCGGGACAAATGCTCCCTGGAGGCGGCCGGGACATGAGCTGGCGGGAGATGCTCTGTCAGAAAAAATTTTATGGCATGTGCGCCATGCTCCTGTGCGGCGGACTCAGCGGCATGATGGTAATCTCCTCTGCCTCCGATATGGCTCAGGTGGAGGCCGGCTTTTCCCCCGCGGCTGCAGCCCTGATGGTTTCGGTGCTTTCCCTGTTCAATGCCGGAGGCCGCGCTTCGGCGGGGATCCTCTCCGACAAGCTGGGGCGCATCGGCACGCTCTCCCTGGTATTCCCAATCTCGGTTGCCGCGCTGTGCGCCCTGTTTTTCTTTGGACAGGACTCAATGGCGGTATTTGCGGTGTCCATCGCCCTGGTGGGGGCCTGCTTTGGGGCCCTGATGGGGATTTTCCCCGGCTTTACGGCCGATGAGTTCGGCCAGAGAAACAACACGGTAAACTATGGCATCCTCTTCTTCGGGTTTGCGCTGTCCGGCATGCTCGGCCCACAGGTGGCCTCTTGGGTGATGAGCGGAACCGGCTCCTACCGCAGCGCGTTCCTCATTGCGGCGGTGGTGGCCCTGGCCGGTTTTGCACTTACCTTTCTCCACCGGCGGCTGGCCGCCCGCGCTTAAATGGCCCCTTGCGGCCACATCGGCTGCAAGGATACCAGTGCCGTTGTATGAACGCGCACGGTTGTCCGGCTGTGCCAAAAAAACGTCCTGCCGCAGAGTTGAAGCACTGCGGCAGGACGTTTTATTTTCCCTGTAGCGTAAGTCCGTGCTGGCGCAATTTGCGGGACACAGTAGAGGGATCGATATTCAAAATCTGGCTGGCCTCCTTCAGATTGCGGGCGTACCGCAGAGCATTCTCCAGATACTTTTTCTCATAAGCGGTAATGGCGTCGTTGAGGCTCTGATCGGGGTCATATTCCACATAGGCATTCTGGTTGCTCAGATCGAAGGTGCCATAGATGTAGCTGTTGTCCACATGGCCGTTGGGGGCGCAGCATACGACCAGATATTCCATGACGTTGCGCAGCTCCCGGATATTGCCCGGCCAGGAGTAGTTTTCCAATAACTCGATGTTCTCCGGGGAGAGCACCACATTTTTGTGATATTGCTTATTGAACTCCGAAACAAAATGCTGGCTGAGCCGGGCAATGTCCCCTTCCCGCTCCCGCAGGGGTGGTACCTGAATGGGAATCACGTGGAGACGGTAGTACAGATCGCTGCGGAAGGTGCCCTCCCGCACCTTTTTCTTCAAATCGCAGTTGGTGGAGGCGATATAACGGATATCCAGCTTGATGGGCCGGATTCCCCCGACCCGGGTGATTTCGTTGTTCTGGATGGCCCGAAGGAGCTTGGCCTGCATGTCCATGGGCATCTCGCCGATCTCGTCCAGAAGCAGGGTGCCGTTGTTGGCGGCCTCAAAGAGGCCCTGCTTGCCGGAAGCATTGGCCCCGGAGAAGGAACCGCGTTCATAGCCAAAGAGTTCCGACTCAAACAGGCTGGCCGGAATGGAGGCACAGTTGACTTTGATAAAGGGCTTTTCCGCCCGGGAACTGGTGCGGTAGATGGCATCGCCAATCAGTTCCTTGCCCACGCCGGACTCTCCGGTGATGAGGACGGTGGCGGTGGTCTGTCGTACATTCTCAATGAGATCATATACCCGCTGGATAGCGGGGCTTTCCCCTACCATCTGAGGGGTGACGATGCCGCTGCTGTTCGGCACCATTTGCACATGGCCTGCGGCCCCCTGAAGATTGTTGACCGCCTCCACAAAGTGGACAAAGTTGTCCCGCAGCTCCTTAAAGGTGGATACGCCCCGGTTGCAGGCCACCACGTACTGGATCTCGCCTGCATCGTCAAAGATGGGCACGCCGGTGACGAATCCCAGACTATCCGGCCGGCCGAACATGCTGGAGAGCTTCATTACCTTTTTCCTGCTCCGAATTACCTCGGGGACGGTGGGATCGGTAAAATAAGTGCCGGTCTCCAACAGTTCGGTGATCCGCTTGCCAAGGATCTGCTCAGGGGCGATACCCGTGTGGCGGATATAGGCGTCATTCACATAGAGAACCACCTCGTCCTTGTCGGCTACCAGAATATTATCGTCCAGCTCGTCCATAACGTGCTGATAATCCACCACGCTGTGGGCTACCTCGTGGACAGAGGCTTCAATTTCGGTCAGCTCATCCAACAAAGCCTGCCGCTCGGGGGGAGCGGCGGATTCACGCAGCCTGGTGATCAATGCGTGAATCCTGTCTTCCGCATGGAGCATGATTGATCTGTGCAGCATGATATTACCTCCGAATTGTCGCGCATGACAGTTCTGTTTCATGATAGCAAGTTCCATTTGATTTTTCAAGTGCGCAGGGGAATCTTGCGACTTTGCAAAATCATGCATATCTGCAAGGCGCCGGCGGGAGAAATTGGGGAGGGAGCACAATAAATCAAGGCTTCCAACGGCGCAGAGATTTGGCACGTCACTTGCACTCTGCCCTGATGAATACCAGGTGAAAGGAGCGGTAGGGACTATGCAGCTGCGTTCATTGGATTATTTTGCAACCATATGTGCGGGAATTGGAAAGAAGCGGATGGCCGTAGTCATGGCGGAGAATGAGCATTCTCTTCTGGCCGCTATGCGGGCCCATCAGCAGGGCCTGATTCAGGCGGTGCTGATCGGTGATGAGAAGAAGATCCGGGCGTTGATGGAGGAGCATCAACTGAGCACGGAGGGCGTGCGCTTTCACCAGGCCGATGAACCGGAGAAGGCCGTGACGCTGGCCACCCGGCTGGTACTGGAGGGAGAAGTGGACTACCTGATGAAGGGAGGACTGGAGACGCGCACCATGATGAAGGCGTTCATCGCCCGGGAAAATGGAATGCGTACCGGGCGGCTCATGTCTCAGGTGGCCTTTGTGGAAAACCCCTTCTACCACAAGCTGCTCGCCCTCACCGATTCTGCTCTTAACCCAAAGCCCGATCTGGCCCAGAAAAAGCAGATTCTGGAGAATGCCGTGGAGGTGTTCCACAGCATGGGGGTGGAGTGCCCCAAGGTGGCCGTGCTGGCGGCGGCGGAGACCCTTAATCCCAAACTTCAGGAGAGCACAGACGCCCAGGCCCTGAAGGAGATGTATCAGCGGGGAGAGATCACCGGCTGTATCGTGGAGGGCCCGATTTCCATTGACTTGTCCATTGAGCCTGAGTCGGCCAAAATCAAGGGCTACGACAGCCCGGTGGCGGGGGATGCCGACCTGCTTATCTGCCCCGATTTGGTGTCGGGCAACATGATGGGCAAGATGATGCTTTTCATGGGTGCGCGCAGCGCCAATGTGGTAGTAGGGGCCAGAGCGCCGGTGATTCTGTGCTCCCGCTCGGCTACCGAGGAGGATAAATTTCAGTCCATTCTGCTGGGGGCGATTGCCAGCCAGAAGCTGTGACACGGAAAGGAGAGCTTACATATGGAACAGGAGATCAAGCTGCTCATCATCAATCCAGGTTCCACCTCGACCAAGATTTCGATTTTTGAGAACGGCGTGGAGCGGTATAAAAAGAGCCTGTCCCACCCGGCCTCTGAGGTGGCGCGGTACGCCAGAGCCGCCGACCAGGCCCCCTTCCGCCAGAAGGCGGTGGAGGAATTTTTGGCCGAGATTGACTATGATCTGTCCGGCCTGACCGCGATTGTGGCCCGGGGCGGCTCCCTGCCGCCCATTCACACGGGGGCCTATGTGGTCAACGATGAGATGATCGATGTGCTGCAAAACCGGCCCATCGGACAACATGCCTCCACCACCGCTGCGATTATCGCACTGGATATGGCCAAACGGCTCCATATTCCGGCCTACATCTATGACGGCAATACCGCTGACGAGATGGAGCCGGTTTCCCGGATTTCCGGCTGCCCCCTGGTGCCGCGGCTGAGCATGGGCCATATCCTCAACACCAAGGCGGTGGGCCGCATGTACGCACAGCGGCTGGGCCGGAAGTATGAGGAACTGAACCTCATCATGGTTCATTTGGGCGGGGGCATTAGCATCGGCCTCCACAAGAGGGGGGTTATTGCCGACATCATGACCGATGAGGAGGGCACCTTCTCGCCTGAGCGCGCCGGCGGACTGCCCAGCATCGGATGGGCCAGGGTATGCTGCTCCGGGGAGTACACCTTTGAGGAGCTCAGCGCCATGGTTCGGGGCAAAGGCGGCCTCACCGCATACCTGGGAACCAATGACGTGCGGGAGGTGGAGGCGAAGGTGAGGGCCGGCGACAAGAAGGCCGCACTCATCTACGAGGCCATGATTTATCAGACGGCCAAATGCATCGGCGGCCTGGCGGCGGCGGCGGACGGAGAGATCGACGGAGTTGTCCTCACCGGAGGCATTGCCAATTCGGAGCTGCTGGTGGAAAAGCTGCGCCGGAAGGTGCGCTTCATTGCTCCGGTGGCGGTGATCCCTGGGGAATTTGAGATGGAGGCTCTGGCCGCTGGAATTACCCGCGTGCTCAAGGGCGAGGAGAAGGCCCGGGTGTACCGGGAACACGAGGAGGAAGGAGCATGAAGCGGGAAGCGGTAATTGTCTCTGCGGTGCGCACCCCCGTAGGGCGGTGCCGGGGAGCCCTGGCAGCGGTAGGCGCCCCCGAGCTGGGCGCGCTGGTTATCGCCGAGGCGGTTCGCCGGGCGGGGCTTAAGGGAGAAGAGGTGGAGGAGGTTATCTTCGGCAACCTTGGCAACAACGACAGCGCCAATCTGGCGCGGGTGGTTACACTCCAGGCCGGCCTGCCCTTTACGGTGCCCGCCATCACCATTGACCGGCAGTGCTCCTCCGGCCTCAACGCCATTGCCATGGGTGCGCTGATGATTGAAGCCGGAGAGGCCGATATTTTGGTGGCAGGGGGAACGGAAAGTGACTCCAACCGCCCCCACCTGATGGAGAAGGCCAGGGTGGCCTATCAGGTGGCGCCGCCGCAGTGGCTGGTTCGCAGAACTGCCCCTGGGGCGCTCAATGTCAGTATGGGTACTACCGCCGAAAATCTGGGCAGAAAGTACCACATCACCCGGGAGGAGTGCGATGCCTTCGCCCTGGAGAGCCACCGAAAGGCGGCCGCCGCGCAGGCGGCAGGCCGGTTTGACGCGCAGATGATTCCGGTGACGGTACCCGGAAAGCGCGGTAAGACCACCGTGGTGGACAGGGATGAATGCGTCCGGCCGGAGAGCACCATGGAGACTCTGGGCAGACTGCCCACCGCCTTTGAGCCTGATGGGGTATGCACCGCCGGCAACAGCTCTCCGATGAGCGACGGCGCCGGCGCAGTGGTGCTTATGGATCGGGAGACGGCGGAGAAAAAGGGCCTGGAGCCCCTGGCGGTGTTCCGGGGATTTGCGGTTACCGGCTGTGACCCCAGCATCATGGGGATCGGCCCGGTGGAGGCCATCCGGAAGGTGCTGCGCAAGACCGGCCTCACCCTGGAGGAGATGGATCTCATCGAGCTGAACGAGGCGTTTGCCACACAATCCATCGCCTGCATCCGGGAGCTTGGACTGGATATGGACAAGGTGAATGTCAACGGCGGCGCGCTGGCGCTGGGACATCCGCTGGCAGGTACCGGCGCCATTCTGACGGCAAAGCTGCTGTATGAGCTGAAACGGTGCCGGGCGCGCTACGGACTGGTGGCCTTCTGCATGGCAGGGGGGCAAGGCGGCACCGCGGTATTTGAGCGGATCTGATGGAAAGGATGAATGATATGGAAAACAAGGCGAAGATCTCCGTGTTCGGCGCCGGCAAAATGGGAACCGGCATTGCGCTTCAGTTTGCGGTGACCGGTTTCCCCGTGAAGCTGCTGGCCTTTGATGTCAGGGAGCAGCAGACCTCCGCCGGGGTCATTGAGGATAACCTGAAGCTGTTGGCGGAAAACGGCCTGGTGGATGCCGGCCGGTGTGACGAAATCCGGAAGCGCATTGATATTGTGCTGGACTTTGACGAGGCTGCCCGTGAGGCGGACTTCGCCATCGAGTGCGTGCTGGAGAACATGGAGCTCAAGCAGAACTATTTTGCGCGCCTGGATCAGGCGTGCAAGCCTGGGGCGGTGCTGTGCACCAACACATCTGCCATGAGCGTCACGGAGATCGCCTCCAAGTCCGTCCACAGAGAGCGGATTTTGGGCACTCACTTCTGGAACCCGCCCTTCCTCATCCCATTGGTAGAGGTGGTGCGTACCGCCGATGTGTCCGACCATGCGGTGGATGCGGTGTGTGACGTGCTTCGCGAGGCGGGCAAAAAGCCCATCGTAGTAAAAAAAGACGTGCCCGGCTTCATTGCCAACCGGATGCAGAACGCCCTGGGGCGTGAGGCTGTGAGCATCATTGCCAACGGCATTGCAGACCCCAAGGACGTGGACGATGCCGTCAAATACAGCTTCGGAATGCGCCTGGGTACCATCGGCCCCATTGAGCAGATTGACGCCATCGGCGCCGATCTGTGCCTGAGCATTTCCTCTTACCTGTATAGCTACCTGGAGGACTCCCACGAACCCTCGCCCCTTCTGAAGGAGAAGGTGGAGCGGGGCGAGCTGGGATTCAAGACCGGCGGCGTGGGCATGCAGACGTGGACGGCGGAGGAAATGAAGGCCTATAACGATGGGCTTATCACAAATCTCATCAAAGTGGGTAAAGCGCTGGAGCGCTTTTAACCAGAGGAGAAAGTGAGGTAACGTACGATGACACAACATAAGGACCTGGAGCTGTTTGCAAAAAACATCCGCATCCAGGTGCTGAAGGCCCTGGGCGAACTGGGCTTCGGCCATCTGGGCGGCGCCATGTCTGCCGCAGATGTGCTGGGTGTACTCTATGGCGGCGTAATGAACGTGGATCCGAAGAACCCTCAGTGGGAGGATCGGGACTACTTTGTCATGTCCAAGGGGCACGCCGGCCCCGCCCTGTACGCCGCGCTGGCGCTGAAAGGCTACTTCCCGGTCGAGCAGCTGCTGACCATCAATACCAACGGAACCAGGCTTCCCAGCCATCCCGACCGCAACAGCACGACTGGCGTGGATATGAGCACCGGCTCCCTGGGCCAGGGTATGTCCACCGCCATCGGCATCGCCCATGGAAATAAAATGCTGGGAAAGGACAACTATACCTACCTGCTGCTGGGCGACGGCGAGAGCCAGGAGGGACAGGTGTGGGAGGGAGCCCTGTACGCCCCGCAGCACAAGCTGTCCCACCTGATTGCGTTCCTGGACTACAATCATCAGCAGCTGGACGGCTATACCAAGGATATCTGCGATTTGGGGGATATGCGCCAGAAATTCCAGGACTTCGGCTGGTACGCCCTGGAGGTGGACGGGCATGACGTCGACGCCATCTATGATGCCATCGCCCTAGCCAAGCATCAGCAGGAGAAGCCCACTATGATCGTCCTCCAGACCCAAAAGGGCAAGGGCTGCTTCTTCGCGGAGGGGATCAAGTATAACCACCACATGAGATTCAGCAAGGAGCAGTGTGAGGAGGCCATTGCACGGCTGGAGAAGGAGGGGTGCTGAAATGTCGTACAGGATCTGTGAGACGCTTGAAACAGAGAAGCAGGCCATGCGGGATGTGTACTGCCAAACGATGATTGATCTGGCAAACCAGAACGACAGGATTGTAGTCATGGACGCCGATCTAATGAACTCTGTGGGTACGGTGCCATTTGGGGAGGCCCATTCCGAGCGGACGGTGAACTGCGGCATTCAGGAGGCCAACATGATCGGCGTGGCTGCGGGCATGTCCGCCGTGGGCATGGTGCCCTATTGCCACACATTCGGCTGCTTCGCCACCCGCCGTTGCTTAGACCAGATTTTTGTGTCTGCCGCCTTTGCCAAAGCCAACATCCGCATCATCGGCAGCGATCCCGGTATCACTGCGGCCATGAATGGCGCCACCCACATGCCCTTTGAGGACATGGGCTCCCTGAGGGATATCCCTGGAGTGACCATTATCGAGCCCACTGACTCCATCATGCTGGACAATGTGATTCGCCAACTGGAGAGGGCCAACGGCGTATATTATGTCCGCCTGTCCCGGAAGAACGCGGTGCAAATTTACCAGACTGGCTCCACCTTTGAAATTGGGAAGGCGGCTGAGCTGCGCCCCGGTACCGATGTGACCCTCATGGCCACCGGCGTGTGCGTGGCCGAGGCGCTGAAGGCGGCCGATCAGCTGGCCCGGGAGGGAATCAGCGCGGCTGTGGTCAATGTGTTCACCCTCAAGCCGATTGACCGGGAGGCGGTGGAGCGCTACGCCCGCTCTACCGGCGCCATTGTCACGGCCGAAAACCACAGCATTTACAACGGTCTGGGCAGCGCGGTGGCCGAAGTTGTGGCGGAGACCTGCCCTGTGCCGCTGGAGCGGGTAGGAGTTTTGGACCGGTTTGGCCAGGTGGGCACGGTGGACTACCTGCGGGAAATCTACCAGCTGGACGCCAAGACCATTTACGAGAAGGCGCGGAAAGCGATCGCGCGAAAAAATCAGTAATCAAAATTTGTAGGAGGTAATTGATATGAAACTCACCAATTCCGGATTCCAGAGGGGATATAATCCCATCGTTGTGGAGGGCGACGCCTCCGACATGAACATGGACTTCGGCGAGTTGCTGATGGAAAAGGGCGATACTGTCAGCTACAACGAGCCGAAAGAGTGCATTTACGTCCTGGTGACGGGCAAGGTTACCTTCCGCTGGGCGGACAAGGAGGAGACCGTAGAGCGCAAATCCTGCTTCCATGAGGATCCCATCCTGCTCCATGTGCCCCAGAATACCGCTGTGGAGTTGATGTGCCAGTCTGACAAGGCCGAAGTCTCCATCCAGCGCACCACAAATCCCAAGCATTTTGAACCCAAGCTGATGAAGAGCGAGGATCTGCTGTGCGGCTCTGAGCTCCGGGGCGCCGGCCTGATGAACGAGGCATCCACCCGTATCGTGCGTACCTTCCTGGATCGCTCCAACTGCCCGGAGACAAACTTCTTCATCGGCGAGGTGGTGAGCTACCCCGGCAAGTGGTCCAGCTTTCCCCCCATACCCACGTGGAGCCTGAGATCTACTTCTATAAGTTCCTGCCCGAAAATGGCTACGGCTATGCCGAGGTGGGAGACACCGTCTATAAAGTTCACCACAATGACGCCACCTGCATGGCCCACGGCGTGACTCACAGCCAGGCCACTGCCCCCGGGTATGCGGAATACTATATCTGGGCCATCCGTCTGCGCGACAACGATCCCATGGTTACCACGGTTGTACCTGAACACGCCTGGGTGGCCGAAAAGGACGCCAAATATTTCCCGGAGATCTGAGCGCGGAGGAAATTCCGGCAATGTTATTGGGGCCCTATTTGCACAGGTGCAAAAAATTGCACGAATGCAAGCTTCCTTCTGCCCAAAAGCCGCCCGCGGGCAGGACGCGGGCAGAGGGAGACTGCCTGGGACGTAACGGGACACAAGGCCTTTGGTGTGCCGGCCCCTGAACGCCGGAGGCTGGCATGCCGGTTGCAATTGACATGAGGCACATGCGGCATGTACCATAAAATTGAGGATAAGAGACGTCTTATCCACCCCAAGCCATGCGCATATAAAAACGAATGAAAAGAGGGAAACACATGAAACGACTTCTTGCATTGGTTCTCAGCGCAGCAATGTTCTTTTCACTGGCCGCCGGCTGCACGCCCGCAGATCAGACCGACGACGGCCAGACCAGTCCCACGGCTGACGCGGGCGGCGAGGGTGGTTATACCATTGCCACCAACAACTTCGGCGTGGGCGCCTATCCTCTGGATATGATGGTGGCCAACGAGCAGTCCGCGGCGGACGCCACTGGCATGACCCTGACCGTTACCAACAACGAGTTTACCGCCGACAAGGTTATAACCCAACTGCAAAATCAGCTGGCCGCCAGCCCCGACGGGGTGGCCTTCCTGGGTATCTCCGAGACGCTCTTCCCTGTGGCGGCGCAGTATTGCAAGAACGCCAAAACGCCCTATGTTTTCTATGCCTGCTCTCCCACCGATGAGGATATGGAAAAGATTGAGCAGGATGAGTACTATGTGGGCATGGTCATTTACAGCCCCAAGAACGAGGGGTCGCGGCTGGCCGAGCTGGCGCTGGCTGACGGCTGCAAGACCGCGGTGATCTCCGCCGGCGCTTCCGGCGACTATGCCCATGACCGCCGCATCATCGGATTCACTGAGACCTTTGAGGCCGGCGGCGGTGAGATCCTGTTTGTCTCCCACTCCGCCGATCCCTCCGAGGCCGTACAGAAGACCAATGACTACATGACCGCCTATGGCGACACGGACTGTATCTATGCCACCGGTGAGGATTACATCACCCATGCCGCCGACGTCATCAAGTCCCGCGGCATTACCGATTGCAAGATCTACGGCTCCAACATCAGCCCCTCTGTGTGCCAGCTCATTATGGATGGCCAGGTGGAAGCCTGCACGGGCGGTGAGTTTGTCTGTGGCAGTCTGGCGGTGACCCTGCTGATCAATTATCTGGACGGCAACCCGATCAAGGACGCCGACGGCACCGCGCCTACTTTGATAACCTAACCCAGTTCATGGTGACTGCCGAGAACGCTGAGGACTTTTATGAGTTCCTCAGCGATGAGAACCTGGCCACCCACACCATCTCCGACGAGGAGTATCAGAACCTGCTGGTTCGCAACAATCCCGACGTGGACTATGACTACTTCTACGACTTCCTGACCAACTATGAGGAGAACGTTTACGCAAAAGTGGAGGTAAATGCCGCACAGTAAGAGCGCTGTCTCCTGAGCGGGCTGGCCGGGCCCTTCCAGCTCTGGCCAGCCTTATCCCAGAGGCGGCTTGCCGCAAACATGGTGGTGCAGAGCGGCCTTCTGGAGTGATGGCATGTGGAGCGCGGTTAACATGATGTGTGACTGCCGCAAGCTATATGAGTATAAAACCGGATGAAAAGAGGGAAACACATGAAACGAATCCTTGCTTTGGTTCTCGGCCTGGCAATGCTTTCCGCGCTGGCCTCCGGCTGCGCCCCCACAGGGGAGTCTGGCGGTGGACAGAGCAGCCCCGCTGTCAATACCGGCAGCAATACCTCTTATACCATCGCCACCAACAACTTCGGCGCGGGTGTCTATCCGCTTGATACAAATGCGGCCTATGAGCAGAACGCGGCGGATGCCCTCGGTGTGACTTTAAATGTAACCAACAATGAGTTTACCGCTGACAAGTCGATCACCCAGCTCCAGAACCAACTGGCCTCTGCTCCTGACGGGGTGGCATTTCTGGGCATCTCCGAGACGCTTTTCCCGGTAGCTGCCCAGTATTGCAAAAATGCGGAGACACCGTATGTGTTCTTTGCGTGTGCGCCCAAGGATGAGGATGTGGCTGCCTTTGAGCAGGACGAGTACTATGTGGGAACGGTGGTCTACAGTCCCCAGGGCGAAGGGGCCGGCATTGCGGAGCTGGCGCTGGCCGACGGCTGTAAGACTGCGGTGATCTCCGCCGGCGCTTCCGGCGACTACGCCCACGACCGCCGTATCATCGGCTTTACCGAGGCGTTTGAGGCTGGCGGCGGAGAGGTGCTGTTTGTCTCTCACTCCGCGGATCCCTCTGAAGGAGTGCAGAAGACAAATGATCTCTTGACCGCCTATCCCGATGTGGACTGCGTATATGCGTGCGGCAATGACTACGTGGCGCCGGCCGCGGATGTTGTCAAGTCCCGCGGCCTTGAGGGGTGTAAGATTTACGGCGCTGATATCAGTCCAAATATCTGCCAGCTTATTATGGATGGTGAGGTAGAGGCATGCAGCGGAGGCGTGTTTGCAAGCTGCGGAGTGGCGATTACCCTCTTGGTCAATTACCTGGATGGAAACGTAATCAAGGATTCTGAGGGCAAGGCCCCCTACTTTGACAGCCTGGAGCTGTTCACAGTGACTTCTGACAATGCGGAGGACTTCTACAAGTTCCTGAGTGACGAGGCGCTTTCCACCCACACCATCTCCGACGAGGAATATCAGAACCTGCTGGTTCGCAATAATGCCGAGGTAAATTACGACTACTATGTGGACTTTATGGCAAATTACGCTGAAAACGTGTATGCCAAGGTAGAGGCCAACGCGAACAGAGCGTAAATACAGCAGACTGGCCGGGGGGAGAAGGACCAACCCGGACAGCCCTGCATGTTCAAAATGGAGCGTGAGATATGAGCTTGTCAATGAAATTTCCGGGAGCCTATTTTCAAGGAAAAGACGCGCTGGAGGAGTTCGCGGAGCATACGATGTGCTACGGACGATCCTTCCTGTTTGTTGGCAGCAAATCCGCCCTGAGGGTATCAAAGGAAAAGCTGGCGCACAGCTTCTCGGGGACTGATGCCCAGATACAGTTTGAGCTCACCTCCGGGGTGCCCTGCGCCTCGGAGGTACAGCGGGTGACAAAGCTGGCGGCGGACAGCGGAGCCCAGGTGCTGTGCGCCATCGGCGGCGGTGGAGTGATGGACATTGTGCGTTCCGCCGCGATGGACTTGGGACGGGCCATGGTCATGATTCCCACGGCAGCGGCCTCCGACGCGCCCTGTACCTTTGTCAGCGTGCTCTACTCCGAGAACGGCCAGGAGATTGTGGGGGACCGTATCTTCCACAAGTGCCCGGATCTGGTCTATGTCGATACCACCATTGTGGCCCAGGCTCCGGTGCGTCTGCTGGTGTCCGGCATGGGAGACGCCCTGGCGACCTGGTACGAGATGGAGAGTTGCGCGGGCAGCGGGCATGAAATGTCCAACACGGCAGTGGCCCTGTGCCGGATCTGCCGGGAGCTGATCCTGGAAAATGGGATGTTGGCCCGGCTGGCGGCCGAAAACCATATTGTGATCCCTGCGCTGGAGCGGGTGATCGAGGCCAACTGCTTCCTCTCCGGCATCGGCGGAGTCAATACGGGCTGCTCCGGAGCGCATGGGTTTGGCGACTATCTTTCCTCTCTGCCGGGCGGGCACGACTATATGCACGGCGAGCGGGTGATGGTGGGCCTGGTGATTCAGCTGATCCTGGAGGGGTATCAGGAGCAGGAGATCCGGCGTGTGATCCGTTTCGGGAGAAAGGTGGGTCTGCCGGTTTCTGTGGCTGAGTTGTTCGAGGAGCCGATAGAAGAGCTGGCGCACCGGATCGGTCAGGATACATATAACGACCATTTTGTGTGCCACATGAATTGTGACCACAGCGCCCAGGCCATTGAGGGCGCGGTGCGCATGGCGGTCGCTCTGGCAAAAGAAATGGAACAGGAGGAGCTGCATCTTGAGCGCTGAAATCAAAAATATTACCCAGATCGGCATCGTGACAGGAGATCTGTATGCTATGGTAGATCGCTACCAGAAACTTTATGGGATCGGCCCCTGGGAGATCCGGGACGGAAAAAAAGGTTTCAAGGACGAGGCTGAGGATCTGATGGTATATGGAAAGCGCCAGGACTTCAAGGTGTCTCTTGCGCTGTGCATGGCGGGAAACGTGCAGCTGGAGCTGATTCAGCCGCTGGATGAGTACAGCGACTACGCCAGACACCTGAAGGAGCACGGCGAGGGCCATATTCACCATATCTCCATCCTTACAGATAACCAGGCATTCCGCGAGACGATGGCAGAGCGGGGAATTGCCAGTGTGATGAAGGGACATGTGGCCGGAGTGGAGACGTTTGAGTACTTTGACACCGGACGAGAGCTGGGCGTCAAGGTCGAGATTCACGATCTGGAGAGCTGACGGAGGTTCGGAAGGTCATGTATTACCTGGAAAGCGCCAGCATGGATCCCGCCTGGAACCTGGCCCTGGAGCAATTTGTCTTTGACCAGCTGGGCCCCAGAGAGGACTGCTTCATGCTGTGGCAGAACGACCGGACGATTGTGGTGGGCAAATACCAGAATGTTCTGGAGGAGATCAACAGTACCTATGTAAAGGAGCACGGTATTACCGTGGTTCGGCGGCTGTCGGGAGGCGGTGCGGTATATCATGACCGGGGCAATCTGAACTTTACTTTTGTGGCCAGAGATTGTCAGGGCGGAATGATCGACTTCTCGTCCTTTTGCCGGCCGGTGGTCGACGCCCTGCGGGAGATGGGGGTGCCGGCTCAGATCAATGGCCGAAACGACATGACTATCGGGGACAAAAAGTTTTCCGGAAACGCCCAATATCTGCGGCAGGGCCGGGTCATGCATCACGGTACCCTGATGTTCGACTCCGATCTGGAGGCGGTGGGCCAGGCACTGGCTGTTCGGCCCGACAAAATTCAGTCCAAGGGACTGAAATCGGTGCGCAGCCGGGTCACCAATATCAAGCCCTATGTAAATGATCCCCAAATGACGGTGGAGGATTTCTGGGCGGCCCTGCGGGAACGAATGTTCCGGTGCTTTTCCATGCGAAAGTATCAGCTCTCACCGCAGGAGCTGGAACAGGTGGAGGAACTGCGGAAGCGGATTTATAGCCAGTGGGAGTGGAACTACGGCCATTCACCGGCTTGCAGCATTCGGAAGGAGCGGCGGGTGGAGGGGTGTGGAACCCTTCAGATTCATATGGATGTGGAGAAGGGGAACATTACCCGGCTTGCCTTCAGGGGGGATTACTTCGCCCGGAAGGACAGCGACGCACTGGCGGAGTACCTTCAGGGAACTCCGCTGGAGGAAGGCGCTCTTCGGCAGGCATTGAAAGACTGGCCGGTGGAGGATTATTTTGTGCGTATGGACCTGGATACCTTTGTGTCTGCTATGCTGCAATAAAGCATTGCGGAAGCGGAAGCCTGAGTTTGCAGAGACTGGATAGAGATGGTGAAAGCACCCATGAGAGCATATGACCTGACCAAGGAACAGTGGAAACGGGTAAAGCCACTTCTGCCTCCCCCCAGGGCTGATGGACGGGGGCGTCCCCGTAAGAATGACCGCACTATGCTGAACGGCATGCTCTGGGTGGTGCGAAACGGTGCTCATTGGCGGATGCTGCCCCGAAAATATGGGCCGTGGCAATCTGTATACGCCAGATTTGCCAAGTGGCGCAGGGATGGCACCCTGGTAGCGGTGTTGCTTGCACTGTCAGGTGAGAAAACGATAAAGGAAGCTGGTACATCCCGCAGCTAGGATAAGCTCTGGCTGCACATCACGTTTCTGGCAATATTGTTTTCTACTACAATATTAAGAGGTAAGAGGGAACCCTGTCGCTGCGGCGGGGCTCCCTCTTGTTATTGGTAGGGAGGAGGAGAGAGGGGCATTTTGTAATCATAGGCCAGGGTACCGCGCACCTACAGTCTCCCAATCAAAGCACCTGACCCAGGCGAAAAAGTAATACGCCGGGCAATATCTCGTCCACCGGGGGCTGAGGGAGAAACCACATACCGGTAGCCCTAAGTATCGGACTGTAGGCGTTGGCGTGACAAAGCTCTGGATTAGCTTCACATCGATGTTGCATCGTGAAGTCTGAGGAAAACGGGCACATTTACCTGACCCTTGGGTCCCTTGAAGCTCTGTTATAAAATTGGTAGAACAGCTTTACATCCTTATCCTTCCCACCGAAGTCATTATCTTCTTTGCATATGCGGCTCCCGGTTCCTCACGGCGTTAAACCTAATGAGCCTGAACTCCTACTTCATCATCTCCATCTATGGTGGCTACCATGACTTATAGCCTATGTATCCTTCAAATCAGAAACCTATTTTGATTTCCCTGATATATTTAAGCGGACCGGCCAGAGAAAGTTCGGCCCCGGCCCATCTGCGCGCTTCTTATGGTCGCGGCCCTCATCATAAGCTGTTTCCAGAGGGACAAGACCTATTTCGGACGGTACAACTACTCAATTGGCAGCAATGAGGGGTTACTCGTCTAGCTGGAGTCAATACCAGGAAGGTACGTATGCTCAGTTCCGTCACTGCTGAACTGTTTGTGGCGGTGGTTGCCAATGCCTATGATAACTACCAGAGGCAACCCGTCTTGAATAGAAATAACCTTCCTTATGGGCCGTTACGCCCCTTCATACTTTGGGGCTCAGCTTTTGCGTTTTTGCAAATATTTGCAGGGGCGCAAGGCTCCAACGGCTGCCGTCTGAGAAACGGGCTGGCCTGTTGCTTCTGAGAGAGCGCCGTTTACGTGGCAAACCCGCTGAAAGATCCCAAATTCAATAAATCTTTATGTAATAGGTAATTTTTAGCCAAAAGGAGATGCAGTAAATTCCAATGGCTATATGGGCATGGTTTCGGGGGCTCAATGAAATATTTGGCACAGCGCTTGCACGGGTTATTCGGGCAGGACAGACTGGCTACCAGTTTGCGGCGGAACGGTTGGCATTGGAACCTGGAGAATCCGGGGCGCTTGTGTAACCATTTATTGCGGGCACTTGGAGAGCTGCTGATATCCGAAACCATAAACTTTGAAACTTGTTGCTATGAGGGGGAAGAATTCATGAGTGAATTGAGAGGAGCCTGCATCATCGGGCAGTCGGGAGGCCCCACT
>OWJQ01000760.1_pt1 | contig 17825 bp, 17 predicted proteins | sample 1732711 | NCBI WGS metagenome assembly OWJQ01 (sample SAMN05065745, study PRJEB22554) | human gut metagenome | biome: ENVO:2100002; feature: ENVO:00000062; material: ENVO:00002003 | host: Homo sapiens | place: USA | reverse complement strand
CGAGATTAGCGAGTGTCTCGTGGGCTCGGAGATGTGTATAAGAGACAGCGCCAGAACAGCTCATAGGCCAGGGCGGCCACTGCATAGCCGGTGTAAACCATGGTGTTGGCCACTGCCTTCCAGGTGTAGATGGAGGCGGTGTAGGTGGCGCTCATGCCCGCATCGTACATCAGCTTGAGCTGCACCGGCGCGCCGGCGGGGCCCAGCTTGTAGTAAAACTCCCCAATATAGGCCGCATCAAAGCAGCCCGCCAACTTGACGGGACAGCCCGCCGAGCGGCCCATACCGTAAAAGATCAGCGCGTCCACGCTTTCGCTGAGGGGGACGCACAGGGCTGCCCCCAGCAGCCACAGGGGCTGGATGGAGGCCAGCAGGGCCCGCACATCCATAGTACGGGCCACATACACGATGAGCCCCGCCAGAATCGCGCCGCCGATGGACAGGCCGGCGATGGAGAAAATACGATTGAACAGGGCCTTCTTATTTTTCTTTTCCGTTGGGAACACCTTCTCCAGACAGGTTCAGTTGCTGCGGCGCAGCACGCCGCCGCACCGGCAGCGGTACCGCTCCGGGTGGTCCACCAGCGGGGAGCGGCGGCTCCGGCAAAACTCCTGCCCGCAGCGCTCGCACACCAGCCGGTAGCGCACCGGCCGCACATCCGCCACCCCCAGCGCCTCGCAGGTGCCGGTACGGGAGATGGCATAGCCGTAGGCCCCATTCATCCGCGCGGCGTACTCCTTCCAGAGGGCCCCATGGTTGCGGCAGCCGGGGCAGGTGTGGAGCACTTCGTGGGCCAGGGTCTGCATACACGCCCGCTCCTCCGCCTCCAGCAGCCGCTCGGACAGCTCAATCACATACTCCCCGCCCCGCCGGATGCAGCAGCCGAACCGGGTCACTGCCCGGCGGTTGACCGCCACGCGGGGGGAGATGCGGGCCGACACCGGGATGCCGAGGGCTCTGGCCTGCTCCACCGCCCGGGCCAGCAGGGCGTCAAACTCATTCATAGGATGCCTCCATTTTTACTAAAAATGATTGTACCCCCCTTTTTAAGAAAAGGCACTAGCCGCCTTGGGGGGCGGGGTGGGTCACAGCATAGAATGGCCCGGGAGGTAATTGTCATGAAATACTGTTTTGACCCCTGCGGCTGTCCGCCGCCCTGCCCCCCATATCCGCCCTGTCCGCCCTCCCCGTCCGGGCCCACAGGCCCCACCGGGCCAACCGGGCCGCAGGGGGAGCGGGGACCGACGGGCCCCCAGGGCGCCGCCGGAGCGCAGGGCCCCACCGGGCCCTCTGGAACCACGGGGCCGCAGGGCCCTGCCGGAGGCCAAGGTCCCCAGGGTGTGCCTGGGCCTACCGGCCCTCAGGGTATCCGGGGCATGGACGGCCCCACCGGGCCGCAGGGGCTTCCCGGCCCAGCCGGAGCCACCGGGCCCCAGGGTCCCCAGGGCGCCGCCGGACCAACAGGCCCGCGGGGGGCGGCAGGTGCCACCGGGCCTACCGGCCCTCAGGGCATCCGGGGCATGGACGGCCCCACCGGGCCGCAGGGACTTCCCGGCCCAGCCGGAGCCACCGGGCCGCAGGGGCCCCAGGGCGCCGCCGGACCGACAGGCCCGCAGGGGACGCCCGGCGCCACTGGCCCCACTGGTCCTGCGGGTGGACCGGGTGAGGATGTCTTTGCTTCCTACTACTCCGATGTACGATCCGTCCCCAACAACGGACAGATTCCGCTCTATGAGCTGCTGAATGACCCCACAGGCAATATCACACTGAGCGGCACCCAGCAGCTTCGGCTCCAGCCCGGCTATTACCAGGTCCTTTTCGATGTATTTGTGATCCTGGCCTCACCTGGGTATCTTCAGATCACCCCGTCGTTCAACGGCCAGGCCCGCATCGACCTGGGCATCTATTTCCGTACCGCCGGAAGCGACTCCACTGCAGGCGGAGCCCGGGCACTCAGCTTTTACGCTCCGGCCCCCACCACCTTCTCCCTGACTTACAGCAGCAGTGTGGACGGCCGGAATGTGCAGACCGGGTTGGTGATTCAGAAGATGAACCGGGCGTCAGGCTAACCGCTCCGCGCGGCCAGGGTTCGCCTGGCCGCGCCCAGCAGTTCTGATGTTTTTCTTACAATTACGCCCCGCCCTTGACTTGCCGCCGCCGCTTTGGCTATAATGTCCTGGAAAAGGGGGCGGATGCCATGGACGCGCGGATTCTGGTTGTGGACGACGAGCCGGAGATTGCCGATCTGGTAGAGGTCTATTTGAAGAGCGAGGGGTGCACCGTGTTCAAGTGCGGTACCGGCACCGAGGCGCTGGCCGTGGTGCGGACCCAGGCTCTGGACCTGGCCATCCTGGACGTGATGCTCCCCGACATCAGCGGCTTTACCCTCTGCGGGGAAATCCGCAAGGAGCACCACTTCCCTGTACTCATGCTCACCGCCAAGGCGGAGGACATGGACAAGATCACCGGCCTCACCATCGGCGCGGACGACTACATTACCAAGCCCTTCAACCCGCTGGAGCTGATGGCCCGGGTCAAAGCCCAACTGCGCCGCTACACCCGCTACAACGAGGCCGACAAGGCCGGCGACTGCCGGGACATCATTGACTTCAACGGCCTGGTCATCAACCGGGCCACCCACGAGTGTACCCTCTACGACCGGGAGCTGGGCCTCACCCCCATCGAGTTTGACATTCTCTGGATGCTCTGTGAGAACCGGGGCCAGGTCATCTCCGCCGAGCGGCTCTTTGAGAGCGTGTGGGGGGAGAAATACCTGGACCGCAATAATACCGTTATGGTTCATATCCGCCGCTTGCGGGAAAAAATGGGCGAGCCCTCCCGCAATCCCCGGTTCATTAAGACCGTCTGGGGCGTCGGCTACAAAATTGACTAATTTTTTTGAAAAAAACAATTGACAAAACGGGAATGATCGCGTATACTGAATCCTGCCCTGTCCGACAGGGGGTTTTCAATGGCGGCATAGCTCAGTTGGCTAGAGCATGCGGTTCATACCCGCAGTGTCCCCGGTTCAAATCCAGGTGCCGCTACCAGACCCCAAAAGACGGCACCGCGCCGTCTTTTGGGACTTCCCTTCAGGAGTATCCCGCCCCGCTTGGGCAACCTGGCCCGTTGGTCAAGTGGTTAAGACACCGCCCTTTCACGGCGGTAACACGGGTTCGAGTCCCGTACGGGTCACCAATATATGGAGGCGTAGCTCAGCCGGTAGAGCACTTGCTTCACACGCAAGGGGTCACAGATTCGAGTTCTGTCGTCTCCACCAGAAAAGGACATCCGTAAGGATGTCCTTTTTGCTTTGATCTTTACCGCCCGGAGGACGGCTCCCCTTTCCGCATTTTCATGCTGGGGACGGCGCGGCCCGCAAAGGCCCGGACATGCTTCAAGTTGGTTCATCGAGACTTTGCAATATCTGAATTGCATTGAATTTTGAGAACGCTGGTATCCAGATGAATGCCCGTTTCTGCTGCCCAAGACGGAGAACCACAACACGCGGGGCGGGCCGAAAAGGCCCGCCCCGCGTGTCTCACACTGCCGTCTCCCGCTCCAGCGCCCGCACCTGCGGAACCGCCAGGAGCTTTGCAAACACGATGCCGATGATGCCGCCGCAGATCTGCCCCACAAACACGGGAACCAGCAGATTGGGCTGGAAATTGACGTTGAAGGCCAGGAAGGCCCCCAGGCTGTATCCGCCGCAGGCCAGGAAGGCCATACACACCACCTTGTCCCGGGGGCGCATCTCCTTTACAAAGGGGAACATCGCCAGGCCGTTGGGCAGGCAGGCCACCAGGCCCACGCTCCCGCTGGCCTCCAGCTCGGCCAGACGGCCCAGCTTCTCCAGGGGCTTGCCCAGATACCGGCGGACCAGCGTCACCATGGGGAAGGCGCCGGTGAGCATCATGGCGATGGTGCCCAGCAGCTCCACGGCCCGGAAGGTGTTCTCCTCGTCGGCCAGTATGGGATCAAAGCCCCAGCCGATGCCCAGAATGTCGGTAAACAGGCCGGTGTAGTGCTGGAGGATGCAGGCCACCACCACCAGGGTGAGGGCGCCGGTCATCAGCTTTCCAAACACCATGAAGCCCTTGACCATCCCGTTGGGGAAGAACTTCAGCCCCAGGGCCAGCAGCACGCAGATGACCACCAGGGGGATCATGTTGCGCAGGAGCATCCCCAGGGTCAGCATCACCACATGATCCGGCTCGCCCACACTGGAGAAGGTGGAGCGGATGGCCGGGTGGGTAAACATCACGATGACACTGGTGATGAACACGCCGAAGGGCACGGAGAGAAAGCCGCTCATGGTGCCCAGGGCCAGGTATTTGTGATCCCCCTTGTCCAGCGTGGACAGGCCGATGGGGACATTGAAGGCGATGGTGGAGCCGCACATGAAGCCGATGGCGATGATCACCGGGAACAGATCCGCGCTCTGGCCGATCTCGGTGGCCAGGGCGAAGGAACCGCAGTCCGGCGGCATGATGATCGCGGCGGCTACCACCGGATCTCCGCCAAAGAGGGCGAATACCGGCCCGAACACCTTGGAGATGAGGACTTTCAGGAAGGGAACCGAGGCCATCAGCCCGCAAATGGGGATGAACATGTTCGCCATGGCGTGCAGGCCGTCCTGAAAGGCCCGGCCCAGCTCCGACTGGTCGTTGACAATGTAGGAGATCCCGCCGACGACACAGCAGGCCATCATGAGATAAGTAATGAGCGTTCCGATGAATTCCATGGGCTGCCCCTCCTGCCCGTCAGCCGCCCAGCAGGGTCAGGCTGCGGGAAAAGCTGGGGTCGTCCAGGAAGGAGCAGGCCTGGACTGCACGGGTACGGCCGTACTCCCAGTAGAATTCCGCGTCCTTGCCGTAGCAGATCTGAACCAGCGACCAGGTAGACCAGTGGGAGGTCACCAGGAACTTGTTGATCAGCAGGCGGGCCTTGGCCTCCTCGCTGGGTTCGCCGCCGCAGTAGGCGCGGAAGAACACATCCTCGCAGCGGGCGTCCAGGGGGTTCTCCACACAGACGCAGGCGATGTCGTAGTAGCCGCCGTTCATGCCGCCGTACTCCCAGTCGATGACCCGCATCTGCTCGCCCTGGAGCATGAAGTTCTCCGCCAGCGCGTCGTTGTGGCAGGGCACGCGGCGGGGCGGCTGCTTGGCGTAGGCGGCGCGGATGCGCTCCAGCGCCTCCACCATGCGCTCCCAGCCCTCGTAGCGCTTCCCGTAGCTGTGCTCGTCCAGGATGGCCTTGTACTCGTCAATCTTGGCGACGGGATCGAAGGAGGTCTTGAACTCCAGGCCGCTGTCGTGATAGCGGCGCATGACCGCTCCCGCCTTGACCAGTACCTCGTCCCGGGTCTGAAAGTCCACGGGGTGCATGGTGGGCGCATCAATGTACTCAACAATTTGTGAACCCGTCTTGGGATCGTAGTAATAGATCTCCGGCGCAATGCCCAGTCCGGCGATCTCACCGGCATTGTGCTTTTCACCAGGGCGGTTGATATAGTTGGCGGTACCCTGTCCGGCCAGGCGGATGGCAATCTGGGTGCCGTCTTCGGTCACGGCCCGGAAATTCTTATTGGTCAGGCCGCCCGGCATGATCTCCACCACCGTCAGCTCCTGCTTGAAGATTTCGCGCGCCAGATTCAGAAGGCGCATGAAATCGGCAATCTCTTCGTTGCGGATCACGGTGCCAAAAACGGACATATTATTTTCCTGCATAATAAAGCCCTCCGTTTGTTCTCTGTTTTAACAAAGTGGAATTGGGGAATTGCCGCAGTGAGGCGCTGAGTCTGAGGAAAAAGTGCGGCCAGGGGGGCCGCTCTTTCCGTCTGTAACGAGCATATACCTTTGTGTTACACAAAAGTCAATGCATCTTTCTCTCTCGTGCAGCATTTTGTTTTATTCTCACAGTAATTATTTGCTATTTTTATTTAATTTCACTAATATAAGAGCCTTTTGACAGGTCCGGCCGCCTGTGATAGAATGTCTTATCCGCGCAGGAGGTGAGTCCCATCAAGGAAAATCTGTTGTCCATCACAGAGCTTGCGAAGCTGCGGCAAGTGACCAGCGAAACGCTTCGGTACTATGACCGTATTGGACTGATCACACCGGACTATGTAGATCCCCAAACCCGCTACCGCTACTATTCCATCCGCCAATACGAAAAACTTGGCACCATCAAGGAGCTGCGGCAGCTTGGCATGTCCATCCACGACATCACCGACTATTTTTCGGGCCGCAATTTGAGGAAATCCCACCAGCTTCTCCTCCATCAGCTGGAGCTGCTGGAGGAGGAGATCCGCAAACAGCAGCTTCTCAGCGAAATTCTGCGCCGCAAGCTCCACTTTCTGAGTGAGATCACCCCGCCCCCGCCGGTGGACAAGGTCTTCTGCCGCGCCTTTCCCCAGCGGTATATGATTACCTTCGGAGAGCCTGCCGGCGGCTCCCGGGAGCACGCCTTTGCCTTTACCCGGCTGGAGCGCTACCTGGACGAGGTGGCCCCCATCCTGGCCAGCGACCGTATCGGCGTCTACGCGGACTGGCACCTGCTGGAGCCCAGCGACGATTATATTCCCGCCGTCCCCATGATCTTTGTGGAGCGTGACGCCATTGAGTCCGAGCATAAGCGCACGATACCCCCGGGGGATTACCTGTGTATGAATTACCGCAGAGGCGAGCTGGAGCGGTACCACCCCTCCTTTGCCCGCCTGCATACATATATGGCGGAGCATGGCTGGGTCCTGAATGGAATGATTTTTCAGTTCTACAAAATTGACGTCACCCTCACCAGCGATCCCGACGAGACGCTGATGGAGATCCAGGTGCCGGTGCGGCCGGCGGAGTCTTAGCGGCTCCGCCGGCCGCTTTCTGCTCTGCGCAAAATCCATCCGGGCCCGGCCGAAAAATCGGCCGGGCCCGGATGGATTTTGCGCGAAAAGAGAATATAGAGAGTTGAGGTGGAGTGCAAAAAATTAGAAGACAATGCCGTTTTTCTTTTTATAGGCCACGTGGGAGATGAACTCCTGCATGAGGCCCGCCGCGGCAATGGAGGTAATGCCGGTGGGATCATACGGGGGAGAGACCTCCACCACGTCATAGCCCACGATATTCAGATCTGCCAGACCGCGCACCAGCTCCAGGGCCTGGGCGGTGGTGAAGCCACCGGGTACGGGCGTACCGGTTCCCGGCGCATAGGCGGGATCCAGGAAGTCGATGTCGAAGGTCAGGAAGGCCTTGGCGCTGCCCACCCGCGCGCGGATGGCCTTCAGAACGGCCTCCATGCCCATCTTGTGGCACTCGTCGGCGCGCAGCACCTGGTAGCCCAGACCGGCGGAGTTGGTCAGATCCTCCGGGCCGTACAGCCCCTCGCGGATGCCCACCTGGATGGATTTGGAGGTGTCCACCAGCCCCTCCTTCGCCGCGTGATAGAAGGGGGTGCCGTGGTTGTACGGCTTGCCGAAGTACTCGTGAATGGTGTCGTAGTGGGCGTCAAAGTGAATCAGCGCCACAGGGCCGTTTACCTTGGCGCAGGCCCGCAGCTCGGGCAGGGTGACGCTGTGGTCGCCGCCCATGGCCACCGGCACAATCCCCTTCTCAAAGAAGGGCAGCATTCCCTCTGTGATGAGCTCAAAGGACTCCTCGATATAGCCGGGCACAGACCCCAGATCGCCGTAATCCACACCGGAGCACCAGTCAAAAATACCCACATTCAGCGGGCCGTTAAAGGGCTTGGCCGCCAGGGCGGAGGCGTCGCGGATCGCGGCAGGCCCCAGGCGCGTGCCCACCCGGAAGGAGGCGCAGGTGTCGTAGGGGATGCCGACCACGGCAAAGTCGATGTCGTCGGTGGTGACCACGTGCTCCATGCGCATGAAGGTCTTTACACCGGCAAACCGGGGAGACTTCAAGGAATTCTTTGCTTTGTACTTAATCATAGCCCTTTGCTCCTTCTTCAATCTTCAATTGAGATCGTGCGAGGCCCGCCGGGAGCGCCCTCCGCGCGGAAACTGGACTGCGGCACCCGTTCCGCTCCGTGGGGCGCTCCTGCGGCCCTCTTCCCCCGGTATGCCCCATTCTATACCCTTGTGTTACACAAAAGTCAACCTCTGTTTTTCTCTCTTATAAAAAAGCGTCTGAGACGGCAGTAGGGCGGCGGAAGTTCCGCCGCCCTACTGCCGTTTAATAGAGCTCAGTATAGATTTTCAGCACCCGCGCCGCATCCAGAGGGACGAAGTTGTTGCCCATCAGCCGGCCCTGGGTCTCCATCACGCTCCTGGTGAACTCCTCCAGATCCGCCTCCGTCACCCCGTAGGCGTGCAGCGGCTTCTTGGGCAGAATCTGGTTCAGGAGGTCCTCCAGCCGGTCATATACCTCCGGAACCCCGCAGCCCAGCAGCTCCGCCAGATAGCGGTTCATCACCGCAAGCTCGCCGTCCTGCTTGATCTCCATGTAGTTCTTCAACACGCCGGTAAACATCGCGTAGTTGCTCTCCCCGTGGGGCACGTGGTATTTTCCCCCCAGCGGGTAGCTCATGGCGTGCACCGCCGCGCACCCAGCCGTACCGAATGCAAAGCCCGCATAGTTCGGCGCAATCAGGAAGTCCTCCAGCAGGGGCAGGCGGGCCTCCCGCCCCTCCCGGGCGATCGTCTGATATCCCCGGATGAGCATCTCAATGGCCTTATACCCGAACAGCTTGGTATACGGCGTCGCCTTCGGCGACAGGCTGGACTCCACCGCGTGCACCAGCGCGTCGATCGAGCTCGTCGCAAATACCCCGAAGGGCAGCCCCTCCAGGAGCTGCGGGATGAGCACCGCCGCGTCCGCATACATGGCCGGCCCCACCAGCCCCATCTTCGTCCCCAGGCGGGTCCGGTTCAGAATTGAGATGTTGGTCACCTCGCTGCCCGTGCCGCAGGTGGTGGGGATGAGGACCAACTCCCGCCGCTTGGGCAGCTCCGGCGCCATGCCGTACAGCTCGTCAATGCTCTCCCCGCCGCCCACCGCCAGCACCTTGGCGATGTCGATGACCGTGCCGCCGCCGATGGCCACAACCCGGCTGCAGCCCGTGGCGGCCGCATCCCGCAGGATGGCCTCCGCCATCACGTCGGTGGGCTCACCCATGCCGTACTGCTCCTGGTACAGCACGGCACACTCCAGGTTCATCGCCCCGAAGTAGGGCTGGTAGATGTACTCGTTGGTCAGGATCAGGTCGGACGCACCCAGCCGGAATTCCTCCACGAACTCCTTGCAGCTCCGAAAACGGTGCAGCTCCGGTTTCCATATGATTTCTTTCATGGCATATTTCCCCTTTCTATATCCGGCTGCCTTTACTTCCGCTTTTTCTGCTCTGCGCTTTCTCGGATATAGGCCACAGCCTTTGGATCATCCGTAAACTTACATGCTTCCGTTTCCGCTGTGGTGATGTCGATGACCACTGGCCCTTCCAGCTCCAGTGCCGTCTTCAGCTCTTCCCGAAGGGTCCTGGGGTCCCGAATGGATATGCCTTTACAATTGAGCCCCCTAGCTACCGCGGCGTAGTCGATGGTTTCGGTGTCCACCTCGGTAAAGCGGCCGTCCCACATGGCCGCCTCGTACCACTTAATCCAACCCAGGATGCTGTTGTTGAGAACCACCACCTTGACATCCATGTTTTGCTCATGGAGCACTGCCATTTCTCCTAAGCAGTAGTTCAGCCCTCCGTCGCCGGTGAGCACCACCACCTTGCTCCCCGGCCGCGCCGCCGCTGCGCCGATGCCGGCAGGAAGTCCATAGCCCAGGCCGCCAGCGCCCCGGGGAAGAATGGTACGGCGGGCACCATATACGTCAAAGAAGCTACCCGCCCAGCCGCAGGAGAAACTGGCGTCGCAGGCCAGGATTGTATCGTCGCCGCACAATTCATTCAATAAGGAAACGACCCTCTGCGGAGTAATACAGTCGTCAGCCTCCACCGCCGGCCGGTTTTTTTCCCGCCAAGCGCGGTACAACTTCGCGATTTCTTTTTCTACAGCAGTGGGATCTCTCTGCGCATCCAGCCGATCCAGCAGAAGCTGCAGGGTGGCCTTGGCATCGCCTACCAGCCCTACATCTGTAGTATGCAGTTTATTCATTTCAGTCTCGTCAATGTCAATGCGGATCTCCTTCTGGCCCTTCCTGGGAATTGTCCAGCCATAGGTGGAGTTTTGACTGAACTTAAAGCCGATGGCGAGAATCACGTCGGCCTCCTCCACCATTTTTCTGGAGACATCATTGCCGCCCAGACTTCCTACCACACCCAGGGACAGTGGGTGGTTCTCAGGCAGCACACCTTTTCCGGTCAGGGAGGCGGCTGCGGGCATAGCCATGCGCTCTGCCAGCGCCGTGATCTCCGCTCTGGCGCCGGAACGCCAAGCACCGCCGCCCAGCAGCATAACCGGCCTCTTGGCCTCCTTCAGTACCTGGATCGCCTCGTCGATTTCGTCGCGGGACGGGGTAGGACGGTGGGCGGGCAGGCTGGCCAGTTTTCGGTTGCTCTCATAGTCCGGCCCGGTATATTCCTCCCGGAAGGGCCGCCATGGACACTCGATAAATACGGGTCCGGGACGGCCACTGACCGCCATCTGGGCGGCAGTCTGCACCAACTCCGGCATTTTGTTCACATGGGGCAGGCACGCCTGCCACTTGGTCACTGGCTTGAGCACCTCCTTGGAGTCTACCACTTGGGAGCCCGTACCGCGGTACCGGGCGGCCAGCCAATCCCCCTCCATCTCAGAACCGATGGCGATGACGGGGATGGAGGTGTTGTACGCCTCCGCCAAGCCCGAAATAAACTTGATGGCACCGCAGCCGGCGGTGGCGTCGCATACTCCGATACCGCCGCTGATACGGGCGTAGGCGTCCGCGGCAAAGGTGGCATCAATCTCATCCTTCATGAGAATATGCCTGATACGGTTCCCCTCATCCAAAATTCCGTAGTAGAGCGGCAAAGTCTGCCCGCCGGGCACACCAAATACCGCCGTCACACCATAGTCGGCCAGCAGGCCGGCCATTACATTTCCTCCATGCTTTTTCATCCGCTTGTCCATACCTTTCTGATTTAGACTTAGTAAATGGTTCTATCAGACACGTTTGCCTGCGGCAATTGCAGCCTTCATCTCTTTTCTGGCCTCTTTATAAAGCTGGTAGCTGTCGGAGCGCTCACCGGACCTGGTAGTGACCAGCGTGACAATGATCTGGGTCGCCAGTGCGACAATACCGCCGGCATAGGTAATCTGAATACCGAATGGACTCGTACCGAAGACGTAGCCGTAGACGATCCAGACAACACATACGATGATACCCAACACCATGCTGTAGAAAATGGACTTCTCGTTAGGCCGCTTCCAGAGCAGAAACAGGGTAAAGGTCAAACCGCATACCGCGCGCACTGTCAGCGCGTTGGACAGGATGTCCACCACATCGCTGGAGAGCAGGCCGAGCAACTGGAACAGGATTCCGAATACCACAATGAGCAGCTTGGTCAGAAACATTTTCTGCTTCTCACTCATAGGGCTCTTACGCAGGGGAGTATAGAGCTCCATTGCAGTACTGGACATTACCATGATGTAGGTCGGCGCCGTAGACATACTGGCCGCCAGCACGCCGCAACTGGCCAGCGCCGCCATGGCGGGACCGTAATGACCGGCAATGGTGTACCAGGCAGTCCCCGGATCCATGTCGGGCCACAGGAACTTGCCACAGCAGGCAGCTATGATGACCAATCCAAAAAAGAAAATTACAAAAATAGGCATGATGGATTGAGCCTTCTGTGCGGTCTTGGCGTCCTTGGCGCCGATCGCCGCAGAGATGGACAATGCATTTACAACCGTAACAAAGGGCTGAATGGCAAGCGTACCGATGATGTAGGAATTGCTTCTGGAGCCTCCAATGAGCTTAAAGGTACCCTGGGGCTCCAGCGCACGGTAAACTTGTCCGAAGTCCCATCCCACAGAGGTCATTACCGCAATAAAAATTGCCACAACGGACACGCTAAGTACAACCACATGCACCATATTGATGCGGGCCAGACCCTTCATGCCGCCCTGAAGTGCCAGCAGGATCATGGCCGCAATGGTGACGGTCATGGTAACCTCGCTGCGGATGCCCAGCAGGGACTGAAGCAGATTGGAGACGATGACCGTCTGTGCGCTGACCGCACTGGCAAAAGATACGAAGATCATGACCGACACACAGACGGATACCCGCTTGCTGAACAGCTTTCCAAAGATTTCCCCCAAGGAGGAACAGCCATATTTATAGCAGATGGAGCGATAAATGGGGATATAGGCACAGGTCAGCGCCCAGCCGATGATATAGCCGTAGAAGGTCCACTGATAGGCGATATCATGCTCAATAACTGCAGATGAGTTGCCAATAATGTAGCTGGAACTGATCAGGTTGCCGCACATCAGCGAGAAAGCCATAAACAACCCCATGCTGTTTTTACCGGTAGAGTACTCCACTGCGGTTTCATTCAGTTTTCTTTTTTTGGTTCTGTAGTCCAGAAAAAAGGCCATGCCCACGCAAAACAGGAAGTACCCTACCACCAGTATGATTGTCAACATGTTTTCCACCTCACAAAAACGTCTTTTGCTCTCTTTTCCATTGCTCTGCCGCCTGTTTTAGCCTCCTTTTCTTTTATTCTCCTTCGCTTTATGCGATATAACCACCCAGCACATCCACGCAGGAGCCGGATACATAGCTGGCCTGCTCTGATGCCAGAAATGCAATTACGGAGGCTACTTCTGACGGCTCTCCAATACGCCCCAGAGGTATCTGACTGCAGATTTCGTTCTGGACTTTCTGCGGCAGCACCCTCGTAAGTTCCGTATTAATGCGGCCGGGCGATACGCAGTTTACAGTGATATTGTACGGCCCCAGTGTCTTTGCCAAACTTAGAGTCATCCCAACGATTCCCGCCTTGGTAGCGGCGTAGTGCGCTCCGGACTTATTTGCCCCAAAACGTCCCGCCATTGAGGCCAGACTGATAATGCGTCCCCAGCGTTTTTCTTTCATCTGCGCCGCAGCCTCCTGTGCACAGAGAAATGCCCCCATTAGGTTTACCCGCAGAACCTGTTCAAGCTGCTCCAGCGGGATATCTTCAAATGGAACTTTGGGGGAGATCGCTGCATTATTAATTAAAATATCCACGCTTCCCAACCGCTCTGCAGCCGTCCGAAAGAGGTGCTTGATCTCCTCCGGCACCCCCACATCCGCATGAATATAGATTCCAGTTCCCCCCCTCTCACAGATTTCCTCCACTGTTTCTTTTCCGCGGCTGTCATTGATGTCACTTACACAGACCACGGCACCCTCCTGGGCTAAGACCAGAGCAGTTTCCCGGCCGATACCCTGACCAGCCCCAGTAACTACCGCTCTCTTTCCCTTGATTCCCAACTCCATTTTCCGCCTTTCCTTTCCTCATACTTTGTTGCCTATTAACCTGCTGTACGCTGGCAGCTCTCCGAGGTCCCTCAGACGCTATTATCAAAAGCAATTTTAATTCCATATCGCTGCAAATGAATCCTTTTTAAACTTTTTTTATTTTTTAGCCAAAATACTTTGCAGATATTTGGAGTAATCTCACAAATTTGTTTTATCCTTTTCTTCTCATACATCTGTTTGTATCTCATATCTGGATATCTTAAATCATTTTAATAATGTCCAAATTGCATTGACGGGCCATGCTCTGTCTGTTATCCTTTTAAGAGGCAATGTTTCACCCATGCGCTTCAAGGAGGGACACCCTATGGCCAAACAACCTCTTGGTGTTTTTACGGAAAACGAGCTGGACCGTAACTATATGTGTAAAATTCTCTCACAGGTTTTTTCCTCGTCTCTGGATATTGTCCCTGTTACCCTTGCCACCGTACACACGCTTGCGGCAGAACCCGCCGCTATTTTGGTCAATATTACCTCCCTTGCGTACGCCGACAAATATTTTCCAAACAGCCAAATCATATTTGCCCGGCGTTTTTGGACAGCAATCACTTACATCGGCTTTTGGAACTGCCCGAAGGTACGCCAGTGCTGGTTGCAAACAAGCCCAGACGGATTGCGGAGGATTTGGTAGAAAACCTGCAACAGCTCGGGATCAATCATCTGAACTATATCCCTTATTGGCCCGGCTGTGACATAGACACTACTCCCTATGACACCGTTGTTTATGCCGGTTTTCGCAGCTATTGTCCAGAAAACAAAAAGGTCTACATCAACCTGGGATACCGAAATATCACTCCCTCTACTCTTGCTGAAATTGTCAAAATATATAATCTGCCGCCTGACTTTTTGAACCAGTTCCATATACCGGTGATGCAGCAACTGGTATCTGAGCTGTACCACCGACAAGATATCCACACCCAGAACCAACTACTCAAAAGCCAGTTATCCCAGACACTCGCTCTTACAGGCACTGCTCTGTTCCACCTGGATGAGAACCAACAGATCGTGGAGCTGAACGAGGCCGCCGCCCGTCTCCTGCCCGCCGGACAGAAGGGATTGCCTGGCCACCCGCTTCTCCCGTGTTTTCCAGAGTTGGCCCACCTCGCCGCCTCCCTGTCCGAAGGTCGTGAGGAAAAGGAAGTCGTATATTTAGGGAAAAAGCCCTATACACTGCACCTCCACTTCGAGTCCCCCCTCCAGCACCGCCACTGTTTCATCCTGCTTACCCCAATCGCCGCGTCCTCCTCCGAAAAACGGTGCTCTCATGGTGTAAAAAAGAACTCCTTGCCAGCCAAGTACCACTTTTCAGACATTTTAGGACACTCCCCCGCTGTTCAAAAGGCAATTCGCCTGGCACAGTACTATTCTGGTACAGATGAGACCATCCTCATCTTTGGGGAGAGCGGCACAGGCAAGGAGTTGTTTGCCCAGTCCATCCACAATGCCTCGCGTCGCCGTCAAAGCCCCTTTGTGGCCGTAAACTGTGCCGCCATTCCAGATACCCTAATTGAAAGCGAACTTTTTGGTTATGAAGAGGGGGCTTTTACTGGGGCACGCAAAGGGGGAAAGCAGGGCCTCTTTCAAACCGCCGATAACGGCACCATTTTTCTTGATGAAATTGGCGACATTCCCCTCTCTCTTCAAAGTCGCCTTCTACGGGTTCTGGAAGAGCGGGAAGTGATGCCGGTTGGCTCCACCAGTGTGATCCCTATTGACGTACGGGTTATCTGCGCAACCAACCGGAATTTGAACGATATGGTCCGGCAGGGTACCTTCCGTGAGGATCTCTATTATCGACTCAAGATCCTGCCCCTAGTTATCCCTCCGCTCCGCGAACGCGTGGAGGATATCCCGGAACTTCTCCATTCCATGGCCGAGGGTGCGCGACTTCCAGCACAATTAGAGAACAGACTTTTACATTATACATGGCCCGGGAACGTCCGCGAGCTGCGGGCTTTTTCTAGTAACCTGACTCTTTTTTATCAGCAGGATATTGCCCCTGATCAGCAGCAATCGCTTTTAAATGATTTAATTCGCAACTTTTTTGGCCACCGAATTTCTGCGTTCACCGACTGTTCTGAACCACTGTCCCAGGAAGACCGCCTCCTTTTGAACTCCATTCAGGAGCTTACCGCCGCCGGGCGCCCTGCAGGCCGCGGTTCCCTGCTTCGCCTTTCGCCTTTGTTGGCGGCGGGTTTTACCGAGGCCAAGCTGAAATTAAGAATTCGCCGACTGGCGGAGTCCGGCTACATATCAGTAGGGAAAACCCGGCAGGGACTCCTCCTTACCCTATTGGGCACCGAAGCACTCGCACAGGGTGAAGTATAGCAGGCCTCTCCGGTCCACTGTAAAAACCGTCTGTCTCAACGGCAGGAAAAAGCCTGTAGTCGTTTGACTACAGGCTTTTTCCTTTTATTCTTTTTTTTCCCCTTGGGTCAGTTTATCTCCGGCACTGTCCACGCCGGACTCCAGCGCTGCAATAGCCTTGGACAGCCATGCAGGCAAAGGGGCTCCCAGCCGCCCGGCATTTTCCACGATACTCCCCAGCTCGGTCAGGATATACCAGACCAGCACCAGCACCGTGAGAAATACCGTATAATCGAAGGGCAGGGTCAGGGCGGGGATATGATCCAGGATCAAGCCCAGCACCCCGTCCAGGATGGCGGCCACCAGGACGGCGGCCATGGCTCCCACCTTGTGCCAGAGGCCCTCCCGGGCCGCCTTGCAGGACCACTTCCCCGCCTTGAGGGCGGCGGCGGTGCCGGTGGCGTAGTCCAGCAGCATACAGGCCACCCACGCCACCACCAGCCAGCCGAACCATCCCCACAGGGCGGTCAGGCAGCCCAGGACAGCGGCCACAGCGGCCTTGAAGCCGTTGATGTGGTCCATCAGGCCCCGCCCCCGTCCAGCAGGCCCAGGTTGCGGAGCATCTGAAGGTTAACCAGGTTGTCGTCGGTCAGGCGGAGTCCGCCGCCCTGGTCTCCCCGCAGCACTCCCTCGTCAACGGCCTTCTGCACCGTCTCCCTGGCCCACGCGGGGCAGTTCTCCACACTGGTGTAGACCGGCGGCCGGGCGGCCGTCACGGCCGCGTCGATCATGGCCTGAATTTCCTCTTTCGTCATGTCGGTGTCCTCCTCTCGATATGGGGGCATGGCGGGCGGGTAGTCCCCCGCCCGGATCATACTGCTGGTGTATTTTCCGCCGTCGCTCCACTGGAGATGGGGCCGGTCAGGGAAGCTCTTCCACCGGCCGCCCCACTCAAAGCCCACCTGCTCCCCCAGCTCTCCGGTCCGCTGAAAGAACGCGGAATCCGAATACTCCTGTCCCTTGATGTTCTGGCAGAAGTCGAAGGCCAGCCCCGCCTGCTCCCCGTGAAAGCTGGGTACAGGCGTGGCGGCCGTACCGTTTTCATAGCAGTATTGCTGGTACTCCTCATCCCGCACGGTTCCGGTGACCAGCACCAGAAGCCCCGCCGCGCGGCACAGCTCCAGCCAGGCGCGGCAGTTGGCCGCCACGTCGGGGCGCAGCCGGTCAATATCCCGGCTGTTCAGCATTGCTGTTCCCTCCGTTCGCTCGCTCCATGGCTCTCATCCTTTCTCCTGTGGTTCAAAAGGGGGCGGCAAATCCGCCCCCTTCATCTTATGCCTGCACTTCCTCCCACTGCCACATGCCGGGGGTGTCGGGGGGCCAGGTGCAGGGGATCATATCCCCGCCCTCGGCCACCTGGTAGACCTTGCCGTTGTAGCGGTAGCACTTGCCCGCATGGCAATCCATGCCGTACACCCAGGGGATGGGGTCGTCCGCCGTGCCGGCGTGCTCCCGGTCGATGGGCCGGTAGACGGCCAGCATCCCCTCGTCGTGGGGGGCTTGGTGGGCCTGGGGTGTCACCGCCTGCACCACCCGGTAGAGCTGGCCGCCGTCGTTGAGGACCCGCCCCTCAGGCAGCTCCTCGCCGTCTGCCAGTACCGCCGCCCAGGTGGGAAACAGATCGGACATGTCCAGGGCATAGCTGTCCGGGATGGCTGTGCTGGTGGCCGCATAGGACAGCATGGCTGTGCGGAACTGGGGCGTCAGGTCCGGCTCCGGCTCCGGCTTGGGCGACTGCTCCCGGGGCGTCAGGCCCACCAGCTTGCCGTCCTGTATGTCCAGGTCGCAGTAGCCCGCACAGTCCCAGGCCGTCTGCTCCAGCTCCGGCGGTACGGCAAGCCACCCCTCCAGCCAGCACTCCGTCCGGTGGCTCTGGCTCTGCAGGCCATGGCCGCCGTCCTCCCGGGCCTTAATCTCGATGATTGTCAGCATGCAATTCCCTCCTGATCCTGTCTCTTATACACATCTCCGAGCCCACGAGACACTCGCTAATCT
>OWJQ01000732.1_pt1 | contig 18195 bp, 10 predicted proteins | sample 1732711 | NCBI WGS metagenome assembly OWJQ01 (sample SAMN05065745, study PRJEB22554) | human gut metagenome | biome: ENVO:2100002; feature: ENVO:00000062; material: ENVO:00002003 | host: Homo sapiens | place: USA | reverse complement strand
CGATGGTGCCCACGTTCACATGGGGCTTGGTACGTTCAAACTTACCCTTTGCCATTTTAGGTCTTGTGTCCTTCTTAGATAAAAGGTTGGATCGGAAGAAAACTCTTCTTATTTTACTCCCGATCCGTTTTTCAAATTACTTGGTCTTTTCGGCGATCACAGCGTCGGCCACGTTCTTCGGAGCTTCAGCGTAGTGATCGAATTCCATCGTGTACGTTGCACGACCCTGGGTGAGGGAGCGCAGCGTCGTGGAGTAACCGAACATTTCAGCCAGCGGCACTTCGCAACGAATAGCCTTGCCGCCACCGGGGAGATCGTCCATACCCTGGATGACGCCGCGGCGGGACGAAAGGTCGCCCATCACGTCGCCCATCTTTTCTTCCGGCGTTTCGACTTCGACCTTCATGATCGGTTCGAGCAGCACGGGGTTGGCCTTGCGCATGCCGTCCTTGAATGCCATGGAAGCAGCCATACGGAAGGCATTTTCGTTCGAGTCGACTTCGTGATAGGAACCGAAGTGCAACGTCACCTTGACGTCCACAACCGGGTAACCGGCGAGCACACCAGCCTTGAGCGTGTCTTCCACACCCTTTTCAACGGCCGGGATGTATTCACGCGGAACCACGCCGCCCTTAATGGCGTCAACGAATTCGAAGCCCTTACCCGGTTCCATCGGCTCGAGCTTGAGCACAACGTGACCGTACTGGCCGCGACCGCCGGACTGCTTGGCAAACTTGCATTCGGCGTTTTCGACCACGGAACGAATCGTTTCGCGATAGGCCACCTGCGGACGACCAACGGTTGCTTCCACGTTGAATTCACGACGCATACGGTCGACGAGAATTTCGAGGTGCAGCTCGCCCATACCGGAAATAATCGTCTGGCCGGATTCCTCGTCGGTACGAACACGGAAGGAAGGATCTTCGCGAGCCAAACGACCCAAAGCGAGAGCCATCTTTTCCTGGTCGGCCTTGGTCTTGGGTTCCACGGCCTGGCTGATAACCGGTTCCGGGAATTCCATGCGTTCGAGGATAATCGGCTGGGCAATGTCGCAGAGCGTATCACCCGTGGTCACGTCCTTCAGACCGACAGCAGCGGCGATGTCACCAGCTTCGGCTTCAGTGATTTCCTTACGTTCGTTGGCATGCATCTGCAGCAAACGACCAATACGTTCCTTCTTGTTCTTCACGGAGTTCAGAACGGTTTCGCCAGACTTCAGAATGCCGGAGTAAACGCGCAAGAAGGTGAGCTGGCCGACATACGGGTCGGTCATGATCTTAAAGGCGAGCGCGGAGAACGGTGCATCGTCGCTGGCTTCGCGGGTGACTTCGTTGTCGTTGAGGTCAAAGCCCGGAACCGGAGGAATGTCAACCGGAGACGGCAACAGTTCGATAACGCCGTCGAGCATACGCTGCACGCCCTTGTTCTTGAAGGACGAACCGCAGAACATCGGCTGCACTTCGCCGGCAATCGTGCGGGCGCGCAAGCCCTTGACGATTTCAGCTTCCGTGAGTTCACCTTCTTCGAGGTATTTGTTCATCAGCTCTTCGCTGGCTTCGGCAGCCGTTTCGACGAGCTTTTCACGCCATTCATTGGCCGTATCGACGAGATCGGCAGGAATGTCGATGTATTCAAACTTGGTACCCTGGCTGGCATCGTCCCAAATGATGCCCTTCATCTTGATCAGATCGACAACGCCCTTGAACTGGTCTTCCGCGCCGATCGGGATCACGACGGGGCAGGGATTGCCCTTCAGACGGGTCTTCATCTGGTCAACGACCTTGAAGAAGTTGGCACCGGTACGGTCCATCTTGTTGACGAACGCGATGCGAGGCACCTTGTACTTGTTGGCCTGACGCCAGACCGTTTCAGACTGGGGCTGAACGCCGCCCACAGCGCAGTAAACCATCACAGCGCCGTCGAGCACGCGCATGGAGCGTTCCACTTCAACCGTGAAGTCCACGTGCCCCGGGGTGTCGATGATGTTCAGACGATGCGGCTGGAACTGCATGTCCATGCCGCGCCAGAAGCAGGTCGTAGCGGCGGACGTAATCGTGATGCCGCGTTCCTGTTCCTGTTCCATCCAGTCCATGGTGGCGGCACCGTCGTGCACTTCGCCCAACTTGTGGTTGACGCCGGTAAAGAACAGGATGCGTTCGGTCGTCGTGGTCTTGCCCGCGTCGATGTGGGCAGAAATGCCGATATTGCGATAGCGCGAAATCGGGGTAGTACGAGCCATGACTATTCTCTTCGTAAGCGAGGTGCCACCACATTCGGCAGCACCTCATTGTTAATCGATGTATTAGAAGCGGAAGTGAGAGAAGGCCTTGTTGGCTTCAGCCATACGATGGACTTCGTCACGCTTCTTCATAGCGCCGCCGCGGCCTTCAGCAGCATCCAACAGCTCACCAGCCAAGCGTTGGGGCATGGACTTTTCGGAACGCGACTTGGCGCTTTCACGCAGCCAGCGCATTGCCAAAGCCATACGGCGAACCGGACGCACTTCAACGGGCACCTGGTAGTTAGCACCACCGATACGGCGGCTCTTCACTTCCACGAGCGGACGGACGTTGTTGAGTGCGGTCTGGAACACTTCGAGAGCGTTCTTACCGGTCTTTTCTTCAATTTGCTGCAGCGCACCGTAGACGATGCGTTCGGCGACGGCCTTCTTGCCATCGAGCATGATCACGTTGATGAACTTGGAGATCTCAACGCTGCCGAACTTCGGATCCGGCAAAATTTCACGTTTGGGTACTTCGCGACGACGGGGCATTTTTTTCCTCTTTCGTTGTCTTCAGTCATTTAAATGCGGTCTTTTGTTTCTTCGTTGACCGCTTCACAATGCAGCACACACATGGGCTGCGACTTACTCGGTCCTTTTAACAGCGGGACCGTCCGTACACGGCTGACAATCAGTCGCCGCGAATTACGCTGCCTTCGGGCGCTTGGCGCCGTACTTGGAACGAGCCTGCTTACGGTCCTTGACGCCCTGGGTGTCGAGGGAACCGCGCACGATGTGGTAACGCACACCGGGCAAGTCCTTCACACGGCCGCCGCGGATGAGAACCACGGAGTGTTCCTGCAGGTTGTGGCCTTCGCCGCCGATGTAGGAAATCACTTCAAAGCCGTTGGTGAGGCGCACCTTGGCAACCTTACGAAGAGCCGAGTTCGGCTTCTTCGGGGTGGTCGTGTAGACCTTGGTGCAAACGCCGCGCTTCTGCGGGCAGTTCTTAAGAGCAGGGCTCTTGCTCTTTTCGCGCGTAAGCTCACGAGGCTTGCGCACAAGCTGGTTAATAGTGGGCATATTGTCCGTTCTTCTTAAAAAGACCGACGGATAAATCCATCGGTTGTTGCTGGTGATAAAAGTCTTTTCACAACGAAAACGAACGACGAAAAAGCGTCCTTTGCAAGCGCAAACGACCCCCTCCGACGAATGCTTTCCCGGAAAAGGCTGTGATTTTCTCTTGTTTTTTGAATAATGTCAAGGGATTAGCTCTTTCAGGCATCCCTTCGGCCAACGTTCACCGACGTCTTAACCGCTCACTTCGCCCGCTACAATCCGAGCTGAGCGCCACAAGGCGTCCGCACCACTCTTTTTATATGTAAGTGCCGTCATGCTTTCCGACATTCTCGCCTCTCGCGTGGCTCAGGCCTACGCTTCAAACGAATACCCAGTCTTGCTCAACCAATACGAAGTCTGGGCGAACACCCGCCCTTTGGCCGGCCTGCGGGTTCTTGACGCAACTCCCGTGTTCGAAAACACGCTCGCAAAGCACGCTGCTCTCCTAGCAGCCGGCGCTGAGCTTACCGTCGGCATTGATGACGTGATGCCTCGCAACCACGACGTTGTCCGTTACCTGCGCTCCGTCGGCATCCACGTGGTTGAACCCGGGGATGTCAAGCAAAGCAATGCGTTTGATCTCGTGCTTGACTGCGCAGCCGCCTTTGCTGAGCTCAACCCTCGCATCGGCTTCGTTGAACTTACTCGCTCAGGCGTTTCGAAATATGACGGCAAAACCTGCCCCGTGTACGTCGCCGACTCCGGCCGCATCAAACGCATTGAAACGTGCCTCGGCACCGGCGAGAGTTATTTCCGGGCCATGGCCCAACTTGGCTATAGCAAGTGGCAAGGCAAATCCGTCGTGATTTTTGGCAGCGGCAAAGTCGGGAGCGGCCTTATCACCTATGCGCACCGCTACGGCAGTCGCATCACTGTCGTCACGCGCCCCGGAGAAATCACCGATCGCATCCACGCCCTGTGTGATGTCGTTATTGACGCCTCCGACGGCATCGCTATTGCCGAAGCGGTCAGTCAAGCCAACGCCGTTGTGACAGCCACGGGCGTTCCCGGCGCCGCCACCGCCGCCTGCCCCGCCGACGTTTTCATCCGCTCCAAAGCGCTTTTGGCCAATATGGGAGTCGAAGATGAATTCGGAGCCGGCGTCCCTGCCGGGCGCGTCCTTGAAGCAAAACGTCCTCTTAACTTCATTCTCAAAGATCCGACACTCATGAAGTACATTGACGCCACCATGGCGCTACACAACGAAGGCGCCGTGATCCTTGCTTCGAAAAAGATGCCCGCAGGACTCCTCGAACCTGACGCCGCCACCGAAGAACGCCTTTTGTCGATCTGTCGCGAAAAAGGCATCATTTCCGACGAACTTAACTACATTTAGCAGATCATTAGTTAAATTTCAGTCTTTTAGCGCCATCTGCTTCCTTTTACCCATCTTTTGACCGCTTAAATCCATCATGTCCTCCCTTCTTATTCGCAATGTTCAACTCAACGGTAACGTCACGAACATTCTGATCAACGGCAACCGTTTTCATAACCTCCATGCCCCTGCCGACGCCGTTGCCGACGAAACGTACGACGCTTCCGGTCTGGCGATCGTGCCGAGTTTTTTCAATACGCACACGCACGCCTCGATGACGCTGCTGCGCGGCTACGCCGACGATCTTCCGCTCTTTCCCTGGCTCAACGACCACATCTGGCCGTTTGAGGGCAAGATGCGCGCCGAAGATATTTACGCCGGCGCCAAGCTCGCTACGCTGGAAATGATCCGCAGCGGTACGACCTGGTTCTGCGACATGTACTGGATGGCTGAAGAAACGGTTCGCGCCGTGGCCGAAGCCGGCATCCGTGCCACCGTTGGCGTCACGCTCATGGATCATTTGGGTGAAGACGAAATCAAACGCCAACTCGATTTCCTTGCCAACTGGAAGGATCCGACAAATGGCCGCATCTCGCTTGCCGTCGCTCCTCACGCGGTCTACACGGTAAGCGGAGAACTGCTACAGCGCTGCGCCGAAGCCGCCAAAGCCAACGGTCAGACGCTCACGCTTCATGTATCCGAAACGGAAAAAGAGGTGCAGGACTGCATCGCCGCTCACGGCATGAGTCCGGTGCGCTGGCTTGACCATCTCGGCGTACTCGGCGACAACGTCATTGCCGCCCACGTCGTGCACATTGATGAAGAAGAAGCCGAAATCCTCAAGGAACGCGGCGTCTGGATCGCTCACAATCCCTGCTCCAACATGAAGCTCTCCTCGGGCATTTTCGCAAGCGACTTGCTGATGAAAAAAGGCTGCCGCCTGACGCTTGGTACCGACGGGACGGCTTCCAACAACAATCTCGACATGCGCGAAGAGATGAAGTTTGCCGCCCTGCTTGCCAAGGTCCGCTACACGAGCGAAACGCTGCCCGCCGGCGAAATTCTGCAATGGGCCACCCGCAACGGCGCACAGGCCGCTGGCCTCAACGCCGGCGTCATCCGTGAAGGGGCACTCGCCGATGCCGTCCTCCTTTGCTTGGAAAACGAACGCCTCGTTCCCAATTTCAATCTCACGAGCAACTGGGTCTATTCGGCCGATACTCGAGCTGTGCACAGCGTGCTGTGCGACGGCAAGTTCGTTATGCAAAACGGCATTGTCGAAGACGCCGACGAGACGATCGCCCGAGCCCGCGAAAGTGTGAAATCAATTTTGAGTCGTTGATTCGTTTGATTTTTTTGTCCTGTTAAGGAGACCTCGTGTCGCCTTTTTCACACACTGCGCTATTCTTGGAGGCATCGCGAACTGGAGACGCACCATGGCGATTTTGATCCGTAATGCCTACGTATTCGCACCGAAAGAACTCGGTGTCACCGACGTATTGATGGTCGGCAAAAAAATCCTCGCCGTCGGCCCCAACCTCTCTGTCAACCTGCCGGGCTTGAGTGTCATTGACGCTACGGGCTTTATTCTGGCGCCGGGATTCGTGGACGCCCATGTCCACGTTCTGGGCGGAGGCGGCGTCAACGGCCCGGATTCCCGGGCGCCAGCCATCGGCGCCGGTGAGCTCATCCGAGCAGGCATCACAACTGTGGTCGGCGTTCTTGGTGCGGACGTCATGACGCGAAAACTTCCCGATCTGCTTGCCAAAGTGCGCGAACTCAATGCACTTGGACTTTCGGCCTGGATGTACACATCAAGCTTCCGCTATCCGCCAGTCACGCTTACTCAAAGCGTTGCCGACGATGTGGCGCTGGTTTCCGAAGTCCTTGGCGTCAAACTTGCCATGGGCGACATCAACGGATCTTTTCCGTCGTCTCAAGCCATTTTGGAAATGCTCTCGCAGATTCGTCAGGCTGCCGTCACGGTCAAAAAACAAGGTTTGTTGCATGTCCACCTGGGCTCGATTCCCAATCCGTTCGACATCTTCGAAGAAATCGCCGCCTCCGGATTCCCGATCGGTACGCATTTTCGGCCGACTCACTGCGCGAGAACCGAATTTCTCCTCAAAAGCGCCTGTGCCTACGCCATGGAGTCACACGATCGCTACATCGATATCACCACAGACGGCCCCTGCTATCTGGGGCAGCCGGCCGCGGCCGTAAGTGCCGCCGTTTCCTGCGGCGTGCCGGTTGAGCAAATCACCCTTTCTTCTGACGGCCACGGTGTAGTGCCGCGTTTTGACGCTGACGGCAACGTCGTCGGGCAAGCCATCGGCGAAGTCGCCCGCAATCACGAGACAATGGTCGAATTGGTGCGCGACTTCAGTTTCCCGCTTTCGGACGCCCTTTCTCTGATCACCAGAAACGCCGCCGACAGTTTGGGACTTACCGATCAGGGGCGTTTGGAAATCGGAGCCTGCGCCAATGCCGTGCTTCTCAATCAGAACCTGCAAATCGTTGCGGTCGTCTCGCGCGGCCAGGTCGCAATGCACGGCGACACGCTTGCCGTCAAAGACCCTTTTAGTGAATAACCAGTCACAAGTTAAAGAAAACGCACGCTCCCGCTGAACTGTTAAAGTTCAGGATAGCGTGCGTTCATTTTTCGTCGGCCCGCCCGACACAAAGCCGAGCGGGCGTTTTTAGCCATTAGTCGTCGGCGCGCACCGTCTTGGGCTGAACGTGAGCCATGATCGGTTCAAGTTCGTCGTCCCAGCGTTCAATCTTGACCTGCGTCGAGTTGGCCACGTTACTGCAGGACAACTTCGACGAAGGAATATCGATGGTGAGCACGTTGTCGCATCCGTGCACATCGAGCGTGCCTTCTTCACCCAGCTCTTCCGGACTGTACCAACCGCCGTGATGGATCACCACGGTGTCGGGACGAATGCGATCGGTAACGATCACACCGGCGAGGACAGAACCGCGACGACTCGTGACCTTAGCCACATCGCCCGACTTCAGGCCAAGCTTCTTGGCGGCATCCGGATGAATCCACACCGGTTCGCGATCTTCGACGTTCGCAAACAGGTTCGAAGCCGTACTGTCGAGTTGCGAGTGCAGACGATAGCGGCTCTTGCTCGTCAACAGAGCAAACGGATACTCTTCGGCCATCTTGGCGCCAAGCCATTCCGTCGGTTCCATCCAAGTCGGATGAGCCGGGCAGTCGTCGTACTTGTAACTTTCGATCTTCTTGGAGAAGATTTCGATCTTGCCCGATTCGGTACCAAGCGGATTGACGATCGGGTTGCGGCGGAAGTCGCCCAGATAGTTGTAGCGGCGAGCATCCTGATCGACCGGGAAGAGCACGTAGCCGCGAGCCCAGAATTCCTCAAACGAGGGCATTTCCAGACCATTGACGCGAGCTTCCTTAGCCGCGTTTTCATAGAAGCGGCGTATCCAGCCCATTTCGTCCAAGCCTTCGGTGAACTCTTTTTCAAAGCCCATCTTCTTGGAGAGTTCGCGATAGATCCAGAAGTCGGAATGCGATTCGTACTGGGGTTCAATCGCCTGCTGCATCGCCACGTAGCCCAGGTTGGAGTACGAGCCAATAGAGGTGATATCAACACGTTCAAGCGACGTGCAAGCAGGCAGAACGATGTCGGCAAAGCGGGCAGAAGCCGTCCACACCGTATCACACACGATTGTGGTTTCGGGACGCTTCCAGGCCTTGATCAGACCGTTGGTGTCTTCCTGCTGGGCAAACGGATTGCCACCCGACCAGAAGACCAAACGGATGTCCGGATAAGTAATCTTCTTGCCGTTGTAGTCGATCGTCTTGCCAGGGTTGAGGAAGCAGTCGGTAAAGCGAGCCAAAGGAATGGTCGCCAAGGATTCGCCGACCCAGGAGAGACCTTCGCTGCCGCCCTTCGGATTGGCGGAAATGCCGCCCAAAGCGGGAGCCATCGATGTGGCCGCGCCGCCGTTGGAGTAGTGATAACTGAAGCCGAAGCCGCCGCCGGGCTGTCCGATGTGGCCGCACATGGCAGCAAGCACCACCATCATCCAATGCACCTGCTCGCCGTGTTGAGCGCGCTGAATACCCCATCCGCCCATCAGCATGGAGCGCTTTTCACGCATCAGGTGAGCCAGACGCTTGATGGCATCGGCCTTCACACCACAGATCTTCTCAGCCCAGGCCGGGGTCTTCGCCACACCGTCGGCTTTGCCAAGCACATAAGCGATGAACTTGTCGTAACCCACCGTGTACTTGCGGATGAATTCGCGATCCACCTTGCCGGAGGTTTCGAGCTCGTACGCCATTGCGATCATCATGGCCACATCGGTACCGGGCTTCGGAGCGATCCATTCACAGTTCTTGCCGAAGTATTCGGCTGCGTCGGGTTTGAGCGGATTGACGGCAATCACCGGCACGCCGGCTTTCTTCACCATTTCCATGCCTTCGGCGTTCTCGTGAATGGTCGTCACCCAGTCGATATCGTTGGTAACCGTCGGATCGGCACCCCACATCACGAGAAGCTCGCATTTCTCAGCAAGCACTTCCCAGGCCGTCTGCTGTTCGTAGACACCGTTGGAACCGATCACATAGGGAAGGATCACCTGTGCACAACCCGTTGAGTAGTCGCCGTAGTGGCCGGTAAAACCGCCATTGAGGTTGAGCACGCGCTGCATCAGGTTGCGGGCAGAACCAAGATTACCGGCACTCATCCAGCCGTAGCTGCCGCCGTAAATCGACACGGGGCCATACTTTTCACGAACGCGCTTGAGTTCCGAAGCAACGAGCTCCAGAGCCTTGTCCCAGGTGACACGAACGAAGGGTTCAGAACCACGGCCTTTGCGCCGGCTTTGTAGCCCTTTTCCAGATAGCTCTTGCGAACCATCGGGTAGCGGATGCGGGCAGCGTTGTACGGCTGCTGTGCGATTGCCTGCAACTGCAGCGACGGTGCCTTATCGAATTCGACCGGATCCAAGCGTTCGATCTTGCCGCCCTTGACATGAACGCGGTACACACCCCAATGCGATGCATTCATCACTTCGGCGTCATTCAGAACGGACTTGCCGAGTTCAAACGTGCGGGAAAGCTTGAGTTCGTTTTGGCCCTTCAAAACGGGACCGGCCACTACGCCGCCCTTGTACTTTTTGACGCCAGTCTTGGCTGCTTCTTTGGCTGAAGGCGCAGCGCCTGCGGCAGGAACGGCGGCAGCCACGGTGGCTGCGCCGGCTACTTTGAATAAATCACGACGGTTGAGCATTTGTCTTCTCATCCTTGATTATTTTCCCCTGGGTCGTTTCATTCGCGCGCTGTCGCACGAGGACATCGGGGATTTCAATGTTGAACGGTGCCTGATGGTGTTCTGCTGGTTTGTTTATTTCTTGGCGTGGGCCTGCAGATACTTAAACATCACGGCATTGGCGCCGGCACGCGTGTGGCCCGTACGACCGCCTTTGGCGGGCAGCACACTAGCCCACTGGTTGGCCGTGAAGTGATCGGCCTTGGGAGCAGCATGGCACATGGAGCAAGCTTCGGCATGACGAGCTTTACCTTGCTGCCAGAGCTTGTTGAGATTGTTCGTGAGTTTGACGCTCTGCACCCACCCTTCTGCGGTGGCCTTCACCCACTTATTTTCCTGAACGACCTTTTCGCCAGCCTTAGGATTAGTCTTGACGGCACTTTCTTCGTCAAAGGAGCCATACTCAATGCGAACGCCGGGTTCGGCAAAGATCATGGAAGGATATTCGGCAAGCGTCCACCCGGAAATGCGAACGTAAGACAGACTGCCTTGTTTTTTCAGAACCGTCACGGGAACAGCGGCACCGATCTTTCCAAGGTAACTTCCCTTAGTCGTCTTATTGAAGTCCAGCACACCCGTCGTATAGAGCGTGGCAGACGAAGCTGTACCGACCATGGCCAGAAGGGCTGCGGCTGTCATCAGCTTTTTGATCATCTCAGCTCTCTCCTCTTTATAGATTGCTTATCGATCCCGCCGCTTCTCCGGGCGACGGAAAACGTACTTTTGCAACCTAGTGCGTCCCGCATCGAAAGCAGATCCCGAAACATTAGAGTTATCTCTCGATAAGAGCAAAAAGAATAACGAATAGCAGCTAGCCTCTGGTTTTAATGTATTCTTTTAGGAAGTTACAAACAAAAAGGCCCCTTTCCGTCAGAAACTTGAGTTTCTCGGAAAGGAGCCTTTGTCGCGCGGCAAGCGCGGGGAGTCAAGAGACTCCCTTGATTACGGCTTACTCATCCTTCTTACCTTCGGAGTCACCTTCATCCCGACGGGTGAAGAGTTCTTCCGCAGCACGACGGGCAGCCGACAGACCCTGAGAGTTTGCAGAAGCTTCGCTGTCGAAAGCGAATTCTTCGCGGATCTTCTCGGCTTCGGCCTTGGTGTCCATACCTTCGAAGAATTCTTCTGCAGCCAGACGTGCGTCGGACGGTTCCTGCGCCTGAGCCAGACGCTGTTCCATCACTTCCTTCTCGCGGCGAGCCTTGTGGTAGGCAAGGCCGGTACCGGCAGGAATCAGGCGACCGACAATGACGTTTTCCTTCAAGCCGCGCAGATCGTCGCGCTTGCCCATGATGGCAGCCTCGGTGAGCACGCGAGTGGTTTCCTGGAAGGAAGCCGCCGAGATGAAGGAGTCGGTCGACAACGAAGCCTTCGTGATACCGAGCAGCACGTTCTGGTACGTAGCGGGCGTGCCGCCGTTGGCCTTGACGCGATCGTTTTCGTCGAGCATTTCGCTGCGTTCGACCTGTTCGCCCGGGATGAAGTGCGTATCGCCCGCATCCACAATCTGCACACGGCGAAGCATCTGACGAACAATCACTTCGATGTGCTTGTCGTTGATCTTCACACCCTGCAGACGGTACACGTCCTGAACTTCGTCCACGATGTAACGAGCCAAAGCTTCGATACCGAGCAGACGCAGAATGTCGTGCGGATCGGCCGGACCTTCAACGATTTCTTCACCGCGCTGAACCATCTGGCCGTCGTGCACGAGAATCTGCTTGTCCTTGGAGATCAGGCATTCGTGCTCGTTGCCGTTCAGATCGGTAATGATCAGACGCTGCTTGCCCTTGGTTTCCTTACCGAACGTGACGGTACCGGTTTCCTCGGCGAGCATACCGGCATCCTTCGGGCTGCGGGCTTCAAAGAGCTCGGCCACACGCGGCAGACCACCCGTAATGTCGCGGGTCTTCTGGCTTTCGCGCGGGATACGGGCAAGAATCTCACCTTCGTGGATCTTCTGACCGTCGCGCACCACAATAATGGCGTTGACGGGCAACTGAATCGTCACAGTGTGATCCGTACCCGGAATCTTGACGTCGTTGCCGTCTTCGTCAACGAGGTGCACCACCGGACGCATCACGTTGGCGGCAGTCGTCTTCGTACCCTTACTCTTGGAACCGGCGGCGGTGCGCTTCGGGTCGATGACGACCATCGAGCTCAAGCCCGTGACTTCGTCGACCTGATTCATCACGGTCACATTCTCGACCACATTTTCGAAACGAACGGTACCGGCGTATTCGGACACGATCGGCAAGGTCATCGGATCAAACGTCGCGAGCTGCTGACCTGCTTTGACTTCGCTGCCGAGGCTGCACAGCAGCGTGGCGCCGTAGGGAACCTTATGGCGTTCACGTTCACGGCCGGACTGAGCGTCGTTGATAACGATTTCACCGGAACGAGAAATCACGACAAGTTCGCCGTTGCCGTTGGTCACATAACGCATGGCATCCGTGAAGGCCACCAAACCGGAGTTCTTGGCTTCCACGCTGCTTGCCACGGCGGCACGAGAAGCGGCACCACCGATGTGGAACGTACGCATGGTGAGCTGAGTACCCGGTTCACCGATGGACTGAGCGGCGATCACACCGACAGCTTCGCCGGCGTTGACCAGCGTACCGCGACCGAGATCGCGGCCGTAGCACTTGGCGCACAGGCCGTAGCGGGTTTCGCAAGTCAGCGGCGTACGCACCTTGACCATATCAATGCCTTCGGCATCGATCTTGTCGCAGATCTTTTCGTCGATGAGCGTACCGCGAGCCACAACCACGTTGTGCTGCATGTCGAAAACGTCTTCAGCGGTCACGCGGCCAAGGATACGGTCACGCAAGGCCTGAATGACTTCACCGCCTTCCACGAGAGCGCGCATTTCAACGCCGTTGGTCGTGCCGCAATCATCTTCGAGCACCACCAAATCCTGCGTCACGTCAACGAGACGACGTGTCAGATAACCGGAGTTAGCGGTCTTCAGAGCCGTATCGGCCAGACCCTTACGAGCACCGTGAGTCGACACGAAGTACTGCAGAACGTTCAGACCTTCGCGGAAGTTCGAGGTAATCGGCGTTTCAATAATCGAGCCGTCGGGCTTGGCCATCAGACCACGCATACCGGCAACCTGACGAATCTGCGCTGCCGAACCGCGAGCACCGGAGTCAGCCATCATGTAGATGGAATTGAACGATTCCTGGCTCACCTTTTCACCATGGCGGTTGACGACAGGTTCGCTTGAGAGCTCCTTCATCATCACCTTGCCGACTTCGTCAGCCGTACGGCCCCAGATGTCGATCACCTTGTTGTAGCGTTCGCCCTTGGTCACAAGACCGGAGGTGTACTGCTCTTCGATCGCCTTGACTTCGTTTTCAGCCGCGCTCACCAGCTCGAACTTCTTCTGCGGCACGGACATGTCGCCGATGCAAATCGAGATGCCGGCGCGTGTAGCCAGACGATAGCCGTTGTCCTTGAGCTTATCGGCGAAGATCACCGTCGCGCGCAGACCGCAACGGCGGTAGCACACGTTGATCAGACGAGCGATTTCCTTCTTCTTGAGCGTGCGGTTGAGTTCGGCAAAACTCATACCCTGAGGCAGAATTTCCGAGAGAAGCGCACGACCGACAGTCGTTTCATAACGCTTGACGACAGGTCGGAACTCGTCGCTGCCTTCGACCTTCTCAAATTCGCGGATGCGAACCGTGCAACGCGTCTGCAGGGCAACCTGGCCTGCGTCCAAAGCACGCTGCACTTCAGCCGTATCGGCAAAGAAGATGCCTTCACCCGGTGCATTGATGCGTTCGCGGGTGGCATAGTACAGACCGAGCACCATGTCCTGAGACGGCACGATGGACGGGTCGCCGTTAGCCGGGAAGAGCACGTTGTTCGACGAAAGCATCAAGCAACGGGCTTCGAGCTGAGCTTCAAGCGACAGCGGCACGTGCACAGCCATCTGGTCACCGTCGAAGTCGGCGTTGAAGGCCGCGCAAACAAGCGGGTGCAGCTGGATGGCCTTGCCTTCAATGAGCTTCGGCTCAAAAGCCTGAATGCCGAGGCGGTGCAAAGTCGGCGCACGGTTGAGCATCACGGGATGCTCGTAAATCACTTCTTCGAGGATGTCCCAAACGACGGGTTCCTGATTGTCCACCATCTTCTTGGCGCTCTTGATCGTGGTCGCCAGACCGCGCTGTTCGAGCTTGTTGAAGATGAAGGGCTTAAAGAGTTCAAGCGCCATCAGCTTGGGCAGGCCGCACTGATGCAGACGCAATTCCGGACCCACCGTAATCACGGAACGACCAGAGTAGTCGACGCGCTTACCGAGCAGGTTCTGACGGAAGCGGCCGGACTTGCCCTTGATCATGTCAGCGAGCGACTTGAGCGGACGCTTGGACGGACCGGTCATCGCCTTGCCGCGGCGGCCGTTGTCGAGCAGACTGTCGACAGCTTCCTGCAACATGCGCTTTTCGTTACGCACGATGATATCCGGCGCCTTGAGTTCAAGGAGCTTCTTCAGACGATTGTTGCGGTTGATGACGCGGCGATACAGATCGTTCAGATCGGAGGTCGCAAAGCGGCCGCCGTCAAGCGGCACCAACGGACGCAGGTCGGGCGGAAGCACCGGAAGCACTTCCAGGATCATCCACTCGGGCTTGATGCCGGAGCGCTGGAAGCCTTCAAGCACCTTCAGGCGCTTGGCAAACTTCTTGATCTTTGCTTCCGAGGTCGTGCCCGAAAGTTCCTGACGCAGATTGGCGACTTCCTGATCAATGTCGATGTTGTGCAGAAGCTCGCGGATTGCCTCGGCACCCATCATCGCCTTGAAGTCGTTGCCATACTCTTCGGTCTTGAGGATCAGTTCCTCTTCCGTAAGCAGCTGGCCGCGTTCAAGCGGCGTGAGGCCGGGATCGACCACGCAGTAGGCTTCGAAATAAAGCACACGTTCGATGTCGCGCAGCGGGATGTCGAGCACCATGCCCATGCGAGAGGGCAGGCTCTTTAAGAACCAAATGTGCGCAACGGGGCTGGCCAGTTCAATGTGGCCCATGCGTTCGCGGCGCACCTTGGAGAGCGTCACTTCAACGCCGCACTTTTCGCAGACGACGCCGCGGTGCTTCAGGCGCTTGTACTTACCGCACAAGCACTCGTAATCCTTGATGGGCCCGAAGATCTTGGCGCAGAACAGGCCGTCGCGTTCGGGCTTGAAGGTACGGTAGTTAATCGTCTCCGGCTTCTTGACCTCGCCGAAAGACCACGAACGGATCTTCTCGGGAGAGGCGATGCCGATCTTAATGGCGTCGAAGTGTTCGTCAGCCATCGACTGACGGAACATGTCACGAATCAGATTCATGCTGGTTTATTCCTTCGAAGATTCCTCGTTTTTCACGAGATCAATGTCAATGCCGAGCGAACGGATTTCCTTGACGAGCACGTTGAACGATTCGGGCATGCCCGCATCGATCTTGTGTTCGCCGCCGACGATGTTTTCGTAGACCTTGGTACGACCGTTGACGTCGTCGGACTTCACCGTCAGCATTTCCTGCAACACGTAGCTCGCGCCGTAAGCTTCCAGAGCCCAAACTTCCATTTCGCCGAAACGCTGGCCGCCAAACTGAGCCTTACCGCCCAAGGGCTGCTGCGTGACGAGCGAGTACGGACCGGTTGAGCGAGCGTGCATCTTATCGTCGACCAAGTGGTGCAGCTTCAGGAAGTGCATGAAGCCCACGGTCACCGGACGATCGAATGCATCACCCGTGCGACCATCGTACAGCGTGGCTTGCGTCTTGGCAGGCGTCAGCTGCAACTTCTTGGCTTCTTCATCCGGGAAGGCCAGGTCGAGCATCATCCGGATCTGCTCTTCGCTCGCACCGTCGAACACGGGCGTGGCAAAGGGCATGCCGTTGGCGAGATTCTTCGCCAATTCCATCAGCTCTTCGTCATTGAGACTGTCGAGATCTTCCTTCTTGCCGGTGCGGTTGTACACCTCGTTCAGGAAAGCGCGGATCTGAGCGGCCTGCTCGGTCTTGAGCATTTCGGCAATGCGCCAGCCAATACCCTTGGCGGCCCAGCCCAGATGCACTTCGAGAATCTGACCGATGTTCATACGGGACGGCACGCCGAGCGGGTTCAAGCAAATGTCGGCGGGACGACCGTCTGCCATGTACGGCATGTCTTCAATCGGGCAGATCTTGGAGACCACACCCTTGTTACCGTGACGGCCGGACATCTTGTCGCCAGGCTGCAGACGGCGCTTCTCAGCAATAAAGACCTTGACCATCTTCAACACGCCCGGAGGCAGTTCGTCGCCGCGGTTGAGCTTATCGCTCTTACGAGCAAAGAGCTCCTTGTTTTCTTCGCGCTTGTCGTCAACAACCTTTCGGGCGAGGTCAATGATCTTCTGGTCTTCTTCGCTTTCCATACGGATTTCGAAGAGATCGTAGCCCGTGATGGCGTGCAACTGATCGGACGTAAGGGTCGTTCCGGACTGAATGCCGGCAGGACCGCCCGAAGCAACACGGCCAACCAACTGGCGGCGCAGACGCGAGAAGACGTCGTCTTCCACAATACGAAGAGCGTCCTTCAAGTCTTTTTCGTAGCGCTTGAGCTGTTCATCGATAATCGAGCGAGCACGCTTGTCCTTCTCTACGCCTTCACGCGTAAAGACCTGAACGTCAATCACGGTGCCGGCCATACCGGAGGGCACACGCAGAGACGTATCCTTCACGTCGCTTGCCTTTTCACCGAAGATCACGCGCAGGAGTTTTTCTTCCGGCGTGAGCTGAGTTTCACCCTTCGGAGTGACTTTGCCGACCAGCACGTCACCAGCGGAAACTTCCGCACCGATGAACACGATGCCGGAATCGTCGAGACGGCTCAACTGGTTCTCGGACAGATTCGAAATGTCGCGCGTGATGTCTTCAGGGCCGAGCTTGGTGTCACGGGCCACTACGTCGAGTTCTTCGATGTGAATCGAAGTGTAGCGGTCATCGGCAACTACGCGTTCGGAAATCAAAACCGAGTCTTCGTAGTTGTAGCCGTTCCACGGCATGAAGGCAATAAGCATGTTCTGGCCGAGAGCAAGTTCGCCCATATCGGTCGAAGCACCGTCGGCGAGTACGTCGCCGGCGGCAATCACATCGCCCTTCTTGACGATCGGACGCTGGTTCAGCGTCGTCGAACCGTTGGAACGAGTGAACTTCTGCAGCGTGTAGATATCCACACCGACTTCACCGGCCACGCTTTCTTCGTCGTTGACGCGAACCACAATACGGTTGGCGTCAACGTATTCGATCATGCCGCCGCGCTTGGCCTGCACGGTAGCCTTGGAGTCAACGGCCACCGTACGTTCCACGCCGGTACCCACCACGGGTTTTTCCGGACGCAAGCAAGGCACGCCTTGACGCTGCATGTTCGAGCCCATCAAAGCACGGTTAGCGTCGTCGTGTTCCAAGAACGGAATCAGCGAAGCGGCCACGGACACAATCTGAGCCGGAGCCACGTCCATGTACTGGATGCGATCGGGCGAAGCCATGATGAATTCGCCGTTTTCACGGGCACTCACGAGCTCGCCGATGAGTTTGCCATTTTCATCCATTTCTGCGTTGGCCTGGGCAATCACGTAGTTGCCTTCTTCGATGGCCGACAGATAGTGGATGTTTTCCTTGCCCTTCAGAGCAACGCCGTTTTCAACCTTGCGATACGGCGTTTCGAGGAAGCCGTAGTCGTTGAGGCGAGCGTACAGAGCCAGCGAATTGATCAGACCAATGTTCGGACCTTCAGGCGTCTCAATCGGGCAGACACGGCCGTAGTGCGTAGCGTGCACGTCGCGGACTTCAAAGCCGGCGCGTTCACGCGTCAAACCACCCGGACCAAGGGCCGAAATACGGCGCTTGTGCGTGATTTCGGACAACGGGTTGGTCTGATCCATGAACTGCGACAGCTGCGAGGAGCCGAAGAACTCGCGAATGGCTGCCGAAATGGGCTTGGAATTGATCAGATCCTGCGGCGTGAGTCCGTCGCTTTCGGCCGAACCGAGACGTTCGCGAACGGCACGCTCAACGCGCACAAGACCGGAGCGGAACTGGTTTTCGGTCAGTTCGCCCACGCAGCGTACGCGACGATTGCCCAAATGGTCAATATCGTCAACGCCGTGGATTTCCACGGTGCGCTTGTTGCCTTCGGCGTCAGTCAGAACCACCTCGTCAGCGCCGTTACGCAAAGCAACGAGCACCTGCATCGTGTCGATG
>OWJQ01000670.1_pt1 | contig 19472 bp, 14 predicted proteins | sample 1732711 | NCBI WGS metagenome assembly OWJQ01 (sample SAMN05065745, study PRJEB22554) | human gut metagenome | biome: ENVO:2100002; feature: ENVO:00000062; material: ENVO:00002003 | host: Homo sapiens | place: USA | reverse complement strand
TTATGCGATCGTCGGCAGCGTCAGATGTGTATAAGAGACAGATGCAGACCCATGAAGGCCTTCTGGATGGCGCCGAAAGCGTGACCGTGGTTGTCCGGATCGCTCAGGAAGCGAGTCAAACCCGTGAACTGGTCATAGGACAGATGGATCGTACGCTGCACGGAGTAGTGCGACAGATGAGCCATGGCAAGAGACGTACGCTGCAGAGCGAGAGCAACGGGCAACGGATTGAAGTTGCCGGACGGGAAGATACCGCCCTTGACACCGTCGCCGTCCACAAAGTACTTGGCAACCTGGCTCGATTCCTTACGATATTCTTCGGAAGCGTTGAGAACCGTAGCGGGATTGTCATCCGTGCTGTTGATCTGAACCGTGATCTGTTCGTTCAGGTCCTTAAGAGCACGCTTGGCTTCGGACAAACCGTAAACGGTCACACGGAAGGACAACGGATCCTGCAACGGGCGGGCATTGTCGGCATCCCAAAGATAGGAACCCTTCAGAGCAGCGCGCATATCGGCGGCTGTCTGAGCCAGGCCTTCAAACGGGCGCTGACCGACGGTCTGCGGAAGGATCGGAGCAACGTTGCCGTTCAAGCCTTCGAGAGAAAGACCGTATACGGTCGGCGTCAGCTGAATGACGCGAGCGGCGTTGCGAGCAGCTTCGATGGCATAAGCAACAGCCACGGAGTTGTTCGACAGAATAGCCAGAGCGTCCTTGCCTTCCGGAACGAGCGGGGTAATACCGGCCTTCTTCAGAGCGGTCTTGCCGTCAACGACCTTACCCTTCACTTCAGCTTTCCATTCGCCGATCATCACGGCACCGACGTGAGAAGCCATCAGAATGTCAGCTTCGCCGATGGAGCCTTCGGAAGGAATCAACGGGGTCACGCCCTTGTTCAAGAAATCGCGGTAGAGTTCGGCAACGCGGGGCTGAGCGCCGGACTTGCCGGTCAGCAGCGTATTCAGACGAACCACCATGGACAGACGTGCCAGATTGGTCGGCATCATCTTGCCGACAGCGGCGGAGTGAGAACGCAGAGCGTTGTAGTTGAAAGCACGCGAAGCCTTAATCACGGCGTCCGTGAGCTTGCCGTCAGCCGTAAAGAGCTTCTGATCCTTGTTGAGGCCAACGCCCACCGTAAGGCCATAGACCTGCTGGCCGGAAGCGGCCGAGCGCAAAACGAGCTTGTAGCTGTCTTCCAACAACTTCATTGCCTTCGGAGCAATCGCCACATCGGCTTCGTTGTTGGCAATCTTCCAAGCATCTTCGATCGTGAGATTGGTGCCGTCAAGCGTGATAGTGGCAGCATTGACTGCACCACACATGATCAAAGCAGCCGTCATTGCGGTTACCTTCGCGGACTTTGTCATTTCTACTCCTTCAATTTTGACAAAACATGCGATCGTTTGTTGATGGGAGCCCTACCGAATAAAAGCTCCCGCTAGATTTGGACAATCTGCTTATTAGGGCAGTTTGTATTTGAATTCGTGGCATTCGTTGCAATAAGCGGCAGGCTTGCTGTGTTCCTTGTGGCAAGCCGTGCAGGAAATTCCCGTGCCGTAGTGATGCGAACGATGCGGGTTCGGTTCATCAAGCTTGTCGGTCTTCTTGGCCAACGCTTCATACGTGCCATGACAAGACATGCACTGCTTGTCGTCGGGCACCACGAAGGCGTTTCCGGCCACTGCATTTTCCTGCGTGTGACAGAACGTGCAGTCCTTGATGACTTTCTCGTGATGTTTCTGAACCTTGAAACTGGCCATATCAGCAGCTGCAGCCGGAGCAGCGGCCATTGCGGCTGCGCAAATCAGACCGAAAGCAGCAGCCAGAGTTTGAATCTTCTTCATTGTTGTTTCCTCTTACTGGGTCTGCGACTTAGAGCGCAACCGGGGTCATCTTCAAGCACGTGTCAGCAGCCACGCGTCCCATCACCAGGCCGTCGGCAATCGCGCAACCGCCCAAACGGCTCGCACCGTGCGTACCGCCGGTCACTTCGCCGCAGGCAAACAGCCCCGGAATGATCTTGCCCATCACGTCGTGTACCTGGGCCTTGGCCGTGATGCCGACGCCACCCATGCAGTAGTGCACCTTGGGCCAGACGCGGCAGGCGTAGAACGGAGGATGATCCAAAACGATGGCCAAATCGAGCGCACGCTTGAACTGCGTGTCCTTCTTGTTCTTCACCATGGAGTTCCACTGAGCCACCTGTTCCAGGAACGGCTTGACCGGAATGCCGTAGGCCTTAGCCAGATCTTCAAGCTTGTCGAACTTCTTGATCACGCCGTACTTGAGACCGTTCTTCAGAGTCTGCGCCTTTTCAACACCCTTGCTGTCGGTGAAGCAAACCGGATACACGGGCTTGCCATTTTCCATCAGGCCCAAGATGGCGTCGGTACGTTCCTTACGGTCGGCGAGTTCATTGCAGAAGCGACGGCCGTTGCGAACATCAACCATGATGCCCATCGGGAAGCCGGCAATCGTATTGAACTGGGAAACCAAACCGAAGCCACGTTCGTCCGGAGAGCTCCAAGGACCAAGCTGAATCTGGTCGACCTGAACGGGAGCCGCACCAATGGCAAACATCTTGAGCATGCCTTCGCCGGTTGCACCGGGGTGGTTCGTGGAATCCAGCCGTTCGTCAAGATTGGGATCCTGCTGACGACGGAACCAAATATTGCGAGAGAAACCGCCGGTTGCCATGATGACACCCTTGCGGGCACCGTAACGCTGCAACACACCGGATTCTTCATTGGGGAAGAGGTAGCGTTCACGCACAACCAAACCGACAACTCGGCCGTCATCGTCGCGAATGAACTCTTCCATCTTGGCGCGCAGGTGCAGTTCCACGCCATGCTTGCGGCAGGATTCCGTCAGGGGACGCGTGATGCCGCCGCCTGTGCTTTCAACCGTCTGAAGCGTTCGCGGCACAGAATGGCCACCGAAGTGCTGCACAAAGTCCTTGTACTTGACACCGTGACGCAACGTGAATTCGTAAGCCGGAAGAGAACCTTCCACGACCATTTTCAGAAGATCCACATGCGAAAGACCGCGACCCGAGCGAATCATGTCCGCAAGCATCTGTTCGGGCGAATCCTTGATACCGAACTTTTTCTGCAGGGGAGATCCCGCCACAGAGAACGCGCCGCCGTTAATGGCGGAATTGCCGCCGAAAGCAGGCATCTTTTCAATCAGCAAAACTTCCGCGCCGCCCAAACGAGATTCCAAAGCGGCGGCCAAACCGGCAAAGCCGGAGCCCACCACGATAACGTCATACACCTTGTCAAATTGGGGCTTCTTGGAAGCAGCCTGAGCTGCGGAAGTCGTCGCAGCCACCGCAGCGCCAACAGCTCCGGCCGCAATCAGTTGACGGCGTGAAACTTTGGATTGCATTCATTCTCTCCATAAAAGTTGGGGTAAGCGTCACAACGGTTGTTTCAGGAACAAACGTTCGACTCTTTTGTCTACTTTGGTAGTAAGCAAAAAGCATGCCAATTTTTGGAGAACACAGAATGAAAATGGTCTTAATCCATTGAAATAGAAAGTTTTTTCTTTGTTTTAGAAGACCTAATCACTCCGCTTTCAGTACAAATTACACATCTCTCGTAAAACGAAATATCGTTGATACAATACGAAATATCGTTAGTTAGGAATTTTCACGAAATTTCGTTTTATGTCCGCCGCATCTTCCTGGTCTGCCGCTTCCGTCCTATCCAGTCCCACGGCTTTGCCCCACACGCTGCAAAGTCTCCTGAAAGCACTTGGCAACAACTTTCCTGCCGACGGCATTTTCGTGAACACTTACTACAGCGAAACAAAGGAAGTTCATTTTCTTGCGCACGCCACTCATCAATCAGCTCAAGAGATCTACGACATCGTCCCGTTGGACCGCAATAAGAAAAGCAACGCACAGACTCCCTCTCAAGATCCCGTGTATCGCGTCGACAACATCGAAACGGATCCCTTCACCCATGCGGTAGCCACTCAAGTCATCGCAGACATCCAAAGCTATGTCATGGTGAGGCTTCGTCTCGAAGGGCGACACCTTGGCGTCGCGTGTTTCTATAGCCGTCGGTCAGCAGCTTTTAACGACGCTCACGTTCGACAAATCGAAGAGCTGCGCGACCTGCTGTCGCTGCAGGTTGGCTTTGCACTGTCCTCACGCATTGACCGGCGAAACAGCAAACTCGAATCAATCAACCAACGGTTAACCGATGCCATTCAGCAGTCGCAACCACTGCCGCTGGCGATCCTTCTGAACAACACCCCATCCATGCGTCAGCTTCAGCCGACCATCGAACAGGCCGCCGTTTTTGATATTCCTGTCTTGATCACCGGAGAGTCCGGAACCGGCAAAGAAGTTGTCGCACAAACGATTCACCGTCTTTCCGGTCGCTCATCCCGTCCCTTCGTTCGCGTCAATTGTTCAGCCATCCCGGAATCCCTCATTGAGGCAGAGCTTTTCGGACACGAACCCGGCGCTTTTACCGATGCCCGCAAACTGCACCGCGGTCTGTTTGAGGAGGCCGACGGAGGCACTCTCTTTTTAGATGAAATCGGAGAGCTTCCTCTTTCCATGCAAGCAAAGCTTTTGCATGCTGTTCAAGACAGAAAAATTCGTCGTGTGGGCGCCGCTCATGAAATTCCGGTCAACATCCGAATCATTTCCGCAACCAATCGAAATCTGGCGAAACTGGTTCAACAAAAACGCTTTCGAGTTGACCTCTATTACCGATTGAACGTTCTAAGCCTGCAAATTCGTCCATTGCGCGAGCGTCACGAAGACCTCGAACCGTTACTCAAACTCTTTCTCAACGAAGTGCAGACGAGTTTTCGTCTATCCGTTCCCGCAGAAACGCTCGGTCATCTGTTAGAACAAGCCAAACACTGGCATTGGCCGGGCAATGTTCGCGAGCTTCGGAACGCCGTGGTGCGCTCCGTGCTGGCAATCGCGCAAAACAACACCCCGCCGCGCTTGATTCTTGACGAGCCGAATCAGCAACTTCCGGAAAGCCTGCCCCAGGATCAAGACACTGCTAGCTCCGTTTCTGAAACACGAAGTCTGGTACGGGATGCGACAGGTCAGTGGATTGACTTCGACACCTTGCAGCGGCTTTACTTCAGTGAACTTCTGCAGGCTTGTCACGGTCGCATCGCCGGCCCGAACGGAGCTGCACACATAGCCGGTTTGCATCCCAACACCATGCGCAGTCGCCTGCAAAAACTCCGCGTTCATTTCTCTAAAACTTTTAATGACAGCTATGTCGAAACACCAAATTAACAGTCTTTTGCTTTAGCTCAAATTATGTTTAGATAATTGAATTAAAAGAATTTTTTCATCGACCCACATCCAATTGTGCGTTCAATCGAGTTAGAGAAAAGCTCTATTCAGACCAACCGGTCGGATTGCTCCTATAATCGGTTTCCGAAATTAGCGCCAGGCTAAGACCTGGGGCGCACGCTTTCTCCTAAACTCAAATCAAAGGATTGAACCAATCATGCGGATTACTCCCATTGCAGCTTCCGTGGCAACCTCTCTCCTTTTACTTTCCGGTGCCGCTAACGCTACCGTGACCCTCACCGGCGCCGACCTCACGCAGGATCAGGCTTGGCGTATCGCCCAGGGCGAAGAAGTGGCCATTTCCAAGAAGGCCATGAAACAGGTCACCGACTCCAACCGTTTGGTGATGGCTGCCGCTCGTGCCGGCGTTGAAATCTACGGTTTAACCGTTGGCGTCGGTCTCAACAAGGACCACCACCTCTTTGACGCCAAGGGTGACCTCACCCCCGAAGTGCGCAAGGCCAGCATTGAATTCAACCGCAACATCCTTCGCTCCCACTCCGTGGGCTACGGTCCGGCTCTTTCCAAAGAAGTGACCCGTCTGGCCATGGTTGTTCGTCTGAACACCATGCTGACCGGTCGTTCCGGCGCTCAGCCCCGCGTTGTTGAGCTCTACCGTGACTTCCTCAACAAGGGTGTGACGCCCGTTGTCCCCACCCGCGGCTCCATCGGCGACGCTGACATCACACTGGCTTCCCACATCGGTTCCGTAATGATGGGCGAATGGCGCGCTGAAGTGGACGGCAAGGTCGTCTCCGGCGCCGAAGCTCTGAAGATGAGGGGCATCACTCCGCTGGTTCCCGAAGGCAAGGACGGCCTCGGCATTCTGTCTTCGAACTGTGTTGGCGTTGCCATGACGATGGACGCCATGCGTACGATGCGTCAAGCTCTTAAGGTTTCCCCCGTCGTTTACGGCCTCACCCTTGAAGGCATGAACGGCAACGTGGCTCCGTTCCTCGCTCAGACCGTGAACAACCATCCGCTCACCGGTCTGAAGGAAGCTGCTGCTGAAATGCGCGCTACGCTGAAGGGTTCCTACCTCTGGAATTTCGACAAGACCCGTGCTCTGCAGGATCCGCTGTCCTTCCGTACGACCGTGTACACGATCTCTGAAGCAAAGCGCGCTCTGAAGGAACTCGACGAACTCGTCAACATCCAGATCAACAGCTCGGACGACAACCCCGGCGTGATCCTCAACGCCTCCAAGGAAGACTTCGACAAGACCCAGGTCAAGCAGTACTTCGTGGACAAGGACGGTGTCAAGGGCGCCATCATCCCGTCGGCTAACTTCGAACCGCTGCCGATCGCCATCGCCGCCCAGCGTGCCACGATCGCTCTGAGCCACGTCAGCCACAATGCTCTGCACCGCACGATGCGCCTTGACGAAGACCGCTTCTCCGGTCTGGCTCGCTACCTGGCTGGCCCGAACAACCCCAACGGCCATGCTTTCGGTGCTACCGAAGACTCCATGGTCTCGATCTATGCTGAAAACATCGAACTCGCCAACCCGATTTCGATGCACGGCACTCCGGTTGAAGGCAACATCGAAGACTCCGCTTCGAACCTGCCGCGCGTTGCAGAACGCCTGAAGCGCGCTTCGAACAACATGTTCGACCTGTACTCCATGGAACTGCTGCACAACACGCAGGCTATCGATCTGCGCAAGATGAAGCAGGACAACGTCAAGCTCTCCGACAAGACCGGCGCCCTCTACAACGCCTACCGCAAGGTGGTTCCGTTTGTTGAAAAGGACCGCATCTTCTCGGGCGACCTTGAAAACGGCATCAAGATCCTCAAGAGCTGGGAAGTGAAGTAATTCACCCAAACAAGATGAAGTGTCGCAATGGCACTTCATCGGCTTAGTGATGTTGTCAGCGGTCGTGTCGCTCTTTTGCAACACGACCGCTACTTATTTGTTTTTGCAATAAAAACCAAAGACAAAAAACCAATCCGACCGGTCGGATTGTTGTATAATGCGGCCCATAAGAATTGGGAAGCGGTCGTTTTATATTCCCAGTTTTATTTACTATCTCATACGACTGACTCTGGATTGAACAGAGAGCAGCTCTACTTTCTCCAAACTCAAAGGGGGCTTAAATGCAATTTTCTCGTGCTTTGATTGCCGGCCTGGTCTGCTCGGCCTTTGCGGCTGCGGTGTCGGCTGCGCCCGTTACCACGCAGGGTACCGGTGTCGGTAAACATGGCGATGTGACTGTTGCTGTAACGTTTGACAGCGGCAAGATCAAGGACATCAAAATTGTCAAGCAGCAGGAAAACCCCGTGCTGGCAGCGAAGGTCTTTACGGATCTCAAGCAGCACGTAATTGACACGAACTCCGTGCAGCTGGATGCCATTTCCGGCGCCACGTTCTCTTCCAAAGGCTTCCTGGACGCTGTGGCCGATGCTGCCAAAAAAGCCGGCGTGACGCTCAGCAAGGCTGATAAGAAGGCTATCAAAAAGGCCGTCAAAGCTCTTCCGAAGGAATCTTCCTACGATGTGGTCGTGATCGGTGCCGGTGGCGCCGGTTTCTCCGCTGCTATCGAAGCCAAGAATGCCGGCGCTAACGTCGTGCTTCTGGAAAAGATGCCTGCCGTCGGCGGTAACTCCCTGATTTCCGGCGCTGAAATGAACGCAGCTAAGAACTGGGTTCAGCCTAAGCTCGGCATCAACGATGACTCCCCCGAACTGCACGCTGAAGACACCTACAAGGGCGGTGACATGAAGGGTGACATGAACGTCATCAAGGTAATGACACATAACGCTCTTGACGCTGCCAAATGGTGCCGTGACTACCTCGGCGTTCGCTTCGAAGACGACAACCTCTTCTTCTTCGGCGGTCACTCCCGCAAGCGCGCCCTGATTCCGGTCGGCCACACCGGCACGGAATTCATCACCAAGTTCCAAGCCAAGGCTGATGAACTGGGCATTCCCGTCATCACCAACATGAAGGCCGAAGAACTCATCAAGGATAAGTCCGGCCGCGTTGTCGGCGTCAAGGCCACGATGAACGGCGCAAGCTACACCTTCAACGCCAAGGGCGGTGTTGTGCTCGCAACGGGTGGCTTCGGTGCCAACCCCGAAATGGTTAAGAAGTACAACCCGAAGATCGACGAACGCTTCAAGACCACCGACGCCCCGGGCACGACAGGTGAGGCTCTCTACATGGCCGAACGTGCTGGCGCTCAGCTCGTCAACATGGGCTACATCCAGACCTATCCGATCTGCGACCCGATCTCCGGCGTGATCGAACTGATCGCTGACGCTCGCTTCGACGGCGCCATCATGCTCAATCAGGAAGGCAAGCGCTTTGTGGAAGAACTGCAGCGCCGTGACGTGCTGTCCGAAGCCATCCTGAAGCAGACCGGCGGCTACTGCTGGGTGCTCTGGAACGACAAGATCGGTTCGATTTCCAACACCGTCAAAGAACATCCGACGGAATACGAAGCATTCACCAAGCAGGGCATCATGGCTACCTGTGATGATCTGAAGTGCGTAGCTGACTTCACCAAGATTCCGTTCGACAGCCTCAAGGGAACGGTCAATCGCGTCAGCTCCATGACCGGCAAGGGCAACGACAAGGACTTCAACCACCGCTCCGGCTTGGTTGACATGACGCAGGGCAAGTACTACGTCATCAAGGCCGTTCCGAGCGTTCACCACACGATGGGCGGCGTGCGTATCAACGAAAAGGCACAAGCTCTGACGGCTGAGGGCAAGGCGATTCCGGGTCTCTGGGCTGCCGGTGAAGTCACGGGTGTGACGCATGGCACGAACCGCCTCGGCGGCAATGCTTATACCGATATCATCGTGTTCGGTCGCATCGCTGGTAAGGCTGCCGCTGAAGCCGCTAAATAATAGTTCGTAGCCAGCAGAGGCGCGACACATTGCGCCTCCAAGATTTTGTGAATTTGCCTCGGTGTTCTCTCCGCACCGAGGCTTTTTTATCGACTCCAAACTGAAGCCAACTCCGAACTTTCCAACAACCATTAACCGAAATCTAACTTAAGAGCAAACGATCTCTATAACCCAAACTTTTCCACGCATCCCTGTACGATTCAAAATTTAAATCCGGCACATTAAGGGTTTCCACTTTATCCTCTTCACTACATTTCTTCTTGTCCCTCAAAAATCTCCTATCTAAGCTGAGGGATTAGTACTTCAGGTTAATAGTCATACCCCTTTGTGACGGCCTGGAGTCACCATGGAGACTTGAATATGAAATCAGTTTCGCGTCGCTCTTTCGTCACGCTTTTGGGTACAAGCGCGGCATCTGCTCCAATTTTGTTCAACACCATTGGTTCTGCAGTGGCATCTGATAAAACAGATCCGGCAAGAAAGCACATCAAAGGTGTCAAGATGGCGCTTACGGACGAAGAAATTGCCATTCTCAACGGCAAACAAGGCCCAACGATGGCCAAAGTCCTAAAGTCCGTGATTGCTTACGGAGATGCTTTTGAAGCACCTTATCTACTTGATGTGTCCAATGACGGTCATTGGGTGACAGGCATGGGCCAGAAGGGCTTGGACGCTTTATACGACCTGGCCGACGTTCTCATAGAAGGAGGCGTCAAAGCAAAGCGTCCGTTCACCATCGATCCGTACCCGATGGACTACGAAAACATTGAATACACGGAAGAAGAGAAGAAGGAAAACGCCAGTCTTTACTGCCATCAGGAACGATGGGACAAACAAGTCGTCAAGCTTGGCCTAAGAGACGGCAGCAAGAAGAGTTTTTCCTGTACCTGTTACCTGCCTGAAGTGGGCAATCGCCCCAAATTCGGTGACGTACTCGCTTGGGCAGAATCAAGTGCAGTCGTCTACGCGAACAGTGTCATCGGAGCACGATGCAATCGCAACAGCGGTCCGATTGAGATGCTTTGCTCCATTGCCGGCAAGACCCCCTATTTCGGCTTCTTGACCGATGAAGCCCGTCAAGCTACTTGGCATATTGAAATCAAAACCTCTAAGTTACCGACAGCTACTCTTCTCGGTTCAGCTATTGGAATGAAAGTCGGCGCGGAAGTTCCCTACATCACCGGTCTTGACCAGTTCCTGGGGACGTACTTGTCCGAAGCCGTAGACGACTACCTGAAGGACTTCGGCGCTGCAACGGCGTCTAACGGTGCTGTCGGCCTCTACCACGTTGAAAATATCACCCCTGAAGCAAAGAAGCTCGGTAAAAAACTTCTGACCAAAACGGCAAAAACCTTTGTTATCACGGATGAAGTTCTGGCACAAACCAAAGCCAACTATCCCGTCCTTTGGAAAGATCCGGAAGCTCGTCCCCGCTACGCCTTTGTGGGTTGCCCCCATTTGACGCTCAACCAGTTACGCGAGTGGGATCTACGGGTTGACACGGCACTGCGCGCCGCAGGAAGAGATAAACTGGAGATTCCGCTCATCCTTTGTGCCTCTCCGCTGGTCATCGATCGTTTAACTCCGGCACAGGTTTCCCGCATGAAGAAAAATGGAATCCACATCAGCTTCCTTTGCGGTGCCATGTACATGATCAACAAAGTGAGCGCCAGTTATCCGTGCATCACCAACTCAAATAAGCTAAGAACCTATTCCACTGCTCGTTTCTACGAAGACGATGAATTGCTGTCGTACGTCGTAACCGGCAAGAAGCCGCAAAAGGCCTGATAGGAGGATTAGATATGTCAAGAACTTTTAAAGGTCGCGTGGTTCTATCCGGGGCTGTTAAGGGCGAAGCTGCCGTCTCTCGTCAAGGCTTCAATACGCTTGCCACTTACTATGCCGGCATGGCGGATCGCAGTCCCCTGTGTCATGACCAGGGCAATCCGGATTTGTACAAGAAGCCCATTGCCGGAAAAATCATCTGCTTGCCTCAGACGATCGGTTCGACCACCGGTGGCATGATCATTCAGTGCGCCGCCAAAATCGGTATCGGCCCCAAGGCCATGCTTTACGCAAAGCATATTGATACGGTAAGCGCTGCAGGCATCCTGCTGGCTGACATCTGGGATAACAACCGGATTGTCTGCGTTGATGAGTTAGGCGACGATTTCTTGAACACCGTTAAAACTGGAGACACCGTGTCTATTGCTGAAGATGGCACTGTAACCGTCGGCTAAATCGGTATTTGTTCGTGGTCGATTGATAAGTCCAATCAAAATGCAGGGTAATGACTACAATCTCGTAAGATACAGCCCAAGTATTAACCCGTTCATTCGGCCACGAACAGCAAGACACCTGAGAGTACCGTTCAGATGATCTCTTTTCTGGCCTTGAAGAGAAGAGAAATTTTTCCTATGCGTCCGCCTTCCTCCAATTGGCTCAAAGAAATTGAAGTCTTCAGGAATCGCGACTCTGACGACTCGTACAACATTCCTATCTATCCGTGGCTTGCCCCTCCCCTTCATCCAAAAATTCGATCCCTGATTGAGCGATGGGGTGTTGAAAAGGAGGTGCCAGCAAACGCTCCTGTTCTCGGACACATCAATGAGCGCGTCGATAAGCTTGTACTTGTTAAGTCCGGTGTGACAGCACGAAATTTCGGTTCAGCTTGTTCTGTTGAACGCCCCTCTGTCGCCTTTTCTGTCCCTGGGCGTCTTGCCTGCGGTAATCTGAATTTCTTTTCTCAGCGACCTTGTATAGGCAGTTATTACGCCCTAGTACCAAGCGTAGTTGTCAGCATTCCGCAGTCTCTCTTGTTTAAGGTCTGCGAACAGGATCCTGGGATGCTACTGTTGTGCGCAACCGAATTTGAGCTTATCAATTTATCAGATCGACTTGGCTTTGGCACTCACTCTCGACTTGGAGTTGAAGACAGGTTACTGGCCTATTTTCTAACCTGGTCCGTTGCTTTCGGTCGTGAGGAACTTATTGAAGGAGAACCTTGGGTTGTTTTTCCCACACCACTGCGTGGAACTGCACTGCAAAGTGTCGTCAGCTGCTCTGCTGCAGCCTTGGAAAGAGCGTTAGGCAATCTCAAACAAGATGGGCACTACATAACTGACAACGACTCAGCTCGCATTCGTCTTTCCGTGCTGGAACCTATCCACAAATGGATTCGTAACAACGAAGAAAAATCCAGTAACTGGCATCGCCATCGTCTGCATCAGATTCTGCACGAAACTCAACCTTCGAAATAAAGCAACATGCCTCTGATCGTCATCCTCTCAGGCAACCGCAAGGTCTCACCATTCATGGAACCACTCCAACGACCAGACTTGTGATTGACGATTGTGAAGGAAACACAATTGTCTGAACCTGTTTCCCTCCTTCGAATAGACAGGATTTCCGCTTCCCGCAAGCGGAAACTGACTGTTTCTTCGTTGTTGACATTGCCCGAATCTTCTCTCCCCCTTTCTAAGAAATAACGGCTGTCTCTCTCCTTCGCAACATCATTTCAGTGCTTTTGTTTTTTCTCATTTCGATGTTGCCAAAAAACAACTAATAACTTCTTCAAGTTATTGGAGAACATAGTTTTGGAACAGATTTTCGAGAAAAAACCCTAACTCCACCTCACTTAGAGAAAACAGCTGATCTAAGTAATTACCCACCTTTGATTGGCGTCTCTTCTCCAAACCAAAACATCTACTCCTTTTTCATCTGTATTTACGAGTTTCTACACCCTTCTGCTTAGGTCGAACTAATTCTTGCAAAGTGACACGATAAGTCGCGAGAGAGGCGCCCAAAGCCAATACAACAGAGACGCAAAGCCCGTCTTCACGTCCTACTTCAAAGCTAAGCGCAATAAAAAACTCTCGTTTAACAGCTCTCCCAAGATGAACTCATCCTGGCTCGGTTTGCTGTTTAAAACAGTCTGAAGGAGAAAACTTATGACCAATTTCTCGAACATTTCTGAATCTCCGGTCCAATTCACGCGCCGCAACCTGTTTAAGAGCGCAGCTGCCGGTGCAGCAACGATGGCGACCGCAGGTCTTTCTGTTGCGCAAGCAGCTCCTAAGAAAGAAGGCACCTATGCAAACAATGGCGCCCCGGAAGCTCTGCGCATTCGCAACGATCGCATTTCGGATGAAAACAAGAAGACGCTGATGGCTCTTCCCTGCAAGTACGTTCCGGTTGCGGTGAAGTTCTACGCGGTTAAGCCTGAAAACTTTGGTTTGAAGTACAAGCACACGGACAAGCGGATGTCTCTGTGCCAGTTCGTGAGCTACGCACAAAAGACGCACTCCTCCTTCTACATCGACAAGACCAATGAAGACTGCATGGGTCGCACGGTGCTCGGCATGGTCCAGGAACCCCCGCTTGGCGCCTCCGGTCAGGCTGGCTTCGATTTCGGTGTGTTCCGCAACCAGGACGCCAACTCCCGCCTGTATTACAACATTCCGACCGCCATTCGCGACACGATCAACTATGTGATCTTCTCTCCGATTGATCAGTGCGAATTCAACCCCGACGTTGTTGTTTTCGTTGGCGACACCGACATGGCCGACATCGTCATGCGCGCCACAAGCTACATCTCCGGCGATCTGTGGGAAAGCAAGAGCTCCAGCGTTCTGTCCTGTGCCTGGACCTACATGTATACCTGGCTGTCCGGCAAGGTTAACCATTGCCAGACCGGCATGCACCACGGCATGGGCCGCCGCAAGGTCTACCCGAAGGGTCTCCATATCGTTTCTGTTCCTTATCAGAAACTCGACGAAGTTTGCCTCGCCTTGCGTCAGATGGATTGGCAGCTCATCAGCTTCCGTCCGAACGACAAGGACCAGGACGAACTGCGCCGTCGTATGCGCAACTGGAATGCATTGTCCAAGCAGATCAACGAAAGCTACAGCTTCGCTCTGCCTGAAAACAAGATCCAAAAGTAATCCTTCCGACTGAGCAAGACAGCTCCTGCAAAAAGGAGCTGTCTTTATCGGAATTGAACCATTTGGAGAATCACAATGAAAAAAACATTGATCGCACTCGGCGTTCTTGCAGCTCTGCCTTCATTGGCTCTCAGCGCAGAAGTCACGATCTACGGTAAGGTTGACGTCGGTCTGGCATTTGTTAACGTCGATCCGGGCGTGGAAGGACAAGATTCCTGGTCCAACCTGAGCATGCAAAGCGGCCAGACCGCCGGTAGCCGTGTAGGCATGCGCGGTTTTGAAGACCTCGGCAATGGTCACAAAGTTGGTTTCATTCTGGAAACCGGCTTTAATGTTGACAATGGCGCATTAGGACAAGGTGGGAGAATTTTTGGCCGCCAGTCTTTGCTTTATCTCGATGGCCCTTACGGTAATCTCAAATTTGGTCGCATGGGCGCATTAACATCTGGCTTCCCAGACACAGGCCTTTTTGGCGGCAACATGTCGCCCTTTGCTGTGGGTCTAGGTGAAGTTCCTGGGCACCGTTATCTTTACAGTACGGAAGACCTTTCACCGATGGATAACACAATCACATACGCAACCCCCTCTTGGGGCGGGTGGCAAGTTATGTTGCAGTATTCCATGGGTACAGAAACGTTAACTGTTGATGGTAGAGAAAACGAGTCGTCGTTAGAACGTTACATGGCCGGCGCCATCCACTTTGCCAATCAAACAACAGAGTTCAACCTCGTTGTTGACAGAACTAATTTCCGCTCTTACGGCACCGGCTCATACGATGATCCAGACGATGGTACCCGTGTCACTGTTGGTCTTCGTCACAACCTGGGATTCATGACTCTGTACGCTGGTGGTCAATACTTCAAAGATTCTAGAAAATTTGTCCAGGAAGCAGGACAGTTCTACACGGGTATCGGCCAACACAATGATCCACACGGTACGGGAGTTACTCCGTTCCTAAGTGCTGATAATGCCAAGGACGGATTTGGTCTGAATCTTGGTATTGATTATCCGGCTCTGGGTGGCACATGGAAGGCTCAGGTGGGTTATATGAATGCCGAATTCTCCGAAGACAGTAGCAAAGAAATGTCTCGCTGGTTCGTGTCCGCTGGCTACTGGTATGACTTCAGCAAACGCACGACACTGTACTCTGGTATTGGCTTTATGCAAGATCAGCTTGAGGGTGGCGAATATGATCAATTTGATGATGCCAATGTCATAACCGCCAGCTTGGGTATTGTTCACAACTTCTAACCCGGCGTGGCAAGCGACAGAGGTTTTCGTTCTCCTCTAAAACCGCTGAGCTCGCCCGAAACGAGAAAGCCGTAAGGCTTTCTCGTTCTTACGGCTTATTCAGTATGAAAAAAACGTAAAGAGTCTGCTTTTTCTCTGTTGCTTTCTAGTTGGCTCGAGTCATCAATTTAGTAGAGCTTGTGCAAGTAACGCGATGAAAGGCCTGTGATATGTCTGAACCCGAAAACCGTCCTGAAGAAACAACAACTGTGCAACCCAAACCCTACGACTACAAAGACTTGTCGCAGGAAGCACCGCTTACGATCGAACCAAATGAAAACGATTACACGGAAGAGGCCGACAAACTTGACCCTGTGTATACGTTGAAATTCACCGAGCCTGACCTGATGCTCATCTGCAATGCTCTGGCCGGACAAATTGCGGGCAGTTGGCAGTTCTCTCCCAAAGACACCATTGACGATGACATTCGCAGTGCCTATCAAACGTTGCAGTTTTTGAAACTGCTCAATGCCAAATTGCCCGAAGACAAGCGTATGGGGTGCATTGTGGAGTCGCTTCTGCCTTTTTCCGGAGGCGATGTCTACATGGATGCCGCTTACCGCTTGCAAACTAAGGAAATGGGCGCTGTTATCACAATTGCCGGCTTTGATTTCACAACCGGCAATGTATGCTTCCGTCTTTTTGATCCGGTTAAATATCCGAACGCAAGATCAATTCGAGACTGTCTTGGCGACAAAGTTCCTTTGTCTGCCATTGAAGGGATTGAAGAAGTTTCCTGCCTTACGGAAAAAGAAAAGGAAGCGTTTGCCTTGGGAATTCGCAACGCTTGGGAAAACTTCTATTAAAAACTTTCATTCCCTATTTATTTCACTATTCACCCAGTTTATTTCGGGTAAGCCCTTAAAACGCATGTGTCTTTAACGGGTAGATCCAAAACAAACTGAAAATTAACCTTTCCCTCGTAGGAAAAGGAACTTTCAGATCCGCCAGAAGGAAACGAGTACACAGCTTTTCTCCCGGATCTGAATAAAAAATATGGAGATAAAGATGAGCAATAATCTTTCTCGTCGTGGCTTCCTCGGTTCTCTGGCTGCTGTTGGTGCTGCCGGCGTTGTGTCTGTCCCGGCTCTCGCACAGACTGTAAAAGCTCCCGCCAAGTGGGACAAAACGGTCGATTTCTTGATTGTAGGCACGGGTTTTGCCGGATTGGGAGCTGCCATTGAAGCCCACGAACAGGGCATTAAGAACATTCTCGTCATCGACAAAATGCCGTCCTACGGCGGCAACTCCATCATCAACGGCGGCGCCGTTGCTGCTGCCGGTACCGACATGCAGAAAGCTGCCGGCATCAAGGACAATCCTGAACTGCTCGTCAAAGACATGTTTAAGGCCGGCCGCGGTTTCAATCATCCGCAGCTTGCCCGCACGCTCGCCGAAAACGCTTACAAGGCTTACGACATGATGGAAGCCTGCGGCGTCAAATTGAAGGACAAGGTCATCCGTCTGGGCGGACATAGTGCTCCGCGTGCTCACCTTCCTCTCAATGCTTCGGGCGGCGGTGTGGTGGTTCCGCTCCACAAATATCTACGCGGCAAGGGTGTTGAATTCCGCAATCGTGTCAACGTCAAGGAACTCGTCGTCACAGCCAAAGGTTGCGAAGGCGTGATCGCCGCCGTTGATTACGACTGGCGTACCGACACTGAAGGCAAGTTAAAGGCCTTCAAAGCCCGTCATGGTGTGGTTGTTGCTTCGGGCGGCTGGGGTCAGGACAAGGAATTCGTGAGCACCACGATGCCTGTCTATTCTCAGTTGGAATGCACGTCTCAGCCGGGCGCTACTGCCACGATGATCAAGGCGCTTCTGTCTATCGGCGCTTTGCCTGTGATGCTTGATATGTATCAGTTGGGTCCCTGGGCTTCGCCCGACGAAAAGGGGGCTGGTCCCGGCAGCTTCTTTGCTGATTACGCCTTTGCCGAAGGCATTGCCGTTGATCCCAAGACCGGCAAGCGCTTTATGAACGAATTGGCTGACCGTCGTACACGTGCTGATGCTCAGCTCGTTGTGCTTGCCAAGGGCACCAAGGAAAAGCCTAATTATCCGTTCTGCTTCTGCAGTGAGGAAACCACGAAGCACGCCGAAGGCTTCAAGGCCGCTTACCGAGAAGGCACCGTTAAGAAGTCCGATTCGGTTGAAGAACTCGCCAAGCTTCACAACGTTGAAGTGGCTGCTTTGAAGGCGTCCATTGCCGATTGGAATGAAATCGTGGCCGGCAAAAAGGCTGATCCTTTCAAGAAGCCTCTGGACGTGAAGACGGAACTCAAGCCGCCGTTTTATTCCATGCGATTGTCTCCCAAACTGCACTACTGCATGGGCGGCGTGGCCATTACTCCGAAGGCCGAAGTCATCGACTGCCGCAGCTTGAAGCCTATCGCCGGTCTTTATGCCGCAGGTGAAGTCGCCGGCGGTGTGCACGGTATGGATCGTCTCGGCGGCTGCTCTTCCGTCGACGGCATGGTGTTCGGTCAGATTGCTGGTCACGAAGTGGCTTCGCGCAAGATCTAATAGGAGAGACAATCAATGAAATTGAAGTTTTGCGTTGCCGCTCTCGGTGCCTGTCTGATGATCTCGGCCGCCACAGCTGCCGAAGTCGCGGGCGTTCCCATGAAGGACTACCACGTCAAGGCTTTCGGCGGTGCCGTTCAGTGTGCCGTCTGCCATGAAACGAACGTACCCAGGTCTCGTCCCAACGACAAGACCTGCCGCATGTGTCACGGTCCGATGGAGAAAATCAAGACGCCTGACAATCCTTTTGACAAGAAGCCGCACCAGTCCGCTCACTATGCCGATACGCTCGAGTGCACGGCTTGCCACGCCGAACACAAGGCAAGCAAAGATCTCTGCAGTACCTGCCACAACGTGAAGTGGACGAAGTTCCAATAATCAACCACAAGGAGAAAACATCATGTCCCAGTCTCTCAAGCTTCGCCTGACGGCTACGGCCGCCGCTCTCGCTGTCCTGCCTTTTTTTGCCGGCAACGCTATCGCTGCGACGCATACCCTTGACGGCAAGACTCTGACTATTGACGAACTGTGGGCCATTTCGGCTCCCGGCGAAAAGGTCAAGATCAGTGCCGACGGCTGGAAGCGCCTGAAGGCGAGCTACCGCGCTCCGATTGATGCCGCTACCGACGGCCGCGATATCTACGGTCTGACCGTGAACTACGGCGACCTGAAGGATCAGCGCGTGGCCGGTGCTCGCGTTGAAGACGAACCCAATCGCACAGCCTCGATCGAATTCAACGAACGCCAGATGCGCATTCAGGCTGCCGGTGTTGAACCCTTCATGCCGGATCGTCTCTCGAAGATGGCTATGATCATCCGCGTCAATCAGATGGCTGCCGGCTTTACCGGCATGAGCGTTGATGCTGCCAACGCATACATGGAATACATCAACAACGATGTCTGCCCGCTGATCCCGTCGCGCGGTTCCGAAGGCGCCAACGACTTGAGCATGGTCACGCACATTGGTTTGGCTCTGATGGGCGAATGGGACGTCTCCTACAAGGGCAAGCGCGTTGCCGCTTCCAAGGTTCGCAAGGAACTCGGTCTGAAGCGCTTCCGTCCGTTCGGTATGGACGGTATTTCGATCCTCTCCAACTCCAATGCTGCCGAAGCGCAGGCCGTTGCCGCTCTGAAGAAGGTCGAACACGTTCTCTCCATTTCTCCCACGATCATTGCAACTTCACTGGAAGCTCTGAACGGTAATGTGAGCCCGTTTGTTTGGCACACGGTTGAAACCAAGGGCTGGCCGCAGGGTCATGAAGCCGGCGAACAGATTCTTTACGCTCTGAAGGGTTCTTACCTTTGGAATGCTGATCCGAAGCGCTATCTGCAGGATCCGCTGTCCTTCCGTTCCTCCGGCTTGATCCTTGCAACGGCCATGGAAGAATTGCGTCAGGCTAAGGAACTGATCAATCAGGCCATCAATCACACGACCGACAACCCGATCGTGAACGTGGGCGGCCGCAATGATCTGTGGTACAGCTGTCTCTTATACACATCTGACGCTGCCGACGATCGCATAA
>OWJQ01000643.1_pt1 | contig 19959 bp, 18 predicted proteins | sample 1732711 | NCBI WGS metagenome assembly OWJQ01 (sample SAMN05065745, study PRJEB22554) | human gut metagenome | biome: ENVO:2100002; feature: ENVO:00000062; material: ENVO:00002003 | host: Homo sapiens | place: USA | reverse complement strand
CACTTATGCGATCGTCGGCAGCGTCAGATGTGTATAAGAGACAGGATGCGCACGGGGTTGATGCCCTCGGCGTAGTAAGCGCCCGACGGAGCGCAGATGATGCAGAAGATGTAGTGCTTGGAAGCGTGGACGCCCAGACCCACATCGTTTGCGAACACGAAGGGACGGATATACAGGGAAGCGCCGTCAGAGTGAGGCACCCAGTCACGGTCCACATCCACCAGAGCCTCGACGGCCTGAATGTAATCCTCAACAGGGATCTTGGGGATGCACAGACGGTCAGCAGAGTCCTGCATACGCTTTGCGTTGCACTCGGGGCGGAACAGCTGGATGGTATCATCCGCAGTGCGGTAAGCCTTCATGCCCTCGAAGATCTCCTGTGCATAGTGGAACACAACCGTAGCAGGGTCCAGCTGGAAGGGTGCGTAGGGGACGATGCGGGCGTCATGCCAGCCCTCGCCCTCGGTGTAGTCCATAACGAACATATGGTCGGTGAACTTCTTGCCAAAACCCAGCTTAGACTCGTCCTGCGGCTTTTCCTTCGGGCAGGTAGTACGAGTGATCTTGATGTCCAACATGATAAATTTCCCTCTTTTCTGATCTCACACAGCGCCGCGCGGGCTGCACGCCCTGCGCCAAATATGCCGAATGTTGTTTTCTATTATAATGCCGTGAAACGGATTTGCAAGCAACCGAAAAATGTTTCATCTTTGGGGCAGTCAAGTTGCCACAAATTATGACCTTATCGGTGTTCAAAAGCGGAAAAACATGGTACAATAGAATATATATGTAGATTTTTCGCCAAAAGGAGCTTGCGTTATGATACAGGGTGTTATTTTTGATATGGACGGGCTGATGTTCGACACCGAGCGCATCTGGAACATCTGCTGGGAGCCGGCACTGGCAAAATTCGGCCTGCCCTACAAGGATGGCCTCTCGCAGGCTGCCCGCGGCACCACCAAGGCCGGCAGCTGCGATGTGCTGCGGCGCTTCTACGGCGAGGACTGCCCCGCCATGGGCATCGTGGAGGAGCTGTACCGGCTGGCCTATGAAGCCTTCAACAAGCCTGTCCCCAAAATGCCCGGCCTCGATGAGCTTCTGGCCTGGCTGGACGAACATCACATTCCCATGGCGGTGGCGTCTTCCAGCCCCATGACCGTCATCGAGGGACATCTGGAACACTGGGGCCTCGGCCATTACTTCAAGGCCGTCATCTCGGGCGAGCAGCTGACCCGCTCCAAGCCCGCGCCGGACATCTTCCTGCTGGCGGCGCAGAAACTCGGCACCGAGCCTGCAAAGACGATGGTGCTCGAGGACAGCTACAACGGCGTCCGGGCCGGCGCGGCAGGGGGCTTTGTCACCGTGATGGTCCCCGACCTCTCGCCCGCCACCGACGAGATGCGCAGGATCTATACCTGCGAGTGTGCTTCGCTCCACGAGGTGCGCAGAAAGCTCGAAGGCGGAGAACTATGAGCCGCGGCAGACCCGCACCACTTATAAAATTTCAGCATATCATCGTGCAAATATCAATAACCCCGTCATAACTCGGCTTGATCTCTCAGCCGTTTCCAAACTTGAAGCGCTCTCTGAAATACATTATAATAGTGGGGAACCGACTGATTTCCTGCGCTATGAATGGAGTTTGCATCATGAAGAATGATTCTTCCCGGTTCGGGCATATCATCCAGCTTTTCACCGTCCTTCTCACAGCCATCCTTATCAGCCTGTTTTTCGCTGCCCTCGTGCTGGTGGGCAAGATACAGGGTACGGCCCGCGTCGTCAACTACGCCGGCCTCGTTCGCGGCAAGACCCAGCGCATCATCAAGCTCGAAATTTCCGGCACGCCGGAAGATGATCTCCTCGGCGATGTGGCCTCCTACATCGAAGGCCTCCGCTTCGGCAGCAGCGAGCTGGACCTGGTGCGGCTGGACGACGCGGATTTTCAGGCCAAGATGACCGCTCTTTCCAGCGAATTCGACGACCTGAGAAACGAACTCATCCTTGTCCGTCAGCGCGGCTACACCGAGACAGCCATCATCGCCAAGAGCGAGCATTTCTTCCAGACCTGCGACGAGGCCACCAACCTGGCCGAGGTCTACTCCCAGAAGCGGGCCACGGCCCTCGACTTTCTGGAAAAAGTCGTCCTCGCGGACATCGTGGGGCTGCTGCTTTTGTTCGGTTATCAGATCTTCAAGGCCCTCCGGTACGCGGCCATGAACCGCATTCTGCAGTGCAAAGTCTACCTCGATGAGGCCACCGGCCTGCCCAACAAGAACAAGTGCGAAGAGCTCCTGGACGCGCCCGACCCGCCGGACGGGAACACGGCACTCTGCGTCTTTGACCTCAACAACCTGCGCACCATCAACAATAACCTCGGCCACGACAAGGGCGACAAGTACATCCGCTCCTTTGCCGAACAGCTGCGTCTGGCCGTGCCATCCCAGCACTTCGTGGGCCGCGACGGCGGCGACGAGTTCATCGCTATCCTCTACGGCGTGGACTGGGACGGCGCACAGGATGTGCTGCGCAGCATCCGGGCACAAACGGCAGAGTATTCCCGCCAGCACCCCGAGATGCCCCTGAGCTATGCGGCAGGCTGCGCCATCGCCAGCGACTTCGAGGGCAGCACCCTGCGGGAGCTGTTCCGCCACGCCGACAAGAATATGTATGTGGACAAAAACCGTGCAAATCGCGAGGAGGCCGAGGCCCGGAAACTGCAGAACCAGCAGCTTCTGCAGCGGGTCAACGCCCATGGGTATCAGTTCTCGAACTGCCTCTACTGCGACGCCCTGCTGGACCAGTACCGCGTCCTGCGCACCTCGTCGGGCTTCTTCCTTGCTGACAACGGCAGCTATTCGGGTGCAGTGGAGCAGATCGTGGACGAGTACGCCGCCTCCGCCACCCGCAAGACAATGCGGGAAGCGTTGCAGCTGAGCACGCTGTCTGCCGCCCTCAGTGCTGAGCACCCCAAGCAGGAGCTTGAGCTGGATTTTGAGACCGACGGCGTGACCCAGCGCGGGCGGCTGACCCTCCTGTTCTGCGACGCCGACCTCCATGGGCGGCTGCACCACTTCCTCGTGGGCTTCGAGTATTTCCGGGACAAGAGCACCGCCTTCGACGAGCGCCAGCCCCTGACCCAGTATTACGAGCAGATGAAGCACTCCCTGCTGGAAAACGACAACTATGTGGATGCCCTCATCGACGCAAACGACGCCCTGTTCACTGTGGACCTGACCCACGGCCAGCTCGAGCAGATCTTCTACCGGACTACCGCGCTGCGGCAGTTCGATCTGCAGATGACGCTGCCCTGCTCCTACGACGACTACTGCGCCCAGCGCCGTCACTTCGTCACTCCTGAGACGCTGGAAAACTACCGCATCGTGGACACGGCGTCAAAACTGCTGGAGCGCTTCCACTCGGGCTTCAAGCACGTGACAGTGGAGTACCGGGAGCAGACCTCCTGCGGCGAGCCGGTCTGGCTCCAGAAGACCGTCCTCATGGCGCAGGATACCGTCTTTGATGCGGCCTCCGGGCGGGAGATGCCGGTCATCCACGGGATCATCCTCTTCCGGGATACCTCCATCTTCCATGCACAGGAGCAGGCCGAGAATCAGCGCCTGCAAGAAGCTTTTGAAGAAGCCGACTCGGCCAGCAAAGCCAAGACCGCCTTCATGAACCGGATGAGCCACGACATCCGCACCCCCATCAACGGCATTCTCGGTATGCTGGACATCCTCCGCTCCAACCGGGACGATGCCCGGAAGGTGGACAGCTGCCTTGATAAAATAGACCTCTCCGCTCACCATCTTCTGGCACTGGTCAACGACGTGCTGGACATGAGCAAACTGGAAGCCGGGCAGATGGTGATGGAACAGGAGCCCTTTGACATCGAGGTGCTGCTACACGACGTCTCGTCGCTGGTGGAGGCACAGATAGAAAAGGACGGCCTGACCCACCGCCGCCACCGGGAAAATATCCAGCACACCGCCCTCGTGGGCAGCTCTCTCAAGCTGCGGCAGATCATGGTGAACCTGTTCAGCAACGCCATCAAGTACAATAAGCCCGGCGGGTCCATCGACACCTACGCCAGGGAGCTCTCCTGCGACGGCACCACCGTGTGGTACGAGTTCCGCATCACGGACACCGGCATCGGCATGAGCCGGGATTTCCTGGAGAACCAGCTGTTCAAGCCCTTTACCCAGGAGTCCGCCGACGCCCGCACCCAGTACAGGGGTACCGGCCTCGGGATGTCCATCGTCAAGGAGCTGGTCAGCCAGATGGGCGGCAGCATCTCTGCCGAGAGCCAGCTGGGGGAGGGGACTGCCTTCACCTTCCAGCTGCCCTTCCTGCTGGACAAGAACGCCGCCGCAAAGCCCCAGCTCAAGCCCACCGACAACGGGCGGCTGGACGGGATGCACATCCTGCTGGTGGAGGACAACGACATCAACATGGAAGTGGCCGAGTTCCAGCTCACCAGTCAGGGCGCAGCGGTGGACAAGGCATGGAACGGCAGGGAAGCCGTGGAGCGCTTTGCCGCCAGTGCGCCGGGCGGGTATCAGGCCATCCTCATGGATGTGATGATGCCGGTGATGGACGGCTTCGAGGCGTCTCGGGCCATCCGCGCCCTCGACCGGCCCGACGCCGCCACTGTTCCCATCCTCGCCATGACGGCACAGGCCTCCGACGAGTGCGCCCAGTCCTGCCATCAGGTCGGTATGAATGGCCGTCTCGTCAAGCCTCTGGACGCCAAAAAGCTGGCAAAGAGCATCCGGGAGGCTGTACAAAACAAGCAGTAAAGGAGACGTTCTCATGAAAATCGCAGTCCCGTTCGAAGACGGTCAGGTGTTTCAGCACTTTGGCCGCTCCGCACAGTTCAAGTTCTATGAGGCCGAAAACGGCCAGCTCCTGCGCACCGAGGTCATCCCGACGAATGGTCAGGGCCATGGCGCACTGGCGGGCTTTCTCGTACAGCATGGCGCAGATGTTGTGCTCTGCGGCGGCATCGGCACCGGTGCGCAGGTGGCACTGATGCAGGCAGGCATCCAGCTGTTCGGCGGCCTTTCCGGCACCGCAGACGCCGCTGTGGCTGACTATCTGGCCGGGAAGCTGGTCTTCGACCCGGACATCCACTGCACCCACCACGACCACGACGAGGGCCACAGCTGCGGCTCCCACTGCGGGGGCGGGTGCCACTGATAGAATAAGCAAAGCCGCCTGTACACTTACTCCCGGACAAACCAAAAAACTTCTTCATCCGACAACGACTTGACGGCATTGGTTCGAGTGACCGCACACCAAAAATCAAGTCTTGGAGGGATACTATTATGACAAAATTGCTTGCCTGCCGCTTCAACATGGACACCAACCGGGTGGAAGTCCTGTTCGCGGATGGCTCTGCTGTTGCCATAGACTGCATTGCCATTGAGGACGAGTACGGCAACGCCCCGGCACAGCGGGCGGAGCTGGACTGGCTGCTGTGGAACAAGCCCTTGGAGTACGCACAGATGGTGCTGAGAGGGGAGATGGAGCGTTATCTTTCTCTCGGCTGTGACCACGGCAGGCCGGAGAATTGAGCCGCAGAAAACGCGCGGCAAAAATGCTAATCGCGCAGCGCGCGTTTTTCAGCGTAAATTCAGCGCAAATTTTCACTTCACGCTCTTGTACTTTGTTCCCCGGCCTACGCCATCAGGCTGCAAGATGCCGTCCTTACACATCTGGTGCAGGATATAATAGGTTTGATTCTTATTAAACCCACACAGCTCTTGAGCTTTCTGATTCGTAATCGACGGCTTATGCTTCAGATATTCAAGAATCCGATCCTTTGTCTGAATCTGGCTGACCGTCTTATCCTGCACATAGGCCACATCGGTTTTCACCGTTTCGTAGACCTTGAGGGACAGCATATAGGTCTTGCCGTTGAGTTCCAGAAGCCCCTCGTCCCGGCAACCACACACAGAAATATTACTCCTGATATGGTAAAGCCCACAGACCGGATTTTATATCCAGCTTGTGGGCTTTGATTATTTTCAGCTATACTGTTTTACGCAAACATTGCATCTAGCTTTTTATCGGTAAACAGGCTGGGCCGGGTCATATCGTAGATGGCTTTCATCAGTGCCTGCGGGTCGCTTTTGGGGCATCCTGTAATGGTGCCGTCATCCTCCACGCCAAATAGCAGAACGCCGCCCTTTGTATTTGCCAGCGCAACCGCGCTTTTCACCGCGAGGTCTTTCCGCTGCCGGTAGTCCTTGCACTTCACCCACGACTTAAACTCCTGCCGGGTGCTTTCCCCGGCAGCAATCATTTTGCGGAGTGCTTGTTCGGTCATGGTTGGGGCCTCCTTTTTCTTAAAATTAAAACAGGAGCTTTCTTTTAATTCCTCAAATCTATTTGGCTTATAGCTCTTACCCACCCCATAATCTGCTCCGCGTTGGGGCCAATATCAAATCATCCGTGGTTCTATCACTGTCGATGGTCAACCTGCTTTACTGCTTTTTCTCGCCCTCTAATTTTATTGTATCACAAAAGACCAGTGATTTAAGTGATTTGGCACGATGGTCGCCTTTATCCAAAATATCCAACGCACTCATGACGCAGTCATCTCTTCTAGCCCGTAGAGAATTCTTTCGAACGTCACCTCATTACAAATCCGCCCCAATACGCTTGTTTTGTGATTTTGAACAAAGAGCCTCCCCAAAAACCATCAAAAGGTAGAATTGCACAAAACCTCTTTACAAAGTTGTCGAGTTTTGCTATAGTTCACTTAGCGAACAACTGAACAATCGAGTTGATATTCTCCCGCTGGCCATCAACATTGGTAAGAAGAGGCAGCTGCGCTTAAGCTGTCCTTGACGATAGAAAAAGGAGGCAATTCTATGAAGATTACAAAGGTCGAGGTGTTCCGCCTGCCGACTGCAAACAGCAAGCAAAACAGCCCCATCGGATGCCGGATCCATACGGACGTCGGCATCTGTGGTGACGGTGAAGCCGGCATGGCTTACGGCGTTGGTGGTTCCGGCGCATTTGGCATGGTCTGCGATCTGGCAGAGCTGATCATCGGTATGGATCCGCTTCGCACTGAGTTCATCTGGGAGACCATGTACAAGCGGACGTTCTGGGGCCAGAACGGCGGCCCGGTCGTCTTCTCCGGCATCGCAGCCATCGATGTAGCTCTGTGGGACATCAAAGGCAAGTATTTCAATGTTCCCTGCTACCAGCTGCTGGGCGGCAAGGTTCGCGATAAGCTCCGCACCTACGCAAGCCAGCTGCAGTTTGGCTGGGGCCAGGTGGGCGTTTCCGAACACCTGTGGGCTGTAACCCCCGCGGATTACGCACACAACGTCAAGCTGGCACTGGACGAAGGCTTTGACGCGATCAAGATCGATTTCTTTGATCGTGATGAAGAAGGCAAGCCCCTCAACTTCCTGGATACCACCGGCCTGCTGACTCCAAAACAGCTGAAAATGGTAGAATCCCGCATGAAGGCCGCCCGTGAAGCCGCCGGCGACGATGTGGACATCATCATGGAGAACCACTCCTACCCGGATGCGCTGGGAGCTGTGCAGCTGGCAAAGCTGGCAGAAAAGTATAACATCATGGCCTTTGAGGAGCCCAACACGCCCACCACCCAGACCGTTGAATACATTGCCAAGTACAGCTCCGTGCCCATCGCAAACGGCGAGCGTCTGTACTCTCGCTGGCAATATGCAGAGTACTTCAAGAAGAACCTGCTTCAGCTGGCTCAGCCCGATATCGGCAACTGCGGCGGCATCACCGAGGTCAAGAAGATCTCCGATATGGCCCATGCTTACGATGTGGGCATCCAGGTCCACTGCGCGGGCAGCCCGCTGACCACCAATGCAGCCCTGCATCTTGAGTGCACCCTGCCTAACTTCCTGATCCACGAGCACCATACCTGCAACCGCATGGATACCTCTGTGGGCTTGACCAAGTACAACCTGCAGCCGGAAAACGGCTACTTCACTGTTCCCGATCTGCCCGGCATCGGCAATGAGTTCCTGCAGGAAGCCATTGACCGCGCAACGCTGTACAAGGTGATCGAGTAATCGGTCGCTCAATCATACTAAAAAGAAAAGGAGCTGTCACCATGGCGATTCACGTTGTAAAAGAACCCGTCCCAAAACCAGGTACTCTTGGTAGAACCGAACTCTATGCACTGGCCATCGGTCAGGTCATCGGTGCAGGCGTCATCACTCTGATCGTCCCTGCCATCAAAATGACTGGTTACTCCGCATGGCTGGCGTATTTCGTGGCGATCCTGATGGGATTTGTCATGATTCTTCCTTTCGTTTTCATCTCTTCCACCCTGCGTCTGGGCGGCGGCAACTACTCCATGCTGTGCGATCTGTCCAGTCCTCGAACATCCGGCATTTTCGCTTACATGTATCTTACCCAGTGCCTGTCGCTCTCCCTGTTCGGTGCATCCGCTGCCGCTTACCTGGGCGACATCATCCCGGCGCTAAACTCCCATTGGGCAAGGGTCATTGTCGGCGTTACGCTGCTGACCTTCTTCTACGTTGTCAACCTGATGGGCGTTGACATCATGGCAAAAGCACAAAAAATGATGACCTGGCTTCTGATCGCAGCCCTCATCCTCTTTGCGATCGTCGGCATCTTCAAGATGAAGCTGCCCATCTTCGATTTCAGCGACCCCAACTTTGCCATCAATGGCTGGGGCATCACCTTCAACAACGGCCAGATCAGCGGCGGCTTCCTCGGTGCAGTCCTGCTGTTCGTCTACTCCACCCAGGGCTACTACATGACCACTGCTTATGGCCGTGACTCCAAGAATGCCCGCAAGGATATTCCCTTTGTCCTGCTGCTCTGCGTGCCCACCCTGTGCATCCTGTACGTTGGCGTTGCCATGGCAGGCGTTGGCGTAATGAGCGTGGAAGAGTACGGCAACTCCACTACCCTGGTATTCGCTGCTCAGCGCATCTTCCCCACTTGGCTGTTCTACTTCTTCATCATCGGCGGCCCCATCATGGCTCTGCTTTCCACCCTGAACTCCAGCTTTGCCTACAACTCCATCACCATCGGTCAGTCCTGTGATGATGGCTGGCTGCCCAAGAGCTTCGGCAAGAAAAACAAGAGCGGTGCCCGCCCCTACATCCTGACCTTCATGTATGTCGTCGGCATCATTCCCATCGTCTTTGGTCTGTCCATCACCACCATCACCAATATGGTCCAGCTGATCACCTCTGCATTCGCCATCCTGAATTTCACAGCTGAGATCAAGATGCCCAAAAAATATCCCGATGCCTGGAAGCAGTCTCGCTACCATGTGCCCGATGGCTTGTACTACACCATCTGCTGTGTTTCTCTGGCGCTGTTCCTGGTCGTTCTGTGGAAGAGCCTGCTCTCCATGAACATCGGCCTGGCTGTTATCAATGTTGTGGTCATCGTCATCGCCGGCCTCATCGGCTTCTGGCGCTCCAAGACGGGCAACATCGAGATTCACACGTCCGTATGGGCTGAGGATTACCAGGAATCCTCAGAATCCTGAGTTCTTCTCTTTTACACTTTGTCACTTTTTCCCACTTTGTCACTTTTTCCCATCATACCATCTTCCTTAAATCTTATCCGCACCCTCCCAAACAACAGAGGGTGCGGATAAGGGGGGGAAGAGGCTTTTAATTCAGAACCTTTCGGAGCCAAAACTCCGACGGAATAAGTTTAAATCACAACACCATTAGAATGGAGGTTCCACGTATGAAAATCACGAGTGTCGAATGTTATCTGGGCACTGGCGCGATCGGCGGCTTTGTTACCATGAAGATCAACACCGATTCCGGCATTTATGGCTGGGGCGAAGCGGGCCTGGCTTACGGCAAGTCTGCAGAAGCTGCATTTGGCCAGTGCCAGGATTTTGGCAAACTGATCCTCGGTATGGATCCGTTCAACACAGAGGAGATTTGGGAGCACCTGCATCGCCACACCTTCTGGGGTATGGGCGGCGGCGTCGTTATTACCTCCGCCATGGCTGCCATCGATATCGCCTGCTGGGATATCAAGGGTAAGGCTCTCGGTGTTCCCGTTTACAAGCTGCTGGGCGGCAAGACCAACGATAAGCTCCGCGCATACGCTTCTCAGCTGCAGTTCGGCTGGCGAAAGGATATTGAGGCCAAGGACGGCCTGACTTTGCTGTATGACCCGAAGGATTACTACCGTGTCGTCAAAGAAGCGGTTGACGAGGGTTACGACGCGGTCAAGATCGACCCGGTTTTTGCTCCCACCGAGCCTGCCCCCATGGGCGATGTCATGGCTACCCAGGGCACCCAGATCCGTGGCTGCTACCGCGAGCATGACCTGAAGCGTTCTGTTGAGCGCATCGCAGCAGCCCGCGAGGCTGGCGGCCCCGACATGGACATCATTGTTGAGATCCACTCCCTGCTGGATGCCAACACCTCTGCAGAGCTGGGCAAGGCCCTGGAGCCCTACCGCATCATGTACTACGAAGAGCCCACGATGCCCTGCAACGCCGATATGTTCAAGCATATCAAAGAGAAGTCCGGCCTGCCGCTGGCAACGGGCGAGCGCAGCTACACCCGCTGGGGCTTCCGTCAGTTCTTTGAGGATCGCACTCTCAACGTCATCCAGCCCGATCTGGCCAACACCGGCGGCATCACCGAAACCAAGAAGATCTGCGATATGGCGCAGGTTTACGACATCGGCGTCCAGATTCATGTCTGCGGCGGCCCCATCGCTACCGCTGCTGCTCTGCAGCTGGAAGCAACCATTCCCAACTTTGTCATCCACGAAGAGCACAACGCCAATCTGACCAGTGCCTTTGTGAAGGGCGGAAAATATTACTACGCTCCCAAGGACGGCTACTACACCGTTCCCGAGCTGCCCGGCATCGGTCAGGAAATGAGCGAGTTCTACATTGCCAACGCAAAGAAGGTCGTAATCGAATAATCTTTCTCCTCATTCTCACCACAATCCATTATTTGGGAAGGAGCATCTATTATGAAAATCACGAGTGTTGAGTGTTATCTGGGCCAGTTCATCACTATGAAGATCAACACTGACGAAGGCATTTACGGCTGGGGCGAAGCCGGTTTGGCATACGGCAACAGCTTTGAAGCAGCATTTGGTCAGTGCCAGGATTTTGCCAAGCTGATCATCGGCATGGACCCGTTTGATACGGAGAAGATCTGGGAGCACCTGCATCGCCACACTTTCTGGGGCATGGGCGGCGGTGTTGTCATCACCTCTGCTATGGCTGCCATCGATACCGCCTGCTGGGATATCAAAGGCAAAGCCCTCGGCGTTCCCGTCTACAAGCTGCTGGGCGGCAAGACCAATCCGAAGCTCCGCGCATACGCTTCTCAGCTGCAGTTCGGCTGGAGCGACCTGATCCAGAAAGACAACAAGGGCGAGGCTCTCGGCCTGCTGTTTGACCCGAAAGATTACTACGAAGTGACCAAAAACGCCCTCCGCGACGGCTACGATGCCATCAAGGTAGACCCCGTCTTTGCTCCCACCGATCCCGACACCCCGCTCGAAAAGATCTGGGGCAGCCAGGGCACTCAGATTCGCGGCTGCTATCGTCAGCACGACCTGCAGCGCTCGGTAGAGCGCATTGCAGCCTGCCGTGAAGCCGGCGGCCCCGATATGGACATCATCGTTGAGATCCACTCTCTGCTGGACGCCAACACCGCCGCCGAGCTGGGCAAGGCTTTGGAGCCGCTGCACATCATGTACTTTGAGGAACCCACCAGCCCCGAGAACCCCAGCAACTTCCGCCACATCAAGCAGAAATGCGACCTGCCTCTGGCAACGGGTGAGCGCAGCTACACTCGTTGGGGCTTCCGGCAGTTCTTCGAGGACCGCACCCTGTCCGTGATCCAGCCCGATCTGTGCAACACCGGCGGCATCACCGAAACCAAGAAGATCTGTGATATGGCTCAGGTCTACGATATGGGCGTTCAGATCCATGTCTGCGGCGGCCCCATCGCTACCGCCGCTGCTCTGCAGGTCGAAGCCGCGATCCCCAACTTCACCATCCATGAGGAGCACAACGCAAACCTGAAGAACATCTTCATCCAGGCCGGCAAGTACTATTACAAACCCGAGAACGGTTACTACACCGTGCCCGATCTGCCCGGTATCGGCCAGGAAATGACCGACGAGTTCCTGGCAACCTGCCGCAAGGTCGTCATTGGAGGCTAAACCCGTCTCCAACGCCCCAACGCAAAGATAAAATACAGATCCACCAAGTCAGTCATTGGTCATAATCTCTAAACAACGGAAAATGCTGCACAGGGCGTTGCCTTGTGCAGCATTTTTTATTTATGAAAAAACTATTCATTTTACAAATTTCACTTTAAGTTCTTAGCTTGACGTCCACCCCCAAAAAACTTATACTTAGATTGTGAATGGAAAAAGTTGCATTCACAAAATCCGGCAATTAGTTTCGGGAATTATTTCGCCTGAGGAATATGGTTTTGGATTCTTTGGGACATAAAACGCGAAGCGGAAATGGAGAATAATCATGGCATTACAGAAACTCCGCAGCCCAAAGATCCGGCGGCTGTCCGTGGTGGACCAGGTCAGCGACTCTATCAAACAGAGCCTGCTGGACCAGGTCTGGAAAGAGGGAGACAAGCTTCCGTCCGAAGGAGAACTTGCGGAATATTATGGCGTCAACCGCCTAAGCGTGCGGATGGCCTTGCAAAAACTCAGCACGCTGGGCCTCATTGAGACGCGCGTGGGCGAAGGCTCCTTTGTAGCTCACTTTTCCGTCCAGCCCATTTTCAGTGAATTGGCTCCTCTGTACGACAACAAGGAAGGCCGTCGAGATGTGGAGCAGCTGCGCAACCTGCTGGAAGGGGAGTGCACCAACATTGCCATTATCTCTTCCACAGAAGAGGACCGCCAGAAGCTGAAAGATCGTCTGGATGAATACAACCGCCTGGAAGCGATCTACAACGACGACATTGAAAACCAACAGAAGCTCCATGATGTGGTCCAGGCCGACTTTGCGTTCCATTATGAGATCATCTGCATGAGCCACAACAAGCTTTATATGGATATTTACATGATGGTGCAGCAGCTCATTTCCTCCCACATCCGGCACCTGATTTATACCCGCGTCCATCGCCGTAAAGCGGCCGGGCTTTCACTGGGAAGCATGGATGCAATAACGGAAGCTTCGCATGAGGCAATCTACCAAAGCATCATCAATGGTGACGCAGAAGCGGCTCGCAACGCTCGGGAACAGATACTGGGTATCGTCCCCGCCCACGGCTTGGATTACTTTGAGGACTATGTGGACCCGAAAGATATTCATCTGTAAAAACCTTCTCAGTCCCATAGGCGCAACGTCTGCGTACGCTAACGCCCATCGAATGCGAACGGCTCAACGGCTTCCCGGATGATTGGACAGCCGGGATGCCGGAACGACTGCGCTATTTCACCATGGGAAATGCGCTTGTCGTTCCGCTGGTCAAGGCTATGGGCAAGCGGATCAGCGCACTGGCCGAGGACGAGCAGCGCAGTTGATGGGCGTTTCTTTTGGGTTTCCAAAGGGGCCGCAGCACCCCTTTGGCACACGACTTTGCCTGCAAAGTCTAGTGTGTTACACCTTGGTTCCGGCTGATGCGGAAAAGGGACTGCGAGAGGCTCCGGCAAGCACCTGTTCTATGGCAGAAGGATGCGCGGATGGGCATGGCAGCTAATGGTTTCTGCCCACCCAGCGCAGGCTTTCAGAGGAACCAATGGTGTACGTTCTCCCGTCCTGCCGCAGCAGCGTTTCTCCTATAAGCCGCAAGGCAAATGATCAACGTCTGTGCTTTCCCCGGTTGCCTGCAAGTGTCCCCGGTTTTAGCATTGCCGTTTTATAAAGAATCTTCTTTATCAGCTTTCTTTCATCTTCTGTCAGCTTATCGTAGTTGATGCCGATTGCCTTCAATGCCGTTCGGATCTTCTTTTCATCCGCAGACCCTTCAAGTTTCTGTGCATCCTCCAGTTCCTTCATCAAGTTATCGACCATTGCACCATCCGAAGTGGTCTTGTCCTTGCGGTGTTCCGTCTTGATGTTCTTCAGGATGGCCACCAACTCATCGTACAAGACCCGGCCAAAGTACTCATCTTCATCGATCTGCCCCAGCTTCAAGGTGCTCATGTACAGATCGTTTTCATCTGCTGCATACTTCTTTTTCAGCATTTGCCGGGTCGCTTCCAGACCAGCATTGAGGTTTTGAATGTTTGCGCTGACATATCCATCCACATAGATTTCCAGATCGGTCATGAACCGCTGGAAATTCTCATGCACGATCAGCTCACACAGCAGCCGATGATTGAATTTTCCATTCCTTAATACGTCCACTGCGCCATCGCTCAGATGCAAGTCCGAAAGGACTGCATCTGGGCGTTTTTTGTTTTCCGTCACCCCCAGCAGGTAGTCCGTGGTCACGCCATAGAACTCAGCCAGCGTTGTCACCGCATAAATGCTGAGGTCGGTCACATCGTCGCTCTCATATTTCGACAGTGCCGATTTGGACAGACCCGTCTGCTCTGCCAGCGTTTCCAGCTTCAGATTCCGCTCCACACGCAGGTCTTTGAGCCGTTCTCCCAGTGTCAGCTTGATGTTCATGGTCGCACCTCCGATGTTTTTTGCACAGTATACCACTTCCAGCGGTTCCTGTCCATAAGCGTGGAATTTTGCAGTTTCTGCACCTGTTTTCCGACATTATGGATATACGGCACAGCGGCCATCGTGGTGCTATCCTATAGACAGAAAGAAAACATATTAACTCCCCAGCAGCGAACATATTAAGGGCTTCCCGCGAAAGCCCTCTGAAATATCTTTCATAACAGAACCTTGAGAACAGAATGACCGTCCGAACTGCCCAGACCGCCAAGACCTCCCATCGGGGGAGCGAGCGCCCTGCATGGGGCCGACACAGAGTCCAAAAAGATTTCCTGTCGGGAGGCAGCAAGGGAGACCGGCTTTGAACGTGGCAGGGATCAAATTGATTCGTACCAAAACCTTTGACCAAAGGAGAAATTTTGAGTTTATATCAAAAGATCAAGTCCGCCATCACCGTTCGGCAGGTGGGAGAGATGTACGGCATGGAGCCCGACCGCCATGGCATGGTGTGCTGTCCGTTCCATTCCGACAGCGACCCCAGCATGAAGCTGAACGACACCTATTATTACTGCTTTGGCTGCGGAGCCAACGGCGATGCCATCGACCTCACCGCCAAGCTGTTCGACCTGAACCCACGGCAAGCCGCCGAGAAGCTGATACACGACTTCGGGCTTGACCCGGACAAGCCGCCCGCCAATGCCATCGCCCTGCCGCCGCCCAAGCGTGGCCTGACAGACGAGCAGTGGGCAGACATCGCCTACTGTCTGCGGGTGCTGACTGATTATCTCGACCTGCTGCACGACTGGCAGGAGCGCTACAAGCCTGCCACCCCGGAAGAACCGCATGACCCACGGTTTGAAGAAGCCCTCCACACGACCGAGACCATCGAACACCTGACGGACTGCGTTGCATTTGGGACGCCCCAGCAGAAGGCCGCTGCCGCCGCACAGCTGCTGTCCGGGTCGTACCTGCTGATGCTGGAGGAGCGCACCGACCGCCTTGCTCTGGCAAAGTGCGCCTAATAGTTTATTCACCCGAAGTGGTGGGTCTCACCGTGAGACCCACCACTTCACTTTTCTAAAGGAGAATTACCCTATGAAGAAAAACATTTCCCGCAACCCCTTATGGCCGGACTGGTACAACGGCAAGAAGATCGATGAAGTCCAGTTTGGCCGTGTCTTTCTGGAACAGTGGCCGCTGAAATGCGTCAACGGTACGCTGTACACGCTGGACGGTCCGGTGGAGGACGAGAGCGAGATCAAGCAGCGCATCTTGGAGAACATCGAGGAATATGTCACCTCTGGCCTGTCCAAAAAGGTCACCAACATTCTGGAGACCATCAAGCTGCTGGCCTTTTCCGACCCGTTCCCCATCGAGCAGGACTGCATCCACCTCCAGAACGGCGTGTACCATCTGCCGGACGGCTCTTTTCAGGAGAGCCGCCTGTTCTGCCAGAACCGCCTACCTGTGAAGTACGACCCCAAAGCACCCAGCCCGGAACGCTGGCTGACCTTCCTGCATGAACTGCTGGACGATGCCGACATCCCCACCTTGCAGGAGTATCTGGGCTACTGCCTGATCCCCAGCACCAAGGGGCAGAAGATGATGCTCATTGTCGGCAAGGGCGGCGAGGGCAAGTCCCGCATCGGGCTGGTGCTCAAGCGGCTCATGGGAGATGCCGCCAGCAACGGCAGCGTCCAGAAAGTGGAGAACAACCGTTTTGCCCGTGCCGATCTGGAACGCCGCCTGCTGATGATCGACGATGATATGGACATGAACGCCCTGCCCAAGACCAACTATATCAAGACCATCGTCACCGCCGAAGCCAAGCTGGACTTGGAGCGCAAAGGTGTCCAGAGTTACCAGCGGGACATTTATGCCCGGTTCCTCTGTTTCGGCAACGGTGCGCTGACCTCGCTGTACGACCATTCGGACGGCTTCTTTCGCCGCCAGCTTATTCTGACCACCAAGGACAAGCCTGCTGACCGCACGGATGACCCCTTCCTTGTGGAAAAGATGTGCGCCGAGTTGGAGGGCATCCTGCTCTGGTGTCTGGAAGGGCTGCACCGGCTGGTGCAGAACGATTTCCGCTTCACGGTCAGCGAACGAGCCGCCGCCAACGTGGACACCATCAAGCGCAGCAGCAACAATGTCATCGACTTCATGGAGTCCGAGGGCTACTTCCGCTTCAAGGCGGACTACTCCATCAGCTCCAAGGAGTTCTACGACATTTATAAGCAGTGGTGCGAGGACAACGCCTGCCACAGCGTATCGGCGATCCGTTTCAGCGCGGAACTGCGCCAGAATGACCGCCGCTATAACCTTGAAGCCACCAACAACATCTACCTGCCCGGTGGCCGCAGGGTGCGGGGTTTTGTAGGCATCGAACCGCTTGTCCACCCCTGCCCGTAAAAAGTGCATTTTTTACGGAAGAAGTTCGTACAACCTGTACGGTCTGTACTTGTACGCATCTGTACGGCAAGCAGAATCAAATTAAAACGTATCATCGTTTGTATTTCGCTTGTTCATACGTCGTACGAACCGTACAGGTTATTTGAAGTCCGTACAGATTTTTTGTACACCCCAAGAAGGAGCGTGATCTATGAAAGCCCAATACGGCATTTTAAGGTTCAAAAAGTACAAGGGGCCTGCCATCAGCCCCATCGAAGCCCACAACGAGCGCACCAAGGAGCAGTACGCCAGCAACCCGGATATCGACACGAGCCGGAGCCGCTACAACCTTCATCTGGTGCAGCCGCAGGGCAGGTACCGGGAAGAAGCCGACCGCATGATAGCCGCCGCCCACTGCCGTGTCCGCAAGGACAGCGTGCGGGTGGTAGAGGCTCTTGTCACCGCCAGCCCGGAGTTTTTCAAAGGCAAGACGCACAGCGAAGTCAAGGCGTACTTTGCGTACGCCCTGAAATTTTTGGAGGGCAGACAGCACCCGGATACCTTTCTCTCTGCCGTTGTCCACATGGATGAGAAAACGCCCCACCTGCACCTCTGTTTTGTGCCCTTGACCGCTGACGGGCGGCTGAGCGCGAAAGAGATCATTGGCAACCGCAAGAACCTTGTGAAGTGGCAGGACGAGTTCTGGCAGCACATGGTCAAGCAGTACCCGGAGCTGGAACGGGGCGAAAGCGCCAGCCAGACCGGGCGGGAGCACATCCCGCCTCGCATCTTCAAGGAGATGACCCAGCTGACCAAGCAGAAGGAGCAGTTGGATGCCCTGCTGGTGGGTATCACCCCCTTCAACGGCAAGAGCCGTGCGGCGGAGATCAGCAAGGTGCTGGACAGCTATATCCCCAACGTAGCACGGATGAAGGACCAGCTGCGAAAGTACAACGTAGCCTTCACCAAGACCGCCGCCGAAAACGAAAAGCTGAAAGAGAAAAACAGGACGCTCTCTGCCTCGCTGGACAAAGCGAAGGAAGGGAGCGTCTTGAAGCGTCTGGAGGATGCCAAGCTGCGACAGGACTATGAAGCCGCCCTGAAAACGCTGGACAGCATCCCGCCGGAGGTCATTCGATTTTATGAGAACCGCACGCAGGAGCCTGCGATGCGCCACGATAAGTAAGGAGCAACGCCTATGTGTAATGAAATGTACGAGAATGTGAAATCTTTTGATTATACGAAAAAGTCCTTGCAGTCGGACTCTGATCCGGCTACAATGGAGGTGGTCACTCGAACCAATGCCGTCAAGTCTCCGACCAACAGCCCTGAGACCACTAAGCTGGTGTACACGGTGAAGGAGGTCGCGCAGATGCTGGCTATCAGCCAGCGTGCCGCCTACAATCTGTGCAACAGCACCACCGAGTTCCGTGTCCTGCGGGCAGGCGGAAGCATCCGCATCCCGAAAGACAGCTTCGATCTGTGGCTCTACCGGGCAGCTTGATAAGGAGGCAAATCTATGGCATATATCACGAAACGCGGCAGCTCTTACAGCGTCCGCTACACCTATCAGGACGAGCACGGCAAGAGCTGCGACAAATGGGAAAGCTTTCCCACCAAAGAGGAGGCGGTGAAACGCCAGAAGCAGATCGAACATGAACTGGCGACCGGCAATTTCCTGATCCCGTCCTCGGTGACGGTGGCAGAGTTCCTGATGGACTGGCTGCCCAAGCAGTGCAGCAAGCACAAGTGGGCACCCAAGACCTACCAGTCCAATCTGGCCCTCATCCAGAACCTCATCATCCCTTATATCGGGGAGATGCAGATGCAGAAGCTGCGTCCCTACCACATCGAAGCCCTGTACGACACCCTGAGCAAGACCCCCTGTGGGCAGTATGTGGGCGGCAAGCGGCGAGACCTCTCGCCCAAGCAGCAGAAGCGCACCCTCTCCGGCACCACCCTCCATGAAGTCCACCAGTTGCTGCACAATTCCTTTCTGTTGGCGGTGGAGTGGGGCATCCTTATTAAAAGCCCCGTCCCGGTGGAAGCGCCCAAAAAGACCACCCAAGAGCGCAGCATCTGGGAAGTGGAGGAGATGCGGGCAGCGCTGGACAGCATGGAGGACCCCATCCTGCATCTGGCAGTCCACCTGACGCTGGTGGGTGCGCTACGGGAAGGGGAGGTGGCAGGTCTGACCCCGGAGGACATCGACTTTGATGCCGCCAACGGCATGGGCACCTTCACCGTCAACCGTTCCATGCAGCGGGTGCAGAAGGACACGCTGGCACAGGTGGACAAGGGCTGCATCCTCCGCATCTTCCCGGACAAGCTGGAGGGCAGCAAGACCTCCCTCATCCTGAAGGACACCAAGACCGAGGCCTCCTGCCGCACCATCTTTATGACCGCCGCCCTGCGGGAGGAGCTGAAGCAGTGGCTGGAACGGCTGAAAAGGGAAGAAGCCCTTGACCCGGAGCGGTACCGTAACAGCGGGATGCTGCTGCGGCTGCCCAACGGTCTGGCGGTGGAGCCGGTGCTCATCCGTAAAAAGTTCCTGAAATGGCAGGATGCACACCCGGAGTTCCCCCGCATCGTCTTTCACGGTCTGCGGCATTCCAGTGCCACCTACCAGTTGATGATCTCCGGCGGTGACATCAAGGCGGTGCAGGGGACTACCGGTCACGCCAGTGCGGATATGCTGGTGAACACCTACGCCCATATCCAGCAGTCCTCCCGTGTGGAGCTGGGCAAGAAGTTTGAAAGCGGCTTCTATGCCAAGCCCGACACCTCCAGCCCGCAGGCTGTACCCGCCGCAGGCGAACCCACCATCTCCATGACGGCTCTTTTGGAATTGCTCAAGGATGCCGACCCGGAAATGAAGGCAAAGCTCCGCTTGGCACTGCTCACCTGATGCAAAAAAGGGCACTGATTGCAATGCAATACAGCGCCCTACA
>OWJQ01000617.1_pt1 | contig 20482 bp, 10 predicted proteins | sample 1732711 | NCBI WGS metagenome assembly OWJQ01 (sample SAMN05065745, study PRJEB22554) | human gut metagenome | biome: ENVO:2100002; feature: ENVO:00000062; material: ENVO:00002003 | host: Homo sapiens | place: USA | reverse complement strand
CGCAAAAATAAGGGGCGCCCCGGAATTTCCGGAGCGCCCCTTTTATCATGCCGCCGCGCCATCCTCCCGGGTGCCCCTGCGGAAACCTTCCACGGGAATCCCTTCCTGGGATCTCTCAACCGAAGCCCTCGAAGGACGCCTCCGGAGGAACGCCCGCAGCATGATCCTTCAAAGTGAACTTTCAGTCCTCGGCGGAAAATTCCAGAGGAACTCCTCTGCGGAACTCCCCTCTCCCGCCGGAACCGGAGCCCCCGCCCGCCGCAGGAACGGTAACCCGGAAGGCCGGAGGACAAAACCCGGAAACGGAGGGGGGGGGCCGAAGACCTGCCCGTCGCGACCAAGGCTCAGCCATTCCCCTCCAGCCACTTCAGGAAGTCGTCGACCCGCGACCGGCTCACCACCATCTCGAACTCCGGACGCGGACGTGCCGTGATCTTCAGCCGGTTGCCCAGGTATTTCACGATGCTGACGATCGCCGGCATGGCGATGATGCAGCTGCGCGATATGCGGAAAAACCGCCCGGGATCCAGTTCGTCCGAAAGGACGTCGAGCGACTGATCCATGATGTAGCGGTTGTTGTCGTTCGTGACAAGGTAGGTGTTTTTCTCTTCCGAGTAGAAATAGGCGATGTCGGTGGTCTGCACCGGGACGATCCGGTCGTTGAAACGCACGACATAGCGCTGTTTGTATTCGCGCGGGCTGCGGATTGCGTTCAGCAATACGTCGGGGTCGATGCCCCCGCTCCGCACACGGCAACGTTCCACGGCACGCCGCAGCGCCGCGAGGTCGATCGGTTTGAGCAGGTAGTCGATGCTGTTGACCTCGAACGCCCGCACGGCGTAATTGTCATATGCGGTGGTCATGATGACCCGCGCCGTTACGTCCGCCTGGCGGAATATCTCGAAGCAATCCCCGTCGGAGAGTTCCACGTCCATGAAAATCACATCGGCACTGTTCCCCGGCGTGCGCAGCCAGAGCACCGTTTCCCTGACCGAGCCGGTCGTCCCGACGATCCGTACGTCGGGAAAATGCTGGGTCAGCGCTCGCGCCAGGTTTGCCTGGGCCATCATTTCGTCTTCTACGATCAGTACGTTCATATTACAGCAACGGTAAGGTGACACAATATTCGGTATCGGTACGGCGTATCCCGATCGGGATGCCCGACAGGTCGAGGTACTGCTGGCGGATGTAGTTCAGCCCCACACGGGTCGAGGGGTTGCCGGATACCTTCAGCTGAAGGTTGTTCGACACCGTCACGGCCTCGGCCACGGCGACGATGCGGATCACCAGCGGCCGGTCGGCCCCCACCGAGTTATGCTTGATGGCGTTTTCGATCAGCAACTGCACCGAGCAGGGCAGGACATGGCGGTTCATGGCCTCATCCGAAATGTCGGTCTCCACGCGGAACCCTTCGGGGAAACGCACCTGTAACAGGTCGACGTACATCCCCACGAAGGCCATCTCCTCGCGCAGGCGCACGAGTGTCTCCTCCTCGTTCTGGAGCATGTAACGGTAAATGCCCGCCAGTTTATGGATGTAGACGCTGGCCTGCTCCGTGCGCTGCTCGCAGACCAGACAGTCGAGGATATTGAGCGAGTTGAACAGGAAATGGGGGTTGACCTGCTGTTTGAGTTTCATGTAACGGAACTGCGCCTGGTGCGCCTTACCGCGCTCGGCACGCAGCACGGCACGTGCGACCAGGGCGTAATCAACCATAAATACGACCGAATAGAGGATTACCTCGACCAGCAGCGTGATGATCCACAGTTGCAGGAACTCCCGTGCGGTGAACGAGCGATCGAAGGCGAACGGCAGGTGCAGCCCCGTAATAAGCGCCACGCAGGCCGACGTGAGCAGCACGAACAGGAGGAAGGCCGCAATTTCGGCGATCGGGCCGTGTCGGGTTTCACGCCTGCGCGTATGCCGGACATAGATGATATTGACGCACAGCAGGATAATCAATGCCGCGGAGTTCGAAACCAGCAAGTCGGCCATGTGGTAGAGGCGGTCTGTGGAAAAGGAGGGCGAGGTGAAAAGTTCGACATAGGCCAGCCTCAGCACGAAAATCACCCCCACGGCCAGCAGCAGTAACCCGATGCGGGGCGTCCAAGCCGAGGAGCGGCTCGCCGTGTCGTCGCCGCGGCGAAACAACTTGGTAAACCACACGATACTCCAGCCCAGGATCTCGGTGGTGATGAAGGTCGAAACGGCATGCACCACGGGCGGGGCGTGCAATAACAGCTCGATCAGCTGCGCACCACCCGTACCCAGCAGGTAGCCGATCACATTGACGACGATCACGCTGGCTGCGGTGAACTCCACATTCAGGCCCCGTTTTAGGCAGATCAGCACGATCAGCACGATCAGCACGATCGTCAGCAGCGTCAGCACCAACTCGTCGTTGATCCCCGCCAGATGGCACGAAAGGGCGACCACGGCATGGAGCACGGCGAACAGGTGGATGATTCCGGACACTTTGAGCGATCGCATATAGGCTGACTGAGGCTGTATTAAAGTATATACGGGTTTCGTTTATTACGAATAAAGGTAGTGTTTTTCCGCGGAAATTCCAAATCGTCCCCCGCGGGCTACCGTTCGTCGCAAAAATCCGCCCGTTCATCCGGCTGAACCTTCCGTTCGTCGCCCTGCGGTTCGCCGTCCGGATTTTTTTATTAAAATTTGTATAACCTGAAAACCAACCGAAAAACCGAAATGACCAAGCCTAAACTCTCATTTTGGCAGATTTGGAACCTCAGCTTCGGCTTCCTCGGCGTGCAGATCGGATATTCGCTCCAGAATTCCAACACGTCGAGCATCTTCGAATCGCTGGGGGCAGATGTCAGCCACCTGAGCTACTTCTGGCTAGCAGCACCGCTGGCCGGCATGATCGTTCAACCCATCGTGGGGCTTTTTTCCGACGGCACCTGGACGCGCTGGGGCCGCCGCATACCCTACATCCTGGGCGGGTCGCTGATCTCAACGCTGGCGCTAGTACTCATGCCCAACTGCCCCAAACTGCTCGCCTTCGCTCCGCTCGCCATGGGGGCTTTCATCCTGCTGTTCATGGATTTGTCGTTCAACGTCACGATGCAGCCCTTCCGGGCGCTGGTGGCCGACATGCTCGACGATTCGCAGAAGACACAGGGCTACGTGGTACAAACCTTCCTGATAAACCTCGGTGCGGTCGTCGGCGCTATCCTGCCGCTCGTCATGACATGGCTCGGCGTGTCGGACGAGGCCGCTCCGGGGCATGTTTCGCCGCACATCGCCTACTCCTACTATGCCGGGGGCGCGATCCTGCTGCTCACGGTGCTCGTCACCTCGTTCAAGACACGGGAATATCCGCCCGGGGAGTTCGCCCGCTACAACAACCTCTCCGAGGAGGACGCCAAACCGATGAGCTTCGTCGGCCTCATGCGCAACGTCCCCGGCGTGATGGTGCGGCTGGGCGTCACGCAGTTCTTCTCGTGGGCGGCGCTCTTCCTGATGTGGACTTACCTCAAACCCGCCATCACGGGTGTAGTCACCGACCATGCCACGGGCGAAGTGCTCTCGGCCGGCGCCACGCAGACATGGGTCGGCGTGCTCAACGGCACCTACCCCATCCCCGCCTGCATCGCCGCCCTGTTCCTCGGGCGCGTCGCCGCGCGCTACGGCAACAAACCCGTCTACGCTGCCTGCCTGCTCGCCGGGGCGCTGGGCTTCGCGGGGTTGTGCCTGCTGCACGACCAGTACGCGCTGATGCTCCCGATGGTGGGGATCGGCATCGCCTGGGCGGGCATCCTCGCCATGCCCTACGCCATCCTGTCGCGCGCGGTCGAGCCACGCCGCATGGGCGTATACATGGGTATCTTCAATTTCACGATCACCGTCCCCCAGATCGTCATCGGACTGACCGGCGGTGCCATCGTCAAGTACTGCTTCGCCTCCGATGCGGCCGACATGCTGGCGCTCGCCGGGGTATTCATGCTGCTGGCCGCCGTGTCGGTCTTCCTGGTCAAAGAACACAAGGCCCAATGACCTACAATCCATAAAATCAACTTATAAACTAACCAAAATTCTTATGAAACGATTTTTAACTATGTGTGCGGGTATCTTGCTCATATGTCAATTTACCCCCCCCCTCACGCTGGCGCAAAACGCTGGTTATGAGGTAAAAGGCGTAGTTGTCGACAAGTCCGGGATGCCGATCCTGGGCGCTACCGTCGTCGAAAAGGGCACGACCAACGGTGTCTCGACGGGCATCGACGGCGACTATGCCATCCGCGCCGCCGGCCCCGAGTCGGTCATCGAGGTCAGCTATGTCGGTTACAAGACCGTCAGCCTGGTGGCCAGTTCGTCGCTGCTGGCGCACCTCACGCTCGAAGAGGATGCCATGGGTATCGACGACGTGGTGGTGATCGGCTACGGTACGGTCAAGAAGAACGACATGACCGGTTCGGTCGTGGCGATCAAGGCCGAAGAGTTCAACCGCGGCGCCGTGGTCTCCACACAGGACATGCTCAAGGGTAAGGTTCCGGGCGTGCATATCATCCCCGGCGACGGAGGCCCCGGATCGAGCGCCACCATCCGCGTGCGCGGTGCGGCTTCGCTCAACGCCTCGAACGACCCGCTGATCGTGATCGACGGGGTGCCCATCGCAGTCGACGGCGGCAAGGGTATGGCCAACCCGCTGGAGACGATCAACCCCAACGACATCGAATCCTTCACCGTGCTCAAGGACGCTTCGGCGGCGGCCATCTACGGTTCGCGCGCCTCGAACGGCGTCATCCTCGTCACCACCAAGAAGGGGCGCGGCAACACGCCCCGCGTATCGTACAGCGGCAGCGTGAGCGTCCAGACCAACTCCGACGAGCTGCCCGTGATGTCGCCCGGCGAGTTCCGCACCTACATCGACCAGGTATACCCCGCAGGTACGACCACGGGCGACAAGGTGCAGTCGATGCTCGGCGACAAGAACACCAACTGGCAGGATCTGGTCTTCCGCACCGCCATTTCGCATGACCACAACATCAGCCTGATCGGCAACATCAACGATAGGATGCCCTACCGCGCATCGGTGGGCTATACCAACCAGCAGGGTACGCTCGAAACGTCGAAATACGAACGCGGGACGCTCGACCTGAGCCTCTCGCCCAACTTCTTCGACAAGCACCTCACGGTCAACCTCAACGCCAAGGGCGTCGTCACGTCGCAGCGCTACGCCTCGGGCGGCGTGGTGGGTTCGGCGGCCTTCTTCAACCCCACGATCGACCCCTACTTCCGCAACGACGACGGCTCGATCGACTACACGACCACCAACGGATACTGGAACTACGGATCGGGCCGCGGCGAGGACTTCACGCCCAACACCCTGCTGGGTGCGGGCCCGCTCTCGCAGCTCTACGACCGCGATAATACGGCGCGTGCCAAGCGTTTCATTGGCAACGCCCAGATCGACTATAAGGTTCACGGCTTCGAGGCGCTGCGCTTCAACCTCAACCTCGGCCTCGACGTATCGAGCGCCAAGACCTACGACGGCGTGAACCCCGGCTCGTTCCAGGCATACACCGACACCGAGGCCCGCGGCTGGGGACAGTATTCGTGGACGACGAACTTCCGCCGCAACCATCTGCTCGAATTCTACGCCAACTTCAATAAGGAGTGGGACATCCACCACCTCGACGTGATGGCCGGTTATTCATGGCAGCATTTTTACAGCTCCGACCACTCGGTATCCTATTTCAACGAGACACACGAGCAGAAGGGCGAGGATTCGCGCTACCCGTTCAACCGCCAGGAGAACTACCTGCTCTCGTTCTACGGACGCCTGAACTATTCGATCGCCTCGAAATACCTCTTCACCGTCACGCTGCGCGACGACGCCTCATCACGTTTCTCGGAGGACACCCGCTGGGGCCTCTTCCCTTCGGGCGCCTTTGCGTGGAACATCGCCGAGGAGAATTTCCTAAAGGATTCGCGTGCCGTCTCCGCCCTCAAGCTGCGCGTCGGCGTCGGACAGACCGGCCAGCAGGAGATCGGTTCCAACTACCCCTACCTGGCGCGTTACTACATGTCGACCGACGTCTACAAGACCTACTACATGGGCAGCGCCGGCCACATGTTCTACCTCACGCCGGGAGCCTACGACCCCAACATCAAATGGGAGACCACGACGACCTACAACGTCGGACTCGACTTCGGGTTCCTCGGCGGCCGCATCAACGGTAGCGTCGACTGGTACCTGCGCCAGACGGACGACCTTCTGAACAGCGTCATCACCCCCATGGGCTCGAACTTCGGCAACACGGTGCTCACCAACATTGGCTCGATGGAGAACAAGGGCGTGGAATTCAACCTGAATTTCATCCCCGTGCAGACCAAGGACTGGAACCTCACGGTCGGCTTCAACGGCACGTTCCAGCACACCGAGTTCACCAAGCTCAACAACACCGACGACCCCGACTACAACATCCAGACGGGAAGCATCACCAAGGGCACGGGCAACCTGCTCCAGATCCACAAGGTAGGCTATGCGCCCTACACTTTCTACTGTTTCCAGCAGGTATACGACCAGGACGGCAATCCGATCCAGAACGCGCTGGTCGACCGTGACAAGGACGGCAAGATCACGCAGGCCGACCGTTACATGACCGACAAGAGTCCCAACCCGGACTTCTTCTACGGCATCAGCCTCAAGCTGAGCTACAAGAACTGGGACTTCGGCTTCAACGGCCACGGTTCGGCGGGCAACTGGGTCTTCAACGACTTCGCCTCGGCCAACTCGACGTCCAACATCGACATCAACGCCGGCAACCTGCCCAACTTCGCACGGCTGGTCAAGAAGACCGGCTTTACGAAGGCCAACAGCGGCGAGCAGTGGTATTCGGACATGTTCCTCGAAAACGCTTCGTTCTTCCGCATGGACGACATCAACCTCGGGTACACGTTCAACAAGATTGGCAACTGGAAGGGCTCGATGCGCGTCGCCTTCGGCGTGCAGAACGTATTCGTCATCACCGATTACAGCGGCGTAGACCCCGAAATACCGGGCGTCAACGGCATCGACGGCTCGATCTGGCCGCGCCCGCGCACCTATTCGCTGCGTCTGAATGTAAACTTCTAAAAACGAACGAACCATGAAAATCGACATAAAACATTTCGCCTTGGCGGCGGCAGGCGCAACGATGCTGCTCACTTCGTGCATCGGGGATCTCGACACCCTGCCCCTCAACCCGTCCGACTCGACCTCGGAGACCGTCTACGGGAAAGACGAGAACGGCTACCTGGCCGGGCTCACCAAACTCTATTTCAATTTCGTCTCGAACGACACCACCGACCTGCAGGTCAGCGACGGCGGCGCCTCGGAGCTCATCCGCGCATTCTGGACGATCCAGGAGGTTACGGCCGACGCCTGCAAATGCGCCTGGGAGAACGACGCCTGGGTTCGCGCCATGAATACCGACACGTGGTCCGACGCCGACAACGACGCGACCTACGCCGTCTACGTACGTACGTTGCAGGGCATCGCCTACGTGAACGAGTACCTGCGCCAGACCGCCTCGGACAAACTCTCCGACCGCGGCGTGAGCAGCGAACTGGCCGCCAGGATCCAGAGCTTCCGTGCCGAGGCCCGTTTCCTGCGCGCCTATTTCTACTGGATCGCCCTCGACGTGTTCGGCGACGTGCCGTTTACGACCGAGACCTCGCCCTTCGGCGGCGGTGTGAACCCCAAACAGGCCTCGCGCAAGGATGTCTTTGACTACTGCATCTCGGAGCTGACCGACCTGGCTTCGGACGAAAGCGCGATGCCTGCCGCACGCTCGAACTACCCGCGTGCCGACAAGGGTGCGGTCAACGGCCTGCTGGCCCGCATGTACCTCAATGCCGAGGTTTATGCCGGCACCCCGATGTGGACGGAGGCCAAATCCGCCTGCGAAGCGATCTTCGGCATGGGCTACTCGCTCTGCCCGGAGTATTCCGACCTCTTCCGCGGCGACAACGGCGAGAACGCCGACGCCCTGAAGGAGATCATCTTCGGCGTGGCATACGACGCCGAGCAGACGCAGTCCTACGGCGGCACGTCGTACCTGACGCTGGCAGCCATCGCCGCCACCGACGTGACGGCCGAACAGAAGATCAACGGCGTGAACAACGGCTGGGCCGGCATCCGCGTACCCTACGAATACGTACAGAAATATTTCAACGCCCGCAACGCGGACTACACCACGGGCGAATATACGGTCAACGACAAACGCGGCGGAATGTTCTACATCAAAGGCCGCCAGGAGTCGATGAACGATGCGCTCTATGTCTTCCTCAACGGGTGGACTTGCCTCAAGTTCAACAATATCCCCCACGACATGACCAACGACGAATTCCTTGCCACGGCTGCATCGAAGGCATACAGCGACATCGACTTCCCGATGATCCGCCTGGGCGAGATCTACCTGATCTACGCCGAGGCCTGCATGAACCTGGGACAGGCCAACACCGCGCTGCCGAAGCTCAAGGAGCTGACCGACCGCGCCGGGGTATCGGCCCCCTCGTCGGTCACGGCCGACTACCTGCTCGAGGAGCGTGCCCGCGAGCTGATGTGGGAGGGGCACCGCCGCACCGACCTGATCCGCTACGGCAAGTTCACCACCCCGTCGTTCCTCTGGACATACAAGGGCGGCACCTTCACCGGACAGGGGTTCGATGATTACATGAAAATCTTTGCCATCCCTTCGTCGGAGCTCGCTTCCAACCCCGAACTGCACCAGAATCCCGGCTACGGAAACGCAACCGATAAATAACCAACCCTAAAAATCGTACGACTATGAAAATTACACGATATGCGATGATGCTGGCGGCTGCGACGGGGCTCCTCTCCGCCTGCCAAAAGCTCGACGAGGTAAAGGCCTACGACCCCGACAAGGTCGTGGCGCCCGTGCTGCATGCGCTGCCCGGGGAGATCGTCATTACGCCCGACAACATGGGCTCGACGCAGACCTTCACCTGGGACGCCGCCGACTTCGGCGTCCGCACCCAGATCAACTACTCGATCGAAGCCTCGTACAACGACGGTGCGAAACTGGTGCTCTTCACGGGAATGAACGGCACCTCGTCGGAACAGACCTATGAAAGCCTCAACAACATCCTTGCGCTGTCCGTGGAAGACGGCGGCCTGGGGGTTCCCTCGGGCGAACCTACGGACGTGGATTTCTACATCAGCGCCACGATCGGCACCGACTTCGAAAAATTCTACTCCGCCCCCGCCACCGTCCGCATGACCGTGACGACGGCCGAGCGTACCTATCCCCAGGTCTGGGTAATCGGCGATTACTGCGGCTGGAATTTCGACAACGCACAGGGACTGTTCTGTTTCTCCGGCGACGAGGTCACCTACGAAGCTATCGTTGACTTGGGCGAAAAAGCCGCCAACGGCTTCAAACTGAGCGGCGAAGCCGGTTGGAACGATGCCTGCAACTGGGGCACCGACGGTGATGCTGCGGCTCCGGAAACGGAAGCCCCGTCGATCACGCTGATCTCCAGCGGCGGTTCCGGAAACATCATGGTCTATTCCAAGCGCTTCTACCGCTTCGTATTCGACCGTTCGACATTAACGTTAAGCAATAAGCTGTCGTTCAACTCGATGGGTATTATCGGCGATGCCACTCCGGGCGGCTGGGACACCGACACGGAGATGAATTTCGACACCCAAAAACAGCGTTTCTGGGTCGACGTCACACTGACCGCCGGGGAATTCAAATTCCGTGCGGACAACGACTGGGCGATAAACTTCGGCGGGGCGGACGGACGCCTTTCGCAGAACGGCGACAACATCAAGGCCACGGCGGGCAACTACCGCGTATACGCAACCCTGAACAACTCTGCGGAGATCACCTACGAACTCAATGCCGGCGACTACGGCACGGGCGGCGGCGAAGAACCCGACCCGGGGCCGGAAAAGGCCGACTGGTACATCCACGGCCAGACCGTCGCAACCCCCGACTGGGGCCCGACGGCCATGGAGAGCGCCAGCTCGAACATCGTGGCCTACAAGGCCGCAGGGGTCGAGGTAGCCGCCAACTCGGAATTCCTCTTCAAGAGCGGCGACGAGTCGCAGTGGATCGGGGCCGACGCCGCATTCGCCGGCAGCAGCCCCTACACCTGCACGATCGGCTCGGCCTTCAAGGTTTCCGCCGACAAGGTCAATGCCGTGATCGCCGAAGCCGGCACGTACGACTACTGGCTGCTGCCCGAGGCGGGACGCGCCTACGTGATGGCCGCAGGCGCCAAGCCCGAGCTGGTCGCCGACACATGGGGACTGGTCGGCAACATCACCGGATGGGGTGACCTGGGCGATTTCTCCATGAGCGAGGAGGGCGCCTACCTCGTTCGCAAAGGCGTAGTCCTGACCACCGCCAGCGAATTCAAGATCCGCTTCAACAACGCCTGGGACGACTCCAAGAACTACGGCACGGCGTCGGGCGGTGCGGTCGACATCAACAAGGCCGTCGACATCATCACCAGCGGCGGTTCGCAGAACATGAAAGTCCAGCTCGACGGCACCTACGACATCTATTTCGACCTCGCGAATTCGCAGATATACATCATGTCCGAGGGCAAGACCCCGGCAGAGGCCGAATAACGGCCACCCTTTCACGGGACGGCACACAGAGATTGCCGTCCCGTTTCTGGCCTGCCGCCCCTGACCGGACGGCAGGCCCCGAAACGAACTTTAACCGAGATTCCGCTATGAAAAAATTTCTTTTCCTGCTGCTGGCACTCGTACTTTCCGTATCCGTGTCGTGCAGCGACGACAAGACCGGCGATACCGGCGGCAGTATGCTCTCCGTGACCCCCGCGGAGATAGAATTCGAAGCCGCAGGCGGCAGCCGGCTGCTCGACCTGCGCACCGATGCGGGCGCGTGGTCGCTGACGCAGAGCGACAATACCGCATGGTGCACACCGGCCCTCACATCGGGCAAAACCTCCACGTCGTTCGCGGTCACGGCGACCGCAAACGAGTCGTCGAAACGCTCCGCGACGCTTACCTTCACCGCCCCGGGCTGCGATCCGGTCGTCGTCACCGTGACACAGAGCGGCGATGCCTCCCAGGATTTCGAGGGCGAGCAGGTCGTCGCCCAGCCCGATGCGTGGGACAACCGCAAACGCGCCGACATAAGCTACCAGCTGCTGGTATACAGCTTTGCCGACGGCAACGGCGACAAGGTGGGCGACCTGCCGGGGCTGACCCGGCGGCTCGACTACATCGACGCACTCGGCGCCTCGGCCGTGTGGCTCTCACCGATCCATCCGGCGGCTTCGTACCACGGTTACGACGTGCTCGACTACGAGGCGGTCAACCCCGCCTTCGGGTCGGACGCCGACCTGAGGGCATTCATCGACGCGGCCCATGCCCGCGGCATCCGGGTCTACCTGGATTACGTGCTCAACCATACGGGCAAAGACCACCCGTGGTTCAAATCGGCCGCCGCGTCCGAAGGGAGCCCTTACCGTGACCGCTATATCTTCTCCGAAGACCCGCAGGCCGACATCGCGGCCGGGCGGATCGACCAGATCGCCACGGAAGGCGCCGCAGGCTACGATGCCGGACAATGGTTCTCGACCGACACGGGGGCGGGTGCCGCCGGGCGCTTCAAGTTCGTGCTCGACTGGACAAATGCCGACAGCCCGACGGTGACCGTTACCGAAACGACCGATGCCGCGGATGCGGACAATACGCAGGGCGGCGCGGACGACAAATACCTCTATTTCGGCAACGGCACGAGCAAACGCTTCTACGCCAGGGGCGGCAACAGTTACGAACTGACGCTCGACTTCGATTCCGACTGGGGATTCCTCGTCCGCACCTCGACCACGTCGTGGGCCGCAGGCACCAAATACGGCGCCCCCGACAACCGGACGATCATCCGGTTCGGGGAGCCCTTCACCCTGATGTCGAACCGCTCGGCCGATCCGGCCAACGTGCAGTTCTCGCTGCCGACGATGTACCATTCGCACTTCTGGACGGCGGCATTCGCCGACCTCAACTACGGCAAGGCCGCCGAGGCCGAGCAGTCCGGGGCGTTCAAGGCCGTCACCGAAGCGGCCGACAAGTGGGTACGCATGGGCGTGGACGGGTTCCGCCTCGATGCCGTGAAGCACATCTACCACAACGCCTACAACGACGAGAACCCCACGTTCCTCAAGAAATTCTACGACCGCATGAACGAGAGCTACAAGGCCGCCGGCGGAGAGGGCGATTTCTACATGGTGGGCGAGATGCTCGACGAAGCGGACAAGGCGGCACCCTATTACCGGGGGCTGCCGGCGCTGTTCGAATTCACGTTCTGGTACAAGCTCAAATGGGCGCTGCAAAACGGCATCGGATGCTATTTCGTCAAGGACATCCTCGACGTGCAGCCCCTCTACGCACAGTACCGCAGCGATTATATCGAAGCCACGAAACTTTCGAACCACGACGAGGATCGCACGGGCTCCGACCTGGGACAGTCCGCCGAAAAGATGAAGGTGGCGGCCGCCGTGCTGCTCACGGCGCAGGGCGCACCCTACATTTACCAGGGCGAAGAGCTCGGGTACTGGGGCACCAAATCCAACGGCGACGAATATGTCCGCACCCCGATCCTGTGGGACAAGGCGGGCAACGAACTGGCTTCGGGAAGCCTCTCGGGCAAGATCGACATGCAGATGCTGACCCCGGCGATCTCGGTCGAGGCACAGGCCGACGACGACGGTTCGCTGCTCAACCTCTACCGCACGTTCGCCCGGCTGCGCAACACCTACCCCGTGCTGGCGCAGGGCAAGATGGTCAAACACCCGGTCTACAACGACGGCAACACCTCGCAGCAATCCATCGCGGCCTGGTACCGCGAGCTGGACGGCGAACGGATGCTCGTCGTGCACAACTTCGGCCGGGAGGAGCAGATACTGACCCTTACCGACCAACCGGACAAGGCCGTAGGCGTCTCAGGTGAAGTGAAACTTCAGCGCGGCGACGCTTCGTCGAAACTGCTCATGGGCGCCTGGTCGTCGGTGGTATTCACGCTCTAAACGACACGCCATGAAACGCTTGCCCGCATTACTTCTCGCAATGGTACTGGTTGCCTGCGGCACACGGCCGCAGCAACCGGCCGCCCACCCCGACTGGAGTTACAACTCGGTCGTCTACGAAATGAACGTGCGCCAGTACACCCCCGAAGGGACGCTGGCGGCGGCCGCACGCCACCTGCCCCGGCTCAGAGAACTGGGCGTGGACATCGTCTGGCTGATGCCCGTCTACCCCATCGGCGTCAAGGAGCGCAAGGGAACCCTCGGCTCGTACTACGCCATCTCCGACTACGAAGCCGTCAACCCCGAATTCGGCACGCTGGAGGATTTCGACCGGTTCCTGGCCGAAGCCCACAGACTCGGGCTGCGCGTGATCCTGGACTGGGTGGCCAACCACACCTCGCCCGATGCCCGCTGGATCGAGGAGCGCCCGGCCGACTGGTATGTACGTGACTCGCAGGGCAACACCATCGTGCAGTACGACTGGACGGACATCGCCAAGCTCGACTACGGCAACGCGGACATGCGTGCCGCAATGGCGGCCGCCATGCGTTTCTGGCTCGACCGCGGCATCGACGGATTCCGCTGCGATATGGCGTGCGAGGTACCCATCGACTTCTGGCAGCAGACGCTGCCCGCACTGCGGAAGGAGTACCCCGGCATCTACCTGCTCGCCGAGGGCGAAGCCCCCGCATTGCACGACGGGGCGTTCGACGCCTCATATGCGTGGGAACTGCACCACCTGCTGAACGACATCGCACAGGGACGCAAAAGCGCCGCAGACCTGCGTGCCTACGTCGCCAGAGACTCCGCTGCCATGCCGCGCGAGGCGTTCCGCCTAATGTTCACCTCGAACCACGACGAAAACTCGTGGGCCGGGACGGAATTCGAGCGCATGGGCGACGCGGCACGCGTGATGGCGTTGCTGACCTTCACGCTGCCCAACGGGCAGCCGCTCGTCTATACCGGACAGGAGATGGGGTTCGACCACCGCTTCGAGTTCTTCGAGAAAGACCCCGTACCCGCGTGGGAACATAACGGGTTTACGGATTTCTACACCGCACTGATCCGGCTGCGCCACGAGAACCCGGCGCTCGCGGCCGGAGAACGCGGCGGGCAGGCCGCATACCCGCTCGGAGAACGAACACCCGACGGCCTGATGCTGTTTTCCCGCACGGCCGGCGGCAACGAGGTGACAGTCGCTGCGAACCTCAGCGCGGAGGAGGTCGCATTCGACCTGCCGTTCGAGGGCTCGCGCCGCGAGTTCTTCACCGGGAAGGAATACACGGGCGGCACCCGCACCGTGCTTCCCGCATGGCAGTGGCAGGTCTTCGCACAAGACAGGAGATAAGGGTTGCGGACATGCGCCGGGGATGCGCGGAAACAGCGACAGGAACCCCGATAGCACCCGACGGGAATAGACAGTAAACCATCCGAAAAGCACGGGGATGCGCATGAGAAGCACAAGGATGCCCCGGGCGAAACGGGAATCGCTGGAAACCGATTTTTTGCTAACTTTACAAACGACGATATTTTGAACCGATTTTTCATGACACTCGCAGCAGCCGGCCTGCTCTCCTGCACAGGGACAGGACAGTCCGTATTCGACCCCGCCTCGGTGGCAGACGCCTCGGGCGAGGTTACCCGCGTCGAACCCCTCTCGTGGTGGACGGGAATGCAGACCCCGCTCCAGTTGCTCGTCAACGGGGCCGGCATCGCGGCATACGACGTCCGCATCGAAGGCGGACAGGGCGTCGGGGTGAAGGCCCGCCACAAAGCCGACAGTCCCAATTACCTATTCGTGGACGTGAAGGTGAAACCCGACGCGGAACCGGGCACCTACTACCTCGTATTCTCGCAGGGGGAACGGCAGTTCAAGGTTCCCTATGAGATCGCGGCACGCGCCGAAGGCTCGGCCGCACGCAAGAGTTTCACCACGGCCGACATGATCTACCTCCTGATGCCCGACCGCTTCGCCAACGGCGATGCGTCGAACGACTCGACGCCCCACACGCGGGAGCGCGCCGACCGCAGCGCCTTCTTCGGCCGCCACGGGGGCGACCTGCAGGGGATGATCGACCACCTGGATTACATCGCAGGGCTGGGCGCCACGGCCGTATGGCCCACGCCGCTGCTGCTGGACGACGAACCCGAAGGTTCGTACCACGGCTACGCCTGCGGCGACTACTACCGCATAGACCCCCGGTTCGGCTCGAACGAACTGTATAGGGAGTTCGTCGGCAAAGCCCACGAGCACGGGCTGAAGGTGATTATGGACATCGTCACCAACCACTGCGGCACGGGCCACTGGTGGATGAAAGACCTGCCTTTCAGGGACTGGATACACCAGTTCCCCGAATACACCGGGACGAACGTCTGCTTCTCGACGAACATGGATCCCAACGCTTCGCGCTACGACCTCGACCTGCAGGAGAGCGGCTGGTTCGTGCCGTCGATGCCCGACATGAACCTCGACAATCCCTATGTGCTGCAATATTTCAAGCAATGGGCCGTGTGGTGGATCGAGTATGCCGGCCTGGACGGGTTCCGCGTCGACACCTACCCCTACAACGAGAAGGTGCCGATGAGCGAGTGGTGCGCGGCCGTACGCAGGGAATACCCCGATTTCAACATCGTGGGCGAATGCTGGACGTCGTCGATCCCGCAACTGGCATACTGGCAGGGCGGCAATCCCAACAAGGACGGCTTCGACTCGCACCTGCCGTCGATCATGGATTTCCCGCTGCAGGAGGCCATCTGCCGGGCGCTGCCCACCGACTCGCTCCGCTGGGGCGAGGGCATGACGCGCGTCTACGACTGCCTGTCGCACGATTTCGTCTACCATGACCTGTCGAAAATGATGATCTTCGTCGCCAACCACGACACCGACCGCATCGGCGACATCGTACGCAGAAACCCCGACCGGCTGAAACTCTCGATGGCGATGCTGGCCACGATGCGCGGCATCCCGCAGATATTCTCGGGCGACGAGATGATGTTCACCTCGAAAGACCTCTCGCAGGGACACGGCGGGCTGCGCGTGGATTTCCCCGGCGGCTGGGAGGGCGACGCGGTGAACCTGTTCGACCCGGCGCAGCGCGATGCCGTACAGGCGGGGCTCTTCGACTACACGCAGCGGCTCTTCCAATGGCGCAAGTCGAAGCCCGTGATCCACAACGGCCGCACGATGCACTTCCTCTCGCGCGACAACACCTACGCCTATTTCCGTTATGACGACACCGACGCGGTATTCGTCTTCATCAACAACTCGCGGGGCAAGAAACAGGTGCCGTGGTCGCACTATGCCGAGATCGCCTCGGGGCTGAGCGACGGGCGCAACGTCCTGACGGGCAAAGCCACGGAGGTGGACGATACCACCACGGTCGGCCCGCGGCAGGCGCTGATCGTAGAATTCAAACGTAAATAACAAGACCGAACCATGAAGAAAATATTTTTATATATCTCCGCGCTGCTGGCCGGTGCAGCCTGCACGGCACAGGAGACGCTCCTCTCGCCCGACGGCCGCCTCCGCCTGGAGTTCAGCCTGGCGGATGGAGGCCGCCCCACCTATACGCTCGATTACAAGGAGCGCCCCGTGATCCTGCCCAGCGGCATGGGGCTCGAACTGCGCGGCGAAGCCCCAAAGCTGGAATTCGGGGCTGAAATCCGCAAGGGCGAACCAGGGCGCCCGGTATCGCTCTACGACGGGTTCACCCTCGGGCAGGTGGCCCGCAGCGAGTCCGACCAGACATGGCGTCCCGTATGGGGCGAGCAGGCCGAGATCCGCGACCGCTATAACGAAATGGCCGTCACGCTGCGGCAGGCCGCGACAGGCCGCGACATGACGATCCGCTTCCGGCTCTACGACGACGGGCTCGGATTCCGCTACGAATTCCCCGAACAGGAGTCGCTGACCTATTTCGTCATCGGCGAGGAGAAAACACAGTTCGCCATGGCGGGCGACCACACGGCGTTCTGGATCCCGGGCGACTACGACACGCAGGAGTACGACTACACGGAGTCGAAACTCTCGCAGATACGGGAGCTGATGCCCGGCGCCATCACGCCCAACTCGTCGCAGACGCCCTTCTCGCCCACGGGCGTACAGACGGCCCTGCAGATGAAGAGCGACGACGGGCTCTACATCAACATCCACGAAGCGGCGCTGGTCGACTATGCGTGCATGCACCTCGACCTGGACGACCGGAATTTCATCTTCACCTCGCACCTTACGCCCGACGCACAGGGGTGGAAAGGCTACATGCAGGCGCCCTGCCATACCCCGTGGCGCACGGTGACGGTCTCGGACGACGCCCGCGACATCCTCGCCTCGAAGCTGATCCTGAACCTCAACGAGCCGTGCGCCTATGACGACACCTCGTGGATCAAGCCCGTGAAATACATGGGCGTATGGTGGGAAATGATCACCGGCAAGAGCGACTGGGCCTATACGCGCGACGTGCCGTCGGTACAGCTCGGCGTGACGGATTACGCCCGATGCAGGCCCAGCGGCCGCCACGGCGCCGAGAACGAGAACGTGAAGCGGTACATCGACTTCGCGGCGGCACACGGGTTCGACCAGCTGCTCGTCGAAGGCTGGAACGTCGGCTGGGAGGACTGGTTCGGGCACACGAAGGATTACGTCTTCGATTTCGTGACCCCCTACCCCGATTTCGACATCGCCGCACTGAACGAATATGCGCACGGGAAAGGCATCCGGCTGATGATGCACCATGAAACGTCGGCTTCGGTGCGCAACTACGAACGCCACATGGAAGCGGCCTACCGCCTGATGGACAAATACGGGTACAACTCGGTCAAGAGCGGGTACGTGGGCGACATCCTGCCCCGCGGCGAGCACCATTACGGGCAGTGGATGAACAACCACTACCTCTATGCCGTCCGCCGGGCCGCCGACCACAAGATCATGGTCAACGCCCACGAGGCGGTGCGCCCGACGGGCCTCTGCCGCACCTACCCCAACCTGATCGGCAACGAGTCGGCACGCGGCACGGAGTACCAGGCGTTCGGCGGCTCGAAGCCCCACCATGTGACGATCCTGCCCTTCACGCGCCTGCAGGGCGGCCCGATGGACTACACGCCCGGCATCTTCGTGATGGACGTCGCGGAGGTCAACCCCGGCAACCACTCGCACGTCAACGCGACGCTCGCCAACCAGCTGGCGTTGTACGTGACGATGTACTCGCCGCTGCAGATGGCGGCAGACCTGCCCGAGCACTATGAGAAATACATGGATGCGTTCCGTTTCATCGAGGACGTCGCACTGGACTGGGAAGAGAGCCGCTACCTGCTGGCCGAACCGGGCGACTACATCGTCGTGGCGCGCAAGGCCAAAGACACGGGCGAGTGGTTCGTGGGCGGCGTGACGGACGAGAACCGACGTACGGTGACGCTCCCGTTCGACTACCTCGATCCCGGTAAGGAGTACGTGGCGACGCTCTACGCCGATGCCCCCGATGCCGATTACCAGACCAATCCGCAGGCATATGTCATCCGCACCGGGAAGGTCAGACAACGCACGGAACTCGACGTGGAGATGGCGCGCGGCGGAGGCTTTGCAATCTCCATACGCGAGGCAACCGACGCAGACCGCAAACTCTGCAAGCTGAAATAACGGGCGATGCCTGCGGACGGCAATCATGCCGGGGCCCACACAGCCCCCTCAAAAAATCCTTTGCCCCTCGTTCTTTTCAAGAACAGGGGCTTTTTTATGCGTATTTTTAAAACGCAAAAGTTCGCCCCTATATTATTGACTCCAAACCATTTACGCCCACAAATCCAAGATTAACACAACTGCTTGATTTTCAAAACAACATGGAGGTGGTCAATCAAAATTAACGAATCATTATAGCGGGGAAAATAAATTATTTTCCCCGCAACTGTGCTGCATCATCAAGTAGCTTTTTCGCTTTGCGCTCTTTGCTTGCAGCCCGCTCTAGTTGTTCTGCCCGCCGCCTTACGGCTTCTTTGTACCGTTCAACTTGGTTTCGGACGGTATCGCGTATGGCCGTGTGCTGCTCATCCCTGAATATCGTTTCCAACTCCATAAGCTCCTTTTCTTTGATCTCACCACGCATTTTCACGTAGCGGTATTTCAGGTCGTTCGCAGCTAACAGCCGATTATTCTCTGAGATTCGGTAAATGAATGCGCCTTGCAGGAAAATACATCCCAGCATGACGAACATCGTCAAAAATGTTTTCGAAGAACTGATATCGAGCGTATAAGTATGCCGGTGCTCCCGCACTGGCAGGTTTTCGGGCTTTACCGCTGCTTCGACAGCTTGCCTCACCTGCTCTATCAATGTATGTGTCTGCCTGATCTCTTTGTCGATCACCTCCAGCCTACCCGCTAACTGCGCCAACAGAGCGTTGTATTTGTCGGTAAATTCCCGCTCCTGCTCGGTTTTTACTCCCGGCAAGGCCGTATGCCGTTGCAGTTGTTCGAGCATCTGTGCGACCTGCCCCTGCGAGAGCTCCGTGGCCTCTATCAGCCGCTCGATCCGTTCCAGCTGTGCATTCTCCAGACCCGCGTTGGCTTTGGTGCTTTTGACAGCCTTGACGAGCGTTTCTTTGAGGTCTTCGTACATTTCGATCGAGAGTCCGATCTTATTTTCGTCGTTCATGATTTTTGAGATTTTCTAATTCGGTTACAGTTTTATTTTGGCTCTTCTTTTCTGTTCTTCCATCCTGCGGCGGTGCTCCATCGCAGCGATGGCCATCGCCTCGGCCGCGGCGTTGAGCAGTGCCGTGATTCGTGCTATATACTTTTCGGGGCTTTCTCCCGGCTTGCGCTGTAACTGCTTGGCGGACACTCCGCCGGGCGAATCGGCCGGCGGCAGTGGAATCCCGCCTGCCTTTCCGAGGTTTACCGATGACGGCTCTTCGCGCGTGCCGCTGCTACCCATACCGCCGAACAACCCTGCAAATGCTGAACGGTAATTGCCTGCCGCCGCCGAGAGGTTCCCGAAGAGCGTTGCCCGGTGTTGGGTTTGTTGTTGAATATTGTTGAACCGGTTGTCGAGTTTCGTAAAGTTGAAAGCCCGGTCGATCTTCGATCCGGAGAACTCGAAGCCGTTTTTCGAGAACAAAACCCCTTGTTTGCGGTCAGTCGAACCGCAATACTTGTAACGGATGCCGATGCCCTGTTTTTCCAGTTGCTTCTCCAGCCCTTTCCATCCGGCGCATCGGGGCAGACACCTTTTGATCGCATCGTGGATTTCGTATCTGGTCTTGTCGGGTTCGCGCAGCCGCTCCCGCCGCACGTCGTCCTTTCCCGGTGCGAGATACAATCCGCACTTCTCGGTCAGCTCCCGGCATACCTTGGCGCTGCGGAGCTTGATGTTCTTGTCCGAAATGGTCTGCCCGTTATTCCCGACCCGGTTGTAGACCAGATGGCAGTGCGGATGGGGCTGGTCGAGATGGC
>OWJQ01000605.1_pt1 | contig 20747 bp, 21 predicted proteins | sample 1732711 | NCBI WGS metagenome assembly OWJQ01 (sample SAMN05065745, study PRJEB22554) | human gut metagenome | biome: ENVO:2100002; feature: ENVO:00000062; material: ENVO:00002003 | host: Homo sapiens | place: USA | reverse complement strand
TACACTTATGCGATCGTCGGCAGCGTCAGATGTGTATAAGAGACAGGTGCAATACGGTTTTGCGTAAATTCCTCGTACATGGAATACCCTCCCTTCCCGCATTATTCTATATCGTACCGTGTTCTATTCTGCGGTATTTAATCCTTTGTATTCCTTGGCATACAATATTAAATCCTTTACATTTGGGTTGAGCGACGGCTCAAATCTTGTAAAGGGAGTAGACAGTATGGAGGAAAAAATCTGCTGTGTCACAGGGCATCGGGACATTCCTGCGGATCGTTTGGCTTATGTAGAACAAGAGCTCCGGCGGGAGGTGCAGGCAGCCATTGAGGACGGGTACACCCGGTTCATATCCGGTTTTGCGGAGGGGGGCGATTTGATGTTTGCTGCTATCGTGGCGGAGGAAAAGGCGCGACACCCGGAGATTATTCTGGAGGCGGCGATCCCTTATCCCGGACGGCTGAAAACAAAAGATCATCGCTTCCATGAATTGCTGGATTGCTGCGACAGTGTCAATGTGGTTTGCCGTACCTACTCCAAGTCTTGCTTTTTCCAGTGCAACCGCTATATGGTGGCGGAGTCCCAGCGGGTGATCGCCGTCTATGATGGGCGGGAGCGAGGCGGAACACTTTTCACCATGCGGGACGCCCATGCTGCCGGGCGGGAGGTTCGGGTGATCCGCATTTAGGCCGTGCCCTTTGGGACAAAATGCCCCATACAGAGGCATCCTTTACACCACCTTTTTGCAGCGATATAATATAGATATAGAGGGAAAACAACTGAAAACACCTGATAATTAGGAGGTTTTTGTTATGCATTTTGTATTGCGGATGATAGCGTTTCCCTTTGCTGCGCTTTGCACGGTGCTTGCCGCTGTGGTAGGGCTGGTGTCAGGAATTTCCGAGGCTCTGCTGGAACTGCTGGGAGGTCTCTGCCTGCTGTGTGCTTTGTTCGCCTGGTTCATCCAGGGCAGCGGTTCCAACGGTCTGCTCCTGCTGGGGATCGCCGTGTTCTTTGTTGCGCTGGGGCTGCTGGCTGACGCTATTGTAGACGGGCTGAGTACCCTGGCCGGTTCTCTGTGGAGTGTGGTGCGGGGATAAGATCAATGAAAGAAACTTGCCACAACTGACCTATGGGACAAAGTGTCCCGAACCAGCCGACGGCTCGGGAGCCGTCGGTTTTCTTTTGGAAGAAGGGAGGAACTGCTACGGCTACCACACGCTTGATTTCCCACCATATCAGCAAGGGAGAAACCATTGCTCAATCCCTCAAAGACCGCCTGGATTACGGGAAGGACCCGGACAAGACCCAGGGCGGCGAATTGATCTCCGCCTATGAGTGCGACCACATGACTGCCGACGCCGAGTTCCTGCTTGCCAAGGCCAAGTACAAGGCCGCCACGGGCCGGGAGCAGCGCCGGGAGGCCGATGTGCTGTGCTATCAGATCCGCCAGTCCTTCAAGCCGGGAGAGATTACCCCGGAGGAGGCAAACAAAGTGGGCTATGAAACGGCGATGCGCTGGACCAAGGGCAAGTATGCCTTTTTCGTTGCCACCCATACAGACCGCCAGCACATCCATAACCACATCTACTACAACGCCGTTTCCCTGGACTATTCCCGCAAGTACCGCAATTTCCTGGGCTCCAGTTTTGCCCTGCGCCGCCTGTCGGACCGGGTGTGCCTGGAGCATGACTTGTCTGTCATCCAAAACCCCAAGCTCCACAGCCAGGGCCAGTATCTTCACTACGGCCAATGGCTGGGCGGGGATCGTCGGCCCTCCCAAAAAGAACAGCTCCGTTCTATTATCGACGCCATTCTGACGGAGCGGCCCGCCGACCTCCCGGCCTTCCTTGCTGTGCTGGAGGCGTCCGGCGTCCAGGTGATCCACGGGCGGGGCGGCGTCCTCTCGTTTCAGCTCCCAGGCTTTGCCCGGCCTGCCCGCTGGCGGAGTTCCACCCTGGGGGACGGCTACGGCCCGGAGGCGGTGCAGGCCGTCATCGACGGCACAGCCCCGGTGCGTACTCCATCCATCGGCAGCGCCCGTCCCGCCCCCAGGCGGCTCAATCTAATTATCGACATTCAGCAGCGCATGGCACAGGGCAAGAGTCCTGGCTATGAGCGGCGGGCCAAGATTTACAACTTGAAACAGATGGCCGCCGCTCTCCAATTTCTCCGGGAGTACGGCCTGACCGACTATGACAAGTTGGCGGCCAAGACCGACGCGGCGGTGGATCAGGAGCACACCCTGGCCGGAGAGCTCCGGGCCGCCCAGGAGGAGCTGACCCATACCACCGCGCTCATGGGGGCCGTAGTACAGTACGCAAAAACCCGGCCCGTGTTCGACGGCTACAAGGCGGCCAAGTACAGCAAGAAATATCTGGCCCAGCATGAGGCGGAGCTGGCCGACTACCGGGAGGCCAAGGCCACCATGAACGATCTTTTGGACGGGGCCAAGCTCCCCAAAATGGATGCCTTGAAACAGAAACGCCGGGAGCTGGCGGAGCGCAAAAAAGCCCTCGCCGCACAATACCGCGCCGCTCAAAAGGAGATGCGGGAGTTGGTGACGGCGAAGGGCAACATTGACCACCTTATCAATCTCACCGGCGGACGCGCCGATAAGGAACAGACCCGATAGGGGCGGTCCCGCAGACAGACCTATGGGACACTTTGTCCCAAGGTGCCGGGTTTGGGGAGGCTCCCCAACAAGCATTTTTGCGGGGCCCCCGGCCAAGCAAAAATAGCAAGTGTGGACACACTTGCCCTGCTTGCCATTACGCGCTCCCCCTAAATGGTATTATTTCTCCTACACTTGACAAAAATATCCCTCCATATGAAAATCGATTCATCCTTTTTGTGCGTGTATATCGTTATACTGACATAGGCAAGGTGGTGAGCCAGTGAAATACAGTGACTTTGATTTGGTGCGCGGTATCAAAAGCGGAGATAAAAGTGCGTTAGACCTTTTGATTCATCGTTGGTATCCACGCATTTATGGATATGTCTTCAAGTTAATAGGGCATGAACAAGATTCCTATGATGTGACACAAGATATATTTATTGCTATGATGCAAAACATTAAAAATTATTACCCCTGGAAAAAGTTTGATAGCTGGTTCTTTACGATTGCACATAATAAGTGCATGGATTTTTTTCGGATGCAGCAGCGTGTTGGCCCACCAGAAAACGCGGATATTGATCTTCCGGATACATCTCCCTTGATTGATGAGTCAGTAGTAGTTTCAGTGACCATAAAAAATGCACTAACCAAACTTTCAACTCCGCAGCGTGAGGTCGTTCTCCTATACTATTTTTATCAATATACCGCAAAAGAGATTGCTCAAATGACCAATACACCATTGCCAACCATTAAGTCGCGGATAGGCACCGCGAAGAAAATACTTGCCAGATATTTGCGGGAGGATTTCCAATGAATGAACAAATGGAAAAAGAAATTTGCCGCACAATTCAGGTATTGCAAGCATCTATGCCAGAGCCGAAGAACAGGAAAACATCTATATTTGCGTTGCTACGGATTGCCGCAAGTGAAATAAATGTTTTTCTTCTGATGGGCCTTTTCATCGGTGTACTTATATTTGGTACCGTAAGCGTCAAAATCCTGTCTATGCCTATGCTATCCATCTTTTGCACCGCGCCTATGCCCATGCTCTTGCTATTTCATCGCTATGTTCTTACTTGCAATGATAAAATGCGTGAATTGGAGGAGACCTTTCAATATTCCTATGCTGAAATGTTGATTGCACGTTCCGCTATTATTTCATGCTATATGTTTACAACTTTAGTATTTCTCTCACTAACGCTACATTTTTCTTTTGGTGAAAACTTCTTGCGATTAGCTCTCTGCGGGGCGGTACCAAGCATATATCTGTGTACGCTGCTCCTTTTCCTTGCCAGTATCGTCCGTAATCAAGAGAGCCTGTCTATAATAGCGATTGTCTTTTGGGTGACACTTTGTTTTTTAATTACTGCATTGCCATTTCATCAGTTTCTTCAGCTTTGCTCAACCGCAGTTTATGTGGGACTTGCAATCCTCGGACTGATCTTATACAGCGTCTGCTCTCACACCATTAGAGCAAGGGGGAGTTTATATGTGTCCAGTATTTGATGAAGCAAAAAAACACATAACATTTCGTGAGGTGTGGGTGGGTTGCCTTCTTGGTATGCTTTTCTTGATATTTGCCATTTATCAAGAGTCCTCAGTGAATGCCAACATTATTGAAAGCATACCAATACGGCAATTTTGGTACGGGATACAACAAAATATACGAACTTATGGCGGGACATTAACAGCCTTTCTGCTGGCAGTCGGCTTGCCGAGGCTTATTTGCTGTGAACATGAGTATCGGACAGACTGCCTTATCAAGACATCTGCTAAAGGGAATATAGTTACATGGCAGTCAAAGGTGTTGTTTACTGTTCTATATTGTTTCGTCGTAGTATTTATTATTGGCGCATCAAGTTTACTGATTAACTGTAATCTTTTCGGCTTTAAGGGTGCATTACAGCCAGTTGAAACGTGCGTTTATTTTTCTGATAGCGCCCTACCACCGATGTCCAATATGGCATACTGTGTGCTACAATATTTGTTTTTATTTTTAGGAGCACTTTATTTTGCGGGATTTGTTCTGCTGGTTGCTGCTCTCACAAGACGAACAGCACTCACAATCTTTCTATGTGGGGCAAGCTACCTGGTTTGTGTGCTGTATGAATATGTCGGATATATGTTTTCAGGTATGGCCGACTATGTATTAGGTTTTTTCTATCGCTTTGGCTTTGGAGGCTACCTGCTACAAGCCAGTTATTCATGGAGTTCGTATATGGGTGCGGGCGAGTGGTCAGATATATGGAAACCGATCCTGCTTGTTGTTACCATGATTCTTCTGGAGTTTTCTGGCTTATGGTTGATTTGGAGGCGCAAGGCGAGAAAATGAAAACGGAGTTATGTCGCTATTTCAAAAATCCTCTGTACTGGATCGTCCTGACCGCCGGACTATCCGTCCGCGCAGTCCTTGCTTATTTTGACTGTCTGTATCGCAGCAAAGACTTTTGGGCGTTATCCGCAGATTTTTGGAGCAAAATTGGATCGGTAACAGTGGGCTTCCTGATTGTTCTTGTTTTAATTCATTTGTTTTCGCTGGATCGAGAAACTGGTACCTGGCCTACCATATCCAGTACCGTTTATGGTAGGATACATCTTTTTTGCAACCGTTTAACCGCTGGAAGTATTGCAGTAGTTCTTGGTATCGCTTTATTGGTAATTGGCAACTTTACTGTATCTGTACTTTGGGGGCGTGGATTACCCCGCCCCCAAGACTGGCTATATTTGTTTATCAGACCTCACGTGGCGGTGTTTATTGGTTCAATCGGATTTTTTATCCTCGCGGCCTGCGTATGTGATATATTCAAAAATCAACCGGCGGCAATGTGCATTTGCGGCGTCCCTTTTGCAATCAGCTATTTTGTCAATGCCGGTGTCGTTAAGCCTTTTGAACTGCTTTGGTTTTTCCGCTATGGATTTTTTACTGAGATGATGCGTGGGCGATTTATTTACTCTGCCCCCATGTTTTGGACTATTTGGTATGCGCTCTTGTTGTTTGGAGTGCTGGTGATTGCCATAATCAAGAGAAAGGAGCGCAAGGAGTTATGAGGCTTACGTTAGAAAATATCAGTAAACTCTACGGTGATACGATTGCTTTAGAACATATCAATTTGACATTGAAGCATGGGATTTACGGTTTATTGGGGCCAAATGGCGCAGGCAAAACAACTTTGATGCGGGTTATGGCAGATTTGCTTGTTCCCTCCACCGGGCGCGTATTGTTGGACGGACAAGACATCGCAGTTATGGGGGGGGTGTTCCGCAGGAAACTCGGCTATCTTCCGCAGGATTTTGGTGTGTATCCAAACTTCACCGCAGAGCAGTTTTTGCTTTATATTGCAAGACTAAAAGGATTATCCAAATTCGAGGCGAAACAGCAGACAGACAAACTTCTCCGTATTGTTGGTCTTGAAGATAAGAGCCGAAAAAAATTGAAAGGATTTTCCGGAGGGCAGCGCCAGCGTGTAGGAATTGCCCAGGCTCTCCTCGGCGATCCTGAGATTTTGATACTGGATGAACCGACAGCCGGGCTTGACCCAGAAGAAAGAATACGGTTTCGTGGAATTATCAGCAACTTGTCCCAACAAAAAACTGTTCTATTATCTACTCACATTGTATCTGACCTGGAGGCGGTTGCAAATGAGGTGATTTTACTCCAGAAGGGGAATGTCCTTGCTGTGAAAAAGCCTTATGAATTGTTGGAGCAGCTCAATGGTCATGTTTGGATCATTTCCGTTCCCACCTCGGAAGAAACAGATCTAACAAAAGAATATGCTTGCAGTAATGTGATGCACACTGATGGCAGGAGCGTAATCCGTGTACTTTCTGAAAGTAAGCCACATTCCGATGCAATACCGACAGCGCCCAATATGGAGGATATGTATCTATACTATTTCGGAAAGTAATGTAGACCGGAATCAACTCTTTTACAAAGTATTAAACATAAAAAAGAGAAAATGGAGGGCATTACATTGTGCAAGAAGTGACTAAATGGCTGCTATGCCCTATTTGTGACAGCAAGACCCGGATTAAAATACGCCCAGACACGGTGCTTATAAACTTTCCGCTATACTGTCCAAAGTGTAAACAAGAACTATTGATAAACGTTAATCAGTTAAATACCATAGTTATCAGAGAGCCAGACGCATAGACGCAGAGCCGATAACCAGACAGCCACAAGCTGCGGTTATCGGCTCTTTTATAATTCATAGGGAGGTGCCCTTTGTTAGCTTTCATTTTCCATCCGTCTAACCTATCAAAAAAAGCTGGTTTTTCCGATGGGATCAATCCGGTGGCGGATGCGAAAATTGTCAGCTTTTAAGTGAATATGTAGTTTCCTGCGCCTGTGTGCCATTGCGGTACGCAGGCGCATTTTGTTTTATCTGCTTTGGGACAAGTTGTCCCGAAGTAGGCAAAGACGGCCCAGGGTGCCGCTCCCCGCCGCCCTTCGTTCAGATCGCCATTCACCCCCAACCATCTGAACGGAGGAATTACAAATGACAACCATCAACTTGAAAGAGTTTTTCTATTGGTACAAGGCAGACGAGTACATAGAGGTGACGGACGAGGTAGCCGAGGAACTGCGAGCTGACAAGCGGTATGAAGTCACCCACCACCGGCGTATGAAAAGGAACAAGGCCAACTACTCTTTGGACGCGAATGATGGCATTGAATACGCCGCCTGTGAGTTTGAACCCTCCCCGGAGATGGCCTTGGACTTGATGGAGCAGTACCGGCGGCTGTGCTGTGCGCTCAACCATCTGCCCCCAGTTCAGGGGCAGCGGATCGACGCGCACTACCTGTTGGGCTGGTCGATCCGGGAGATCGCTTTGGCCGAAGATGTGAGCTGCCGGGCGGTGCAAATCTCCATTGACCGTGGCCTGCGTGCGATGCGAAAATTTTTCTAAAAATCCTCCGCAGACTGTTTCGCGTTTGCGTTCAAAGTGACCTGGGTAAGTAGAGGGAAATCTTTTCTTCCTCTGCGCGGCATTGAGATGGGAACCAGGCCATCTGCGGGGAGCCGGGCGGCGGGTGCGCGGTGACTTCTCTCCACGGAGAACGAGCGAACAAATACCATCGCCGCAAGTGGGACAGGCCGCCCCACGGCCACGATCCGCAGGCGGACAAGTTGGCCGCCGTCCCCCTCGGGTCCCATCCCAAACTGCGCGGGAGCGCCGTGACGACAACTGCTGTCTGATGACAGGCCGAACCTATCGCACGGCGCTCCCACACCTTAAAAATCAAGGAGGCACACCATGAGCTATGATACCGAACTGGCTGCCCTGCTCTCCGAGCCGTGGAATGAGAGTGTTTGCCGAGGGTACACGATCCTTGCTTTGGAGCGGTGTGAATATAAAACTGCGGTAATCCAGCGGGTCATGTCTGAACTCCACGAACTGCTCGACTTTACCAGCCCGCAGGAGGCTCAGGCATACTACGAGCAAAGTCCGTATTAGTTTTCTCTGTCCTTTGATAAGGCGCAAGGCCACCACCCGAAAAGGGGTGGTGGCCTTGCGCGTTCTCGCATAGGACAAACTATTTGACGCATACATCTGGAAGAAAGGAGGCGTAGTGTCTATGCAAAAACAGATTGATCTCACAGAATTGGCAAGCGTAGATATTCAAAAGGTCAGCAAAGAGGAATTGGTCGATGCCAGCGGTTTTTGTTTTGATCCCCAGGTCCCCCAGGAATTGCGGGCGGCTTATCTTCTTAACGCCATCGGAAATCCCTATTGTTTCCGCGTGGGCGAGCTGAGTGTCAAGCTGGAGTTTGCGGACAATGCGCCGTCTCTGCAAGAAACAATTCTTGACTTTCTCCAGCGGAAAAAGAGTGGTCTTTGACCCTATCGCTCACCTTTGGGACACTTTGTCCCTACGGAGGCATCCTTGATGACCCCTCCGAAAAGCGGTATAATATAGGTGTAATGTGATAGGGAAGGAGGCTAACATGGCACGGAAAAGCCGGGCTATGGTTGAAACTGTTAAAGCAAAATTCAGAGTTTGGAGAATTGCAATTTACATCCGTCTTTCCAAAGAGGACGCCCGTTGTCTGGACGAGTCCGAAAGTGTCACCAACCAGCGGGCAATCATTGAGGATCATATCGCCGGGTTTAATGATGGTGACGAGTACATCATTGTGGATGAATATGTGGACGACGGCATTTCCGGCACAACGGATGACGAGCGCGACGACTTCCAGCGGATGCTGGCTGATATTAAGCGGGGCCGTGTGAACTGCGTCATTGTAAAAGACCTTGCCCGTTCCTTCCGCAATTACAGCGATCAGGGCTACTATCTCGACGACTGGTTCCCCCGGTACAATGTCCGCTTTATCTCGCTGTTCCATCAACCGCTGGACAGCTACAAAGAGCCCCAAAATATGCGGAGCATTGCCGTACCGATCCAGGGCGTCCTCAACGAAAACCATTGTGCGGAAACCTCTGACAAGGTGCGAGAAGTATTTGATATGAAACGCCGCAACGGAGAGCATATCGGCTCCTTTGCTGCCTATGGCTACCTCAAAGACCCCAACGATAAAAACGCTCTTGTGGTGGACGAGGAGGCCGCTTGTGTCGTCCGTGACATCTTCCAGATGTTCCTGGACGGTATGAGCAAAAACGCCATTGTGCGCCATCTGAACGATCACGGCGTCCTTTGCCCCGCCCTTTACAAGCAGGAGCGGTTGGGGCTCAAATACCAAAACCCACAAATGAGCATGGCAAAACGCCAGTTGTGGTGTGCCGTGACGGTGGGCGGCATTCTGAAAAATCGGATGTATTGCGGTGACATGGTGCAGGGCCGCTACCGCATGAAAAGCTACAAAGTCCATGTGCAGGAGATCGTTCCGCAGGATGAATGGTACATTGTGGAGAATACCCATGAGGCCATCATTGATCGGGAAACCTTTGACAAGGCGCAGCGGCTCCTCATGCGGGACACCCGCACAGGCCCCCAACAGAAGAAGTTATACCTGTTCAGTGGCTTTCTGAAATGCGCTGATTGCGGAAAAGCAATGACCCGCAGCAAAGTGGGCAATGCGGTGTACTACTACTGCCGTACTTATAAGGACCAATCCAAGAGTGCCTGTACCAAGCACACGATCAAACATATCCAGTTGGAGGCCGCCGTCCTCTATGCGATCCAGCAGCAGGTCTATTTGGCCGTAGACTTCTCCAAGACCATTGAGCAAATCAACAAAGCTCCCCTGGTCAAGAGCCAGTCAAAAAAGCTGCATGATGCCATCGAACAGAAGGAACGGGAGCTTGCCAAGATTGTCCGCTATAAGCAGGCAATCTATCAGGACTGGAAGGACGGCGAGATCACGCACTCTGATTACCGGCACATGAAAGAGGACTATGAGCAGCAGACCGAGGCATTGAACCAAGTCCTGGAACGGCTCAGAGAAGAACAAAGGGAGCTGGAAAACGGCATTAATACGGAAAATCCCTTCCTGGCGACCTTCCGGCAGTATCAGAACATCGAAAAGCTGACGCGGGATGTTTTGATCGAGTTGGTGGACCATATCAAGGTCTATGAGGGTGGCAGTATCAGCATTGTATTCCGGTTTGCCGACGAGCTGCGCCGGATCAGAGAGTTTATCGAACTCAATACCCATAGCGAGGCGGTTTGACAAGAAACCGCATTTTTACAGATAGTTGACTTTCCTTAATAAACCGCTCCGGTTGCACCAGTCGCGCCCGTCGCGCCGGTAATACCTGTTGCGCCGGTGGCCCCGGTCGCGCCAGTAGGCCCTCCGGCAGGCCCGGTAGCTCCGGTTGGCCCGGTGGCGCCGGTTGGACCCTGCATGGGGGAGGCTGTCAAAGCGCCCTGCATCTTTGCTTTCAGAAAGAGCTGGTTCTGCGCCGCGGTTTCCAGCATACTGCGGACGCTCTCATTGGCGGCCAGCACGTCGCTGACTGTGGCGGGAGGGCCGCTGAGACCGGGCAGGGTTCCCAGAATATATTGCAGTTTCTCTCCTTCAGCGTTGAGAATATGGCTCAGGCCGAGTTCTTCCATCGCAATAGAGGAGAGAATTTGATTAACTGCGTCTTCCCGTTCAATGGGGGGATTCACTACGGGAAAGCTAGGCAGAGACATTATCGGGAATCTCCTTTCAAATTGAGAGGTACATACTAATATGCACCGGTGCGCTGGCGGGAGCGAGGCACTCCAAAACGTCGCGCTGGGACATTCTATGTATCTTCCAGCCAACAGGTTCCCGGTGGAACAAAACTGCCCCGGATGTCATAGGGTAAGACGGCGGCATGGATATCCTGCCGCACATCTTGGACCCGGCCCCGCCGGGACGAACTATGGAGTTTCAATATGTCTATGCCCTCCTTTCCACCCAACGGGGCGGATATGACCCAAGAGGAAGCTCTGACCATGATTATCGCGTCCATTGCCATGGAAGAGCTTGCCCTGAGTCATATTCTCAACGCTGAGGGTGAGAAACTACAATATATCCTGGGGACTCTGCCCGGCACAAGCCCCTGTGCCTGTCCCCATGACGTGCTGGCCGTCAACAAAAGCGTCACCGCCCTTGTTGAGGCAGTGACGCAAAACCAGATGCTGTTGAAAAACAAGCTGGCTCAGGTGCTAGAGTTTTGCCCGCTTCCATCGCCCCCGCCGCCAGCTTGTAAGCCGGAGCCGGGGCCTACGCCCTGTCCTTCTCCTTGCCGGCCAGATCCCTGTGTGTCCCAGTGTCCGGTGTCCTGCTCCCCACCCCATCTAGTGTCTCATCAGGTACTGTCCTGTGAAAAAAGCGCTGTTCAATTAATAGGACTGCGGGAGAGAATGCTGTGGAATCCGGACTGTCGCCTGTGCTGGAGACAGCGAAGCCGTTCAGGAAAAGATATCTGTTTGGACGAACGTACCCCTGCTCAGATTCAGCTTGATCCAGGGAAAACCTACGCAGTCCAATACGCACTGAATGTCTGCGCCACATCACCGGAAGAGGGGACAATTCTCCTCAGACAGTCGCCCTGTGGTGCGTTTACAGATGCGCTGCCTCTGCATTTTTCCATAGGACACCCGGCACACGGTCAGCAGACATTGCATTATGTCTCTGTAATGCACCCCTGTATAAACAATGGATACAGCGTGAAGCTGTCCCTGATGCTTGACGCCAAAGCGCCTCTGTATGTGGAGCAGGCAGTGATGGATGTGGTAGAGCTTTGATGACATGATTGAGCATTTTAATAGCATGTAACGGCTCTGCCGGGCACAAGAGAATCCAGTACAAAGGAGATAAAACGAATTTTGCTGCCGGACAAAGAATGGCTGGAAAGCCAGATAAAAGCAGGTGTTATATTATGAGCGGAACCTCATTACAACCTCCGGCTTTACCTTGGATCGAGAACGACAGAATATACCTTACGGTAAAAATGACCATACAGCGTCCATACTTATTGACCGCAATCGCTGTCAGAATGACCGCATTAGTTTGCTGATAGTAGCCGGAGAACCCACGTGGTCTCAGTTATATCCTACACACGCCGGATGGATACGCCGGCTAGATACATCTCGATCAGGGTTTCTTCACACTGCTCTCCCGGCAGCGACAGCTCACAATGGCAACCGTTTTAAAGGAAATCCCCTTGAGCTTGGGCACCTTGAGGGCGACTTCACCGGAAGTGGTAATGAGGCTACGGCTACAGTGGCCGCTGCGGTAGCCTTAGCGCTGTTCATTGCGCTCGTACCGAGAGCTTCTCCGCCTTCGACTTCCAATAACTCGTTGAGGGGAAACCTCCACGCTACCTCGCACCAATTCCTTGTAGGACTCTTAATTACTCCCTCATTTAGTTGTAAATATTTTTGGAACATGGTTTACAGACTTCTTTTGGGATGCTGTGTCGCAATTTCATTCTACGAGAGGCCTGCAACCCTTGTCTCATCTGATCCCTTTTTCAATGTGTGCATTTGGCTCATCTTTTCTGCGAAACTTATTTTACCTTATCCACCGCCAAGGAATGGTGAACAGATGAAGCAAAAGCACTATAAAGGACAGAACTACAGGGAATGAAAAAGCCGCCTGTTACCTCCGGGTATCGTGAAATCAACAGGCCGCTTGATTTTGTGTGCCTTGGTCAAATGAGGAGAGGGTTGAAACGCTCTGTCCCTCCAAAACTGGATTTCGTATCTTCCCAAACCATACTTTTTGTGTTGACTTCTTCTGAAACTATCCGAAATAGCAGAAACACCGCACTTCTCAGTGTTTTTGCTTATATATCTTGGAAGAGACGGTTAAAACCAATATTTATGAGTACCTGTTTCTTCCTCAGTCGAGACAGCATTACCCCTCAGAAGTGGATTTCAAGCGCGGCTTGGCCTCCTGTATCGAGGTTTATAATACACAGTGAATATTATCGCACATTGCAAAACTGTACGCCATGTCGGGTGGAAGATGTATTCATGAGCAACACATCTCGATGACACTTTAAGAGTTCGAATCTCGTCGTATACACGTTTTACACTTTAATTTTACGCTGTTTGTATTTGATTGGTGACACAAAAGTTTCGCATAAAAAGGTCAAACCTCTTGCAGTCTAAGGAGTTCTGGAATGAAATGACCCTACCTCCTCTGAACAAATGTCAGTCATTTGTTCAGAGGAGGTAGGGTCATTCAGTATGGTGCCGGTAGTGGGACTCGAACCCACACGATGTTGCCATCAACGGATTTTGAATCCGTCACGTCTACCAATTCCATCATACCGGCAACGGGACTGCAAAATATTATACACGACATTGAAGCGGTTGGCAAGTCTTTTCGATGAAGGAAAATCAGAAAATAATCGGTTATTTAACATACCATTTCCGGTAGAGATGTGCTATGATAATCTTGATTTTATAACTTATCCCATGGAGGGGTTCCGACGATGAAAAAATGCAGGCTGCTTTTGGCGGCGGGGCTGCTGATGTTTCTGACCGGCTGTTTTTCCCAGTCGGTGGAGGAATTCTACGCGCCTCCCAAGGCGCCCGACGATTATCTGAAGCTGGACAATGAGATCAACAAGGTGCTCACGCAAGGGGGCGAGTACGCCGCGCCCCTCAGCGGGGAGCTGACCCAGAAGGTGCAGCTCCAGGATTTGGACGGGGATGGCGTACAGGAGGCTATTGCCTTTTTCCGGGTGAGTGCGGACGAGCGGCCGCTGAAGATCTACATCTACCGCCAAGTGGGGGAGAACTACGAGGTGGCGGCCGTGATTGAGGGCTCAGGAAATGCGATTGACTCCATCTACTATGAGAACCTTGACGACAGCCCCTCCAAGGAGCTCATCGTGGACTGGGAGACAGCGGGGCAGAGGCACTCCCTGGCGGCTTACTCCATCGACCGTTATGAGGTGCTTGAGTTGATGCGCACCGACCACGCCGGCTTCCAGATTTATGACGTTGACGGGGATGGGCAGAAGGAAATCCTCGTGCTCCAGATGGCGGCAGGGGAAGTGGGCCAGGCAGAGAGCTTTGTCAACAGCGCGCCGGGCAGCCGGGTGGAGGTCTATAACTTCCGGGATGGTATCCTGGAGCTGGACGCCTCCGCACCACTGTCCAACGGGGTGGAGAAGCTGGTCAGCATGAAGACGGGCTATCTCCAGAACATGGCGCCGGCGCTGTTTGTCACCTCCACCTACGCCGAAAACGGGCAGATCACCGACATTTTCGCCTGGAAAAACGGGGGGCTGGAGAATGTGACCCTGGAGCCGGACACCGGCGAGAGCGACAGCACCATCCGGTGGTCCACCGAGGTGGAGAGCACGAAGGTATCCTATACCGACATCAACCACGACGGCATACTGGAGCTGCCATCCGCCTATGCGCTCCCCGATCCCAACAATGTGGGGACGGCCCCCAACTTCTGGGCCATCCGCTGGTGGCAGTACGACATCAACGGGGTTTCTCATCTGGTATATACCACCTACCACAACAGCCGGGACGGCTGGTACTTTGTTCTGCCCGAGGCGTGGTCGGGGAAGGTGACGCTCTCCCGCAGCGACTTGGCGGGCGGCGGCGAGCGGGCCGTAATCTTTTCTTACTGGGAGGGAAGCGCGGACACAGCGCCGGTGCCGTTCCTGGTCATCTACAAGCTGACCGGCGACAACCGCGTAATGCGGGCCAACATGGCCGACCGCTTTCTCCTGCCCAACACCGGGGAGGAGAAGGAGACCATTTATGCCGCGCGCCTGATCGAGAGTGGTTGGGACTGCGGCTTGGACGAGGAGGGCGTAAAGGCCAATTTCGCCCTAATTACCAGCGATTAGCGCCCACGGCGGACGCCTGTGTGCGAAAGGAGGAAACGGGATGAAAAAGGTACTGGTGCTGGAGGATGAGGCGAACATCCGCAGCTTTGTGGTCATTAACCTTAAGCGGGCCGGCTATGAGGCCATCGAGGCCGAGACCGGGGAGGAGGCGCTGGCCCAGCTCAAGCGCAACCCGGACATCAAGGTGGCGCTGCTGGACATCATGCTGCCCGACATGGACGGATTCGAGGTCTGCCGCCGTATCCGGGCGGGGGACAACAACATCGGCATTATCATGCTTACCGCCCGCACGCAGGAGATGGACAAGGTGACCGGGCTGATGACCGGGGCGGACGACTATGTGACCAAGCCCTTCTCTCCGGCGGAGCTCACTGCCCGCATCGACGCCCTCTACCGCCGTACCGGCGGAGGGGACCCGGTGGATACCGGCGAGATCAGCCAGCCGCCTTTCCTGCTGAACACCCGCAACCGTACCCTGGAGAAAAACGGGCAGCGGGTCAAGCTTACACAGGTGGAGTACTCCATCATAAAGCTGTTTATGGACAACCCGGGAAAAGCCCTCTCCCGGGAGGAAATTCTCGACTCGGTGTGGGGACGGGACTACTTCGGCGAGCTGAAGATCGTGGACGTAAACATCCGACGCCTGCGTATCAAAATCGAAGACGATCCCACAAATCCTGCTTATATCACCACCGTGTGGGGATACGGGTATAAGTGGGGCTTTTAGCCAGAGGCGGACGGGGCGTCTTCGATGGGGCCCGCCCTGGGGCGGGGCGGCGCGGAGCGCCGTACAAGCGTTTTTGCCGGAGGCAAAAGCCTTGGCCCGGGGCAATTCACTTGCCCCGGGCAGAGGGAAAAGAGGGGTCCCCGCAAAGCTCTGCTTTGCGGGGCATGACGACCCCACAAATCCTGCTTATATCACCACCGTGTGGGGCTATGGATATAAGTGGGGCTTTTAATGCCGGCCGGGCGGCCGGGACCTAGAACCAAACCCAGGTGGTGACAACAAGATCCATGAAGAAAATCACAGGTATCCGAAAGCGGTGGATGGTGAACTCCATCAGTGTGGTGCTGTTTATCGTGCTGCTGGCGGTGGCGGCCTTCTCCGCCGCGATGGGGAGCTACTACTATTCCACCCTGAGTGAGTCTCTCAAGCAGAAGGCGGAAAACGCCATCAGCAGCTTTGACTACTACCGCACAGAAGCCGAGTATTACGACAATGCCCGGGTGGTGGTGGCCGGGGAGCCCAACAGCGACAAGCTGGAGGTGGAGTATCTGGACGCCAATGGCCGGATCCGTTTCTCCAGCTCCGACCTGACGGCCTTTCGCTCCCCCGGAACGCCGGACATTGCTGAGGCCATCAGCATGAAGCGCACTAAGGTATGGATCGGCGCCGACCCCAGCACCGGCGAGCACATCATGGCCGCCTCCAGCCCTCTGATGATCGATGGGGAGGTGGTTGGGGTCATGCGATATGTCACCTCCCTGAATAAGGTGGACAAGCAGATTATCATCATCGTGGCCATCGCCCTGGGCATCGGTCTGGGCATCCTGGGCATGGTGTACTTCTCCAACCTCTACTTCATCCGCTCCATCGTAGACCCGGTGGCGGGCATCACGGAGACCGCCAAGCGCATCGCCGCGGGCTCCTATGGCGTACAGATCGAGAAACGCTATGACGACGAGATCGGCGCCCTCACCGACGCCATCAACGACATGTCGCTGAAGATCAACCAGAGCGAAAAGATGAAAAACGAGTTTATATCGTCAGTGTCCCATGAACTGCGTACTCCCCTGACCGCGATCAATGGCTGGGCGGAGACCATCATGAACGGCGAGGTGCGGGACGCGGGAGATGTGAAGAAGGGGATGGGGATCATCGTCTCCGAGGCGCGGCGGCTGACCAACATGGTGGAGGAGCTGCTGGAGTTCTCCCGCATCCAGGACGGCCGCTTCACCCTGTCAGTGGAGCCCATGGACATCAAGGCGGAACTGGAGGATGCGGTCTACACCTACCGGGAGTTCTTCCGGCGGGAGGGCATTGAACTCAACCACTTCGACTGCGACGAGGAGTTTCCGCCCATCGCGGGGGACCCGGAGCGGCTGCGGCAGGTGTTCTGCAACCTGTTGGACAACGCCGCCAAGCACGGCGGCTCGGGCAAGCGCATTGATACCGCTATCGCCCGGGACGAGGACCAGGTGGCTATCACCATCCGGGACTACGGCCCCGGTATCCCGGCCGAGGAGCTGCCCCACGTGAAGTACAAGTTCTATAAGGGGTCCTCCAAGGCGAGGGGTTCCGGCATTGGACTGGCGGTGTGCGACGAGATTATTACCCGCCACGAGGGTACCCTGGATATTGACAACGCCGAGGGGGGAGGGTGCATTGTAACCATCCATTTGCCAATCCGAGCTCAGGCGGTAATCGAACAAAAGTTCTAAAAATCAAACCCGCGCCCCTTGCAATCGGGGCGCGGGTTTGGTACAATAGACGAAACGATTGAATCCAATTAGTTAAGGAGAACAGTGTACGAATGCCAAATGAAACAAAGCAATCCTGCGCCACAGCCTACAAGACCATGATCGGCGGACAGGCACTCATTGAGGGAATTATGATGCTGGGACCGGAGAAGAAGGCCGTTGTGGTGCGCAAGCCGGACGGCGGGTTGGAGGAGCAGGTGGAGGAGCGGGTGCTCATCAAGGACAAGCACCCCGCCCTGGGCCTGCCGCTGCTCCGGGGTGTCTTCAATTTCTGCTCCTCCCTGGCCAACGGCGTCAAGGCGCTGATGTACTCGGCTTCCTTTTTCCCGGAGGACGAGGAGGAGCCGGAGGAGCCCTCCCGGTTCGAGCTCTGGCTGGACAGACACCTGGGCAGCGAGAAGGCCGCCTCCTTTTTTATCACCGTGGCGGTGGTGCTGGGCATCGTTTTCTCCGTGGGGCTGTTCATCCTGCTGCCCACCGCCCTCACCGGACTGGTGGGCCTGGCCGTTCCCCTGCCTATGTGGCTGCGCAACCTGCTGGAGGGCGTGGTGCGTATCGTCATCTTCATGGGCTATCTGATGCTCTGTTCCCATATGAAGGACATCCACCGGGTGTTCCAGTACCACGGCGCGGAGCACAAGACCATCTTCTGCTATGAACACGGCCTGCCCCTGACGGTGGAGAACGTGCGTATTCAGCCACGCCACCACCCCCGCTGCGGAACCAGCTTCCTCTTTGTGGTGATTGTGGTGAGTATCCTACTGTCCAGCGTGCTGTTCTCCTTTGTGGAGGTGACAAACACGTTTGCGAGGATGGGGCTGCACCTGCTGCTGTTGCCGGTGATTGTCAGCCTGACCTATGAGCTGAACCGTGTGGTGGGGCGCTACGACAACCGGCTCACCCGGCTGGTGTCCGCTCCCGGCATGTGGCTCCAGAACTGGACCACCTTTGAGCCGGACGACTCCATGATCGAGGTGGGCATCCGGGCATTTACACTGGTGCTGCCGGAGGAGAAGGGGAAGGATCAGTGGTAAAGGGGACCGGCGGGATGAGGCACCAGCAGAAATAAAACCGCTGTGCCGCCCAGACGGCAGAGCCCACGTGAGGCGATGCATAGTTGTCCCATAAAGAAAATGGGGGGATAACCGCCTGGTATTCCCCTGGAGAGAGGAAATTAGAGAGAGACAGAGGAGTGGTTTCTGTATGGCGGCCACGTACAACAACCTCTACCTGGATGCCCGCAAGCGGCTGAGAGAGGCCGGCGTGGAGGGCGCCCAGCTGGAGGCGCGGGAGCTGGTCTGCTGTGCGGCCGGCAAGAGCCGGGAGCAGTTTTACCGGGATATGGCCCTTTATGCCTCCGACCCGGTGGACGAGAAGCTGGCGGAGCTGCTGGAGCGGCGGCTGGCCGGGGAGCCGGTGGCCTACCTCATCGGGGAGTGGGAGTTCTATGGCCTGGGCCTGGATATCACCCCCGACGTGCTGATCCCCCGGATGGACACCGAGGTGCTGGCCGAGCGGGCCATCCTGCTGGCCCGGGCCGCCGGAGAGGGGGCGAGGGTGCTGGATTTATGCGCCGGGAGCGGCTGCGTGGGTCTGGCGGTGGCCGCCAACGTGCCAGGCTGCCGGGTGGTGCTGGCCGATGTGAGCGAGGCGGCCCTCCGGCTGTGCAAGCAGAATGTCCGCCGCAACGAGCTCAACGCCCGGGTGACCTGCGTTCAGGCCGACGCCCTGGAGCCGCCCGACGCGGCCCTGTGGGATTTCGACGTGATCGCCTGCAACCCGCCCTATATCCCCACCGGGGATATCGCGGAGCTGGACGTGAGCGTGCGGGACTACGAGCCCCGCTCCGCCCTGGACGGCGGGGCCGACGGACTGGACTTTTACCGGGCCATCGCCGCCCGGTGGGGGGCCGCCCTGCGGCTGGGCGGAGCCCTGCTGTTTGAGGTGGGCATCGGCCAAGCCGGCGACGTGGGGGCCATTCTGGCCCAAAATCAGTTTGAGCAGATTCAGACCTTCCAGGACACCCAGGGCATCGGCCGGGTGGTGGAGGGCGTTTTGAATTCATAAGGGCGGGCAGCGGCCCGCCCGCCGTGAGAGGAGAAGTACACACATGGCAGACAAGAAGAAGGCGGCGGTGGAGTCCGCCGCCCCCGCCGCCGATAAGAAGAAGGCCCTGGAGACCGCCATGGCCCAGATCGAGAAGGCCTACGGCAAGGGTTCCATCATGCGCCTGGGCGACAACGCCGACATCGTGGTGGAGGCCATCCCCACCGGCTCCCTGTCCCTGGATCTGGCCCTGGGCATCGGCGGCGTCCCCCGGGGGCGTATCATCGAAATCTACGGCCCCGAGTCCTCCGGTAAGACCACCCTGGCCCTCCACATCGTGGCCGAGGCCCAGAAGCGGGGCGGCGAGGTGGCCTTCATCGACGCCGAGCACGCCCTGGATCCCTACTATGCCCGGGCCCTGGGGGTGGACATTGACTCCATGCTGATCTCCCAGCCCGACACCGGCGAGCAGGGCCTGGAGATCTGCGAGGCCCTGGTGCGCTCCGGCGCCATCGACGTGGTGGTGGTGGATTCCGTGGCCGCCCTCACCCCCCGGGCCGAGATCGAGGGCGACATGGGCGACTCCCACGTGGGCCTGCTGGCCCGCCTCATGAGCCAGGCCCTGCGCAAGCTGGCCGGCTCCATCGCCAAGACCAACTGCGTGGTCATCTTCATCAACCAGCTCCGCGAAAAGGTAGGCGTGATGTACGGCAACCCGGAGGTCACCACCGGCGGCCGGGCGCTGAAGTTCTATGCCTCCGTCCGCATCGACGTGCGGCGCATCGAGTCGCTGAAAAGCGGCTCGGAGATCATTGGCAACCGCACCCGGGCCAAGGTGGTCAAGAACAAGGTCTCTCCTCCCTTCAAGGAGGCGGAGTTCGATATTATGTACGGCGAGGGTATCTCTAAGATCGGCGAGATCCTGGATCTGGGCGCCAAGCTGGATCTCGTGCAGAAATCCGGCTCCTGGTTCGCCATGGGGGAGACCCGCCTGGGCCAGGGCCGGGACGCGGCCAAGCAGTACCTCAAGGACAATCCGGAGGTGTGCGACAAGCTGGAGGCCGACATCCGCCGCAACGCCTACAAGCTCATGAGCAGCCAGGCCCGGGCCGCAGCCAAGGCCGCAGGCCGGGCGGTGGACATCTCTGCCGAGGACTTCGAGGATGCGGATTCGTAAGCTGGCCCCCTCCGGCCGGGTGGAGGGCCGCTGGCTCTGCCACCTGGAGGACGGAACCATCCTCCGCCTGGGGGAGAGTGAGGTGGTGGCCTTCGGCCTGGGCACCGGAAAGGAGCTGAGCGGGGCGGAGCTGTCCGCCTTGACCGAGGCCGCCCGCGCCGCCCAGGTG
>OWJQ01000603.1_pt1 | contig 20805 bp, 14 predicted proteins | sample 1732711 | NCBI WGS metagenome assembly OWJQ01 (sample SAMN05065745, study PRJEB22554) | human gut metagenome | biome: ENVO:2100002; feature: ENVO:00000062; material: ENVO:00002003 | host: Homo sapiens | place: USA | reverse complement strand
GCGAGTGTCTCGTGGGCTCGGAGATGTGTATAAGAGACAGACTGAAAAGGGGGCCTCCTACACGTTTCATTATCAATATGCAAAAGTGAATTCGCTTCACTTTTGCATATCAAAAAGCACGTAGATACAAAAAAAGCCGCTTACCCTTTCAGGTAAACGGCCTTACGTTTGGTGGAGCATTGTCCACAGCACTCGAACCTGAATTTATTCCAGATACCGCGGCAGATTCCAAGCACCTCGCAGCACACGGTGAATCTCCACAATCTTGTTTTCATCGTTGACGCGGTAGAATACCAGATACTGGTCAACGACCATCCTGCGATAAGCAGGGTCAAGGCGGTAGACCTCGCACATTTTTGGAGTATCGCCTAATTTTGTGATCTTCTCCCGCAGCTCTTTCAGTACGCGGCGGGCCGTTTTAGGATAAAAGCCAGACAGATACCGAGCGATCTCGTTCAAATCTTGCACAGCAAGGGGCAGATATTTAATTTTATACGTCATACTGCTTGCCTAGCGTCTCCCATACGCTCTCGTGGTCTGCCCACTGCGTGTCGGGGTCTGCCGCCTGCTGCTTTGCCTTGGCAAGTGCCTCGGCAACATACCGCTGGTGCAAAAACTCCTCGTACTTGGCGTAGTCCTCAATGCTGATGAGAACTGATTCTCCACGGCCATGATTTGTGATGATCACATGGTCATGGTCTTTGAGCATCTCCGAAATTTCGGCATAATGATTGCGCAGGTCGCGGGAAGGGCGAACAAATGTCTGCATCATACGGGACACCTCCTGTCAGAATGATTGTATCACAAAATGACTACGAACGCAAGGCGGATGATTCTGACGGTGAGGGCAAGAATCGTCCCGTGGCCACAAATTTTCAGTTGTTGAAAATTCTTGCCACTTTGGGACAGCTTCTTGTTGGGGCGTGCGGTGCCCCAAACCCTGCTTCTGAGGTTGCGATAAACCAGGAGTTATCGAACCGCACTTGTGATTTCTTCTAATGTGTCCTGGCGAAGCCACTTTCCAAATACTTGAGAATTCTTTGATGGCAGATAACCCAAATTCGTATATCCCAGCTTCTTCAAAAGGCTCATACTTGGAATGTTCTCTCTTTCAGTAAAACAGATAAAATCCCACTGAGGATAGTGCTTGTGTAAATACTCAATTAAAGAGGACAAGGCTTCATAGGCGTAACCGTTTCGGTGAACTTTATAAGAAAATGTGTACCCTAAAGAAATTGTGCCCTCGTTAGGCATAACGACGATTTCGCCAATCATGACATCCGTTTCTCTTAATGCAACACTAATCATAGTCGGCGATGCGATATTCAGGGCATTGTCTTTATTACGCTCGATCAAAGTAACAATATCCTTATAATCTTTCGTCTGGCCTCGTTGATATTTCGAGCATCGCTCGTTATTTCGATAATCAACCATCTGAATCGCATCTTTAGGACTTACATTTCTTAGTCTGAGCCGATTTGTTTCTAAAAAGGTCATCTTCTCATCCTTTCACATTCCGGCTTATGGGCCGAGTAGCCCTTTCTCAAAACCTCCTGTAAACAAAAAACGTACCCGAACCCTTTCTCATAGAGAATCGGGTTCGAGTACGAACTGTATGGTGGAGAATTAGGGACTCGAACCCCAGACCCCCTGCGTGTGATGCATGATGACTTTTCGATTTTTAGGACGTTGATTCGTTAAATGGACTCGATTTGCTACAGATCTGCTACAAACGGCAAATTTAATCTGCTTTTTTCTTCGCACAAAAGCATTCAAACATCGTTCCTTTCCGACGCTCATATGCTCCTTTATAGTCAAAGTCTGGCGGAGTCGGTTTGAAAGTTTTATCTTCTTTTTGACCACTGTATGCTTTCATTTGGAATTCCCGAAGCTGTTCCAAATCAATAGTTCCAACATGTGCTGTTGCATTACTTCCTCCTTTTATTCTCAGGATGTCCTTATTTTCGGTTTTAGACGGTTTTGTGATTCGGCTGTCTCCATACTCGGAGGTATTCGTCTGGATGCAGTAGCAGTGAATATCTCTACTTAGTGATTCAATTATATTGCTATAATAGTTCACATCATGATTCCACTCGACTGCGATCAACGCATCAATATAGGATTGAAAAATCGAACGATCTCGAATGGATGTAAGCTCAAAGCAGCAGTACACTGTAAACCAAAATCCGTTCCAGCTATACAACTCATACTTTGCATCACATTTAGCTTCAGAACTTTCTATTCCTTCCATAGCTCTTAGATGTAAGCTTTCAATCATCCTTTTTTCTTCAGGTGCAAAATGATTCTTTGAATGGTACAGAATCACAGAGTGCCACTGACCTGTCCACTTTTCTTCATACGGAAGAATCACTGCTGTCAGATTATAAACACAGTTATCCTCAATAATATGCTCTACCCCTGTTACAACTGCCAAATGATTTTTTTCGCAAGTTCTAGCCAGCGTTGGCAGCCATTCTTTTGGAGTACACGCTTCCGGCATTACCAACATATCTGCTTTTTCCCGAACAGCAGTATTCACCAGTTCTGCTATCTGCTGATATCTTCGGTAGCTTCTGTTCGGTTTACGCATAACAGCCTGGTCAAAGTTTGAAATGTCCATTTGGATATTGGCAACGGCTACCCTAATCTTTGAAAAGCTCGGCTTTCCGATTTGAAAAACGGGCTGCTTATTGAGTTCACCAGTTTTTATATTTTCTTCTATAAATCTATTATTTGTCCAACCTTCAAATGGAAGTGGGCTATAGTTCAACTGCCAGCATTGTTTGAAAATTTCCTCGATTTTATTCAAATCTTCTAGATCTTTTTTACGAACAAGATCATACATCAATCTTGCGAGCATCAGATCTGCCGGTTTGATAAGGTAGGGGTAATAGATGTATCTCTGATTTATAATCTTGTTCATTTTTTCTTGAAAAGTTTCTGTGCAGGTTTCTTTTTTCAGAAGCTCCACTACATTATCTTCATTGGTCAGATCCTTTTTCTGCGGATTCTCACCACCACAACTCACTAGTTCTGGCCAGATAACACACAGATTTTTATCCAGCATTTTAGCTTTAAAATAACCTTTCGAACGATTCTGTGCTTTTGTCAAAAGTTCTTTCATCTGTTCGCTGAGCAGGCTCTGCGCATCTTCTAACTTCCATTCCTCAAAAGTCTCCCCATCATGAAGTGCCATCGGACGAGCTATGCTGGAAATGAGATGTTCTTGCAGTGCCTCCCGCAATGCATTTGTTACAAATCCGGTATCATCATCCACTCCTTCTATGGCATAACTTGTTTTATCAAGCGTGTCTATGACAAGGGCAATAAACCTAAGTAGTGCCTTATAGGATTTTTTTACAAATAAGATTGCAATTACTCGTTCCCAGAGTGTATAATTTTCAATTATTGTTTTAGGCGTAAATATTTTATGGATGTCACGGACAAAATTATACTCTTCTCCTTTCGTCTTCTCCGAAATCAGTCCATTTATCCTTTGTAACTTCCCCAGATATTTCGAAAGTGCGTATTTATCAACAGCTATATCGTCCACTTCACGAAGTTTATTCACTCCATGGTGGCTTAGTTCAAAAACCTCCGAATAATCGTCCTCCTGAAACACAGCGTCATCTTCCGGCATCCAGCGAAATTCCGATTTGTTTTTTTCAATGCTATTCTTAAAACAAGTGATCAATGCATCCGATTGTCCACGCTGAAAGTAGAACAACTTAATTTTGCTTGCCTGTAATTGGATTTTCGTGGCGCTTCCCAATGGTTTTGTAAACTCTGGCAAAATACAGTAAGTTCCACATTCGTCTTCTTCTTTTTTGAAAACAGCCCTCGCATTCCGGTTTTCTTTACCCGTCCAGCGTGAATTATTTACCGTATAATATTCAAAGGCCTCATAGAATTCCAGTTTACCATCCTGCGCTTTTTGAGCGATTCGGCTTCCCTTTTCCACCTTTTCCACAAGCAATATATCATCTACATACCGTCCATAGTAAAGTGGATTCCATCCGTCCAAAATTGCTGTATCAAATTTTTTCAGACACTCGTTTGCTAAAACCCCCGATGGCAGAAACCCAATTGGTAATATACGGCGAATCCGCTCTTCTCCGCTATGCTCTCTGTAGATTTGTGAATATCTTTTGATCACACAGTACACAAAGTCATTTATCCTACTCAGATATTCTTCATTGTAGTCAGATTTTCCTTTTACCCTAGTAAGAATCTCCTTCATGAATTTCTCTGATACATCCACGGAGTAGTAGTAGCGCTTAAAGTCTAGCGTAAAAATCAGAACATCATCTTGTTGCATACACTTCTGTGCCAAAGTTAATGCCTGATCTCGCCAACTCTCATAATTCTGAAAATACGGCTCAAACAGCGCTGGAGAAAAGGTCGGTTCTTTAGAAAATTCATTATATAGCGTCTTTCGTATATGATTTCCATAGCAATTGGTATAGGATTTATCTAACTGCCATCCTATCATCATAATCCATAGAACGCCAAGAATCATTCCCTCAATCTTCATGTCAATGAAATATTGTATCTCATCAACTTTGACTTGTTTTGCTGGCACTCCACTAATCAAAACGCCTTTTGTTCCGTCCGAACAATTCTTTTCTTCCTTTGTATCCATAATCTTTTTCGGAAGCAGACGACAGGAAATGCTTTCCAAAATATCTTCTTTTTTCTCTTCCCACTTCGTGCTATCTGACGCTACAAACGCTTGGTGCAAATCCTTCAAGCGTTCCTCTATCGTTATATTGAGAGTGTTTTCCGCTTCCGCAATCCGATCTCTCAAATGGAGGTTTGTCTTGTCATAATACGCAGTTGATTTCAATTTTTTATATGCTTTTTGAAACAAATCATACTTTGGAACGCTATCTTCCATAGATACCTCCTCATTTTTACATCAAAACATTAATTTGTATTTCATGTCGACCATGTTAGCAAGGAATCCAGCTTAAAAATATTACAGTATAATCTTTTAGACGAGTATCCCATAAGCACCAAATTGTGCCATATAAACTTTCCCCTTTATTCAACACCCAATGCTTTGAACACCGCATCCTCTGCGCTACTATAGAAGATCAAATTAAAACTTCCTACCAATTCGGGTGGCACCGTTCCAAGATCAGCGGCGCTTGTAATCGGCAGCAGGACTTTCTTTGCTCCGCTGTCAAGACATACCTGCAAGCTGTTTGCAAGCTCGTCTACCTTTAGAATTGTACCACTGATACTAATTTCGCCCAGAACTGCAAGGGTACTGACCGTGGGACGACCAAGGGCAATGCCGCACAATGCAATCAAGGTGGGCAGTGCCAACTTTCCTGTCATACCGATGCCCTGAAGATCCTGATAGTTGATGATGTAGTCCTTAGATGCCGTGCTGATGCCACCGCTGATGCGGTTTCCATTTGCTTTCAGGAAGTTGAAGGCTGTGTTGGTGGATTCTCTGCAGTCACGGTCACTACCAAGACCTGTGCGCTCAAACTTTCCGCTGCCCGGCAACATCTGGCTTTCCAACCGGAACACACCGATCATGCCGCTTTTTCCACGCGAAACAGTGTAGATCTGTCCCGGATTGCACATTCCATCCGGGATCAGCTTACCGCCACCCTGTTCGGGAACCGACACAAACTTTTCTTCAAAGGTATCCAGATCAATGTAGCTGAAATTCACATCATAGAACTCCATGCCACCCAGCTTTTTCAGTTGCTCTTTCACACGACGGCGCATTTCCAGTGCAAAGATAAGGATCTCCTCCAGTTGCTCTTTGGTAAACTCACCGTCCGGATACAGCAGCTTTACATAGCCGCCTACGATCTTACGCACTGCGATCGTATCACGCTGATTCAGATTTTTACCAAGGCGGAAATACTTATCCAGTGCATCGCCATACTGCTCCTTACGCAGTTCCCGGATAAACTCAGCAAGATAATCCGTGATGAAGCCGTAGTCGTTGGTGAAATGCTCCGGGCGGAATTTAGGGATTTCCCAGCCAGGAATGTAACAATGCAAGCGATCCAAAAATGCAGTGTCTGTTCCCATTTCAGGCGGGAACGGATCAAACAGGCTAGAGGTTTTCAGCAGTACATCTACGCTCTGGTTGATGTTGCCCACAAAGACCATCGAGGCCGAGGCTGCTTTTTCCTCCTTGCCACGGGCAAAAGACCCAGATGCCATATAATCCTTCATGATCTGGATGCCGTCTTTATCCTTGAACTTGATACCAGCAACCTCATCAAAAGCCACACAGTCCCACAGACCCACCAGACCAACGGTCTTTCGTCCCATGTTGTAGAACAGGTTTGCCACAGTCGTTTGTCCACCGGACACCAGAATGCTGTTAGGGCTGATTTCCTTATAGATATGGGACTTACCGGTACTGCGAGGTCCAAGCTCGCAGAGGTTGAAGTTGTTCTCCACCAGCGGCAACATACGTGCCAACAAGAGCCATTTCTCCCGCTGGTTCAACTGCTCCGGCTCATAACCGCAAGAACGCAGCATTACATCCATCCACTCGTCCTGCGTGAAGGCTTTACGCCCGGTGCGTACTTCCTCAATATCGATATGAGGCATCTGGATCGGTGTTAGTTTACGGATGCTGATTGGAGTAAGGTCCTTCTGCTTTTTCTGGCTGGACTGCAACGGTTCACCGCCCAGATCAACAAGGCCAAAATTATTGTCACCCTCTACTTCATAATCCAGCTGTACAATGCACCAGATGCCTCCGCAGAGCAGCCGATCATATTTTTCCGGATATTCATCCGCAATGGGCACCTTGTCCAATCCCAAATTAGAGAAACTGGCAAAGAAGCAGTTCTTCTTAATGTCAAGATTGACCGTGATCATATCAATAACAGTATGGCTTCCCTTTTTTCGCAGCTGTGACAGAATTTTCTGTGCCTCATCCGGTCGGACAAAGTTGTCCGCCAGAATGTGCTTTACATTCTGCACGCCTTTTTCAATAATAGCTTCGTCATCTGAACTACAGTACTGGCCTAATAAAAACTCCAGCACATAAACCGGGACATTCGCACCTTCCTTGATCTTTTTAGTCAGATCCTTGCGAACGATCTTTCCATCAAAATTCTGCCGTAATTTTTCCTTGATTGCGTCTCGACGGCAGCTATTTTCCGCATTCGGCTCCATTTATAGTCCTCCTGCTCCCATCAGTTAAAAAAATCGAATTCATCAATCGCAAATGCAATATCAATCTGGAACTGTTCCCGCTGCTGCATCTGCTGACTCTGCTCATCCGCAATCACCAGATAATAGGTTGCTGTATTGCTGAACTTCATCGATTTGAGGTTGAAGTTGCAATGGAACGTACGATCTGCGCCGTTCTCACTGGTTTTGTCCGCAATGATCTTCTGGGTATCGCTGACAGGCTTTCCGTATTCATCCGTAAACCACACCAGATAAGTAGCAGCCTCACGGTTTGCACTTACCGCATCTTTCTGGTAGAAATCCAGTGAAAAGATCATATTGCTGATCTTCCGACTGGAAGAAAGCAAACTCACTGTTACGGGGAGCGTATCATACTTCTGCTTATTGCGCCGATATTCCATAGAGCCGTTGCGCAGATAATGATATTCGATCACCGGAACCGTCATTTCCTGCAGGCTGATACCGCCATGCACAAAATTCAGCCCGCCACCATTCATCTTGATGCGAATACCTTCCCGTGGAGCAAATCCAGTGTATTCCGTTTTTCCGTCCAGGAATTTTACAGGAAGCAAATACTGCGGATCCGCCTCCTTCTGCATGATTGCATAGCGTCTGCCATATTCCACTTCCATATCATGGAAGCTGGTTTTATCCACTTTGTCATCCTCGGTCAGCGGACTGTAAGTGTACAGGAAGCCATGATCTGCCGTAATCAAAATGTTCGCCCCGCCGAAGTCATTGACGATAATGCGCACCATATTCTTCAGTTCACTGATAGCCCTATCGCATGCCGGGAACACAGAGGTATCCGATGTATGGCTTGCTTCGTCAATGGTATCATGGTAGATATAGACTACATCCATACCCTTGACCAGTGCCGCACGCTCTGCACGTTTCATCCCGATGATGTTCTTATACTGCAACGCCACGCTGGCCGGATTTACACCTTTCAGGACCTTATCCCGGTTCGTGCTTGCGGTAGACTGCCCATCGGCCAGAACATTCAGTACCTCATTTTTCAGTTCAGCCGTCAACGCCTTATGTGGGAGCAGTGCCGCCATGCCAAATTTCGTGATAGACGGGAAGATGCTCTGCATACTGCCGAGTTTCACATTGCTCTGCGTTTCTCTGCGCAGTTCATCTGCCAGTGATGCCGCCACCTCGTAGCGCATAGCATCCGAGATGATCACGAACACGCGGCTGTCTGCCGGACGGATGTGCTCATTGTAGAAATCCGACTGCTGCGGAATTTCCAATACGCGGCCATGCTCTGCCATCTCATCAGCACATACATCCGACCAGTTTTTGCCGAGGCCTCCCAGAAACCAGTAGGAGTACAGCCCCTCTACCTTATCTACAACATGCTTGAACAGGTCGTCCAGTTTGATATTGGAGGTTTCCAGACTTCTCTGGAAACTCAGATGGAACAGTCGATAATAGGTGTCCATCCTGTAATAGTCCTCCGCATATTCTTTCCAGACCTGCTTTGCGTCCGGGGTATGGAACCCTGCGGAGTGCTCTTTGAAGAACTCCTGCATGTTGGCCACTTGCAGCAGACCCTCGTAGAAGTTGCTGAAGTACTCGTACCAGACACAGGTGCGGCGTTTTTCCACCGTCTTTGTAATCACATCCACATCAATAATATGGTCACTGATCTCCGTCATCAGCTTGCTCAGGATAATCTCGTTGATGCACGGGAAACACTCCGTTGTCGCCAGATCATCAACCGTCAGTTTTTCCAGCCTCTGCGGCAGATGTGCTTCATCTTCCACATAGCGGGCCACGTCATAAAGCTGCTGCAGATCACCACTGTGCAGCCACTCCGACACCAGCTCGTAGCAGTACGCCTGATGCGGAATGGAAAGGAACTTCTCAAGCCCTGCCAGAAATTCCGGGCGCAGTGTGCGCGTAGAAGCTGTCAACAGAAGATGAATTGCCAGCTGCCCAAGATCCGGCTCTTCCTCTGCATAGCCACAGCCCTGCCGAACCATTGCCCAGAAAGCTTCTTCTGCACTATAATCCACAAAACTCTGATAGATTGGATTCTGCGCTTTATCCAACCCGCCACGAAGCACGTTCAGCAAGATTTCATTGGGCTGTGCTTTTTTCATACCGCAGAGCGCCGCCATCACGGCCATGTGCAGCTGTGCCGGAGTGGCAGGTATCTTATCCTGTGCCATGATTTTGGCACGACGAGCCTGTGCACCAAAAAACTTCCGGTAGTGCTTCACCAGCTTGCGCATAGAGGGATTGTCCAAGATATCCAGTTCCTGCATCCAGTTGGAAACAGCATCCGTCCGGTAGCTTTCGCTGTATAGTTCAATATCCAACAGCCAGTCATCCTCCTGCCGTTCGTAGGAAATGGGGCAGTAGACAACATAGTTGCTCGTCAGGTCATCCACCGACAGCATTTTTTTGACCGCAAAGGTATTGCTGCCGGTCAGTGCAACCAGCTTAGCATTTTCAAGCCGGATCTCATCCAGCTTGTCCGCATATTCATGCTCTTCATCATACCAGAAGATGATCCGGCGCTCATAAAATTCCGGCAGCGGTGCCGCAAACCGGCGGTTGAAATCTAGTACGATTTTATCTGTTTCCACAATACTTCCTCTTTACTTTACTTCGCTTGCAATTTTAGACAAACTATCAGACATTCTTTTCTCTGCCGCGGCTTTCTTTTTTGCTTGATTCCACTCTTCAAGAATCATAAAAATACATTCTTGTAGTACAGGGAAATACGTAATACAGTCATCTTCTGATAATTCATGGATGCCCTTACTGATAATTCCATAAATTGTAGAATTGCTTGTTAGCATATCTGGTAAATAATTTTTGAGCAATTGGATTCGATCGCGTACCTTTTCACTTTGATATTGATCCTCCGTAATGACTCCTTCTCCTACTGCCATATTCTTTGCATCGTTAATAAGATGCTCTATAATACGCCGAAGGTATACATACGATCCGATACCAATCCCCTGTGCATGTAACCCTATTGCACGTCGCATAGCTCGCATATCTTCTTTTGATAGAACTTTTTTATATTGATTCAGTTCAGGAAAAGCCAAATCTGCGACGGATGGAAACTGTCCAATTTTTTGTAGAGTATTATTCTCTGTCCGAACAACGTAATCCAGTCTATGTCCTTCATCCATTGCACAAACAAAGGAAAATGTCATTAGCCTCGTTGCTTTCTGCGTCTGCCAATAATTCCATCCCCATTCAGATGGTTTATCTCCCTGTTCCGTTCCGCATGATCTATGCAAATGCTGTATTTGACGCAGTTCATTAGCTAAAAATTTCTTGGTTCCAATATCTTCGCGGTATGTAATCGGCGACATAGTAAAAACACGTTCAGCTTTACACTGTGGACAGAATGAACTTATTCTTACTTCACCGGCAATTAAACTACATAATTCTTCAATATTTTCTTCCGTAACGTCAATGGTATCATATAGACCACTATTCAGTAGAAATGTCGCAAAAACATTTTCCATTTGTTTTTTACCTCACTTAATCTTCGCCAGCACGTCCTTAAAGATCTCATAGTTATGCTTCACACCATCGTCCAGATCAAGCTTAATCATCTGATCGGCCAGCGCGTGAACTTTTTCCTCATACTGATGCAGCTCAGTGTCCTGCGCCTGCACTTTGTTCAGCTGCTTGGTCAGCTTGACACGCTCGCTGGTGCTGGTGGCAGCGGCCACCTGTTTTTCCAAACCTTCGATGGCAGTACGGTAGCGCGCCTGCTGCTCGTGAACATAATCGGTACGGATGCGCGCAATGGTATCCGGCTGGTAGCGGTGCAGGTAGATCAGGCACTTGAAGCCGTTCTTCTTGCCGCTGTCAAACAGCCAGTAGATGGGGCGCTTCTGGTAAATCTTGCAGTGGTCGGCATAGAAATCGTTCAGGAAGTAGTTGCGGATGACCTCTTTCGGCTGCCCCTTGCCGCCCAGTGCGTTTGCAATAAAGCGCAGATTATCCTCCAGCGAGCCGTCACCGTATACCACCCGCACAAACTCCACAAAACGGCCCATCATGTCATCTTCAAAGTATTCGTCGTCACAGATGGGAATAATACCGTCTGCGTCCGGCTTGTAGATATTGTATTTGCCATCATCCCATGTACCGCCTGCATACGCAAGACCATCATAGGTGGGAGAGTAGCGGCCAAACATACAGCCCACAGCGTAGGAGATAAAGGAGCGCGCATCCCGGCTAAGGTCAGCCCTGCGCACGGTCACATCCTTATCTTCTACTTCCGGGGTCAGTTCATCCTGCAAGCCGTAAATGTCAATAAAAATACGGTTCAGTTCTTCTTCATTTGCTTTCAGCTTTTCAAAGCGTTCTTCGCATTCGCCAGCCCAGATGTCATAGCACTCAGCAAGGTAAATGTTTCCAATATCCATCATGTTGGGGTATTTGGTAATGGCCTTGATAAAGGGGTGGCGGGTAAAGTCCCAAGAGGTTTCAAAGGAATCCCAGTCCGCTTTTGAAAGCGTAACATTATTTTTCACGATAAATTCTATTTTTTCGTTATCCTCCGTCCGTTCAATAACAGGCAGTTGATTCATTTGTCCAACTAAAAAGTGCATAGTGGAATTAAAGATGTCCATAAAATACGCAGCTATTTTAGAACACATAAATCCTAACAACCTATACAGATTTCCAGTTTTAACAAACGCTGTTGGGCCAGAAACATCAAAAATAAATCCTGTTGGTGAATATCTTGCTCCCAAAGTTCCCGATGTTAAATCAGTCCAAGTAATTCCTTCTTTGAAATAGAAATCAGGATTATCATGTCTATGACCCGGAAATGAATCCATTTTCTCATTAAAATATGTATTATACCCTACAACATAATCGTTATTTCCGTACCACTTTCTGTATGCACCACCCTTGTGGTGTGGCGCCCAAGTTTTTCCACTCCTTAAAAATTGTTTTTCCGATTCAAAATTAAAGCCAATCTTCTCAAAATCGCACTCATACCATTGCCTCAAGCAGAATTCAACATTTCCAGTTGTCATCCCATGTTTTGCAACAATAAAGCCCTTTAATTCTTTTCCATTTGAAAAGTCATCAATTACTTTTTGACTCACCCAATACGCCACCGGACTTCCCGGAATTTTTGCAAAGTTATCAGTGCTTACCTGCGCAAATCGGTTTTCTGCAATCGGGAACTCTTTCGGAATATCATTCTGGATATCTTCATACTTGACATGATTATATGTTCCCTTATATCTGTTGATATGTCCATTACGGAATACGGTGACAGCCGTACCAAATGCGATACCCATAACCATGTTTTCCATGTGCATCAAGTTGGTAATCGTTTTAGTTTGCAGAAGATTTACACGCATTTTTTCAAAGCTGGAAAGGAACATCCAGCTTTGCATAGTAACCATGCTGTTCATACCGTTTGGCTTGACCATCTGATTTCCATGTTCAATGAAAATAGCAAACAGATCGCTCTTGCTGTCGGGATAATTCTTCTTCACATACTCCGCCAGCTTTGCGCCCATGCCGGAACTGCCCATATACGGCGGATTTGTGACGACCACATCGTATTTCTGCGCCAGCGTCTGCGCCACCCGCACCAATGGGAGTAATTTTTTGCGAATACTCTCTCGATGGAACGAGGACTCGTCTGCCACCTCGTCAAACCGGGCATAGAGGGCATCCCAGTCCTGCGGGGTGATGGTGAGGATGGAGCCATACTCCTTGGCATCGTACAGCTGAGTGAGGATAGTGTGCATAGCATCTTTCAGTTCCGGCTTGCCGTTGCAGAAATACTCTACATCCGGCTTTTCGATGCGGTTGCTCTCCTCAATGGCATACACATGAGGCTGGGTGGTGTGGCTGAAAAAGCGGCGGTCGTACCGGCGGGCCTTCATCATCACCGCAAAATAGGCCAGCTGGGCGGCGCGGTCGTCAATGTCCAGACCATAGAGGTTGTTCTGCAAAATGCTGGTCACGGCATCGCGGGACGTGTAGCCGTAGTTCTCGTAGATCTGCATCAGTACATCGAACAGATACGCCAGAATATGGCCGCTGCCGCAGCAAGGGTCGATGACCTTGATCTGTTCCGGGGTCAGGTCGGCATACTGCTTGCGGATCTCGGACAGTTGGGCCTGTACCTGCGGCTCCTGCTGGGCTTCCTCCAGATAATAGTGCCACTTGGTGTCCTCCGGGTCACGGTTCCCGGCAGTATAAGCTGCTTGCTCCTCCGGTGTGGGCAGCAGCTGTGTTTTGGTGTCCGGGTGACCCTCCACCCACAGGCGTCCAAGGCTGTTTTCCACCATGTACCGCACGATCCAGTCCGGGGTAAAAAGCTGGGTCGCCGCCGGGATATTCTCCTTGGTGATCTTGACATTTTTCTTGAGGGCGGCAAACACATCGTCCTTTTTCTCGCTGTTGTAGTACTGATACAGCCAGCCAATGATCTGGACGGCATCCTGCCAGTTGTCCTCCGGGATCTGGGAGATCATCTGCTCAATGACGCTGCCCTCCCGGAGCAGGTTGTCCGGCAGAAGCAGTTCCGTGTAGTCCGCAATGGTCTGGAACATTCCGGGCAGAATGCTGTTCAGCGCGTTGCATTGCACGATGAGCAGGTATTTGTACAGTTCTTCGGTCTGCTCGGTCTCTTTCAGGGTGTAGACCTTGTCCTTATCCAGCTTATCCAATTCCAGATGCAGGGCTTCGGCCAGAATCTGGGGCTTGAACGCATTGTTTTCATCCGTAAACACACGCACATGGCTGGGCAGATAGCCATTGACCTCCATGAACCGCAGTGCCGAGAAGCGGTTGAACCATGTATACGCCACCTCTTCCATAACCTGCTGGTAGCCCTTTTCATTGATCTGTGCGATCAGTGCCCTGCGTTGTTGCATCTCTTCTGCAGACAACACTTTGCCGTTGACGCTATCAGCACCGGCGTCCACCATTTCCGTTTCCGTAATGCCGTACTGCTGGGCTTTCTGCGCCACGCGGGAGATCAGTTCTTTCCGCGCCCAGACCGCATATTTCTTGATGGCGTTTTTATCCATGATGGTTCTCCTTATTCCCATTCCGCTTTTGCTTCGTCACAATGCTTTGCGTAATCCAAAAGGCGATCATACGTTATAATTTCATACGATACTTGATAGCGTTTTCTATTGCTTTCTGCATCCAGTCCATTACGCCTTCCAAGGATTGCACGATAATCGTATTCAATCACAGTCATCGGGTCCCGAATTTCTGTCTCGGCCCATGTATGAACTGCCGCGTTACTGCAAAACGCCGGTTTCCCCTTTACCAGTTCTGCAAGCTGACTTCGGAATGCCGGTTCATTCATACCAATATAGCTTTTCCAGTCTTCTAATTGATTATAGGCTTCATTCATTCCTTGGCTGAACCGTCTTTTTTTATTATAAATTGTATCTGTTGGGCTCTGAAGCTCGATCAAAACGCACTTCCAGCACCCTGAACACGCACACAAAATGATAAAATCCGCACGATATTTTGTTCCAATCTGAAATTCAGGCTGAATCACCATGCAGTTCCAGTACAATCCACCGATTCCGCGCAATAATTCCCTATGACTTTTCAAATATGTATCTATGTCGTGTTCATTTCTTGCGTTGTCCAATACTGCCTTGAATTCTTCATATTGTCCCATTTTGATTCCTCAGTTCAGCTTGATTTCATCGCAGTTGTCCAGCAGATTGCGCAGCTGTTCCCGGATTTTCTCTACATAGGCATCAATATCCGCATCATCCCGCAGGGTCTTGGCAGGGAAGAGAATCTGGCGGCTATAAGATTTCACCTTTTTCTGCCTTGGTGCCGGAGTAACAACATCCTTCTTTTCTGCGGCCGGCTTTGGTGCTGGTGGCATCAGTGCAATCTCAATGCTGCTAACAGCATCATCCTTGTACTTGCTCAGCGGGATAATCATACCGTCCAGCAGTGCAATGCTCTTGCACTCGTTGATCTTCGTCTTGTACCCGTCAAAGTAGGTGTCAGATTTGCGGATAATGTCCATCGCCTTGGGATCGCCGTCGGCGGCGGTATGGGTCGCTTCCATGCACTGACGTACAGTTTCTAGGATCTCAGAGCGTTTTTCATCCAGCATCTGGTCATGGGCTGTACGCACCGTTTGCATCAACCCATTCAGCTCCGGAATGCGCTTGTAGTTGAACTTCTGCCCAAAAGATGGCATTGTGATGATAAGCCGAATCTTGTTCAGGGCATCGTATGCCGCTGCATCCTGCGCAATGCGGTCCAGATCCGCCTGCATCTCGTGTTCCAGCCGTGCAGCATCATCAAAGGTGCCGACCTGACTCTTGAAGAAGGTCTCTACATTGCCCATGGCATCCTTCTGATCAAAGAGGTCGTTCTCTTTCTTGAGCAGATAGTCGATCAGCGCGATGTTATCCTTCTTCTGGTTCAGCACTTCCTGCGTTGCAGCAATGGCGTTGCGTACCATTGTTTGATCTGGGTACTTGTGGGCATCATCGTACCGCTTGTTCAGTTCGTTATAATGCTCCAGCTGGTTTCCGAACGCTTCAGCAATAAACTTGACCAAACCATCTTCGTCCGTTGGAACATCCATGACATCGAAGTAATCCCGCAGAAGGTCCCGCACAGCCTTCATTTTGGTTGCCGATACCACCACGCGCTTGCTGATGGATGTTTTACCCACCTCACTCTTTTTGCGGAGCATGTCAGGTAATTTGGCGTTGTCCGGCTGGATGGTAGTGCCTGCATATTTGATGGTTACCTTCTGATTCACGATCAAACGCGCCACCACATAAGCAATGTCGATTTCCTTCCAGCCATAGGGTATACTGCTGAACTTGCTCTGTATATCCGCCATCGAGGTAGGCAAATGCTTCATTGCCTGCATTTCAAGATATTCTTCCACAGCTGCTTCCGCATCTCGGTTGGGGTCAGCTTCTGCAAAAACGACATCTGCACCAGAAAGCACCGCCATAATTTCGGCATCGGTATCTGCGTTTTTCCCAATCAGGTCCAACTTGCTGTAAACATGCGAGACCAGATACTCCATCGTCTGGTCAATTTTGGCCTTAGCATTGCCGCTCTTAATGTCCAGATGTTCACCATCGGCGTAAAATTGTGCGTTTTCAATAGCCTCTACCAGAGCTTTGCTGGCTTCAGCTTCATACTTGGTTGCTTCTTCCTGTTGGCCGCGGATAATATCCTGAGCACTCTTGGGCATCTGGCTGACATTCCGCTGTTTGACATATTTGCGGATCTTCATGGATGCTTCCAGTGATTCATAATACGGTGTATCGCCCAAAACCACAATGGCTTCACTGCCCTTGGAGCTGTTCATCAGGCGGAATTCCGTTTTTTCCGTTGCATCCGAAGCTGCTGTCAAAAAGCGCAGGCGCATGCCGCCTGTGGCGATGCCGTACATAGTGTTATCCACCATTTGGTCAAACGGGAAGTCGCACTTGCCATAGCGGAACTTTTTTGCATCATAGATCATACCAAAAATAATCTTTGCAATGTCCCCAACAATAGCACCCGTATCCACCTGTGTAAGGTTGATTTCTTTTTGGATGTCCTGTTCTTCATCCGTCAGGAAGTTGTAGGTGTCACCAGTACGGCCGATGTAGTTCTGTCCCATCAACCGATCCAAGCTGCCGCGCAGCTTTTCGCGCATAGCAACCTTTTCCAGACGAATGTCGTCCGCCATCAAGATCACAAGGTTGTCCAAGTTGGCCGGAATATCCTCATTGACATACCGGATCAGATAGAGAAGTTTCAGAACATCCACGTCCATTGGCTCCAGACCATCGTGATTTTCTACAGCTTTGCTGCAGCGGTCAATCACGTTGCGAATAGAACTGTCCAGAAAAGAATGTACAGTATCATAGAAGCGGAACAGTGGCACCAATGCAAACTCGTTCTGTTTTTCCACTTTCTGGGCTGCTTCCTGGAAACCGCTCAGCATGGAACGCTCGCCGCCAGAGAAGTGCTTACCCGCATTGCCGTGTTTGCGGATCTCCACAAAAATTTTCTGCATGATAAGGAACTGGTACGGAACAAACGGAAAATCCTCTGCAAATTGTGCAGGGCCAGAGAATCCTTTGATGTCCGGCATTGCGTTGGTAAAGCTAAACAAGTTGCGCATCCCAGAGTTTTCTTGCTCATAGACTGCATCCAGCGTTTTTTCTGCTTCTGGAGTTTTTTTCAGAATGCGCTTCTGGATTACTTCGTCTACGGAAGAGGAAGAAAGGCTCAGACGAGTTTTGAAACGAGCCTGGATCCGAGAGAATTCATCTGCGCGTACCTTGATGATCTCATCAATAGCTTCCTGTCCGGTACAGACCACCCAGACTTTTCCTCTGCATTCACTGCCGATTTTTTCCACCAAAGACTGCAGATTCAGCAGCATATCCGTGTCCGTGCCAACATACTGACCCGCTTCGTCCACCATAAACAGAAGGCGGAAGTTTGCAGGTTTTGTGCTGACGTATGCATTGATGTCGTCTACAAGCTGTGAAACAGAGAGTTCCGTTGCGCTCTTATCGTTAAACCAGTTATTTGCATCTTCTTCACTGATGTCCAATGCTTCCGCCAATGCAGGTTTAATGACCTTTCCATTGAATGCAAACGCCTTGCGCACTTCTGCCCAGGGCTTGCCCTTCTTTTCTTCAACCAGACGGCAAAATTCATCCATCTTGCCCTGCTGCGTAATGTACTGCTCCAGCATAGCAACTTTAAGATTGCTGCCAAAGAATCCCAGATGATTATAGAACACCTTAGCAAAAACACGTAAAACGGCTGTTTTGTCCTTATTGATAGAGCCTTCATAATCGATATTAAACAGAATCGTCTCGGTTTCACCTTTGGTTGCACGATCCACCTGCATAAAGGTACCAGGGTCATCCTCAAATTTCTTGCGGAAGCGCTCCACAGTACGGATACCATTAACCTCTTTGTTTTCCAACAAGTATGACAACATTTTCAAGAAGTGAGATTTACCGCTGCCAAAAAAACCGGAGATCCAGACTCCTGTATCTGCCGTTGGTTCGTCAAATGCTTCTGCATAGGTATTGAAAAAGTCTGCAAAATGCCGCTTCAGTTCTCGTGTAATAACGTACTCGTTCAGTTCTTGTTCCAGGACCTTGTTCTCGTCCTCGTCAACCTTGACAACACCGTTAATTTTACGGTTGATGTCTTCTACAAACATATTCTGTATAACCAAAGCTCTATTTCCCCCTTCACACAACGTTAAATGCACGATAGTAATTGTTCGGCTTCAGACAGTTGAACAGCCGCAGCTGCTGGTCGTTAAATGTTCCCGGGTAAAACACAAGCACCGGCCTCTCTGCAAACAATGATGCCTCCAGTAACGTATGAATTCGCATAAATGGAAACGCTTCTCCAACGCCAGTCAAAACCAGTACTTCTCCCGGCTGGAACGGCTCGCTCTGAATTTTCTGTACAATTTCATCGACTCCAATTGTCGATTGAAGCTGTTCCAACAGATAATCATGGCCGTCCTCTTCTTCCATATCGGGGATTGCATCTAAAATATCCATGCCTTCACAAATCCCTAGGAAGATTTGATATAAATTACAGATCCGCAACTGACAGCCCAGTGTCATATCTGTAGATAGCTGTTCAATGAAATGTCGAACCGCCATTTCATCTCTCGGTTCATAGCAGAAGATACGAATATTCACTTCATTGCTAAGACCTTTTCCTTCTAGGAAATCTTGACTCTGAATCATCTGCCGAACGTTATCAAGGCGTTTTTGTATGTCACCCATTAAATTTTCCTCACTCAAAACGGTTAAATGCGGGCAATACCGCCTGATCCCCATTTGTAAGAATCACATTTTCCAATTCCGGATAAAGCCAAACCGGGTTCAAATGGCCTGCTTTTATACTATCCAGATAATCATTTTCTCTTAAAATTCGATTTAGAACCGATTTCAGCTTTTTGACTGTAGATTCGCTCCAATCTGCGATAGCATCATTTTGCTCTTGTAATCTTATGAAGAAACTTGTCATGTCAAGTTTTCCATAGCTGAAATCTTGGTTTCGATATTTTTCTCCAATAACTGTTACCATAAAATCCCAGACAAGTCTATTATCCTTCATAATCGCATAAAGACAAATTTGTTTTGCCTCTTCCACGGAATGCTCTGCAATATTCCGAAGCAGTTGTTCACTATTCAAAAGATTTAGCCGCCGATAACACGCCCGAACCATACCAGCTGTCATGCGTTCAGTTGGATACTGGAAGAGATTATTGGCGGCAATTATTTGTATCATTGATGCAAGATCCTCTCCTTGCACCATTTGCTTCGCTACAATTCGCATTTCGTGGAATAAAAACTGTTCTCTTGTCAGAGAAGCTTTATATCCACTTTCTTGTGCTCTGTTTGTATTCTGCATTGCTTATGCAACTCCTATTTATAACTTTTGATACGCCCAATAGCGACCATCTCTCACTCTCTCTAGTTTACCTTCTTTTACAAGAGAAACTAGAATTCGATTTGCCGTTGCTGAAGAGACTTCCAGCAACTGTTGCACATCACTGTTATGAATAATCTTCTCTTTTTTCAAGTATTTTTCAAGAATATTCCATCGATTTTCTTTTCCACTTGTAGGCATCATGCTCTTTTCGAAGTTTTCTGGGATTACACTCAAAAGTGCTTCTTCAATCACACTTAGCATAAATTCAATAAATGCAGTTCCTTCACCTTGGGCATTGGATGTATTGATAGCCTCATAATACTCCTGCTGATGATCATGAACAATAGACTCCACCGGAAGCCATGCAAACAGCGGATTCCATCTGGAGAGCAGTAGCGTATGCCAAAGCCTTCCGATTCTTCCATTTCCATCTGCAAACGGATGGATTACTTCAAATTCATAGTGAAACACGCAACTTTTGATCAGCATCGGAAGCGGGCTGTCCTCTGTCCATTTGAGCAGTTCTTCCACCAGAGGAGGCACATACTGCGGTAGTGTTCCAAAATGAAGTACATTTCCATGACTGTCAACCACACCTACTGGCTTTGAGCGAAACACACCATCTTCTTGAACCAGCCCTCGCATCATCACATGATGAGCCAACAGTAAGTCTTCCACTGAGTATGGATTTAATTCATTCAAATGGTCGTAAATTTCATACGCATTCTTCACCTCCGCAATGTCTTTTGGCGGTGCAAGGACACGTTTTCCTGATAGTACAGCCGTTACCTGCTCTAAGGATAGTGTATTTTGTTCAATTGCAAGAGAGGAATAAATTGTTTTAATCCGATTCTGCCTACGCAGAACAGGGTCAGATGAAAGATGTTGTGTTGAGCTCACTTTTCCAACAAGTTCACAAATCTCCATTACATCTGTGAGAATTTTTTCTGTAATTGTAAATGGCGGTTTTTTATTCTGCATCTGTTTTTCCTCCCCTCCATTCTAATTAATTATATCATTTCATCGCTCATTCATCAATCACACTTTACACAAGTGATTGATGAATTTTTCAGCGACTATGCCACTTTTCCAAATTTCTTTTAGCTACCTTCATGCCGGTCTGGCATTTTTATCTCTAGCTTTCTCAAATTTCCATTTTTCACCCAGATATAATAATCATGATCCAAAGCC
>OWJQ01000524.1_pt1 | contig 22648 bp, 18 predicted proteins | sample 1732711 | NCBI WGS metagenome assembly OWJQ01 (sample SAMN05065745, study PRJEB22554) | human gut metagenome | biome: ENVO:2100002; feature: ENVO:00000062; material: ENVO:00002003 | host: Homo sapiens | place: USA | reverse complement strand
AGAGACAGCTTGAAAACTACACTCGCAAGAAATCTCTTGAGAGTTTGGCTGACCAGTTGGCTCTCAAGGTTGATCGCGTTTGGGTGCGCAAAGGTGAAACTGTTGTCGAAGTGCCGCTTGTGGAAGTGTCTGAAAGCGACGTAATCGTGGTTCGTGCCGGCAGTATGATTCCTGTTGACGGAACAGTTGTGGGAGGCGAAGCCGACGTCAATCAAGCGACGATGACCGGTGAGCCGTTGCCGGTTCACCGTACGCACGGCGGGCAGGTATACGCCGGTACGGTAGTTGAAGACGGAGAGATTGACATTCGGCCAACCAAATTGGCCGGTGAAACCCGTTTGTCAAAAATCATCGAATTTATTGAAACCAGCGAGAAAAGCAAGGCGGGTATTCAGGGGAAGGCTGAACGTCTGGCCGATGCCATTGTTCCCTATAACTTTGCGCTCGCCGGCCTTGTGTTTCTCCTTACCCGAAATCTCACGCGCACGGCCGGCGTCCTGATGGTGGACTATTCCTGCGCACTGCGTTTGGCAACGCCTTTGGCGATTTTGGCCGGCATGAAGACCGGAACAAGAAACGGCACCCTTATCAAGGGCGGACGCTATCTTGAAGCGCTCGCTGAAGTTGATACGGTAGTGTTTGACAAGACAGGGACGCTCACGGCGGCTTCTCCGAAGCTTTCCGATGTTGTGACGTTGGATGCGGCTCGTGACGAAAAAGAATTGCTGAGTTTGGCGGCCTGTTTGGAAGAACACTTTCCACATCCGGTTTCCCGAGCTGTGGTTCAGGCTGCTGTTGACCGTGATTTGGACCACTTCATCGAAAAACACGATGCACAAGTGAACTATGTCGTGGCACACGGCATCTGCTCAAGCGTGGATTCGGCCAAAGTCATCATCGGGTCACGGCACTTTGTTGAAGATGATGAAGGTGTGGACTGCTCAGCGGCTAGCGAGCATGTGGAACGCCTTGCCCGCGAGGGTAAATCGATTCTCTACATTGCTTGCGCGGGAGAACTGATCGGATTGCTCGGCATTGTGGATCCGATTCGGGAAGAATCAGCGCGGGTAATTGCTGAACTGAAAAAACGCGGCATCAAGCGCGTCGTGATGCTAACGGGTGATGATGAGCGGACGGCAGCCGTGGTGGCATCCAAGCTCGGTGTGGATGAATATCGTGCGCAGGTTTTGCCGACCGATAAAGCCGGTTATGTGCAAAGGCTCAAGGAGGAGGGTTGCAAGGTTCTGATGGTGGGCGACGGTATTAATGACAGTCCGGCGCTTTCCGCGGCAGATGTCGGCGTTACATTGCGCGAAGGCAGCGCTATTGCGCAGGAAGTGGCCGATGTGGTGCTCACCCGCAATACGCTCGAAGACCTGCCTCGTGCCATTGATCTGGGACGCGCGGTGATGAAGCGCGTACGCACGAACTTTGCCGCTTCCGTGGGGCTTAACTCAGCTTTTATGGCCGGCGGTATCTCCGGAGTGCTGCAGCCGGCCATGGGGGCAGTCTTGCACAATCTCACGACGATCGGCGTTTGCTTGAATGCTATGCGACCGGCAGACAACGGTCGCATTGAATGGCATGATGTGATCGAAAAGGTGAGGGAAGTGCTTTTGCAACAGCCTCATACCGAACATTTGGCGGGATTGCTGGGCGAGTCGTGCCGACATTGAAGGGTAAAGACAATGCAACTGGATAAATATGTCAGAAGTTTTGCAAACGGTCGAATGCGCATTCGGCATCCGGCCTTGGTGGGGCTTTCTGCAGACGAGTACAAGACAATAGAGACGATGGTTTTGACTGTCGAAGGCATCACGTCGGTGCAATTGAATCCGTCATTGGGTAGCGCACTGCTTTTATGGGATCCTTTGCGACTCGATGCTGAAACTTTGAAGGATCATCTGCAAAATTGGCTCGTGATGGTTGATGGTGAGAACGAAGTGGCCGATGAAGCGAACGATCCTGCACCGAAGCCTGAAAGATGTTCGTTGGCGGAATGTGCGAACGAAGTGCTGGAGCCTGCCAAGAAACTCGGACGGACGGCACTTGACGGAGCGGCCAAGATGTTGGTTCCCGAAGTGAAAAATACCAAGCGTGCTCGACGCATGGCACAAAATCGCATCATGCTGGGACTGGGTTCGGCTTCAGTGGCTTCGCTGGTTTTCAACAAAACCGGTCACGGCTATCTGGGCTGGGGTTTTGCCGCTTTCGTGCTGCTGCATCTGTGGCAACATCGCCGCGTTCTTTAGGCAACAGGTTGGGTTATGTCGCGATCTTGGGCGGAGAAGTTTGCCGTTGTTGCCATGGTGCTGGGGCTTGTGGCCCTTGTGGCCGTGTCGGTAGCGGCGCTTCTGATTGCTGCTGGTGTTTTTATTTGTTTGGTTGCGCTTCTCTACATCATTAATCCAGCAGGTATGCGAGCCGCCTTGAGGGTGCTTGCCGATAAACCTGATGCTTGGTTGACCAAGGCACACGAATGGCTTGATGGGCTTAAGGAAATCCTTTCAGCTTTTCAGTCAGCTGCGCAGGCTGCGGCCGGGGTATCACAAGAAGAGAAAAAGCAGGGTTACGATGAAGCGACGCCTGAGCCGAAGCCGCAGGGCAAGGATGAAATGGAGCAAACGCCGAATCGGAATTGATCGAAGATGCACAAAAGCAGAAACCGCCGGACGACGGGAGTTTTTTCCGTTGAACGGCGGTTTTTCTTAGCGAAGATTGTGACTTACCGTAGAGTGTCGCGGATTTTCTTCTTGATGTTTTCCTTGAGATTGGGAGCCAATCGCTCAAGCGCATCAAGCGTCATGAAGACGGAAGTCTTACCGCGTAGCGAAAGCTCACGGAAGCGGTTCAAGAGCTCGCTCTCTTCCTGCACAGGGCGATAACGGTCGCCGGTGATGATGAACATGACGTCAAAGCCGATGGAGTAGAGTCGCTGCATGCTGAAAATGCCGGGATCGTCTTCTCCGGATTCGTACTGAAGGTAAACCTCCAGTTGAACTCCGAGAAGCTGCGCAATTTGCAGCTCGGTGTAATTGAGTCTGCGGCGCTCCTGGGCGAGTCGCTCCCCGATGGCTCGTCTTTGTTTTGTCGTTGTGAGGGCCATTGTTCTCGAAAGGCGTTGATTTTTTGAAATAAAAATCAACGGCTAAGGATTAACTAGAACAAAAGTATAACGGCTGACACAGCGTCCGAACGCGTGATTTTGTTTCCGTTTGCACACAAAAACAGCCCGGCAAAGAAAAAGACTCTGTCGGGCTGTCTGAGGTGCATGCGCTAGAGATTAGGCTCATGCACCCGCGCAGAAGAAATTAGTCCTTCTTGGGTTCGTTGCGCAAACGAATGTGCAGTTCACGCAACTGCTTTTCATCAACCGGGCTCGGAGCGCCGGTGAGCAAGCATTGGGCGCGCTGCGTCTTCGGGAAGGCGATCACATCGCGAATGGAGGGTGCACCCGCCATCATCGTGACGATACGGTCCAGACCGAAGGCGATGCCGCCGTGGGGAGGCGCACCGTACTGCAGGGCGTCAAGCAGGAAGCCGAACTTAAGCTTGGCTTCTTCCGGACCAATCTTCAGTGCGCTGAAGACCTTGCTCTGAACATCGGCACGGTGGATACGGACGGAACCTCCGCCGATTTCCCAGCCGTTCAAAACCATGTCGTAGGCCTTGGCGTAGCAGTTTTCGGGATCGGTTTCGAGCAGATCCACGCATTCGTCCTTGGGCGAGGTGAACGGATGGTGGCAGGCCACCCAACGATCTTCCTCTTCGGAGTATTCAAACATCGGGAAGTCGACGACCCACAACGGGCGCCAGCCTTCTTCAAAGAGACCGTTCTTCTTGCCGAATTCGCTGTGACCAATCTTCAGACGCAGAGCGCCGAGGCTGTCGTAAACGATCTTGGCTTTGTCGGCACCGAAGAAGATCACGTCACCGGACTGAGCGCCTGTGACTTCGACAAGTTTGGCGACGACTTCGTCGGAGAGGTTCTTCACCACAGGTCCCTGCATGCCTTCACGGCCGGCCGCGACATCGTTGATCTTGATGTAGGCCAGGCCCTTGGCGCCGTAAATCTTGACGTACTCGGTGTAGCCGTCGATTTCGGAGCGCGGCATGGCGGCGGCGCCAGGAACACGAAGAGCGACAACCTTGCCGTTGTGGATGGACTTCACGGAGGTGAAGACCTTGAATTCACTGTTGGCGACGATGTCGGTGACTTCAACGAGCTTGAGCTTGACGCGCAGGTCAGGTTTGTCGGAACCGTAGTCGGCCATTGCCTGCTTGTAAGGCATCACGAGGAAGCGTTCGCCTTCTCCGGCGAGATCGACGTCGAGAACCTGCTTGAAGACGCGGCGGATCAGGTTTTCCATGATCTCGCGGATCTCTTCTTCGTTGAGGAACGACGTTTCAATATCAACCTGGGTGAATTCGGGCTGACGGTCGGCACGCAGGTCTTCGTCGCGGAAGCACTTGACGATCTGATAGTAGCGGTCGAAGCCGGCGATCATCAGAAGTTGCTTGAAGAGCTGCGGCGACTGCGGCAGAGCAAAGAAGTGGCCGTCCATCGTGCGGGAGGGAACGAGGTAATCGCGGGCGCCTTCGGGCGTGGACTTGGTGAGGAACGGCGTTTCGATGTCGATGAAGCCGTTTTCGTCCAGGAAATGACGGAAGGACTGAGCGACCTTGAAGCGCAGCTTGAGGTTGCGCTGCATTTGCTGACGGCGCAGATCCAGAACGCGATAGGTCAGGCGAGCCGATTCGCTCACTGTGTCGTCGTCAAGTTGGAAGGGCGGCGGCAGTGACGGATTGAGGATTTCGAGCTTCTGGCAAAGCACTTCGACACCGCCCGAGATCAGGTGTTCGTTCTTGGTGCCTTCGGGACGAGCACGCACGACGCCGACCACGGCCAGGCAGAACTCGTTGCGCACCTTGTCGGCCGTAGCGAACACATCGGGACGGTCCGGATCGCAAACCACCTGCACAAGACCTTCACGGTCGCGCAAGTCGATGAAAATCACGCCGCCGTGGTCACGACGACGATGAGCCCACCCGTAGAGGGTGACGGTCTGGCCGATGAGTTTTTCGTCGACCAAGCCACTGTATGTGGTACGCATAATTGCTCCGGTTTCCTGTTTTTCTTTGTTTCGGCCCGAATTGGGCCGTGCCGCACATCAAAAGCACGGCCTTCAGATTACACAATGAGGCAATATTTTAATGCCTGTGGACTTTCTTTGCGCGGACTTCAATAGGCTGTCGTTGCTAATCGGGCACTTCGACGGAAGCAATCCGGCACAAAGAGCAATGTTGGTTCACGAGTTGGCAGGCATCCATAAGCAGAACTGCTTACAATGCAGAGAACTCCGAACAGGCGAGTGCGCCGTTTCATTCACACAAAGAGAATTTCTATGCAGCTTGATCGTTCTATTTTCAAAGCCTACGACATTCGCGGCATTGTTGGAAAGACGCTTACCGAAGACGTTGTGCGCAGCGTTGGCGAAGTGCTTGGCACCTGGGCCGCGCGCAAGGGAATCAAAACGATGTGCGTCGGACGCGATGGGCGCCTTTCCGGGCCGTCTCTTTCAGCGGCTCTCATGCAGGGCATCGTGTCTGCAGGTGTCAACGTTAAGGACATCGGCATGCAGCCCACTCCGGTGCTTTATTTCGCTACGCATCACTTCGGCTGCGGTTCGGGCGTTGCGGTCACCGGTTCGCACAATCCTTCGGAATACAACGGTCTGAAGATGATGTTGGGCGGTCTGACGCTCTTCGGTCACGAAATTGCGGCGATTGCCGATGCGATCGAGGCCGGAGATGTGATCAAGGCCGACGTGCCGGGTACGATAGAAACGGTGGATGTGACACCTGCTTATCTTGAAAAAATCTGCGGCAATGTGAAGCTTGCGCGCCGCATGAAGGTTGCTGTCGATTGTGGCAACGGCGTGGCCGGCCCCCTAGCAGCTCGCCTTTTTGAAGGACTGGGAGCAGACATCGAGCCGCTTTACTTCGAAATTGACGGCAACTTCCCGCATCATCATCCCGATCCGAGTAAGCCCGCCAACCTCAATGACTTGATTCGGGCGGTACAAGCGGGCGACGCCGAACTCGGTTTGGCCTTTGACGGCGATGCTGACCGATTGGGTGTTGTGACGCGTTCGGGCAACATCATTTATCCCGACCGTCAGATGATGCTTTTTGCTGAAGACATCCTAAAGCATCATCCGGGTGCTCAGATTATCTATGACGTCAAATGCACGCGCGCTTTGGTGCCGTGGATTCGCGAGCGTGGTGGTGTGCCCACGATCAGCGCAACGGGACATTCGCTTGTGAAAGCACGTTTGCGTGAGACGGGGGCTCCGTTTGCGGGGGAAATGAGCGGTCATCTGTTCTTTAACGACGGACGTTGGCCCGGCTTTGACGACGGTTTGTATGCCGCGGCGCGTTTGCTCGAAATTTTGAGTCGCAGCGACAATCCTTCTGCGGTACTCGATGCGCTGCCTACGGCTGTCAATACGCCTGAACTGCACATTGAATTTGCTAAGGAAGGCGAAAATAAGGCCTTTATCGAAAAACTGCGCCAGGCGGCGAAGTTTGACGATGCCGAAGACGTGATTCTGATCGACGGCCTGCGTGTGGAATTCAAGGACGGTTTTGCTTTGGCGCGTTCGTCCAACACGACGCCGGTGGCGGTGATTCGCGTTGAAGGCGATACGCCCGAAGCACTCGAGCGCATCAAAGAGCGCTTTGCCGCGTTCATCCTCTCGGTGGATCCGACGGTGAAGCTTCCGTTCTGATAACGGTTGATTGACGACACAAAAACGGCGCAAAGATTCCATGTCGATGCGCCGTTTTTGTTGATATCGGAAAGCGCTTTAGAGCGATTGACCCAACGCGAACACCAGGCCGTTGGCTCCTTCGAACGTTTTGCCGGGAGCAAAGGCAGTAACCTGGTGCTTGACAAGCATTTCAGGCCAGGGACCGAATTGCGCGCCGAGCCCTTTGAGGATGGCAACGCCGGTGGGCGTGACTGTTTCGCCTGTTCCATTGTAGGAGCGCACGGCCACGCCTTCGAGCTGAGCCAGGGTCGCCGGTGCCGGATTGGGGACCGAGCCGTGAGCGCAGTGCACCGTACCGTCGGTTAGCGGCAGGGGAGAGGCCACAAAAGCCGTCGGATTGATTGACGTGAACATTTCGGCAATCAGGCCTACTGCCAGAATATTGGTCATGCGGCCCACTTCGTGAAAATGAACGGATTCAAGCGGACTGTTGTGCACGCGGGCTTCGGCTGAAGCCACGTTGTGCCAGATGCGGTGGGCAACTTCCAGGGCAGCTTCGGAAAGATTCGAGGCCGTGGCGTAATAGTGAAGAATGTCGCCCGGGGTGCGGTGGACGTGCCCTTCGGCGGGAGCGTTGAATCGGGCCGTTACGCCGGCAATGCCGTTGACGGAAAGGGGGAGGACGTCAAGCGAAGCTTGAGTTTCAGGAAAACGCAGTTTCAGGAGTTCGTTTGCCGTTGAAAAAAGTCCCATGCCGCCGACGGCAAAGAGGCCTGCAAGAAGGCTCGCCGCATTTAATCCGGCGTGCACGCGCACCGTCAGAACGGGACGGCTTATCACAGTTTTGGAAGGAGACATTGCTTAGTTTTCCGACGGGTAGATGGCGTTGAGAATGCGGGCGGCCGCACAGGCAGCTCCGTAACCGTTGTCGATGTTCATGACGGCAAGTCCCGGGGCGCAAGAGGAAAGCATGCTGCTTAGGGCCGCATGTCCTCCTTGAGCAACACCGTAGCCCACCGATGTCGGGACAGCAATGAGCGGGCGACTCGTCAGTCCGCCCAGGACGCTTGCAAGTGCCGCATCCAAGCCGGCGGCCACGATGACGACATCGGCTTTGTTGATGTCGTTGATGACGCTTTGAATGCGCCACAGGCCCGCTACGCCGCAATCTTCGAAACGTTCGCACGTCCAGCCGAGATAGGTAAGAGTGCGCGAGACTTCGCGTGCGACGGCACCGTCGGCGGTGCCGGCAGAGACAATCGCGGCACACCCTTCGGGGCGTTGCGGCATCTTCGCATTCCATGCCGTACGGCTTAAAGCGTCGTAGTCGTAGGCACGGGTGATTTCTTCCTCAAACGAATAGAAAACGTCTTGCGACAAACGCGTAAAGAGAATCGGAGCGCTCTTATCCTGAGCAAACCGTTGCAGCAGTGTGTGCAGTGCGCGACGAGGTTTGCCTTCGCAGAAGACGGCTTCGGGCAGGCCGATGCGTTTGGGTCGATCATTGTCGAATCGAATGCAGGGCGTATTCTTTTCAGTCATGGCAGGCGGACAAGGAGAAACTTCTTTTCCGAAAGAATAGCCCGTGCGGACTTTGGAAAAGTCTCGGCACGGGCCGAAAAAGAGGATCAGGCAAAAATTTGCGAGGTGGTGTTACTCAACACGCGGCACCGTGAGACTGCCTTCGGGCATCAGAATGATCGAAGGTTTCTCGCCCACAAATTGTTTGGCAATTTCAAGCGCCTCCTCGACGGTATCGACGGCACCCGTAAAGAGCATGTCTTTAGCAAGCTGACGATCCAAACGGGTCACGAGAATGTAACGGGCGTGGGAAATCGGACGCGTGATGGCAAAAGCCTTGTTGGCGCCGATGCGGAAATTTGCTTCGAGTTCGGCCTTGATGGCTTCGGGGGTCTTCAGGCGACGGAAGGTTTCTTCAAGAACCTTGGAACCAGAGCCTTCCTCACAGTCGGCGAGCAGAATGACAACGCCGCCTTCGCGAACAGCGCACATGGCGTTGTCCATCGTCTTTTGCATCTGATAGACGTTGATGTCTTTGGGGAATCCTCCGCAGGAGGCAATCACGAGGTCGGCAAGTTTCGGAATCACGCAGCCGTATACCTCATCGACGAATTTGCAGGCTTCCTGATGTGCGGCAATGTAGTCGCCCGCGAACATGCGCAGAAATTCGTGCTTGGCATTGAGAATAGCGTTGAAGAGAAACAGTGAACGGCCCTTAGCAAAGAGCGCGACGCCTTCCATTTGGTCTTCGTAGCAGGGATTGCCGACCGTGCGGCCCAGACCTGCATTTTTATCGAGCATGAAGCTGTGGTTGACGCGCACCGTTTCCATGGCGGCGCAGCCCGGCAAAATGGCTTTGCGACCGCCGCCGTAACCCGAAAAATAGTGATGCACGATGGTGCCTGTGAGAATGACATGATCGACGTGGCACAGATGCTTATTGATCCACACCGGCGTGCCGCGGCTCGTCGTGCCGAAGTATTCGAAGTCTTCGTCTTTGGTGGCCGTGCTGTTGTACATCTTCAGGCGAGAAGAAACCTCTTCTCCCACCGCTTCAACCATTTCTTCATGCGTCATGTCGCGGTGCGTGCCGAGAGAGAAGACGATGTGCATATCCTCATCTTTGACACCGAGCTTGTTGAATTCGTTAACGAGAACCGGCATGAAGTCGTAACTGTTGGCAACGCGCGTCGGGTCGTTGCAGATGAAAGCCACCGTGTCGCCCGGCTTGATGATCTTGTCGATGGATTCGCAACCGATCGGGTTGTAAATGGCATCAAGCACGCCTTGTTTGACGTCGCTCATCGGCGTGAATTCTTCAGTGCGGACTTCCTTGATGACAAGGCTTTCGTCGATGGAAAACTCTTTGCGGCCGCGGCCGTAGGCAAAGTCGTAGGTCTTCATTTTTCTAAAACGGTAAAGCGAAAAAATTCTGGGCCGGTGCTTTCAAGCACTCTCAGACAAATCAGGAAATTATAGGAAAGAACGATAAAGAAACACCGTAACTTTTGGGTGCCTCTTTGCTCAAATCAAAAGCCGACAACAAACTTACGTGGCACTGTCTTCCGCGAACAGATCAAGGAGCTTACGGGTTGTTTCCACATCAAGCTGGCCCGGGGCGGAGGACTTCACAACGCTTGCAAAGGTAGCGCAGGAGCCGAAGGCGGCGGCACCTACACGCGTGACGGCACCGGTCTTGCCCATGCACATGGCAATAAGCGGCTGCGGAGCGTTGAATTCGGCGCGAATGACCGAAACTTCTTCGATAAAGCGGGCGATGTCGATACCTTTGTCTGGCATGGCAACGATCTTGAGAACGTCGGCCCCTGTGTAGGACATCTGTTCGAGCTTGCCGAAATAGCCCAATTCTTCATCGTATTCGCCCGGCACGAAACTGTGCCAGCTTACGATCGAGGCGATGCCTGTTTTGCGGGCGGCTTCTACCAGGAATTCGGCTCGGCCGCGGTCAAATTCAATGTCGACAGCATCAAAGAGCTTCGAGTCGATGGCGGCAAGTACCTTCTTGCGCCAGGTTGTGTTCGACATCGGTTCCGTGCGAACACCGCCTTCGGATTGACTGCGGAACGTGTAGAGGATGGGTTTGGAGACAACGGCTTTCATGGCTGTGGCTGCTTTCTGCCACGAGGCATCGTCAGCATAGTAGTCGGCACGCCACTCAATGATGTCCGCGCCGGAGGCATCGATGGCTTTGGCTTGCTCGATCATTTCTTCGACCGTGGCGGCACAGATGCTTGAGATGATCTTTACGGGAGCGCGGCCCAAAACGACGTTGCCGATATGCGCTTCTTGAACCGCTTCGAAGGAGGGTGAACGGAAAGCCATGGGAAAAACCTCAAAAGAATATGAACGATGCGACAAAGTGTAATTCTTTGTTAGGCGTAAGATAAGCACTTGGCGTTGAAACGTTTCGTAAAAATAAGGACGCTGAAGAGAACAACAACAAAATTTAGGGAGTGAATCATGACCGGACTCGGAATCATGATGATTGCCATCGTGGCGTTGGCCGTGGGTTATTTCGGATACGCACGGTGGCTTGAAAAGACGTGGGGCATCGATCCGAACCGTCCTACGCCGGCCGTTGAGAAAAACGACGGCAAAGACTTTTCGCCGGCTTCCCGCTGGACGGTGTTTGCACATCAATTCACGTCGATTACGGGGGCGGGTCCCGTCACCGGCCCGATTATCGCTGCTATGTTCGGCTGGGCGCCAGCGTTGCTTTGGATGATCGTGGGCGGTATTTTCTTTGGGGCCGTTCAGGACTTCACGGCGCTTTACGCGTCCGTCAAAAACGGCGGCAAGTCCGTCGGCATGATCATTGAATCCTACGTGGGCCGCACGGGCCGCCAGCTCTTCTTGCTTTTCTGCTGGCTCTTCACGCTTTTGGTGATCGCTGCTTTCTGTGACATGGTGGCCAATACCTTCAACGGTTTTGCCAAAGACGGCTCGCAGATCATGCCCAATGCGGCTGCTGCCTCGATTTCGTTGCTCTATATGTTCGTGGCTGTCGGCTTCGGGCTGTATCTCAAGTACTGCAAGCCGAGCTCCGGTGTGCAGCTTGGCGTGGGCATCGTGCTCATGGTCGTCATGGTGACAGCGGGCATCTATTTCCCGGTCTACGCCGACGCCGTGACGTGGCGCTACGTGGTGTTTGCCTACCTCTTTGCTGCTTCCGTCATGCCGATGTGGCTTTTGAAGCAACCGCGTGACTATCTGTCGATGTTTCTTCTGATCGGCATGATTATTGCGGCCGTAATCGGCGTATGCATTCAGAATCCGACGCTCAATATGCCGGCTTTTGCCGGATTCACCGTCAAAGGGCTTGATCTTTTCCCGATTCTTTTTGTGACAATTGCCTGCGGCGCCGTTTCGGGCTTCCACTCGCTGGTGAGTTCCGGTACCAGCTCCAAGATGATTTCGAGTGAAAAAGACATGCGTCTAGTCGGCTACGGCTCTATGTGTGTAGAGGTGGTGCTGGGTGTCGTTTCGCTTATCGTGGTCTGCGCTGCGGCTTCAAACGGCGTTTTGCCGTCGGGTACGCCCTTTCAGACTTTCTCGGGGTCTGTGGCGGCTTTTCTGACCGAAATCTTCGGCGTGCCGCATCAGATCGCGGCTTGCATCCTCACGATGTGCGTCTCGGCTTTGGCGCTCACCTCGGTGGACGCTGTGGCTCGCATCGGCCGTATGTCACTGCAGGAACTTTTCATGCCTGAACCCGGCAAGGAAAAGACGGCCGTACAGAAGCTCTTTACGAACACGGTATTTTCGACGTGCCTCACACTTTTGGCCGGTTACGCGCTTTGCATCGCCGGTTACATGAGTGTTTGGCCGCTTTTTGGTTCTGCCAACCAGCTGCTCTCGGCTTTGGTGCTCACGGGTTTGGCGGTGTTCCTGAAGTCCACCGGGCGCAAGGGCTGGATGCTCTACGCTCCCATGACCATCATGTTTGCCGTGACGATGACCGCACTTGTTCAGGCAGTGATTCGCATCATCGGTGCCTGGATGGACGGCACGTTTGTTTGGATGATTCATGGTTTGCAGTTCGTCGTGGCCGCAGCGCTTATTGTGCTGGCGCTTTTGGTGGTGTACCACTGCGTGCTCAAACTGAGGGATGCGGCGCCTATCGTCAAACGCGATTGAGCTTTGCGGTACAAGCTCCGTCTGACGGTGTATTGCATTCGTTATTTATTAAAGGTATAACGCTTCTACATGATGCAATCCTGACGGTCAGGACGGAGAAAAGAAACATGCGATATAACTTCGCTGGCAAATTTTCAACTTGATTTTTTTAATGAGTTAAATCATGAAAATTTCCGCTCGCAACTGCCTCACGGGCACCATCATCGCCATCAAGGAAGGTCCTGTGACCACCGAAGTGACGATTGAAACCGAAGCTAAGGAAAAGATCGTTTCCTCGATCACCACGGCTTCTGCTCAGAGCCTGGGCCTTAAAGTCGGCGGCGAAGCTTACGCCGTGATCAAGGCTTCGTCCGTGATGGTTGCCGTCGCTGAATGAGGTAAGTAAAAGGGCACTCCGACGGAGTGCCCTGCAGACTGCGGGAAACAAGTTTTTTTCCCTGGGTCATGATCCTGCCGGGGCTTGCAGCTGCATGGGGCAGGATCTTTTTTTGCCTGAATGTCTTACTTTTTGGCTGCCTTGGCCTTTTTCTTTTCTTCATCGGCCGCTCGCATAGCAGACAGAACGGCATTGACCTGTTCGATCGTCACGCTGGCAGACAAAACAACGTTGGCGGAGTCGGAGAGCCCCTGAACCTTAAGTTTGCCCACAGCCATGCCGGCGTCGCGTCCGCTCTCAAAGCCGACGGAGGTGAGCAGAGTTTCGGTACCTTCGGTGAGTTTGAAGTAAAAGAGACCGTCGGCTTCGCGGTACTGTTTGATGACGCCGAGAGGCTTGGCAGAGGTCTTGATCTCAGCTTTCGGCTCTTCGGCGCGCAGTAGCGTGAAGCTGCGCAGGCCTACGGCGTGGCGCAGTTCTTCGATGAAAGGTGAGGCGATTTTGCGAGCCTTGGCGGCTCCTGCCTGCAAAATGGCTTCGAGTTCGGCCGGATGCGAAACGTAGTATTCGTACTTTTCGCGCATCGGACCGATTTCGGCATTGATTTTGTCGATGAGCTTTTTCTTGGCGTCGCCCCAGCCTAGGCCGTCACGCAGTTCCTGGCAGAAGGCTTCGTAGTCTTCGCGTGTGGCGAAAGCTTCGTAGATGCGCGTAAGCGATGTGCTTTGCGGATCCTTGGGTTCGCCGGGCAGCTTGCTGTCGGTGACGATGCGGCCGATCGCTTCGCGCAGCGCCTTTTCGCCGCCTTCAAAGAGCGGAATGACGTTGTTGTAGCTCTTACTCATCTTGCGGCCGTCGAGGCCCGGGAGAATTTCGACGTTTTCATCGATCTGCTCGAAGGGCAGCACGAAGAAATCCTTGCCTCGGCCGTACATGTTGTTAAAGCGCGTGGCCATGTCGCGGGCCATTTCCAGGTGCTGAATCTGGTCGCGCCCCACAGGGACGCGGTCGGCGTTGAACATCAGAATGTCGGCGGCCATCAGAACCGGGTAGCAGAAAAGCCCCATGGACACGCCGGCGTCGGGGTCTTCGCCCGCGTCCTGATTGGCTTCGAGAAAGGCCTTGTAGGCATGAGCGCGGTTCATGAGTCCCTTGGAGCACACGCAGCTCAACATCCAGTTGAGAAGCGGAATTTCAGGGATGTCGCTTTGACGGTAGAACGTGACGCGTTCGGGGTCGAGGCCGCAGGCAAGCCAGCTCGCCGCAATCTGCATGCGGCTCTTTTCAATGCGGTCGGAATCGTGACATTTGATGAGCGCATGCAAGTCGGCCATGAAAAAGAAGCTTTCCACGTCGTCGCGTTTGGAAGCCTGCACGCAGGGGCGAATGGCACCGCAGTAGTTGCCGAGGTGAAGCGTGCCCGTGGTGTTGATGCCGGTTAAGACTCGCATGAGAGTTTTCAATCCTATTGAAAGTGATGCGGACACGGGGAAGTCCGGCCGCGAAAGAAACAACAGGTGCGAAGTTTACCGCGCGGCAAGAATTCAAGCTTGGCCTGCCGGTCAAATAGGCCGCTTTTGCAAACGCATTCGAAGTAGTTCTGCAGGCTTACGCAACGTTGAGATCCTATCCGTTGAGAGGGAAAACGTACCGCAAAGAACTACTACCAACGGTGGGCGAGTTCCGAGAAGAACTGTTCGGTGAAATGGCGCTGAGGCTTGATGAATGCGGCATGGCGCGGGTATCGATAGAGGTATAGCAGAGTAGAAAACAAGCGTTATTTACTTTAGGTAATAATGAAAAATGCATCAGTTGGCTCGCCTTTCGGAGAATTGACGCTATGGGCGGAGTTCGAGAAACTCACGGGCAACCCGTGCAATTTGCAGAAAGACAATCAGCTCGGGTCATAAATTTTCGGCCATCTGCTGCATGAGACTGATTCAGCACGTGCGCCCAGCGTTGCGCATTGATGAGAGCAACGATTCGGGACAGTTCGCAGACAGCAGACCGAGACTAGGAGAACCCAATGGAACTATCCCGCAGAAGTTTTTTCAAGCGATCTCTTCTGGCTGCTGGAAGCGGCAGCGCTGTCGCCTTTGCTTCTGGCTCAGCACGAGCCGAAGCCGACTGTCTGAAAAAGCCTTATAAGCTTGAAAGCGTCAAGGAAGTCACGAACATCTGCTGCTACTGCTCCGGCGGCTGCGGCACGATTTGTTCGTCGCGCAACGGCGAACTCATTAATCTCGAAGGCGATCCGGACCATCCGGTCAACCTCGGCGGTCTGTGCCCGAAGGGCGCCGCCATGTGGGGCCTTCGCAATATCGTCAATCCCGACCGTACGGTGTCTGCTCATCCCGACCGCGTGATCTATCCCATGGTGCGCCGCCCCGGCTCGACCAAGTGGGAACGTATCTCATGGGACCAGGCCGCCAAGGAAATTGCACGCCACGTCAAAAAGACCCGTGATGCGAGCTTTGTGGAAACCGAAGACGGCGTGACGGTCAACCGCTGCGACGGTATCGCAAGTCTGGGTGCAGCACAGCTTAACAATGAAGAAGGGTGGCTCGTTCAGAAGTTCGCCCGTTCTCTCGGTGTCGTTTCCATTGACAATCAGACGCGCGTGTGTCACTCCTCGACAGTGGCCGGTCTTGCGCCGAGCTTCGGCCGCGGCTCCATGACGAGCCATTGGTGTGACTTTGCCAACTCCGACGTCATTCTCACGATTGGCTCCAACAATGTCGAAAACCACCCGCTGAGCTCGCGTTGGGTGGAGCGCGCACAGGACCGCGGCGCCACCTGGATCGTGGTCGATCCGCGTTATTCTCGTTCGGCGGCCCAGGCCGACATCTACGGTCGGTTGCGTCCGGGCACCGACATTGCGTTCTTCGGCGGGATGATCAACTACATCCTGCAAAACGAGCTCTATCACAAGGACTATATCCTCAGCTACACGAACGCTGCCTGCCTGCTTCGCGACGACTACAAGTTCGATCCCGATACGGGCCTCTTCTCGGGCTGGGATCCGGTCAAGCAAAAGTACGACAACGAATCCTGGGGTTACGACTCCGATAAGAAGCAGCTGTGGAACACGGCCGAAGGCACGGCTTTTGCCTGGGTCAACAAGCCCGGCACGCCGAAATTCAAGACGCCGGCTCTCAAGGTGCTCAAGCGCGATGAAACGCTGCAGGATCCGCGCTGCGTTTTGAATGTCATGAAGGCTCACTACGCCCGCTATACGCCCGAAATGGTCGAACGCATCACTGGCATGGACCATGACGTGCTCCTTAAGATCTGGCAGACCTATGCTGCCACGGGCCGCCCCGACAAGGCCGGTTCGATCCTTTACGCGCTTGGCCAGACGCAGCACACCTATGGCTCTCAGAACTGCCGCATCATGTGCGTCGTGCAGCTTCTGCTTGGCAACGTTGGCATCGCCGGCGGCGGTATCAACGCACTGCGCGGCGAACCCAACGTGCAGGGCTCGACCGACGTGGGTGCTTCCGTGCATCAGGCTCCGGGTTACCTCTCCTGGCCTACGGGCAAGAGCCACCCGACGCTTGCCGACTACCTGTCGGTGGAAACGTATGCCGCCGGTTACTACAGCAACAAGCCCAAGTTCTGGGTTTCGGCCTTGAAAGAATGGTTTGGCGACAATGCGACGGTCGAAAACGACTACTGCTACGACCTGCTGCCAAAGATTAGCCCGCGCTACGACTACGCGCACTATTCGACCATCATGACGTTCAATCAGATGCGCGACGAGAGAATCAAGGGCTACTTCTGCTGGGGCATGAATCCGGCGCATTCCACGCCCAACGCCAAGCACGCCCGCAATTCCATGGCCAAGCTCGACTGGCTTGTGGTGACCGACTGGTTCTTTACGGAAACGGCTGATTTCTGGCGCGCTCCCGACATGAAGCCCGAAGAAGTGAAGACCGAGTGTTACTTCCTGCCCGCTGCGCTGATCTATGAAAAGACGGGTTCGATCAACAACTCCGGCCGCTGGATCCAGTGGCGTGAAAAGTCCGTTGAGCCGCCCGGAGAAGCCAAACCCGACTTCGATCAGCTGTTGCTGCTGTGGCGCGAAATTCGTGCGCTTTATGAAAAGGAAGGTGGCGCCTGCCCCGATCAGATCCTTAAGACCAATATGGATTACACGATTGACGGCAAGCCAGACATCCGCGCGCTGTGCTGGGCGATGAACGGCTACGACGTCAAGACACGCAAGCTGTTGCCGAGCTACGGCTCGCTTCAGGCCGACGGCAGCACCGCCTGCGGCATCTGGATTTTCTCGGGCTACTACAACAACGAAGCCAACAAGATGGATCCGATGAAGCAACCGATGACGCGCCGCAGCAAGGATGACCCGACCGGACTCGGTTTGTTCCCGCAGTGGTCGTTTGCGTGGCCCGCCAACCGCCGCATTCTTTACAACCGTGCTTCGGCTGACGAAAACGGCAAACCATGGAACCCCGAACGCGTACTTGTCGAATGGAAGGACGGCAAGTGGCTGCAAAACGACGTGGGCGACTTTGTGACGGCTGTGCCGCCCGATCGCAACGCGTTCTTTATGACGTGGGAACAACAGGCGCGTCTTTTTGCCTATCCGATGGGCGACGGACCGCTGCCCGAGCACTTCGAGCCGCATGAAACGCCGGTGAAGAATCTTCTGAACGGCGCAGGCGGCAACCCGTGCGCGCTCTTTACGAAGGATCCGTCCGTCAAGCGCGGCAATGCCAAGGACTACCCGTATGTGGTGACGACCTATTCTGTGGTTGAACACTGGCAAAGCGGCACGCAGACGCGAAACATCCCCTGGCTCAACGAACTGATTCCGTGCAACTTCATCGAAATCAGCGAAGAACTTGCCAAGGAAAAGGGCATTCGAAACGGGCAGATGGTGCGTGTTTGGAACAATCGCGGCGACGTGAAGGTGGCTGCCATGGTGACCAAACGCATGAAGCCGATGAAGATCGACGGCAAGGTGACGCATGTGGTGGGTATGCCGCACCACTTCTCGTGGGCAACGAAGTTTGCCACCGGTGACAACGTCAACGATTTGACCCCCAACGTCGGCGATCCGAATTCGTGGATTCCGGAATACAAGGCGTTCCTGGTGAATCTGGAACCTGCTGCCTGACCCGTGAGACAAGGAGAAAATAATGGCTAAGAGTAAAGAAGTCGCCATCTTGTTTGACGCTTCGCACTGCACGGGCTGCAAAGGTTGCCAGGTGGCCTGCAAGCAGTGGAACGGACTGCCTGCTCCCACCGGACTCAATTCGATTCCGTTTACGGGCAGCTATCAGTCGCCAGCGGATTTGAACGGCGACACGCGTCTGATCATGACGTTTGCCGAACATGAATCCGGCAACAAGTTCCAGCCCTTGAATTTCGCTATCGGCCGCCGTTCGTGCTACCACTGCACGGACGCCGCCTGTGTAGAAATCTGCTCGTCGGGAGCGCTCTACAAGACCGAAAAGGGTGTGGTGGCCTTTGACACCGACAAGTGCAACGGCTGCACCTACTGCCAGTCGGCCTGCCCCTTTGACGTGCCGCGTTTCCGTCCGACGGACAAGCGCATCGACAAGTGCACGCTGTGCCTGGACCGTCTCGAAGAAGGCGGCATTCCGGCTTGCGTGAAGACCTGCCAGCCCGAGGCGCTTTGCTTCGGTCCGCGCGAAGAAATGATTGAAAAGGGTCTCAAGCGCGTTGAATTCCTCAAGAAGAAGGGCTTTGAAAAGGCAGAACTCTATGGCGTCAACGAAATGGGCGGTTTGCATACGCTGACTGTTTGCAAGCACGGGCATGAAGCCTACGGCTTGCCGACCAACCCCGTGAAGAAGGACGTGATCACCATGGGAACGGCAATGCGCACGGTCACGGCCGTGGGTACCGCCGCGGTGGTCGCCGGTCTGGCTGTTTCTCTGGTGGCCGCACGCGGCTATCGTCGAGAAGAAATGACGATCGAAGAAGCCAAGAAGCACTGGACGCCGGAGCAGCGCGAAAAGGCCGATCGCGAAGTGGCGGCTCTCAAGCGCGACTCTCAATAGATCCCACTAGGAGTAAAAAACATGACTCGCTACATTCAGCGTCATTCGCTTTTGACTCGTGTCACGCACGGTGTGGCCGCGATCGCCTGCATCCTGCTTGCGTTTACCGGTTTGTTTGTGTTCGTGCCTTCGCTCGGCGGCGGCATCATGGGGGGCGACTTCACGTACGCCATGCGCATGCTGCATCGCGTGCTCGCCATCCCCTTCATCCTGGTACCGCTCTTTGCGATTCTCAAGAGCCCCAAGGGTTTCGTGCATCTCTTCAAGGAAGACATTTTCGGAAAGTGGGATAAGGACGACGTGGCTTGGGCCATGAAGTTCCCGCTGTATCTCTTTGCGCCTTCCAAGGTGCATATGCCCCCGCAGCACCACGTGAAGTCCGCACAGCGTCTGGCTGACGGCGCGCTTGTGATTTTCGGTGTCTTCATGGCTGTCTCGGGCATGATCCTGTGGCTTAACACCGGGCTCTTACCCGACGGCACGGGCAAGGTGGACTTTGCCCCCGAAACGGTGCTCGTTGCCAAGCTCGTGCATGACATCTTCTTCTTCCTGACGGTGTTCGTTGGCATTGCGCACGTTTATCTCGGCGCAGGCATCTTCCAGCCCTACCGCGGTACGATCCGTCTGATGTTCGGCGACGGCAAGGTTTCCGAGTCCGATGCGGCTTACCATTGGGGCTATTGGGCCAATGAAGAACTGGCGCTCGGTAAGAACGTCACCGAAGAACCTGACAAAAAAGGCGGTAAGTAAGCGCAAAACCATCGTTTTTGCCGCATAATCCGCCACATGCAGTGCGTGAGCGTGACACGATCGCGCCCACGCATTTTTTCTAAGACGCACTGAGAAGACATCATGCTCAGCTTGAAAAAACTCGATCGTTTGTTTGCTAAGTACAACATCAACCCTGCCGAAGATCAGTTTTTGGCGATGCTGCGAGAAGCGGCCCGCTTGAAGACCGAGGTGACGGCACCGGAAGTGCAATGGACGCCTGAAGAAATGCAAGATGCGCTGCACGGCAAGAAGCCGCTTTTTGCAAGCCGCTTCATTCAGATTCCGCGGGAAGAGTTTTTGCGCGTCTTCGCAGCGATCCGCGCAGTGGCTGACGCGAGCGTACCTTCGGGGGATCCGTGTCTCAATATTCCGGCACCCGAAGCGTTTTTTACGCAGGACACGCTCGACGCTCTTGCCAAGTATCCCGACGCCTTGTGGGATCGCATTGAAGAGGCCGGCATGGACCTGACGCTTGCCGAACTCTATTTCGTGCCCGTTACGGCTTTTGCCATGCGCGTGTTTCTCGACGATGCCGCGACTGAGGCGAGCCGTGCCTTTGACCGCATGGTTCCCGATACGGTGCATTTCAAGCGCAGCATCACTTGTCCGGTCTGCGGCACGCGTGCTTCGATGGCGGCGGTCGGCGCCACGCAAAACCGCGGCAACGTCAAGCGTCTTTATTGCGCTTGCTGCGGTGCGGACTGGCAGTTTGAACGCATCCGCTGTGCGGTGTGCGGCGACGAGGCCACGTCCGAATTGCAGTACGTGCATCTCGAAGGTGACGACAAGCACCGCCTGCATGTTTGCAGTGCCTGTGAATCGAGTGTAGCCACGGTGTTCGGAGCCGAAAGTGAAGACTTTGATCCGGATTTCGAATCCTGGCGCTGTGCCGAACTGATGGTGGCCTACGCGCAGACGCGCAAGCAGGATCAGCAAGATGTCTCTCAGGCTGGCAACGCCTAAAAAGAAGCGAGACTCACTCATGAACGACGTGCAGTTTTCCGCCGACGGCGAAACGCTAAACGTGCCGACTGGAGCGCAGTCCGTAAGCGTCCTTAATCTGGATGGCTCGCGCAAGTCCGACTTCGTCATCGACGAGGTGCCCGCAGCGCTCGTCTACAACGGCATTTCGCACACCGTGATGATGGTGACGCCGCTGCATCTCGAAGACTTTGCGCTCGGCTTTTCTCTGGCCGAGGGTATCGTGCAGGATGTTTCCGATATCTACGACATCGAGGTTCAGCCCGGCTGCGGGCGCGGCTACGAAGTGCACCTCACGGTCTCCTCCGAGTCGTTTTGGAAGCTCAAGGAGCATCGCCGCACAATGGCCGGCCGCACCGGCTGCGGTATCTGCGGTACGGAAAGTCTCGAGGGGGTCATGCGTCCGCTCAAGGCGCTTCCCTTTACACAGCGCTTTGATTTGAAGCACTACGGAGCGGGGCTGGCCGGGATTGCTCAGACCGAAGAGCTCCGAAGTCTCACGGGCGGCACGCACGCGGCCGTCTGGCTGCGACACGACGGCACGGTCGCGTTCGGGCGCGAAGACGTCGGTCGGCATGTGGCGCTTGATAAGCTTCTTGGTTGCCGAGCGCGCACGAAGGAACACGACGGCGCGCTTTTTGTGAGCTCTCGCGCCTCCTACGAAATGGTGCAGAAGGCGGCAGCCTGCGGCGTGGAAATCCTCTTTGCAGTGTCGGCGCCCACGGCCTTGGCCGTTGAAGTGGCCCAACGCTGCAATCTTACTTTGGCGGCGTTTTGCCGCGACAAGCGCGCCAACATCTATACGCATCCGCAGCGTCTGATCGGCTTATGATCGAGCGCTAGCCGATCTCTTGCAGATCGTATGGTGTTTCCTGATACACGAAGTAGTTGAGCCAGTTGGCAAAGATCAGGTGCGCGTGCGCTCTCCAGCTCATGCGCGGACCGCTGGCAGGATCGTTGTTGACATAGTAGTGTTCGGGGATCGGTACGAAAAGTCCCGCTTTGATGTCGCGGCGATATTCAGTGTCGAGCGTTTCGCGATCGTATTCAGCGTGTCCCGTAAAGAAAATCTGACGGCCTTTGTCGGTGGCAACGGCAAAAATGCCGGCTTTGTTGGACTGTGCGAGCACTTTGAGTCTCGGGTCGGCGCGTACGGCTGCTTCGTCGACGGTCGTGTGCCGTGAGTGCGGCAGATAAAACACGTCGTCACAGCCGCGAAAGAGCATATTGCTTTTACGCACGACTTCATGGGCAAAGACGCCCGAGAGCTTCCGGTCAAGAAGAACCTTTTTGATGCCGAAATGATGATAGAGACCTGCTTGCGCAGCCCAGCAGATGTGCAGTGTGCTGTAGACGTGCGTTTTGCTCCAATCCATCAGTTCGACGAGTTCGGGCCAGTAGTCGACGTCTTCAAATGCCATGCGTTCAACGGGCGCTCCCGTGATCACCATACCGTCGAATTTCTGATCGCGTACTTCGGAGAAGGTGCGGTAAAAGTTCTTGAGGTGGCCTTGCGCCGTGTTTTTCGAGACGTGTGAACCCATGTGAACGAGCTCAAGATCGATTTGCAGCGGCGTGTTGCTCAGTAGCCGCGCAAATTGCGTCTCTGTTGTGATCTTGTCGGGCATGAGGTTTACAAGAGCAATGCGCAGCGGTCGGATGTCCTGCGTCTGCGCGCGCGCCTCGCGCATGATGAAGATGTTTTCTCGGTTGAGAACTTCGACGGCAGGCAGAGTGTTGGGGATTTTGATAGGCATCGGTTACCTCGTTATTGAGCAATTGCATCGAGCGCTTGTGCGACATCAGCGATCAGATCCGCGGCTGACTCGATGCCGCAAGAAAAGCGCACGAGTTCGGGAGCAATGCCGCAGGCGGCAAGTTCGTCATCGCTCAACTGCCGATGTGTGGTGCTTGCTGGGTGCAGACAGCAACTGCGTGCATCGGCCACATGCGTTTCGATGGCGGCGATGGCTGTCTCTTATACACATCTCCGAGCCCACGAGACACTCGCTAATCTC